>WNGL01000592.1_pt1 | contig 42748 bp, 39 predicted proteins | sample 5400591 | NCBI WGS metagenome assembly WNGL01 (sample SAMN13153377, study PRJNA577476) | soil metagenome | isolation source: 80 cm soil or saprolite under Garry oak tree replicate 1 | place: USA:California | collected 2016-06-15
ACGCCCACCGCAAGAAGGACGACCGGGGGCGCCCCATGGAGATCGTCCATCGCGACGTCTCCCCCCAGAACATCCTGATCTCGTTCGAGGGGCAGGTGAAGCTCACCGACTTCGGCATCGCCAAGGCCGCGACCAAGGCCTCGAGCACGGACCGGGGGGCGCTCCGCGGCAAGCTGCTCTACATGAGCCCCGAGCAGGCCTGGGGCCAGGCCATGGACCGGCGGTCCGACCTCTTCTCTCTCGGCATCGTGCTCTACGAGATGATCACGGACCAGAAGCCCTTCCTGGGCGGCGGCACCGAGATGAGCATCCTGGAGATGGTGCGGCAGTGCCGGGTGGAGCCCCCCCGCAGGGTGAACTCGCGGGTCCCAGGGTCCCTGGACGCGGTAGTCATGAAGGCGCTGGCCCGCGACCCCGACGAGCGCTTCCAGGACGCGGGAGAGATGCGCCAGGCGCTCGACAAGGTGTTGTCCGACCGCCCGCCTCCCTCCGCCAGCGACCTCGCGCGGTTCGTGGAGGTGCTGTTCGACCGCCACGAGCGCGAGGAGGCGCTGCCGGAGGATCACCCCTCGGGAGAGCACAGCAGGGGATCCGGGGAGCCCCTCGCGGGAGCGGGCGGAGAGCCTGAGTTCACGGCCGTGCCCGACCCGATGTCGGTCGACATGCTCCTGAAGCGGTTCGGCATCAAGTGATGGCGCCCCACCGCGGGCGGGGCCGAGGAGGCAGCGAGGGATGACGCTCTCGGAGGATCAGGTCCGGTTCTACAAGCAGACCATGGAGATGACCCGCCAGCAGATCAACGACCTCAACGTCCAGATCGAGGATGAGCTGGCCAAGGTCAAGGACCGGCTGGCCGAGCTGCAAGCGGCCAAGAACGCCGCCAAGCAGATCTACGACGGGGCCTGCAAGATGCTGGGGGTGGAGAACGACCTCGAGACGAGCGAGAGCGAGACGAGGGAGACCGAGGAGTCGGAAGGGTGAGGGGCTAGGCGGCCATGGCCTGGTTCCGGCGCGAGCAGACGGCGCTCACCCCGCGGGAGACGGAGAGCCGCGTGCCCGAGGGCCTCTGGGTCAAGTGCACGAGCTGCAAGGAGATCCTCTACCGGAAGGACGTGGTCAAGAACCTCTCGGTCTGCCCGAAATGCGGCTTCCACTTCCGCATCTCTGCGCGCGAGCGGCTGGAGACGCTCTTTGACGGGCCGTGGCAGGAGTTCGACCAGAACCTGGTGAGCGCGGATCCCCTGGCCTTCCGCGACACCAAGGCCTACGCCGACCGGCTGAAGGACGGCCGGGCCAAGACCAACTCTCTCGACGCGCTCGTCTCCGCGGTGGGCGAGATGGACGGCCGCCCGGCGGTGGTGGCGGCCATGGAGTACGGCTTCATCGGCGGCTCGATGGGAGTCGTGGTGGGCGAGAAGGTGACGCGGGCCATCGAGAAGGCCCAGGCCTCCCGGCTTCCCCTGGTCGTGGTCTCCTGCTCCGGCGGAGCCCGCATGATGGAAGGAACGCTCTCCCTCATGCAGATGGCGAAGATCTCGGCCGGCCTCGCCCGGCTGCACGAGGCCCGGCTGCCCTTCCTGAGCGTGCTCACCGACCCCACCACCGGCGGCGTCACCGCCTCCTTCGCCATGCTGGGCGACTTGAACCTCGCCGAGCCGGGGGCCCTCATCGGCTTCGCCGGGCCGCGCGTGATCGAGCAGACGATCCGCCAGAAGCTCCCCGCGGGATTCCAGCGCTCGGAGTTCCTGCTCGAGCACGGGATGCTCGACCTCGTGGTGGACCGCCGAGAGCTGAAGAAAACCCTCGTACGGTGCCTGAAGTTCTTCATGGACTGAGCCCGCGGCCATGCGCATCGAAGGCAGGACCTTCCTCGTGACGGGCGGGGCCTCGGGCCTGGGCGGAGCCACCGCGCGGACGCTCGCCGCTGCGGGCGGCAACGTGGTGATCCTGGACGTCAACGCCGAGGCCGGCCAGAAGCTGGCCGCGGAGCTGGGGCCGAAGGCCCATTTCGTGCGCACCGATGTGACGAGCGAGCCCGACGTGAAGAAGGCGGTGGCCGCGGCCACCGAGCGCTTCTCGGGCTTGAACGGGGCGGTCAACGCGGCCGGGATCGGCACCGCCGAGAAGGTGCTGGGTAAGAACGGCCCTCACTCCCTCGACCTCTTCGAGAAGACGATCCGCATCAACCTGGTCGGCACCTTCAACGTGATCCGCCTGGCCGCCGGCGCCATGGCCGCGACCGCGCCCACGGAGACCGGAGAGCGCGGGGTGATCGTGAACACCGCCTCGGTGGCCGCCTTCGACGGCCAGATCGGCCAGGCCGCCTACTCGGCTTCGAAGGGCGGGATCGTGGGGATGACCCTCCCCATCGCTCGCGAGCTGGCCCGGAGCGGCATCCGGGTGATGACGATCGCACCTGGAATCTTCGATACTCCTCTGCTCGCCGGCCTGCCCGAGCCGGCGCGGATCTCCCTCGGCCAGCAGGTGCCGTTCCCCTCGCGCCTGGGCCGGCCCGACGAGTACGCGGCCCTCGTACGCCACATCATCGAGAACGAGATGCTGAACGGAGAGGTGATCCGGCTGGACGGGGCGCTCCGCATGGCGCCGAAGTAGCCCCGTCCCCCGGTCAGTACTGGATCCCCTGCTTGGCCGCCCGATCGCGCAGGGCCTGCACGACCTGCTCTTCGAAGCCGTCCTTGCGCGGACCCGCCTGCGCCAGGTAGTCCTCGCGCTGCTTCTGGAGGGCGCCGATCCGCGCCTGGAGCTGCGCGCGCTTCTCCTGCTGCGCCTTCAGGTAGGCGAGGGCCTCCGCCTCGGACCGGCCCTGCAGGGCCTTCGGAGCCTCGGCCGGCCGATCGGACAGGGCCTTCAGCTCCTTGCGCTGGGCCTCCGCCGGGAGCGACACGAGGTCGCGCTCGGCCAGCCGGTCCGCGGTCGCGTAGTACGACGCGGCCTCCGCCGCCATGGCCGCCGGCATGGCCGCCCGGGTCTCGAGGCGCCGGCTCGTCTTCGCCTGCTCGGCCGCGCTGCCTCCGGCCACCACCGTCCCCGCCAGCTCCCCGTTCAGCCGGGCCAGCTCCGCGTCCACGGGCGTGACCAGCGCGGGCATGCCGCCCTGGGCGTCGATGCGCGCGTAGTGGCCGTCGCCCAGGCTCGCGATCTCCTGCCAGAAGCGGGCGGTCACGGGATCGCCCCCGCACTGGATGGTCTCGACCGCGATCCCGCGGGCGCGGGCGGCCTTCGCGTAGCGCGCGTAATCGTGCCCGTCCTGGTAGTCGACGTGGGGCGGGGCGTCGCCCACGAGGAAGAGGATCTGGAGGGCCGGGCCCCCGGACCCCCCGGGTGCAGTGGGGCCCTGGGACCAGGAGAGCTGCTGGACCGCGGCCCCCAGGGCCGCCGAGACGTGCTCCGGGGTATCACCGCCCCCGCTGGCCTGGAAGGCCATGAGCCGCTCGTGGACCTCGTCCATGTCCCGCGAGAAGTCGTGCACGCGGGTGACGTACTCGTCGCCCAGGTCCCGGTAGCCGACGAGGGCGATGCGCAGGTCGGGGCGGGGCCGGCCCTCTCCGATGCGCCGCGCGATCGACCAGATCTTGCGCTTGGCCCCGTCGATCAGGCCCCCCATGCTGCCCGTCGTGTCCAGGACGAAGGCCACCTCGACCCGGGGGGCGGCGGCCCGGACGACCGGTGTGACCGCGGTCACCCGGGCGGGCGCGCTCGGGCGGTCCGCCGGGACCGCAGGAGCGGCAAGAAGCAGGAAAGGGATCAAGGCATGCATGGTCGACCTCCAAGGCAGGTACAGACCAGGCCTCTTGGTTATTCCCAGTCGTTCATCGACCCCCCCTCCTATCCTCCCCCACGTCGGGGGGAGGGAACGCTGCTCCCGGTGTGGCTCCGCGCCTTTACGGCGGTCGGCGGGCGGCGTAACCTCGTCGGCGATGGCCGGCCGCATCGACGTCAACGCCGACCTGGGCGAGTCCTTCGGCGCCTGGACGATGGGGGCCGACGAGGAGCTGCTGGGGCTCGTCTCCTCGGCAAACGTGGCCTGCGGCTTCCACGCGGGCGACCCGGTGGTGATGGACCTTACGGTGGCGCGCGCGGTCCAGGCGGGGGTCGCGCTGGGCGCCCACCCCAGCCACTTCGACCTCCGGGGCTTCGGCCGGCGGGAGATCGCGGCCAGCCCTCACGAGGTGGAGGCGGACGTGATCTACCAGGTCGGCGCCCTCGCGGCCTTCGCCCGGAGCCACGGCGCGCGCCTGATTCACGTGAAGCCTCACGGCGCCCTCTACAACCAGGCGGCCGTGGATCAGGCACTGGCCGGCGCCATCGCTCGCGCCACCGCGCGGGTCGACCGGGAGCTGGTGCTCGTCGGCCTCGCCTCCTCGGCCACGATGCGCCGCGCGGCCGAGGAAGCCGGGCTCCGCTACGCGGCCGAGGCGTTCGCCGACCGCGCCTACGAGCCGGACGGCTCGCTCCGGCCGCGCAAGATCCCCGGCGCGGTCATCACGGACCCGGAGCAGGCGGCCGCCCAGGCGCTAGGGATCGCCCGGGACGGGCTGGTCCGGGCCGCGAGCGGCGCCGAGGTGGCCCTGCGCGCCGAGACGATCTGCCTGCACGGCGACAACCCGCACGCCCTCGCGATCGCCCGGGCGGTGCGGCGCGCCTTCGAGGCGGCCGGCATCGAGGTGCGTTCCCTCGGTCGTTGACGGACGTCCTCAGTACTTCTTGACGTCCTTGACGCTTTCGATGTGGGCACAGCCTCCGTCGCCGGCCATCTCTGAGGCTCCTTCCGGCGTTTACCCCGACGCGTGACGCTCGAGGGCCGGCCGGTCCCACTTCGCGAGGTTCGCCCCCGCCTCGTAAGTAGTCTGGAGGAACTCGAGCAGCGCCGCCCGGGGATCCGGCGCGGCGCGCATGTCGTCGTAGCGGTAGATGAACTCCTTCAGGTCGGGGCTGTAGAAGGCGGAGCCGGGCCCGATGCGGGCCGCGGACAGGCCCGCCGGCTCGGGCGCCGCATACGCGTAGAAGGCGGGGCCGTCGATGGCACCGCCGCCCGGCCACTATCCGGCGCTGCTGCACTCGTGGGAATAAGCCTCGCGGGCCACGGCGTCGGCGCCGGGCCGGGGCGGCGCCGGCCGGCCCGAGAAGCGGGTCACCGCGAGGTCGAAGCTCCCCCAGAAGAAATGCACCGGGCTGCTCTTGCCGATGAAGCGGGCCCGGAACTCCCCGAGGATGGCGTCCACGCGCACGAGGATACGCCGGAAGCGCTCGACGGCAGCGGCATCGTAGGCGCCGGTGGTGTCCCGGTCGAAACGGACGGGGTCGGGCACCTCCACGGGCATCGGCCAGATCCGGGTGTGGATGCCGAGAATGCGGAGGGTGGCCATGAAGCGCTCGTAGAAATGGGCGATCGGCTGGGGGGCGAGCGGGATCTCGCGACGGTCGCCGCGGTCGAGGTCGACGCGCAGCACGTGGTCGACGAAGTCGAAGGCGATCGTGCACGCGCCCCTCCCGACGGGCATCGCCCTGGTCGTCAACCCGCGCGCGTCGGCGTGGAGGGTGGCGTTCCAGAAGTGGTTGGTGCGGGGCGTGAGCGCCAACTGGACCTTGCCCACCATCTGCGTCCACCGGTGCAGGGTGCGGTAGGTGTCCTTCCACTCGGCCAGGGGCAGCGGCGGCCACGCGTCCCTCTCGGCGGCGGGGCTCACCCAGCCATCCTACCCCCCTCGATACATTTCGGCATCTCCCAGGTAACATGCGGCCCGCAGCATTGATGCGCGTCCTTCCCGTGGGCGACCGGGCGGTCACGATCGAGCTCGGTGATGCCATCGACCCGGCCCTGAACGCGCGGGTCCGAGCGCTCGAGGCCTCGCTCTTCCGAGAGCCGCTGCCCGGGCTGCTCGAGACCGTTCCGACCTACCGCTCCCTGCTCGTCCTCTACGAGCCCGCGGCTACCGGATTTGCCGCGCTGGCGACGCGGCTGCTCGAGCGCGCCGCCGAGGCGAGGGCGGTGCCGCAGACGGGCCGCCTCCACGAGATTGCGACGTGCTACGGCGGCGAGGAAGGGCCGGACCTCCCGGAGGTCGCCCGCCGCTGCGGCGTCCCGGAGAGCGAGGTCGTCGCGCTCCACGCCTCGACCGAGTACACGGCGTTCATGCTCGGCTTCCGCCCGGGCTTCTCCTACCTCGGCCTCCTGCCCGAGGCGTTGGCCCTGCCGCGGCGGGCCACGCCTCGGGTGCGCGTCCCGCCGGGGTCGGTGGCGATCGCGGGCCGGCAGACCGCCATCTACCCGAGCCTCTCGCCGGGCGGCTGGCAATTGATCGGACGGGCCTCGCGCCGGCTGTTCGATCCCGCCGCCGAGCCACCCGCGCTCATCGCTCCCGGCGATCGCGTGCGGTTCGTGCCCGTCCGCGAGCTGCCCCCGGCCGAGGCAGGAGGGCCTGTCGCTCCCCCGCCCCTCCACCCGGCGATCGAGGTGGTCGAGCCCGGGCTGCTCACGACGATCCAGGCCAGCGGCCGCATCGGGCATCGCCGCTTCGGCGTGCCCGCCGCGGGTCCGCTCGACCTCCGGGCCCATGCGATGGCGAACCGGATCGTCGGCAATCCCGCAGATGCGGCCACCCTCGAGTGCACGGTCGCGGGACCCACCCTGCGCTTCCTCGGCCCGGCCCACTTCGCGATCGCGGGCGCCGACCTGCGGGCGGTGCTGCACCGGGCGGACCTCGGGGACTGGCCGGTGCCGCTCGGCGCGGCCGTTCGCGCGCGCCCGGGCAACCTGCTCGCCTTCACGGGCCGGGGGGCGGGAGCGCGCGCCTACCTGGCCGTGGCCGGGGGAATCGACGTCCCGCTCGTGCTGGGCTCCCGAGCGAGCGACGTCGGGGCGGGGTTCGGCGGGCTCGCGGGGCGCGCCCTGCGCGCCGGCGACGCGTTCGGCCTGGGGGGGCTCTCGGCTCCGGAGCGCGGTTCCGAAACCCCCGGGCCCCCGCCCGCCTTCCGCGTGACCGTGCGCGTCGTGCTCGGCCCGCAGGACGACCACTTCGACCCGAGCTCCCTTCGGCGCTTCCTCGAGCAGACCTGGCGCGTGGGCTCGACTTCGGACCGGATCGGCTGCCGGCTCGAGGGCCCGCCCCTCGCGCACCGCGGGCCGTCCGAGATCGTCTCCGACGGCCTCGTGCCGGGGGCGATCCAGGTGCCGCCCGACGGGTCGCCGATCGTAGTGATGGCCGACGGCCCCACGACCGGCGGTTACCCGAAGATCGCCACCGTGGTGAGCGCGGACCTGCCGCTCCTCGCCCAGCTCGTCCCCGGCGAGGGCGAGGTGCGGTTCACGGCCCTGACCGTGGAGGAAGCGCACCGCGAGGGCTGACAGGAAGTCGGGACAGGGATAGGGTGGAGGTGGGGCTCGACAAGGAGAGGACCATGATCCTGGTGACGGGAGCGGGAGGGACGGTGGGGAGCGCGCTCGTCAAGGCGCTCGGCGATGCGAGGGCCAGGTTCCGGGTCGCCTATCACTCGAAGCAGAAGGCGGAGAAGGCGCGGGCGGCGGGCCAGGACACGGCCGTTCTCGACTTCGCGAGGCCCGAGACCCTCGCCCCCGCGCTGGCGGGGGTCGACAAGGTCTTCCTGCTGGGCGCCACCACGGAAGACCAGGCGGAGCGCGAGACGAGCGCGGTTCGGGAGGCCAAGAAGGCGGGAGTCCAGCACCTGGTCAAGCTTTCGGCCTGGGAGGCCGCGAAGGAGCACTACGGGTTCGCGCGCGTGCACCGCAAGGTGGAGAAGGAGGTCGAGGCCTCGGGCCTCGCCTGGACCTTCCTCCGCCCCAACTGCTTCATGCAGAACACGGGGAACTACTTCGCGGGGACGATCAAGTCCCAGGGGGCCTTCTACCAGCCCACGGGGGACGCACGGGTCAGCCAGGTGGACGTGCGGGACATCGCGGCGGTGGCCGCGAAGGCCCTGACCGAGGCCGGCCACGCGGGCAAGGCCTACGACCTGTCCGGTCCGAAAGCGCTGAGCTGGGGAGAGGTGGCCGAGACCATCGGCAAGGCCATCGGCAAGCCGCTCAAGTACGTGCCGGTCTCCGATGAGGACGGGCGCAAGGGGATGCTCGCTGCCGGCATCCCCGGCTTCTACGTGGAGCTCCTGCTCGATCTGTATCGCTTCTACCGCAGCAACGGCGGGGCCGACCGGGTGAGCCCAGCCGTCCCGCAGGTGGTCGGCCGGCCGCCCATCTCCTTCGAGCGCTACGTGCGGGACCACGTGGAGTTGTTCCGCTAGCTCTTGGCGCGGAACGCGCGCGGTATACTCGCGCGCCCATGCCTGACGCCTCCGGGGGACCCCGCGGGCCCGAGCCCCGCACGGTGGCCTTCGTCTATCTGGCCGGGCTCGTCCAGGGCGTGGTCATGGTGAGCTTCGCGGCGAGCAGCGCGGTGCTGCGCGGCCGCCACGGCTTCAGCGACACCGAGTACGGCTCGATCTTCCTCCCCCAGGTGGCCCTGGCCGCCCTGGGAGCGATCGGCAGCGGGGCGGTGAGCCGCCTCCTCGACCTGCGACATGTGCTCGCCCTGAGCTTCGCCGCCATGGCGCTCTCCCAGGCCGCGCTCGCGGGGAGCCACTTCCTGGCCCCGGGCCGCGCCCTGGCCGCCGTCGTGCTGGGCACGTCGCTCATGGGTCTCGGGTCGGGCCTCGGGGCGGCGCCCCTCAACACCTACCCACAGGAGTTCTACCCCGGCAGGAGCGACAGCGCGCTGGTGGCCATGCACACCGCGATGGGCGTCGGCCTGGCGGGGGGCCCGCTCTTCGTGGCGGGCGTCGTCACGGAAGGCCTCTGGCTGCTCTTCCCTCTCGCCTTCCTCGCGGCCTGCCTGGCCATGCTCGTGGCGACTCTCCAGGCAGCGCTCCCCCGTGCGGCGCCGCGCGACGAGCCCTCCTCGGCCGGCCCCTCCCCCGCCCGCTCGCTCCGCTTCTGGCTCTTCGCGGCCATCGCGCTGCTGTACGCGCTGGCCGAGGCCGGCTACGGCAACTGGGCGGTGCTCTACCTGAGCGAGGAGAAGGGGCTCGGGGTGGCGGCCGCGAGCCTGGGCCTCGCCGCCTTCTGGCTGACCCTGTCCGCGGGCCGGGTGCTGGTGGGCCTCCTCGTCCTGCGCGTCTCCGCCGCGCGCGTCTACGTCGTGCTGCCGCTGCTCATGGCGGGAGCCTCGCTGCTCCTGCCCGAGGCCGACACCCCGGCGCGGGGGATCCTCTTCTTCGCCCTGGCCGGCCTGGGTTGCTCCGCGTTCTATCCCTTGACCGTGGCCCTCGCCTCGCGGCGCTTCCCGGGCCACGTGGCCTGGGTCAGCTCGATGACCTTCGCCGCCCTCGCGGCCGGCATCGGCGCGGGCTCGTTCCTCACCGGCGCCCTCCGGGCCCGCCTTCCGCTCTCCACGATCTACCGATTGGACGCGCTCTACCCGCTCCTCGCCCTCGCGCTCGCGGTCCCCGCCCTCGCCTCGCTCCCCGCGACCCGCCGGGAGTAACATCGGGGCAGTGAACGGGCTCGCCCTCGTCGGCATCCTCCTGGCCGCCGTCCCCTCCGATCTGGTCGAGATCACCGCCCTCGACCCGACCGTCCGCCTCGACGTGCGCTACGCGACCGCGGACAACTTCCTCGGGAAGCCGCTCTACCCGGTGGCCCGCGGCTTCCTGCAGCGGCCGGTGGCCGAGGCCCTGGTCCGCGTCCACCGCGCCCTCGCCGCCCAGGGCTACGGCCTGGTCGTGTTCGACGCCTACCGCCCCTGGTCGGTCACGAAGCTCATGTGGGAGCTGACCCCGCCCGGCCAGCGGGGCTTCGTGGCCAACCCCGCCCGCGGCTCGAACCACAACCGCGGCTGCGCCGTCGACTTGACCCTCGTTGCCCTCGACACCGGCCGCGCGGTCGAGATGCCGAGCAGGTACGACGAGATGTCGCCGCGGTCCGCCTCGGCCTACGCGGGCGGGAGCGCGGAATCCCGCGCCCGGCGCGACGGCCTGCGCGCGGCCATGGAAGGCCAGGGCTTCCAGGTCGAGCCCCACGAGTGGTGGCACTTCAACCACCGGAGCTGCCCCGGCTACGAGGTGTTGGACCTGCCGCTCGAAGGCCTCCCTACTTCGCGCGCTTCGCGCTGAACTCCTGGGAGCGATCCGACCACCGCCGAGCCCGCTGGCGAACCCGGCCGAGAAGTGATACCAAGGGCGCCATGAAGGCGCTCATGCTCAAGGCCTACGGGCAGCTCGAGGTGCAGGACGTCCCCCCTCCCGGGGTCGGCCCGCGCGACGTCCTCGTCCGCGTGATGGCCTGCGGCATCTGCGGCAGCGACGTGCACGGGATGGACGGCAGCACGGGACGGCGGATCCCCCCGATCGTCATGGGGCACGAGGCCGCGGGCCTGGTCGAGCGCGTGGGCGCCCACGTGACCTCTTTCGCGGCCGGCGATCGCGTCACCTTCGACTCGACGATCTACAACCCCGAGAGCTTCTTCTCGCGGCGGGGCCTGGTGAACCTGTGCGACGACCGCCGGGTGCTCGGCGTCTCCTGCGAGGACTACCGCCAGGACGGGGCTTTCGCGGAACTGGTCGCAGTACCCTCCCACATCCTCTATTCCCTGCCCCCGGGGATGACTTTCGAGCAGGCGGCCATGGTGGAGCCGGTCTCGATCGCGGTCCACGCCCGCAACCTCACGCCGATCGAGGGCGGGGACACCGCCCTCGTCTTCGGCACGGGCCTCATCGGCTTGATGATGGTCCAGGTGCTCCGGCAGACCGCGGTCGCCCGCATGGTGGCGGTCGACGTCGACGACGGCCGGCTGGCCTTGGCCGCCGAGCTGGGGGCCGACCACGTGCTCAACTCGGCCACCACCGACGTCGCGGCCGCGGTGCGGGCCCTCACCGAGGGGCGGGGGGCCGACGTGGCCTTCGAGGCGGTGGGGCTCGAGGCCACGGTGCGGGCGGCCGTCCTCGCGGTGCGCAAGGGCGGGAGCGTCACCCTGATCGGAAACCTGGCCAAGGACGTCTCCCTGCCCCTGCAGGCGGTGGTCACGCGGCAGATCCGCCTCCAGGGCTCCTGCGCCTCCAACGGCGAGTACCCCGAGTGCCTGGAGCTGATCGCGTCGGGCAAGGTGAACGTCGACCGCTTCATCTCCGCGATTGCGCCCCTCGAGGAAGGCCCCCGGTGGTTCGATCGCCTCCACCGGCGGGAGCCCGGCCTCCTGAAGGTCCTGCTCAAGCCGAACCCGTGAGCCCGCTGGACCGCGCCCGGCGGAAGGCCTACCGCCGCCTGCTCCCCCTCTGCTTCATCTGCTACGTGATCGCCTACGTCGACCGGGCGAACGTGGCCATCGCCAAGCTGACCATGACCCGCGACCTGCCCGGGTTCGACAACGCGGTCATCGGCTTCGGCGCGGGGATCTTCTTCCTGGGCTACTTCCTCCTCGAGATCCCCGGCACCTTGATCGTGGAGGCCTGGAGCGCCCGCAAGTGGATCTCCCGGATCATGATCACCTGGGGGATCACGGCTGCCCTCACCGCGGCGGTGACGACACCCTTCCAGTTCTACCTGGTGCGCTTCCTGCTCGGGCTCGCGGAGGCCGGCTTCTTTCCCGGGGTCATCGTCTACCTCACCCACTGGTTCCCGAGCCGCGACCGCGCGCGCGCCCTCGCCTACTTCTTCGTGGCCACCCCGCTGGCCCAGGTCGTGAGCCCGAAGATCTCGAACGCCCTCCTCCGGATCGGCACCGACGAGGTGGTGGGGGGCGTCCTCATCCACCACCCCGAAGTGCTCGGTCTCGAGGGCTGGCAGTGGGTCTACATCGCCTGGGGCCTCCCCGCGGTGGTGATGGGAGTGGTCGTGCTCTTCGCCCTCACCGATCGGCCGCACCAGGCCCGCTGGCTCACCCCGGAGGAGCGGGAAGCGCTCGGCGGCGAGCTCGAGCGCGAGAAGGCGGCGGGATCCGCGAGACGCCGGATGAAGGTGACCGAGGCCCTTCGCCACCCGAAGGTGCTCCTGCTCGCCCTCGTGTACTTCCTGGCGGTGACGGGCAGCTACGGGGTCGAGTTCTTCCTGCCCAGCATCCTGGAGCGGTGGTACGCCCTCAAGTTCGACACCATCACCTGGCTGGTCATCCTGCCCCCCCTGCTCGCGCTCGCCGGCCAGCTCTTCGTGGGGTGGAGCTCGGACCGGACGAAGGAGCGGCGGCTCCACACGGCCGTGCCCATGGCCTGCGCCGCCCTGGGCCTGCTGCTGGCCACCCAGACGCGCGGGCACCTTCCCCTGACCGTCGCCTGCTTCATGGTCGGGTTCGCGGGCTTCAAGGCCTACCTGCCCGCGTTCTGGTCGATGCCCAGCCTCTTTCTCAGCGAAGCGGCCGCCGCGGGGAGCATCGGCCTCATCAACTCGGTGGGGAACCTGGGAGGCTTCCTGGGCCCCTACGTGCTCGGCACCGTGGAGGCCTTGACGGGATCCTTCGAGGGCGGCCTGGTCTTCCTCGTGGTGTGCATGACCGTTTCCGCGCTCACGGTCGTGCGGCTCGGGCTGGGGCGGAAAGACGAGGGCGGAGCGCGGCTCAGTCCCGGAGCTGCCGGCCCGTGAGGTGCAGGAAGACCTGCTCGAGGTTCGCGCGCTCGACCCGGAAGGTCGAGACGGGGCGGCCGGCGGCCAGGCGGTTCAGCTCCCGGAGCGGGTCGTCCGTCTCGACCCGGACCTCCTCGCCGCCCAGATCGGCCACGAGCACGGGGCGCGCGCCGTGGGCGGCCACGAGCTGGGGGACCGCGCCCAGGGCGAGGAGCGTGCCGTGGTCCACGATCCCCACCCGGTCGCAGAGCCGCTCCGCTTCCTCCATGTAGTGGGTCGCATAGACGATGGTCTTCCCCGCCTCGCGCAAGCGCCGGACGTTCTCGAAGATCAGGTTGCGGGACTGGGGGTCCACCCCGACCGTGGGCTCGTCGAGCAGAAGCAGCTCGGGGTCGTGGACGAGGGCGACCGCGAGGTTGAGACGGCGCTTCATCCCGCCCGAGTAGGTCGCCACCCGGTCGCGCCGCCGGTCGGAGAGCCCCACGAACTCGATCGCGGCCCGCACGCGCTCGTCGAGGCGGGCGCCGGAAAGGCCGTAGACGGAGCCGAAGAAGGCGACGTTCTCCTGGCCGGTGAGGGCGTCGTAGAGGGCGAGGGCCTGGGGAGCGAGGCCGATGCGCGCTCGCACCGCGGGCTCGCGAGGCGATCCCAGGCCCGCCACGTCGACCGTCCCCTCGTCGGGCGCGAGCAGGCCCATGGCGAGCCCCACCGTGGTCGTCTTGCCCGCCCCGTTCGGCCCCAGCAGGCCGAAGATCTCGCCGCGCCGGACCGTCAGCGAGAGGCCGTCCACCGCCACGTTCGCGCCGTAGCTCTTGCGCAGCCCCTCGAGGACCAGCATCAGAAGAGGACCAGGCCCAGCAGCATCCAGGCGCCCGCGAACACCATCACGATCGCGGTGTAGCCCACGATGTCGCGGGCGCGCACCCCCACGATGGCGAGGAGGGGCAGGGCCCAGAAGGGCTGCAGCATGTCCGTGACCTCGCCGCCGTAGGCCACGGAGAGGATCATCTTGCCGGGGGCGATCCCGGCCTGGATCCCGGCTTCCAGGGCCACCGGCCCCTGCACCGCCCAGTGCCCGCCTCCCGAGGGGATGAACATGTTGATCACGCAGGCGGCGAGGAACGAGGAGAGGGGGACGGTGGAGGGCGGGCCGAGGGCGGTGAGGCCGTTCGCGAACTGCCGCACCAGGCCCGAGCCCTCCATCATCGCCATGATCCCGGCGTAGAGCGGGAACTGGAGGATGATCCCGCCGCAGGCTCCCGCCCCGTCCTCGACCGCCATGAGGTACGAGCGCGGAGAGGCGTGGAGCAGGAGTCCGAGGCCCACCATGCCGGCGATGATGGCCTTGAGGTCCAGGCTGGCCGCGCCCACGAGTGCCAGGTGCCGCAAGAGGACGAGCAGGAGGGGAACGCCCAGCAGCGCGGCCAGGAGTGGCGACCGGTCCAGACGGTCCGGAAGGGTCTCCGGGGGACCGGTGTCCGCGGGGGCCGCGCCGGCGGGCGCCGGCGGGAACGCCTCGATGGGCAGCAGGTCCTCCTCGCGCTTCGGCGCCAGCAGGCCCATGAGGGCCGGGATGCCGGCCAGGAGGCCCAGGGTCACGAACACGTTGAGGCCCGAGAACGTCGTCTCCGTGAGGGGCACCCCGCGGCCGCCCAGCCGCTCCACGTAGGCGGCGGGGAGGACCTTCGCGGCCTCGACCGGGCTGGTCATGGTGAGGGTGGCCGAGCCCGAGAAGCCCCCGTGCCACACGAGCAGCCCCATGTACCCGGCCGCGCAGAGCAGCGGGTAGTGGGCGCGGATCCCCCGGCGGGCCAGGGAGCGGCCCGTCTCGCGCGCGAGCAGAGCCCCCGTGATCAGGCAGAGCCCCCAGTTGAAGACCGAGGTGAAGCAGGCCACGAAGCTCACCATCACCGCCGCCTGCCGGGTGTTCTGCGGCCAGTCCGCGAGGTGCGCGATCACGCGGGCGGCGGGCCGGCTGGCCGCCAGGGCGTGGCCCGAGACCAGGATCAGGCACATCTGCATTCCGAAGTCGAGGAGCTTCCAGAGGCCGGCGCTGCTGCGCCACACGTCGAAGAGGGCCAGGAAGGCGGGCTGCCCGGGCGCGCGGGGGACCTCGCCGAAGCCGAGGGCCAGGAGCGCGGTGAGCAGGGTCAGGAGGATGGCGAGGACGAAGGGATCGGGGAAGGTCCGGCGGAAGATCCGGCTGATCAGGAGGCCGAGGCGGCTGATCATGCCTCGGCGAGGGCGTCCATGAACCCCGCCTGCACCTCGGCGAACCGGGCGAAGCCGGCGAGCATGGAGCGCTTCAGCTCCGCCGGATCGGAGGCGCCCGCGTAGTGGGCGGCGAGCACCGGCTTCAGGTCTTCCCGTGCGATCCGATGGCGTGGCATGGGAGGATGCGGGATTGTAGCCGATCGGGCATGATGAGGGGGCCGCGCAGGGCATGGGTGCGGGGCCAATGAAGCGCGGAGCCTTTCTCGTTGCAGCGCCCCCCTCCCCCTCCGTCGGGAGGGATGGGGTGGGGGTCGATGAAAGTTGGGGGGTCGACAATGAAGAAGATCCTGTTGGCCGGCGGCGTGGTGATCGTCCTCCTGCTCCTCCTGGGGTTCGGCACCGCCGCCTACCTTCTCCGCTCGCTCAACACCCCCGAGTTCAAGAAGACGCTGCTCGAGCGTGCGAAGGCCACGGTGGGGGCCGAGGTGCTGGTGAAGGAGATGGACATCTCGGTCCTTTCCGGGGTGACCCTGAAGGGCGTCACCATCGCGAACCCGGCGCCCTTCCCGGGCAACCTCCTGACCGCGGACGCCTTCGTGCTGCGCTATCGCCTGCGGCCGCTCCTCTCCGGCCGCCTCGAGGTGGAGCGGCTCGCCCTCGAGAGGCCGGTCGTCGCCCTGGCCATGGACTCGAGGGGCGCCTTCAACTACGAGAAGCTGGGCGGGGGCGCCAAGGCCGCTCCTCCCAAGGGCTCCCCCGCGAGCGGGCCTGCCGCCTCGCCGATCGAGCTCGTCCTCAAGAAGCTGGCGGTGGACAACGCCGAGATCCTCATGCAGGACGCGACGAAGGCCCCGCTGATGAAGGTCCAGGACTTCGATCTCGACTCGGCCTTCAAGGTCGTGGGGGCCGCCGCCCAGGGATCGGGGACGGCCCGGATCGCCACCCTGAGCTTGGCCGACCTCATGTTCGTGCGCGGGATCTCGGCTCCCATCGAGATGTCGAAGGACTCGGTCAAGCTGGCGCCGATCCGGGCCACCCTGGCGGGCGGCACCCTGGGCGGGGACGTGAAGGTCAACCTCAAGGACGGCTTCCGCTACGTGGCCAGCCTGGAGGTCAAGGGAGCCCAGGTCCAGAGGTTGCTCGAAGAGGCGAAGTCCGCCCGGGCCGTCTCGGGGACCCTCCTGGCCCAGGCCAGCGTCGAGGGTGCGGGCGGCCTGCCCACCATGAAGGGCAAGGGGCGGGCCGAGATCGCCGACTGCAAGGTCTCGAACATGCCGGTGTTCGGGGCCGTGGCCGCGGCCCTCCGGGTCCCCGCGCTCTCCAGTCCGAGCTTCGACCAGTGCCTGGTGGAGTTCACCCTGGGCGCGAGCCGGCTCCAGATGACGGTGATCAGCCTCAAGGGCAGGCAAATGCAGCTCACTGGCAGGGGCACGACCAACCTCGACACGTATTCCCTCGACTACGACCTGAACCTGGCCCTGGGGACGGAGACCCTCGACAAGGTCCCGGTGCGCGAGCTGAAGGCCGCCTTCAAGGATCGCGGCGACGGCTTCTCCGCCATGGACTTCAAGGTGACGGGCACCTCGACGGCTCCCCAGACCGACCTCGCATCCCGGGTGGGCAAGGCCGCCGCCACCGAGGCCGCGACCGCCGGCCTCAAGAAGCTGTTCGGGAAGAAGAAAAACTAGGGCTGAGCGACGCGCAGGTACTTGTCCAGGAACTCCAGGATCTGGCGGTAGCCCGAGATCTGGTTCGCGCGCTTGGCGAAGCCGTGCCCCTCGTCCGGGAACACCACGTATTCGACCGCGACCCCGTTCTTCTTGACCGCGGCCACGATGTCGTCGGACTCGGGCTTGATCACCCGCGGATCGTTCGCCCCCTGCAGGACGATGAGCGGCTTCTTGATCTTGTCCGCGTGGAAGAGCGGCGAGACCTCGCGCAGCATGTCCTTCTGGCGCACCGGGTCGCCGATCTCCTTGTAGAGGGCCTGGCGCTGGGCCTCCCACCAGGCGGGGATGCCTTCGAGGGTACGGATCCAGTTGGAGACCCCGAAGATGTCGACCCCCACCGCGAAGACGTCGGGCTGGAAGGCGAGGGCGGCCAGGACCATGTACCCGCCGTAGCTCCCCCCGATGATCCCGATCCGGTCCTTGTCCACGTAAGGCAGGGAGGCCAGGTACTTCTTCGCCTCCACGCAGTCCCAGAGCGGCTCCCGCCCGTGCTTCTGGTCGTCGGCCACGTAGAAGCTCTGGCCGTAGCCCGAGCTGCCGCGGTTGTTGATCCCCAGGACCACGTAGCCGTGGTTGACCAGGTACTGGATGAGCGCGCTGTAGCCCTTGCGGGTCTGGCCTCCGGGGCCGCCGTGCACCCAGACCAGGGCCGGGGCCTTCCGGGCGGCGCTCGCCTGGTGCGGCTTCCAGAGCACGTTCGGGATCACGGTCGCGTCGAAGGACTTGAAGCGCACGACCTCGGACTCCACGAGGTCCTCGGGGTCGATCTCCTTGTTCAGGGACTCGGTGAGCCGGCGGGGGGAGGCTTCCCCGAACGTGTAGACGTAGAGGTTGCCGGGAGAGCGGTCCCCGTTCACGTAGAACGCCATCCGCTTCTCGCTGCGGGCGATCTTGATGGAGGTGATGTCGGCCGCGGGGAGCTGGGGTAGAGGAACGGGAGCGCCCGTCTTCGTGTCGTAGACCTTGATCACCGTGCGTCCGTCGTCGTTGACCGCGCTCGCCCGGTAGCGCCCGTGGTGCGAGAAGGAGGTGGACGTGACATCCCACTCCGCTTTCTCCACCTCCTCGTGCTTCCCGGTCGCGAGAACGTACCGGCGCACGCGCGCGAACTCGGCTCCCTCGTTGGTCAGGTAGTAGAGGGCCCGGCTCTCGGGGTCGAAGGCCTCGGGGCTGAAGTCCGCCTGCCCCTGGTGGGGCGTGATGTGCTTCGTCTCCCGCGTGCCGGCGTTCCAGAGATAGATGTCGCTGTCCGAGGTGCTGTTGGGCTTGCCGAGGGCGATCCACTGGCCGTCGTCGGAGATCGCGCCCGGGAAATAGCCGGCCTCGTTCCGGTAGACGAGGGTCCGCTCGTAGCCCTTCGCGTCGTAGCGGTAGACGTCGAAGAAGCGGGGATCGCGCTCGTTGGTGGTCACGTAGAAGGCGTCGCCCGCCGGGGTCCAGCCCGCGAAGGTGGCCTTGAGCTTCTCGCCCGGGGTGAGGTCCTTCTCCTTCCCGTCCGTCTCCCGGACGTAGAGGTGGTTCAGCTCGTTGCCGCCCTGGTCGCGGGTGAAGAGGATGCGCTCGTCGCTCGGGAAGTAGGAGACGGCGGCGATGGCGTCGGTGGTGGAGGCCGTGAGCGGGGTGGGCGTCCCGCCCCCGACCGGCAGCACGTAGGCGTTGAAGATGCCGGTCTGGTTCGAGGAGAAGAGGACCTTGCTCTCGTCCGGGGAGAAGGAAGCGTCCCGGACCGAGGTCGTGGCCATGAACTGCTCGATCGTGTAGAGCTTCGACGGGCGAGGCGCGGCCCCCGCGAGGCCGGCGAGGAGGACGGCCCCCAGGGCGAGAAGCGGCCGGCGGGGGTGGATGCACGTGGTCATGAGCGGATCCTCCTTCGGGCGAGGCGGCGATGCTACCACGCACGGCCGTTGCTTCCTTGACTTCGCCGGGGGGGATTGCTACAAGTCATGGCTCTCCCTTCTCGCCAGGAGCCCCGAGTCCACGTCATGAGCAAGCTCAAGGAGCTGGTCAACCGGGGCGTTCGGCTGATCGTGACCGAGACGCCCGAGGGCGCCCCGGCCGCGCCGTCCTCCGAGCGCGAGCTTCCCCCCGAGGCCTTCGCGGAGGCCGAGCCCCGAGCGGTGGGCCGGTCCCAGGTCTCGGCCGACGTGGAGGACTTCTCCGCGGTCTACGCGGAGGCGGGGATCGAGCTGCCCCTCCACGGCTACGGGGTGGACAAGGTCTCGGAGATGCTGCAGAGCAAGCACCTCCAGAGCCTGGGACGCGACGTCAGGGCCACCGCGGTCCTGGCCGCCCTGGAGGCGGCCCAGGTCCCGGTCAAGGACGTGCTCCAGGACGGGGTGCTCCGGGACAAGGCGCTCGACGCCTTCGAGGCGGCCAAGCAGCGCGAGGTCCAGGAGCTGCGCGCCCAGAGCGAGCGCCGCATCCAGGCCATCAAGGACGAGATCGAGGCGTTCCTGAAGGCGAAGAACGCGGAGCTGGAATCGCTCAAGAAGACGGCGGAAGCGGCGAGCGAGGCGTTCGTGAAGCTCCAGGCCAGGAAGCGCCGCGAAGAGGAGCGGCTGTTCGAAGTCGTTTCTCACTTCGTGGCGGGAACAGAAAATCCCATCACGAGGTCCGCGGGCGGCCCCGCCCCTTCCCCGCCGCCCCCCAAGCCGGACCAGGCATGACGCCTGGCGCCGCACGGAGGTAATCGATGGCGCGCCAACTCACGCCCTTCGGCCGTATTCTGCTCGTTCTCTGCGGCCTGGCCCTGATCGGCTACGGGCTCTACAAGTACGGCGTCCTGGAGAAGCTCATCCCCGCCGCGAAGGAACGCGCCTCGGTGGTCCCGGGCAAGGCGGAGCTGCCCGAAGTGCGGGAAGCCTCCAGCGAGTTCCCGGGCACCGCCTCTCCGGTTCCGATGCCGGGCACGAGCCCCGGCTGCACGGACCACCCGGAGGTGCGCACGCTCATCTGGGCCTGGAACGCCCAGATGGGGATGATGTTCGCGAACGGGGGCGCCCAGTCCACCACGGGGGGCCTCATGTGCCAGAACGGGGTCAACCTCCGCCTCATCCGCCAGGACGACGTGAGCAAGATGCAGGAGGACCTCGTCACCTTCGCCAACGAGCTGAAGGGCGGGAACCCCCAGCCCTCGAAGGGCGCCCATTTCGTCTCGATCATGGGCGACGGCAGCGCCACCTTCCTGAAGGCGGTGAACGACACCCTCTCCCGCCTCGGCCCCGAGTATCGCGCGAAGGTGGTCGGCTCCACCGGCTACTCCCGTGGCGAGGACAAGTTCATGGGGCCGCCAGCCTGGAAGGCCGATCCCTCGGCCTCGCGAGGGGGCCTGGCCGCGGGAGTGCTCCGGGACGGGGACTGGAACATCGCCCAGAAGTGGCTGGGCGACAACGAGCTTTGCAATAACCCCGACGAGAAGACCTACGATCCGAACTGCCTGAACTGGGTGAACGCCTCCACCTACATCGACGCCTCCGAAAAATACGTGGCCAACTACTGCGAGTCGCGGCCGGTGGTTTCGAAAGGCAAGCGGACCGGGGAGACCCGGAAGGTCTGCGTGGAGGGGGTGGTGACCTGGACCCCCGGCGACGTGATCGTGGCCGAGAAGCGCGGTGGCCTCGCTTCCATCGTGTCCACCCGCGAGTACAGCTCGCAGATGCCGAACACCATCATCGGAATCGACAAGTGGATGAGGGCGAACCGCAAGACGGTCGAGGGCATGCTGGGAGCGATCTTCGCGGGAGGCGACCAGGTCAAGTCGAGTCCGGCCGCCTTCAAGCGCGCGGCCGAGATCAGCGCGGCCGTCTACTACGAGCAGGGGGCGGACGCCGCCTACTGGGCCCGGTATTTCCGGGTGGTGCGGCAGCAGGACAAGGCGGGCCAGATGGTCGAGCTGGGCGGGTCCTCCGTCAACAACCTGGCCGACAACCTGTTGCTCTTCGGCCTGGTGCCCGGCTCCGCCAACCTCTTCGCCGCCACCTACAAGGTGTTCGGCGACATCGTGGTCGCCCAGTACCCGGACCTCGTGCCGAGCTACGCGCCGGTGCGGGACGTCCTGGACACCTCCTACGTGGAGGCGATCGCCAAACGGTCCGCTCCGACGACCGCCGGGGAGCAACCGAAGTTCGAGGCGGGCCAGCGCGTGCAGCAGGTGGTGAGCCGCCGGGCCTGGCACATCAACTTCGAGTCCGGGCAAGCCGCCTTCACCTCCCAGGCGCAGAAGGAGCTGGAGCAGCTCCTGCGCGACCTCCTGGTGGCGAGCGGCACCGCGGTCGAGGTGCACGGGCACACCGACAGCCAGGGCAACCCGCAGGCGAACATGCAGCTGTCAGAGGACCGCGCTTTCGCGGTGAAGAATTGGCTGGAGCGCCAGTCGTCGGTGAACTTCCCCTCTGGCCGCATCCGCGTCTTCGCTCACGGGCAGGAGAACCCGGTCGCCTCGAACAGCAGCCCGGAGGGACGAGCCCAGAACCGGCGCGTGGAGATCGTCCTGGGGACGACGGGCGGTTAGTCTTCCGTGGCCATGCCCTGGGCGCGCGAGATCGCCGCCGTTTTCGCCCCCAATCGGGCGGTCTCCGCGGGGGCCATGAGGGTGATCGTCGCGACCCAGGTGGCCCTAGCCCTCCTCTTCTGGTGGAGCTCGCCCCTCCCGATCCTTCCCCGGCCCGATGAGGTCTATCGGGCCCTGGGAGTTCTCTGGTTCGAGCAGGGATTGGGCCGCGAGCTCTGGACGAGCGTCCTGGTCAACCTCGAGGCGCTCGCCTTCACCCTCGCCATCTCCCTCGGCCTCTCCTACCTCACCGTGCTGCCGATCTTCCGGCCGATCGCGGCCGCCGCGTCCAAGGGCCGCTTCCTCGGCCTGATCGGCCTCACCTTCGTCTTCACCCTCCTGCTGGGCGGCGGCCGGCCGCTCAAGGTCGCCCTGCTGGTCTTCGGCATGACTGTCTTCTTCGTCACCTCCATGCTCGACGTGGTCGCGGCCATCCCGAAGGAGAGCTTCGACCATGCGCGCACCCTGCGCATGAGCGAATGGCGGGCCGTCTGGGAGGTCGTGGTGCTCGGCACCGCGGAGAAGGCCATGGACGTCCTGCGCCAGAACGCGGCCATCGGCTGGATGATGCTCACCATGGTGGAGGGGATCTCGCGCTCGGAGGGGGGCGTGGGAGCCATGCTGCTCAACCAGAACCGTCACTTCCACCTGGCGGAGGTCTTCGCGATCCAGATCCTGATCCTCCTGGTGGGAGTGGCCCAGGACTACGGCCTGGGCGTCCTCCGGCGGGTGCTCTTCCCCTATGCGGACCTCGGTCTGGAGCGCCGTTGAGCGCGCCTTCGACGGAGTACTCTCTCGGGGCCACCATCCTCCGCGTGGAAGGGGTGTCACAAAAGCTGGGCGACAACCTCATCCTGCGGGACGTCAACCTCGACGTGAAGGACATCCGCCGCCCGGGCCGGGTGGCCGGGCAGGTGGTGGGCCTGCTCGGGCCCTCGGGGATCGGCAAGACGCGGCTCTTTCGCATCCTGGCCGGGCTGGACGAGCCCACTTCCGGCCGGGTACTGATCGGCGAGGGGGGCGTGCCCGTGGAGCGCGGCATGGTCGGGGTGGTCGCCCAGCGCTACCCGCTGTTCGCCCACCGCACCGTCCTCGGCAACCTGATGGTGGCCGCCCGGCAGGCCGGCTGCTCGCACGATGAGGGAGGGCAGCGGTCGTTGCGCTTGCTCAAGCGCTTCGGCCTGGAGGACCGCGCAAACCACTACCCGGCGCAGCTTTCCGGCGGCCAGCAGCAGCGCGTGGCCATCGTCCAGCAGTTCCTGTGCAGCGAGCATTTCCTGCTCATGGACGAGCCGTTCTCGGGCCTCGATCCCAACGCGGTGGAGGCCGTGGGCGAGCTCATCGCCGAGGTGGCAAACCTGGACGAGCTGAATACGATCATCGTCGTCACCCACGACATCGCGGCCGCCATCGAGGTGGCGGACACCCTCTGGCTTCTGGGCCGTGACCGCGACGGGAACGGCCGCGTCGTCCCTGGCGCGCGCATCCAGGGGACCTACAACCTCATCGAGCGGGGGCTGGCCTGGCGCAAGGGGATTACTACCTCCCCGGAATTCATGGATCTGCTGCGGGAAATCCTGGCCCGCTTCCCCACGCTTTAGGGGAGTGACACGTGAGGCTGGTCTCGGTGAACGTAGGCCTCCCGCAAGAGATCGCGTCGGGTGGGCGCACGGTCCTCACGTCTATCTGGAAGCGCCCGGTGGAGGGCCGCGTTCGGGTTGGCCGGCTCAACATTGCGGGCGACCAGCAGTCTGATCTGGCGGTGCACGGTGGACCCGAGAAGGCTGTGTATGCCTATCCCTCCGAGCACTACGAGTACTGGAGGCGAGAGCTTCCTGGGATGGATCTGCACTGGGGCGCCTTTGGGGAGAACTTCACGACCGAAGGGCTTCTCGAGGAGGTATCGAGGATCGGCGACAGGCTTCGGGTGGGCTCCGTTGAGTGCGTGGTCACGCAGCCGCGAATGCCCTGCTACAAGCTCGGCATCCGTTTCTCTCGCGATGATATGGTCAAGCGCTTCCTCCAGAGTGGTCGGACCGGCTTCTACCTCGCCGTGCTGCGGGAGGGCGAATCGGGTGCTGGCGACCCGATCGAGCTCACACACCGAGACGACCACGGCGTCACGGTCGCGGACATCTCAGCCCTGTACCACAGTGATGCTGACAACCAGGCACTCGTTCGCCGAGCCATTGACGTGCCGGCGCTTCCCGAGGACTGGCGCAACTATTTCCGGAAACGCTCCTGGGAACCCGACGCATGAGAGGCGTCAGGCGCTCGGGTCTTCCGAGAGGGCCTTGGCCGTCTTCTTCTGCCGGAGCAGCAGCTTCTCGGTGTCGGGGGCGGCCGCGGGGGGGCCGCAGAGGTTGCCCTGCATGCGGTCGCACTGCCAGCGCGCGAGGAGGATGCGCTGGGCCTCGGTCTCCACCCCCTCCGCCACCACCTTGATGCGGCGGGCCTTGGCGAGGGCGATGGCGGCGGTGGCCACCGCCTCGTGGTTGCGATCGGTGGCCAGGTCGTGGACGATCGAGCCGTCGATCTTGAGGCTGTCCATCGGGTAGCGGTAGAGGTGGGTGAGCACCGACTCGCCGGTGCCGAAGTCGTCGAGGGCGAGGCGGACGCCCAGCTCCTTGAGGGCGTTCAAGCGCTCGATGGCCAGCTCGGGATTGCGCACGAGCTCCGTCTCCGGCACCTCGAGCTCCAGGCAGCCGGGGATGAGACCGGTCTCGTCCAGGACGCGCCGGACGAGCTTCACCAGGGAGGGGTGCTGGAGCTGGCGCGCCGAGATGTTGACCGAGACCACGAGGCCCTGGTGCCCCGCGTCGTGCCAGGCCTTGCCCTGCAGGCAGGCGTGGCGCAGCGTCCACTGGCCGAGGGGCACCGCCAGGCCGGTGACTTCCGCCAGGGGGATGAACTCCGCGGCCGACATCAGGCGCTCGGGGTTGCGCCAGCGCAGGAGCGCTTCCACTCCCACGATCGCCCCCGTCTCGCACTCCACCACCGGCTGGTAGTAGAGGCTGAGCTCGCCCTGGACGAGGGCGCGGCGGAGCGAGCGCTCCCGGGCCAGGCGCTCCGCGGCCAGGGCGTTGGTGCGGGGAGCGTGGATCTCGTAGGTGTCGCCGCCCTTCTCCTTCGCCCGGCGCAGGGCCACGCGGGCGCTCTGGAGCAGGCCCTCGTGGTCGGGCCCGTCTTCGGGAAAGAGGGCCACCCCCATGCTGGCGGTCACCACCAGGTCGTGGCCGCCGATGCCGAAGGGGCTGCGCAGGGCGAGCCTCAGCTTGTCCGCCACCACCCCGATGTCGTCCTCGCGCTTGATGCCGGGGAGCAGGATCGTGAACTCGTCCCTCTCCATGCGGGCGATGGTGTCGGTCTGACGGAGCGTGCTCTCCAGGGCCACCGCCACGCTCTTGAGCAGGTCGTCGGCGATCTGCCGCCCGTGCTTGTCCTCGATGAGCCCGAAGTTGTCGAGCCCGAGCTGGAAGATGGCGAGCCTCTGCTTGTAGCGCTGGGCGTGGATGAGGGCCACCGCGAGCCGGTCGCCGAAGCGCCGCGGGCTCGCCACCCCCGTGAGGGGATCGTGGTCGGAGAGGGCCCGGACCTCGTCCTCCGCCCGCTTCTTGGCCACGATCTGCTGCTCGAGGGCTCCCCGCAGCCAGCCGATCTCGGCCCGCAGCTCGTTGAGCTCGGCCTCCATGGCCGCGCGGGAGACCACCTCCTCCTCGTCGGCGGACGTCCCTGCTTCGTAGGAGCCGGGAAAGGAGACGTGGTCGGCCGGGGCGGGGGCGGGCACTTCGGCGAACTCGACTTGCCCTGAGGGCGGCTCGCTCGGGGCCGCCGGCGCGGCGGACAGGCCCTCGTCCGCCGGGGTGGGGGCCAGGACGGGGTCGCGGGCAGCCGCAGGTACGCTCACCGGGCCTGGACGCGCGGCTTCGCCTTTGGCCGCCGGTTCGCGGTCGCGGTCCTTCGCGAGGCCCAGCAGCGAACGCCACCCGCCCTTGCGACGCGCCATGAGCTGCTCAAGCTAAGCCCCCGGGGCCCCCCCGGTCAAGAAGGGCAAACGGTGATAGCTTAGGGCGCGCGGAGGGGATCTTTGGCCGAGGAGCCCAACTACCTGGCCCACGCCTTCAAGAGCCAGTACAACCTGATCGGCCTCGGCACCGCCATCGGCTTCGCCGTCCTCTCGAGCAGCGCCCTCCCCCTCCTCCTGGCCGCGGGGATCCAGCTCGCCGTGCTGCCCCTCGTCGCGGGGAGCGACCGCTTCCAGCGCCTCGTGAGGGCGCGCCGGCTCGAGGAGGAGCGGGGTGAGCGGCAGGACAAGCAGCACGCCGAGGCCTCGGAGATGTTCCGTGCGCTCTCCGACCCGGAGCGGGTCCGCTATCGCGGCCTCGAGACCCTGGCCGCGGAGATCCGCCAGAACTACAAGGGCCTCGACGCCTCCTCCCAGGCCCTCCTCGACGAGCTCGTGCAGAAGCTCGAGTTCCTGCAGGCCTTCTACCTCCGCATGCGCTACTCCGTGGCGCGCTACGAAGCTTACTTCCAGACCACCGACCCCGAGCGCCTCCGGGAGCGCCTGGCCATGCTCGAGCACGAGATGAAGGAGGGGCCGGAGCGCGTCCGCCACATCAAGGCCCAGACCCGGGAGGTGCTCCTGAAGCGCCTCTCGCGCTACGAGAAGGCCCTGGAGAACAAGCAGCTCATCGACGCCCAGACCGAGACCGTGCTCGAGGTCACGCAGCTCCTGCGCGACCAGAGCTACTCGATGCGCGACCCCCGCACGATCACCGAGCAGCTCGACGGCCTCGTCACCTCCGCCGAGGAGACCGAGCGCGGGGTGCGGGACATGGAGGACATCCTCTCCGCCGAGCAGGACCTGCTCCTGCCGGGGAGCTTGGGGGACGACATCGAGGCCGAGCTGGGCGGGTTGGGGGTGGCCCGGGAAGCCGCCCGGCAGGCGCCGCCGCCCGTCCATCTGCCCAACCCGCCCGTGGCGTCCTCTGCCTCGCCGCCGCCCCCCCGCAAGAAGCTGACGCACTGAAGGAGGCCCTGATGAACGACGCGGTGCTGCGCCACCAGGTCGTGGAGCTGCTCACCGGGGCCCACGCCCACGTGCCGGTGTTGAAGGCGCTCACGGGCCTCGATCCGAAGCTCCGCGCCAAGCGGCCGGCCGAGGGGCTCCATTCCGTGTGGGAGGAGCTCGAGCACATGAGGATCGCCCAGGAGGACATCCTGCGCTACACCCTCGATCCCGCCTGGAAGTCCCCCGACTTTCCCGAGGGCTATTGGCCGAAGGGGTTGGAGCCCACGGAAGCCCAATGGGCCTCCTCGGGGGAGCGGTTCAAGGCCAACCTCGACGAGCTCTGCGCGATGGTGAAGGACCACGCCCGCGACCTGACCGCGAAGCTGCCCCACGGCGAAGGGCGGACCTACCTCCGGCAGGCCCTGCTCGTGGCCGACCACAACGCGTACCACGCGGGCCAGATCGTGCAGGCGCGGAAGCTGCTCGGGGCCTGGCGGTCCTGAGGCGCGGCCGAGCTCAGGAGGTCGCGGGCTGCTCGGCTCGGAGGAAGCCCACGCGCAGGTGCGGCATGGGCGCGGCCAGGGGGCGGCCGAGGAGGAAGCCCTGCCCGTAGTCGATACCGAGCTCGACGAGGGCCCGGAGCTCGCCCTCGCGCTCGATCCCCTCCGCGATGATCGTGGACCCGATCCGGTCCGCGAAGGCCTTGAGGGCCCGCGCCATCTCGCGCCGGATGTAGCTCGAGTCCACGTCCTTGATCAGCTCGCGGTCGAGCTTGAGGTAGCGCGGGTTCAGGTGCGCGATCTTCTCCAGCCCGGAGTAGCCCGCCCCCACGTCGTCCACCGCGATCTGGAAGCCCAGCCGGGTGAACTCCTCGAGCGCCTCCGCGAAGAGCGCGTAGTTCTCGATCGCGTACTTCTCCGTGATCTCGAGGACCACGCGCTCGGGCCGCAGGCCGAGGTCCTCGAGCAGCCGCAGGAGGGGCGGTCCCTGGAACTCCGGGTCGTACATCGCGGAGGGCAAGACGTTGACGAAGAGCAGGGCGTCCCGCGGAAGATCCCGGGCCGCCAGGAGCGCCCGCCGCCTGCATTTCCGGTCCAGCTCGAAGACGAGGTCCGACTGCGAAGCCATCTCGAAGAGGCGCAGCGGCATGTGGAAAGCGGTGCCGCTGGGGCCGCGGGAGAGGGCCTCGTAGCCGAGCACCCTGCGGCCGGCCAGCTCGAACACGGGCTGGAAGAGGGTGGTCAGCTTGTCCTCGAGCAGAACCTCCTGGAGCCAGCAGCGCCTCAGGAGATCGCGCTGGCGGCGCTGCACCCGCACGCACTCCCAGGCCTCGTCCACCAGGCGCGAGACCAGCCGCTCCGGCATCACCAGCGGGTTCTCGAAGACCAATGAGAACCCGACCGCGACCTGGCGCGGGCCCGAGATGTAGGGCGAGGTGAGCCGGGTCAGCTTCTGGTTGAGGTGCTCCTCCACCCGCTCGGCGGCCCGGCGGAGATCCGACACCTTGAACGGGCCCTCGTGCCGCTTGGGAGAGAGGAAGACGAGCAGGGCGTCGCCCCCCTTGTCGTCCACCGCGAGGATGTCGCTCGCCCGGACGTCGGTTCCCCGCATCTCCAGCAGGAGGTCGCGGGCGATTCCCCGCACGTTCGTGAACGCGCCCGAGCCGTAGTGGTGCTCCACCGGCGTCAGCTCGGAGATGTCGACCAGCAGGAGGCCCAGGCTCCCCTGCCGCGCCAGGATCTGCTGGAGGTCGAGGACGCGCTCGCGGTAGGGGAGAGGCTCGCCCGGGAAGACGCTCCGCACTTCCCCGGTCAAGCGCGCTTCCCCGGGCCGCCGGCGTCCGTGATCGAGCGGAAGGGCGGGCTGGCCGCCCCCGCCACGAGGCTCGCGGGGGTGGGGGCGACGGGCGCGCCGACGGGAGCGGGGAGCCCGTTGCGGGCCGTCAGCGCCGTCACCACCCGGTTCCGGCCCTGGCGCTTGGCCTCGTAGAGGGCCGCGTCGGCCGCCCGGAGAAGGCCGACCACGTCCGTACCGTCGTGCGGGTACTCGGCCACTCCGCCGCTGATGCTGAGGATCCCCATCGGCTGCTTCTCCGCGAACGGGAACTTGCGGGCCGCGATCGCCTCCCGCACCTTGTTGGCCGCCCCCAGGGCCTGGTCCAGGGTGGTGTTGGGCAGGATCAGGAGGAACTCCTCGCCTCCGAACCGCCCGAAGATGTCGTCCTTGCGAACGCCGTCCTGGACGACCCGCACCAGCTCCTGCAGGAGCTTGTCGCCCGGAAGATGACCGTTCGTGTCGTTGTAGTGCTTGAAGTGGTCGATGTCGAAGAGGAAGATCGACACTCCGCCCCTCGAGCCCGGGCGCTCGCCGGGAGCGGCGGACGCGCGCTGGATCCAGTCCGACAGCGCGTGCTCCATGTGCCGCTTGTTGAAGGCGCGGGTGAGACCGTCCATTTCCCCGGTGGTCCGGACCCGCGCGGAGGCGGCCGCGGCGTGGAGGGCCTGGGCGGCGGTCTGGGCGATGAGCCGGAGCGCCGCCTTGCCGTCCCCCACCGCGCGGCGAGGACGGGAGAGGGCGATCATGCCGAGCGTCTCGTGGTCGAAGACGAGGGGCGCGATGAGCTGGGGCTGCAGCCCGCCCAGCGCGTCGGGCCCCGGCTTGATCCGCCGGCGCGCCTCGTCGGTGGCCAGGTCCTCGCGGCTGGCCAGGAGCTGCGACTCCGCCACGAAGCCCATCTCTCCGCGGTCGAGCCGCATCTCGGTGCCGACCTTGGGGACGCCGCCCTCCGGGTAGGCCGCCGCCACCACGAACCGCGCGTCGGTGGCCTCCTGCCCCCGGCGCACGAGCACCAGGGCCTGGGCGGGGTCGAGGCTCTTCTGCAGTACGTGGAGAAGGGTCGGAGGAAGCTGCCGTTCCGCGAAGCCGCCGAAGAGGTCCCGCGCCAGGTTCGGGAACTCCTTCAGGAACTGGAGGACCGAGCGCTGGTCCTCTTCCATCTGGGCCCGACCGCGACGAAGCTCGCCCGCTTCGCGCTCGAGGGCGGCCGCGCGGTGGTTGGCCTCTCCGGCGGACGTGCGAAAGCGGAGCAGGATCGGAAGGAGCAGTCCGGTGGTCACGAGCAGGCCGAGAAGGAACGGTGTGAGCCAGGTCGCCATGACGCGGTCCTTAATCTAAGCAACGACCGTGCCGAGCCCGACGTTGCGTGGATCACAGTGAACCGGTCACAGAACGATCCATCGTGTCTGGCGGCCGGACGAATCCTGTCCGATTGATGGTCAGACCATGGCGGGCGACGTCGATGGGGGGTCATCCTAGAAAACGGTTGAACTTTGCCACAGCATCCCCGCTGTAAACAAGCAAATTCTTTAGGACGGGCACCCGGGGGGGGGGCGAACCCCGGCGTGCTCGAGCGCACCTGCAGGAACCTCGAGCGTTTTCGCCGTCAAGCCCGATCGAGATCCTCTTGCCCGCCCCAGGTACATCGCCGGGCCCTGGGCGCGGGCTATCGTGAGCCGGTCGGCCATCACCCACGGGGTCTCGCGGCTCACGGCCGCGGAGGAGCGGGCACCCACTGATTGAGGATGGCGGGCCCGTCTCGACGGGAGCCTTCCGTCGCCTTCGCGCCGCCCTCCGCCGAGACCAGGACCGACCGGCCGTCGTCACCCAGGTCCCAGAGCGCGCCGCGCAGGAAGACGTTGACCGCCGCCCGCGCCCCGGAGGAGGGGAAGCGGCCGACCAGCGCATAGCGCGACCACGCCCGGCCTTCCGTGAGACGGCCCACGTCGGCGGGGTCCACGTCCGGGGGGGCAGGAGCGCCGTCGTAGCCGTGCCACGGCCGGTTCCAGCAGTCGTCGTCCGCGGCATACGAGGGGACGACCAGGACGTCGATCTTCTTCGCCCGCAGGACGCGATACGCCTCGGGGTACCACGAGTCGGCGCAGATCAGCACGCCCAGGCGGCCCGCCGGGGTCACGAACACGGGAAGGCCCGAGAGGGGGCAGGCAGCGAGGAACGCCTTCTCCTCCTCGATCGGGTAGGCCTTCCTCACCAGCGCATCCTCGATGCCTCCGTCGGGGCGGAAGACCGCCGACACGTTCTCCAGCGATCCATCGCCGGCCACCAGGCGTCCCGCCTCGACCCGCGGCGACGGCAGCACGATGGAGCCGGCCACGATCGTGATCCGCCAGCGGGCCGCGAGGCGCGCGAAGGCGTCCTGGTAGGCCGCGGCCATGGTCGGGGCCTTCATCCGGAAGAGCGCGGCCTTCGCCCGGTCGCGCTCGGGGCTCGTCAGGAGCGCGCGCACGAAGGCCACGGGGTGCGTGAACGCCACGAGACGAAGGGCCGAGCGGACGCTCCCCGACCGGTAGACCGAGGCCTTCTCGCCGAGGGCCGCCAGCCACGTCCCGAGGTATTCCGGAAAGACCGCCACCGTCTTCTCGTTCAGGAGCCCGCGCGACGCCGCCGCGGCCAGGTAGGCGTCCAGCTTGGCCTGGAAGCGCTCCGTGAAGGCGTAGTCCGCGGGGACCATGTAGGGCTGGACGGCGAGGAGGTTGCCCGCGCCCTCGTCGCGCCCGGCGAGCGACACCTCGAGTCCGGGATCCGGCGGGCCCTCGGGCACGCTCCGCCCGGTGCGGCTCCAGATGGCGTGGGCCAGGAGGAGCACGAGACCGACGACGCCCAAACGCCGGATGCCCTTCACGGCGCGTCGCCCAGGGGCGCTTCCGGCAGGTCCAAGAGCCAACAGCATAAGTCACGATAGACTGCGGCGCATGAAGACGTCCCTCAAGGTGGCCGTGCTGCTGCTGGTCGTGCTCCTGGCCGCGGTGGGAGGGGTCTTGACCTTCCGCGTGGGCCCGGCGCCCGCCCTCACCCTCAAGCCCGACGCCCCCGGCCTCGGCCGCCGCACCCCGGTCCGGGTCGCGGCCGCCGCTGCTGGGCGCGGCCTGGGCCGGTTGCGCCTGGAAGTCGTGCAAGGGGACCGCGTTCACGTCGTGGCCGACAAGTCGTACGCCCCGCGCCCCGCCTGGGCCTTCTGGGGACCGCGGACCGAGCGCGCGGAGCTCCGGGCCGAGGTGGGCGCGGACAACGTCCCCGGCCTCAAGGCGGGAGACGCCGTGCTGCGCGCGGTGGCCGAGCGGGCCGGGACGTGGCTGCTTCACCCGGCGCCGGTCGTGCAAGAGCTGAAGCTGACCGTGCGTCTGTCGCCCCCGACGCTCGCGGTGGCCTCAAGCCAGCACTACGTCGCCCAGGGCGGAGCGGAGGTCACGGTCTATCGGGTGGGCCCAACGTCGGTGCGCGACGGAGTGCGGGTCGGCGACTGGTTCTTCCCCGGCTATGCACTGCCGGGCGGCGGGCCGCAGGACCGCTTCGCCTTCTTCGCCGTCCCCTATGACATGGCAGAGGGCAACCGAGCGCGGCTCCAGGCCGAGGACGAGGTGGGGAACCTGATCGAGATTCCCATCGTGGACAAGTTCTTCCCCAAGCCCTTCGCCCGCGACCGCATCACGCTCGAACCGGCGTTCATGGGCAAGGTGGTGCCGGAGATCCGCGCGGCGACCCCCGACCTGTCGGACCGCGGCAGCCTGCTCGAGAACTTCCTCGCGATCAACCGCGAGGTGCGCGCGCAGAACGCGAAGGTCCTCGCCGACCTGGCCGGGCGGTCCCAGCCTCGCTTCCTCTGGAAGGAGGCCTTCCTCGCCATGCCCAACGGCAAGGTGATGTCGGCCTTCGCCGACCGCCGCACCTACCTCTACCAGGGCAAGGAGGTGGACCAGCAGTTCCACCTCGGCTTCGACCTCGCCTCGGTGCAGAAGGCACCGGTCCCCGCGGCCAATTCCGGGGTGGTGGCCCTCGCCCGCTATTTCGGGATCTACGGCAACACCGTCGTGGTCGACCACGGCTACGGGCTCATGAGCCTCTACGCGCACCTCTCCACCGCCTCGGTCACGCCCGGGCAGGAGGTGGCGCGGGGAGAGACCCTGGGGCAGACGGGAGCCACCGGCCTCGCCGGGGGCGACCACCTCCACTTCACGATGCTGCTGCAGGGGCTGGCGGTGAATCCCAACGAGTGGTGGGACGCCCACTGGATCGAGGACCGCCTGGCGCGGAAGCTGGGCGCGGCCCTCCCCTTCACGCCTCCCGCGGCGGAGAGCGGCAAGAAGGCCAAGGCGTCCGGGAAGAAAGCGGTGAAGAAGCCGACGCCCCCGAAGAAGACCAAGCCAAAACGGCGCTAGCGCGCTCCGCCGCTCAGTAGAGTCCCAGGGCGGCGATCTTCTGGTCCAGGTCGGTCAGCGCCTGCTCGATCTGCTTCCGGCGGATCTCGTTCTGGGTGACCTGCTGCTGATGGGCGAGCTCGGCCCGGGCCAGGCGGAGCGAAGTCAGCTTGCGCACCTTTTCAGGGTCCGCAGGGGCGACTCCATGGCGCTGCTTCTCCTGCTCGCGCTCGGCCATCCATTGCTGAAAGCGATCCTCGGCATCGACGAGACCTTCACCGGCGTCACCCATCAGACCTCCTGCGGCTCCCGCGGGGGAATCCATCATACCCGAAGGCCGGGGGTATGCTGGGCCTCCCATGCTCTGTCCCTCCTGCCGGGGTGAGAACGACGAGGCAGCCGAGGTCTGCTTCCATTGCCGGGCGGTGCTGCTCGCGGTGACTCGCGGGGCGGTGATCGCCTCGCGCTACGAGGTCCGGAGCCCGATCGGCCGCGGCGGGATGGGCGAGGTCTATCGGGCCTACGACCGCGTGCTCGAGGAGGAGGTGGCCCTCAAGGTCCTGCGCGCGGAGGACGCGGGGGCCGAGGACTGGGCGCGCCGCTTCCGCTCCGAGATCCGGCTCGCCCGGAAGGTGACGCACGCGAACGTCTGCCGCATCCACGACTACGGCGAAGAGGGGAGCCTGCGCTGGCTGTCCATGGAGCTCGTCCTGGGCGAGAACCTCAAGCAGGCCCTGGCCCGGCGCGGGGCGCTTCCCCCCGGCGAAGCCTACGAGGTGGCGATCCAGGCGGCGGAGGGGCTGACCGCGATCCACGCGGCGGGGATCGTCCACCGCGACCTGAAGACGCTCAACCTGATGGTGGACGGGGCGGGGAAGGTTCGGGTGATGGACTTCGGGATCGCCAAGCCGGCCGCCGAGGGAGCCACCGACGGCGGCGTGACCGGCTACATCCTGGGCAGCCCCGAGTACATGAGCCCCGAGCAGGCGCGCGGCCGGCCGGTCGACCTCCGCAGCGACCTGTATTCCCTCGGCATCGTGATCTACGAGCTCTTCACGGGAGCGGTCCCCTTCCGGGCGGACACCCCCGTGACCACGCTGCTCCTCCACCTCGAGACCGATCCGCCCCTCGACCATCCCGGGCTGCCGCCCGCCCTGCGGCCGGTGCTCGAGCGGTGCCTGGCCAAGGACCCCGCGGCTCGATTCGGGTCCGCCCGCGAGCTGGTGGACGCGCTCGAGTCCGCGCGCCGCGGAGCGAGGACGACGGCCCGGACCCGTGGAGTGCCGTCACGAGCCGTGGTGGGCCTCACGGCCGGGCTGGTGGCGGTGGCCGCGGGGGTCGCGCTCGTCGTGCAGTGGTCGGCCCCGACGGCGACTCCTCCCTCGGCCGAGCCACCCTCGACCACGGCGGAGACGACGCTGTCCGCTCCACCCGCGACCGTGCCGCCGGCACCTCCGCCGTCTCTACTGCACATCGAAAGGCGCCCCAACACGCCCGCCCAGAAGGCACCCACGCCCACACCGGTGCCGACCGAGGCTCCCCCCGTGAGTCCCGTGGCGCCGCAGACCGTCGCCACCTCCACGCCATCGTCTACGCCAACTCCAAGCCCATCGCCGGCCACGCCCGCGGAGGGACGCCTGCTCGTCGTCGTCACACCCTGGGCCGACGTGAGCATCGACGGCGTGCCCGTGGGCCAGACCCCTCTCAAAGCCCTGCCCCTCCCGCCGGGCACCCACGCGGTGCTTCTCACCCATCCCGCCTACCAGCCCTATCCGCGGCGCGTGGCCATCCGCTCGGGAGAGACGTTCCGGCTGGTGGTGGACCTGCCGAGCGACGGCGTGCGCCGGGCCCCCTGAACCGGCTTTGCTCCGGGCCCGACTTCGGGCAGGCTTGGGGAGTCCGATGCGCGTGCACCCTCCTGAATGGCGACGGGCGGCCACTGCGGTCGTGCTCCTGGCCCTCCTGACACCGGGACCGCTCCCGGGCCAGGCCGCAGACCCCGAGCTCGCGTCCGGCCTGCGTCAGGTGCGCGAAGGCGATTTCGAGGGCGCGGTGGTGACCCTCGACGCGGTGGCGCGGCGGCTGGCGGCGGACAAGAGCCGTCGCCGCGACCTTCTCGAGGCCTACGTCAACCTCGGAGTCGCCCTGGTCGCCCTCGATCAGCGCACGGCGGCCAAGGACCGCTTCCGTCTGGCCCTCGCCCTCGACCCGAAGCTCGAGCTGCTCTCGGATCGGTACTCTCCCAAGGTCCTCGGCGCCTTCGCGGAGGCGCGGCGCGACGCGACCGCGGAGGCGGCCGCGCGCGCGCGCAAGGGGACGCCGGAGCCGAGGTCCAAGGGCGGCTCGTCGAAGCTCCCCCTCCTGCTCCTGGGCGCGGGCGGCGCGGCCGCGGGAGTGGTGGTCCTCGCCACCAAGGGGGGCACCGCGTCGGGAAACGACGCACGCTTCATCGGCGCGCGCTTCGGGACGTCGGTCGTGGTCTGCCCGAACGGCGACTTGGGTGTGCCAATCAAGGTCACGATCATGGTCGACGCCGTCGGCGGACGCGACGCGACCAGGATCAACGCGGTCAAGGCCGTGCTGACGATCAGGTCATCGCCCAACGTCCCCTCGGAAGAGGGCTTCTCGAGCGGTGAGGCCGCAGGGATCATGCCAGACACGGTCCCCTCGGGAGCGAGCGTCAGCCTCCAGGTCGACACCTCCATTCTGTGCTTCAACGGCCCCGGGGACCCACCCCGCGTCCAGGAATGGAGCGGTGCCCTCACGCTCTCGACCTCGAATGGGCCGGTTCTGTTGGATACGGTGGACCGGCTCCACGTCAACATCCCCTAGCCCAAGACCGCCCTAGCCCTCGTCCGACCCCTTCTTGTGTACGCCGTATTCCTCGAGACGCCGGTAGAACGTCTCGGGGGAGATGCCGAGCAGCTCGATGGCCTTGCGCCGGTTGCCGCCCGTGTGCTCGAGGACGCTCAGGAGATGGCGGCGCTCCGCCTCTTCCACCACCGCGCGCAGGGGCGCCGGCCGGCCGTGGGCCAGGGCGGCGGTCGGGCCCGCCCCCTGGCGCAGGTACTCCGGCAGGTCCTCCGGCACGATCAGGTCGTGGTCCACCAGGCAGACCGTGCGCTCCACCACCTGCTGCAGCTCGCGGACGTTGAAGGGCCAGCGGTGGGCGCGCAGGACGGCGAGGGCCTCCACCGAGAAGCGCTTCTTCCCGCGGTCGTAGCGCCTCAGGAAGTGCTCCACGAGGAGCGGCACGTCGTCGGGCCGCTCGCGCAGCGCCGGGACCTGGATGACGTGACCCAGCCGGGCCAGCAGATCGCCCCGGAACCGGCCCCCCTCGACGTCCTTCTCGAGCGGCCGGTTCGTGGCCGAGACCACGAGGGCGTCCACACGGCGGGCCGCGGTGTCCCCCACCCGGAACAGCTCGCCCGAGTCCAGGAACCGCAGGAGCTTGGTCTGGATGGCCGGCTCGACGTCGCCCACCTCGTCGAAGAACAAGACCCCCTTGTCGGCCAGCTCGAGGCGGCCCTTCTTGTCGCGGGTGGCCTCGGTGAAGGCGCCGCGCACGTGGCCGAACAGCTCCGACTCCACGAGCCCCGGGGCGAGGGCCGGGATGGGCACCGGCACGTAGGCCCCGCCGGCGCGGCCGCTGGCCGCGGCGTAGCCACGGGCGAACAGCTCCTTGCCGGTGCCGGTCTCCCCCCGCAGGAGCACGCGGGCCCCCGCCTTCGCGAAGCGGGTGAGGGCATCGTAAGCGGCGAGGAGGGCCGGCGCATGGCCCACGATCTCGTGGCGCAGCAGCTCCTCCTGGAGCACCTGCAGGCGTTCGTCGCTGCGGACGAGCGCCTCCGAGGTACGGGCGTGGTCTTCCGCCCGGCCGAGGACCTGGGACGCGTGGAGGGAGACCGCGTTCAGGAACTCCAGGTCGTCCGCGGAGAAAGCCCGGCGGTCGCCTCGGGTGTCGAGGTAGATCGCTCCCCTCACCGGCTGCGGTCCGAGGGGGACCGCGAGCACGGAGCGGATGCGAAAGCGGTGGACGCTGCCCGCGGCCTTGAAGGCGGCCGCGCTGCGGATGTCGGAGGCGAGGACGGCCAGGCCGGAGTCGCGCACGTGGCGCAGGACGGAAAGGCTCAGGGGCCACTCGTCGGGCGAGGGGCCGAGCGGGAGGTCGTGAAGGGCCAGGGGACGGAAGGCGCCGTCCGGGTCCACGGCGAAAATGGCTCCCCGCTCCGGCTTCAGGTGACGCACGAGCGCGTCCAGGATCCCGCGGATCACCGCCCCGGGGTCGCGGGCCTCGAGGAGCTGGCGCGAGATCTGGTAGAGGGCGAGCAGGCGCTCGCGGTCCAGGGCATGAGGAGCAAGGGGCCGCGCCGGGTCGAGGGTCGCTTCGGCATGGGGCGCGTCCTCGGTGGGCCCGCGCCGGGTCACCGGCCACCTCCCGCCGCGGAGTCCGCCCAACCCGCCACCGCCACCTCGACCGCGGTCTCGCAGACGACCTCCAGCCTTCGGTTCGCGCGCTCGCCCCCATCGGCCGCGGTCTCGACCGTGGCCCAGGAGCCGCGCGTGATCCGGTACTCGAGCACCGTCCCCGCCTGGACGTCGATCTCGAGCCGGTGCGTGCCGTCGCCCTGGCGGGAGAAGGCGAACCCGGGGGCGGCCGGGTCCCAGCCGTTCAGGTTGGCCGCGATGGTGAGGGCGGCCTCGGCCGGCGTCCCCGCGGGCAGGGACGTGACCACGAGGGTCACCCGCTCGGCCCGCGCCGGGGCGGCCAGCAGGAAGCCGGCGAGGCTCAAGGAAAGGAAGCGGCCCACCACGGCATGCTAGCATCCGGCCCGTGAATGCGCCGGGGGCGGCGCGACGCCCCGAACCCGTGCGGGTCTCCGCGGAGACGTTGCTCGCCTTCCTCGCGCCCCTCCTCTCGGGGGCGCTGTCCCTCCGCCTCGGGGCCGACTTCAACTACGACCTTCGCCACTACCACTTCTACAACGGCTACGCGCTCGTCCATGGCCGCTTCGACCAGGACCTGGCCCCCGCGGGACTGCAGTCCTTCTTCAATCCGCTGCAGGATGCGTTCTACTACCTCGGCATCCGGCACCTCCCCCCGCGCCTCTTCGGGTTCCTGCTCGGGGCGGTCCACGGGCTAAACGTGGTGTTCGTCCACCGCATCGCGCGGCGCGTGCTTGCGGCCGATTCCCAGGGGCGTGCGCTCGCCCTCCTGGCCGCGGTCCTGGCCGGCATCGGCTCAAACGTGCTCTCGCTCGTGGGCACGACCACCGGGGACCTCCTGGTGATGCTGCCCGTGCTCCTCGCCCTGCTCCTCCTCTGTTCGGACCGGCCCCGGCTCCTCGCGGCCGGTCTGGCCGCGGGCGCGGCGGCCGGCCTCAAGCTGACCGTGCTCGTGCCCGGGGTGGCGCTCGCCGCGGGCCTTCTCGCGGCGGACCCGGTGCCCCTGGCCGTGCTCCCGCGCTTCGCCCTGGGGAGCGTGCTCGGCTTCCTTGCCACCGGTGGCTTCTGGTGCGAGCGCCTGCTCGAGCGCGTCGCCAACCCGGTCTTTCCGTTCCTGAACGGCCTCTTCCGCTCGCCGTTCTTCAGCGCGGGGGCCGTGTTCGAGCCCCGCTTCGTGGCGCGGCATTGGTGGGAGCCGCTGAGCCTCCCCCTCGAAATGGCGATGGGCTGGACGAGCGGCTTGCAGGAGATCCGGTTCCGCGAGCCTCGCTTCCTGCTCGTGTTCCTCGCCCTGCTCGGCTGGCTCCTCGTGCGAGCGCGCCGCCGAGGGCGCCCGTCCCCGATTCTCGGCCGACCCGCCCGCCTGCTCCTGACTTTCTGGCTCGTAGCCTGGGTCCTGTGGGCCGACGGCCTGCACTACTACCGTTACGCGGCCGCGCTCGAGCTCCTGGCCCCGGTCGTCCTGTTCGTGTTGCTGCGCGGCACGCCGTGGGACCGGACGCCCGCGATCGCCGCGGTCGTGATCGTGACCGTGCTCGCGAGCCGGCCCGTGTCCTGGGGCCGGCTGCCCTGGTCCGACGACTGGTTCGGCGCGGCCTCGCCCCCCCTCGACCTCCCGGCCGAGAGCCTGGTGATCGTGGCCGGCGAGCGCGCGGCCTACCTGGCGCCCTTCTTCCCCGAGGCCACGCGGTTCGTGGGCCTCACCCGACGAGGCTCGCCCGGGCTGGACGGCCTGATCGCGCTTCGGCTGGGAGCCCATCGCGGCCCGGTCTACCTTCTCGCCGGAGTCGGCGCCACTCCCGACGATGCGACTCGCTTCGGCCTCGTGCCCGCGCGCGGGTGCCAACGGATCGCCACCCGCGACGGCGGCCTCTGCCTCTATCCCCTGCGACGCACCGTTTCAGCAGATGGGCCGTCCCGCCGCCCCCCGAAGGGCGCGCCACAGGCCCTGAGCGAGGCCGACCGCATACGCCGCGTCGAGGAGCGGCTGGGTGAGCCAGAACCGCGCGTGCTCGACCGCGGTGAACGGCACCGCGCGCAGGTGTCGGGCGAAGAGAGCGGCCTTGGCCACGATCACGGGGAGGAGGACGGCCGCGGCCAGGCCGGGGCGGCCAAGCGCGAGGGCCACGATCGCGATGCCGCAGACCGCGGTCGAGGCGACCTGGACGAGGCGGAGCAAGGCCCGGGCCCGGCGGTTGCCCCCGGCCCGCGTCCCCGCCACTCCCTCGCCGGTCCCCCGGGTGCGCATCAGGATGTACGGGTGGGCGAGACCGAAGAGCCACTGGTGGCGCGCCAGACGAAGGACCGTGTCCTGCTCGCCCGACACGGACAGCCGATAGGGCAGCGCCGGGGCCTGATAAACCTCGTAGCCCTTCGCGCGCAGCCTTGCCGCCAGCACCTGGTCCTCCCCCGCCGTGCGCAGGGTAGGGTCGTAGAACCCGACCGCCGCCAGCGCCTCCAGGCGGAAGGCGTCGCACCGTCCCTCCGCGAAGCCCACCGGCACCAACTCCTCCCGGGTGTCCGCGGGAAAGACGTCCATCAGGTTCGTGACCACGTTCAGCTTTTCCGGGAACGCCATCTCGTGAGGGTCGCGCAGGACGGGCTGCCCGGTGATGGCGGCCGCCTTGGGGTGGCGCTCGAGCAGGTCGAGCATGGCAGCCACGTAGTCCTCTCGCCCGAAGCGGCAGTCGAGGTGGCAGGTGAGGACGTAGCGGGTGCGCACCAGCCTCAGGGCCTTGTTGAGAGTCGCCGCGAGACCCAGGTTCCTGGGATTGGGGACGAAGCGATAATGGCCGGGGGCCCCGATCTTCCGCAGCGTTCCCTCGAGCACCTGCGGGGTGTCGTCGCCCGAGGCGTCGTCCATGAAGAGGGCCTCCAGCCACTCGGACTGCTCGGGGAGGCGCGGGTGCTTCTGGCGGACGAGCGCCTCCACGAGCCCGGGCACCTCGCGCGCGGCGCGGTACAAGAGAAAGACCACCGTGATGCGAGCCCTGGTCGGGGGATGGGGCGCGGACGTGGACATGGAAAGGCCGCACGATATGGGAATCGGCCGCTCCCGGCAAGGCGGGATCGAGCGGAGTACCATATCTACGGCGTGCGCGGCGCGAGCCCGTGCGCATACTGCCGTCCATAGCCAGCGGGCGGCTGGGCGCGGCCGCGTTCCCGGGGGGCCGGGAGACCGCGGCCCTGGGCGCTCTCTTGCACTTCCTGATCGCCTTGGTTGCCGCCGCGGTGTACTACGCGGCCGCTCGAAAGCTCGGCGTCCTGCCGGGGCGCCCGGTGGTGTCCGGCCTGCTCTACGGCGTCGCGGTCTACGTCTTCATGAACTTCGTCGTGCTGCCGCTCTCCGCCGTTGCGGAGCGGCCGTTCGTCCTGGAGCTCGCCCTCGTCATCCTGGCGGTGCACATGGTGTTCGTCGGGCTCCCCATCGCCCTGGCGGTGCGCCGCTGGGCGCCGTTCAGGCCTCCTGCTCGCGCGGCACCATGAAGCGCCCGACGTCCTGGAAGAGAGAGAGGCCGGCCGCGTAGAGGAAGCCCGCCTGGAAGATCAGGATGAAGGGCAGGGTGCCGTAGATCCCGTAGGCCGCCGCGTAGACCGCCATGGCCGTGAAGTAGAGGCCGAGGAGCAGCTCCACGAAAGGGACGAGGCTCAGGCTGCCGCGGTAGCGCTTCTGCTTCCACTCGTCGCCCGCCCCCTCGATCCGGTACTTGGGCGTGCGCTTGAACTCGGACTTCCGGCCGAAGAGCCCCTCCAGCACGGCCAGCGCGTTGTTCACGCTGAGGCCGATCCCCACCGCGAGCACCGCGGGCAGGTACTTCACCCGGCTCTTCCAGGTCTCGGGGAAGACCTCCTTCTGGGAGAAGAAGTAGAACGAGCAGACGCTGGCGGTGGCCCCCAGGAACAGCGGCACGTCCACGATGATCATCTCGTACCAGCCCATGTTGTAGCGGATCACCATGGCCGGGAACATGAGGACGGAGAGGAGGACCATCAGCGGGTAGGCGAAGTTCGCGGTGAGGTGGAAGGCCGACTCGAGCTTGATGTGCCACGGCAGGCGCGAGGCCAGGACCTTCGGGAGGAGCTTCTTGCAGGTCTGCACCGACCCCTTGGCCCAGCGGTGCTGCTGGCTCTTGAAGGCGTTCATCTCCACCGGCACCTCGGCCGGGGAGACCACGTCCTGCAGGTAGACGAAGCGCCAGCCCTTCATCTGTGCCCGGTAGGAGAGGTCCAGGTCCTCGGTCAGGGTGTCGTGCTGCCAGCCCCCGGCGTCTTGGATCACCTGCCGCCGCCAGATCCCGGCCGTGCCGTTGAAGTTGAAGAAGCGGCCGGTGCGGCTGCGCCCCCCGTGCTCGAGGACGAAGTGGCCGTCGAGGAGCACCGCCTGCACCTGGGTGAGCAGCGAGTAGTCTCGGTTGATGTGGCCCCAGCGCACCTGGACCATCCCGACCTTGGGGTCCCCGAACTGGCCGATCGTCTTCTCGAGGATGTCGGGGGGGGCCACGAAGTCGGCGTCGAAGATCAGCACGAACTCGCCCCGGGCGACCCGGAGCCCTTCGTCGAGGGCGCCGGCCTTGAAGCCGCGGCGGTCTGCGCGGTGCAGGTGATGGATGTCGAACCCCTGGGCGCGGTAGCGCTCCACCGCCCGCCGGGCGAGCGCGGTGGTCTCGTCGGTCGAGTCGTCCAGCACCTGGATCTCGAGCAGCTCCTTCGGATAGCGGATGCCGCACACCGAGTCCAGCAGCCGTTCCACCACGTACATCTCGTTGAAGATGGGGAGCTGGACGGTGACCCTCGGAAGGCGCTCGGGGAGGGGAACGGGGAGGGCGCGGCGGTCCCGGTTCCGGAAATAGAGCCACACCATGAGGTACCTGTGGGTGCCGAGGATGGCCAAGATGACCAGGGTGACGAAATACAGGCCGAGGATGCCGAACTCGAGTGGGCTCATGGCTTCTTGATTGACGTCCTCCTCTAGCGGCGCTCAGGAACGGAACGCGGAGCCGCCCCTTGACACCCGCGAGGGCGCAAGGGAACATGCCCGGTTCGAAGGCGCCGCCGTCGCAGCCCCTTCTCGATGACGGGAGTCGATGCGTGCCGTCGCGGACACGAGGCTGAAGTTTAACCGAGAGCCAGGACAAGTCAATGGACCCCAAGACCCTCCGGGAGCTGCTCGAGGCCGTCCAGAAGGGCCGGGTGTCTCCCGAGCAGGCCGCCGACCAGCTCCGCACCCTGCCCTACGAGGATCTGGGCTTCGCCAAGGTCGACCACCATCGGGCTCTCCGCCGCGGCTTCCCCGAGGCGGTGTTCGGCGAGGGCAAAGCGCCCGAGCAGGTCGCCGCCATCGTGGACCGCATCGCCGCCCAAGGCCAGAACGTCATCGTGACCCGGACCACGGCCGAGGTGCACCGGCGCGTCCTCGCCTCGCAACCGACCGCGGGCTTTCACGAGGCGGCGCGCTGCCTGACCCTGGAGGTGAAGACCGCGCCCCCTTTGCCGGGACGCCTGGCGGTGGTGGCGGCGGGGACGTCCGACATGCCGATCGCCGAGGAAGCCGCGATCACCGCTTCCTTCTACGGGGCCACCGTGGACCGGATCTACGACGTCGGGGTGGCCGGGCTGCACCGTCTCCTCGACCGGACGGAGACCATACGCCAGGCGCGGGTCGTGATCGTGGCCGCGGGGATGGAAGGTGCTCTGCCGTCGGTGGTGGCGGGCCTCGTGGCCGCTCCGGTCATCGCCGTCCCCACGAGCGTCGGGTACGGCGCCTCGTTCCACGGCCTCGCCGCCCTGCTGGCCATGCTCAACTCTTGTGCTTCGGGCGTGGCCACGGTCAACATCGACAACGGTTTCGGGGCCGCCCATCTGGCCTGCCAGATCCTCAAGGGCGCCGTCCCACCGACCGGCGCGTAGAAACAGGAGTCGGGACGGCGGTTTTCCTGTTCCATTTCCTTGACAAAACCGTTGATTCTCCACATCTTGTAGGTAGTCCTGTCCCGGCCCTGA
>WNGL01004871.1_pt2 | contig 42739 bp, 33 predicted proteins | sample 5400591 | NCBI WGS metagenome assembly WNGL01 (sample SAMN13153377, study PRJNA577476) | soil metagenome | isolation source: 80 cm soil or saprolite under Garry oak tree replicate 1 | place: USA:California | collected 2016-06-15
GCGGGCTTGCCGTCGCGGCAACTGCACCGCGTGACGCGCCGCGGACCGCGGTCTTCCGGTTCGTCGTCCTGGGCTTCGTGCGGCGCGTCTGCGCCTGCATATTTCTCCGGCGGGCAATAGCACAGATAGGCCGCGCCGCTTGCGAGCAGCTTTTCTGCGGCAGTGCGGTACAGATCGAGCCGTTGGGACTGAAAGTACGGCCCTTCATCCCAGTCAACGCCAAGCCAGCGCATGGCCTCGAGGATGCCCTCCACCAGTTCGGGACGGTTCCGCTCGGCATCGGTGTCCTCGACGCGCAGAATCATCGTGCCATGCTGGCGGCGCGCAAACAGCCAGTTGAACAGGGCGGTGCGGGCGCCGCCAACGTGGAGGTAGCCCGTCGGGGAGGGCGCAAAACGCACCCGCGGCCCGGTGCTTGCCGGTGAAGCGGATTCAGGGTGATGACTCATGTTTTCAGTGTGCTGACCCCGTGCGAATAGAAAACTGCCTAGTTTAGTCGAAGCAGGAAACAAACACCAAATACCCACAGGGTAAGGCGCCTCCCGGGTTGTTGTTTCCTTGTAGGTACCCCGGTACCCTTGACCCCCCAAAAAACCGTGGTCTATAGTCCCAACTGCCTATTCTCTTCATTACTTTGCGGCCCTTCGCGCAGAGGCGCATCCGTGCGCGCAGAGAGAAGGCTGGGCATGGGAAAGATGACGAAAAGCCGGCCGAAAGGCAAACGCGGGTGTGTGCGCGCGCGGGACGGCGCGGTGCGCTCAGCGTTGTACTTTGTGGAGCACGCAGCGTGCTGACTCATGACAGCATGATCGCGCTGGGCCTGCTTGCCGTGGCGACGCTTATCGCCTCGTTTTTCGCCTATCTCTACACCGTGAAGCGGCAGCTCTATCTTCTGCTCTGGACTACCGCCTGGAGCCTGGTGGCGCTGCATGTTCTCAGCCCGGCGCTGATTCCCTGGGTGGGTGAGGTTCCCTGGCAGGCGGCCTTGAATCAATGGTTGCTTTCCTGCGCGGCCTTGCTGTTTTTCTGGGCGGCGCAGCTCTATGTACAGGCCAAACCCTGGGCCGGCCGGATTGCGGCAGCCGCCATGGTTCTGCTGGTCTGGGCGATTGTTCACCAGGTGCGGTGGGTGCCGTGGGGCTCATCCTTCGGCACGGGAATGATCTTCCTCGGCTGCGCCTGGGTCTTCTGGCAGGAAAGCCGCAAGCAAGAAACCATTGCCGACCTGCTGCTGGCGGCGGCGTTTGGTCTCTGGGGAGCCGTGGTGGTGGCGATCGCCTTCTTCGAGCGGTCTCCCTCAGAACGTCTCACCGAACTCCGCCTGCTTCCCATCGTTCCTATGCTATTCATCGCCATGCTGATGGTGATGGCCCTCTATGAAGAAGAAAAGCGGCGTGTTGAGCGCAACATGCTGGCACTGTCCAACTTGAACCTGGCGACTTCGAGTTTTGTGGGCGGCGAGATTCAGCGCATGCTCTCGCAGGCGCTCGACCGCGTTCTTGGCGTCGTGCGGATTCCCGCCGGCGCGCTGTTCCTGCACCACGGCGATCCGGCCGGCCCGACCTCGGTGGTCGCCGCCGGGCTGAGCGACGATTTCTGCAGCGCCTCGCAGGAGGAAGGACTCGACGACCACCTCGTGAATCTCGTGGCCCGGCTGGGCGGGCTGGTCGTGTTCCGGGACCTGTCGCGCGACTCCTCCTGGGCGGCGCTCGAAAAGGAAGAGGCGTTCCGGCGGTTCCGGCAACTCTCCGTAGGGCAGGGTCTGCGCACCGTGGTCGGCATCAGCCTGCAGACCAAGGAGAGTGCCTTTGGCGTGCTGCTGCTGGGAACGCCGGATAGCCGCCGCTTCGCTCCCGCCGAGTTACGCCTTCTACTCGCGCTCGGACACCAGATCGGCATGGCCGTCGAGAACAGCTACCTCATTCAGCAGACCTCCCGGCGCTCCGAAGAGCTGCACGTCTTGAACGAGATCGGCCGCGCCCTCAGCTCCACGCTGAACATGGATGCGCTGTTCGGCAAGATTTGGGAAGAGATGAAGCGGCTCTTTGACGTGGACAATTTTTATGTGGCCCGGCACGATACCGTTCACGATGAAATCCAGTTTGAACTGGAAGTAAGCGAAGGCGTGCGTCTGCCGAAGCGCTCCCGGCCCGTGGGGGATCACTTGACCGAATATCTGATTCGCACGCGCCAGCCGCTGCTCATCCGCGAGAATCTCCCGGCCGAAGTGAACCGCCTGGGGGTCGAGCCCATTCAAAGTATGGGATGTTTCTGCGGAGTGCCCCTGGTGCTCCATGATCGCGCCATCGGCGTGATGGTCGCGCACAGTCCGCAGGAGCGCGTGTTTGACGAGGGACATCTCGAATTGATGCGCGTGCTGGCCAGCGAAGCCAGCATCTCCATTGAGAACGCGCGCCTGTTCGAGGAAGAGCAGACCCGCGCGCGCCACCTGACGCTGCTCAACAACATTTCCCGCCATGCCATCAGCACGCTCAATCCCGACGAGATGCTCGCAAAAATCGCCGAAGAGCTCGAACTAGGCCTCACCTACGACCACGTGGGCATCGCTCTGCTCGAGTATTCGACGCGCGAAGTGGTGGTGCAGGCCGAAGGCGGGCGGCGGCGCGAAGCCCTCGGCAAGCGCATAGCGCTCGGTTCAGGACTTGTGGGGCAAGTGGCGCGCACCGGGAAACTCGCCGTTTACGCGCAGTTCCGGCCCAACGACGAAGCGGTCCATCCGGTGCTGCCCGATTCCGTGTCGGCCGCGGCGTTGCCGATTTTTTATGCCGAACAGCTTCACGGCATTCTGTACGTCGAAAGCTGCGTGCCACGCGAGTTTTCCGACGAGGAAACGCTCCTGCTGCGCACCCTCGCCGATTTGATCGCCGGCGCCCTGCACAATGCCCTCGCCTTCCAGAAAGCCCAGGAACAGGCCATCACCGACGGGTTGACGGGCGTCAAGACCCACCGCTTCTTCATGGAGGCCCTCTCTGCCGAATGGAAGCGCTCCACGCGCGCAGGCCGCGCCTTCTCGCTCGTCCTGATGGACTTGGACCGCTTCAAGTTCGTCAACGATTTCTACGGCCACCTCGAGGGCGACCTGGTTCTTCAGCGCGTGGGACACATCCTCGAGCAGAATTGCCGGCGCTCCGACGCCGTTGCCCGGTATGGAGGCGACGAGTTCGTCATCCTGATGCCCGAGACCAACATCGAACACAGCCGGCAGCTTGCCTCGAAGCTGCGCGCCTGGGTTTCCTCGGACCCGCTGCTTCGCGAGAAAAGCATCACCGCCAGCTTCGGCATCGCCAGTTATCCGCTGCATGGCTCGACGCCGCAGGAACTCATTCAAGTAGCCGACGCTTCGATGTATCTCTCGAAACACCAGGGCGGCAACGCCGTTTCCACCGCCGACCACTACGACCCCAGTGAAGCAAAAAAGTGGAAGCGCGACGTTCTGGAAGCTTACCTGGGCGTTACCCTGAAGCGCTTGTTCGCCACCGGCCCGGAAGCCTTCGCGGAGATTTATCAGCGCCTGGAACAGTTCACGCAATCGCTCGCCGCCAGCGAGGCCTCTCAGGCGCCGGCCGGAAAATCCAAGGACGCCGGAGGCGCCCCCGCGGTGGGCGCCGGCGAGGGCGTGCAAGCGTTGCCGCAGGCCGTGATTGATACCGTGACGTCGCTGGCGTTTGCCATTGACGCCAAGGACCACTACACCCAGGGCCACTCCCAGAAAGTTTCCGCTTATGCCGCGCTCATCGCCGAGGCGCTGGGCATGAACGATGCCGACGTGGAAGAGATCCGGCTGGCGGGAGTGCTCCACGATATCGGAAAGGTGGGCATCCCGGAGACCATACTGAACAAGGGCGGCCCGCTCAATCCGGAGGAGTGGGAGACCATGAAGTCCCACGTGCACTTCGGCGCCAAGATTCTCGAGCCGCTCGGCGCCATCTCGCGCATCGCCCAAATGGTCAAGCATCACCACGAGTTCTTCGACGGTTCCGGATATCCGGATGCCCTCAACAGCGCGCAGATTCCGCTGGGCGCGCGCATCATCGCCATCGCTGACGCTTACGACACCATCACCTCCGACCGGACCTATAAGAAAGCGCGCACCTCCTCCGACGCCCTTGCCGAGCTCGAGCGCTGCGCCAACGCCCAGTTTGACGGCGAGTTGGTGGCCATCTTTGTGAAGACTCTCCGCCAGTTGCCCAACCCCGTCTTGGAGAGTGCCTCGGCGCCTGCGCAAGTCCGCGGCGCCAACGACTAGAGAATCTGTCCTCGGCTTGATTTGCGGGTTCCCTGCTTGCATCCATACAATGAAATCAGCGGCGTTATCGCATTGGCGGCGCACGAGGTGCAATCCAGAAATGCCGGAACGCCGCGGAGCTATACTGGATTTTCCAGCATGGGAGAGTGCATGAACGAGGGCAAGGTCAGGATTCTCGTTCTGGACAATGAAGCGCCGGGCCAGGGCGTGCTGCGCCAGGTGCTCGACGCGGAGAACTGGAACGTGCGCGTCGTGCCCGACTCGGGCCTGCTGATGTGATCCGGCCGTTTACCCTGCAAGACCTCCTGGAAAAAGTGAGCGACCTGCTGCTGGAAGTTCACGCCATCGATGAGCCGATCCGGCAGGTGCGCTACGATTTCAAGGGCCGCGAGCGCAAGCGCAGGCTGCGCAAGTCCTCCCGCGAGACCTCCATGTTCGCCCCTCGCGACGACTATTCCATGACCGAAGAAGAAATCACCGAGTTCGAGAAGCAGGAGCAAGAGGAAATCAAGAAGCGGCCGCTGAAGAAAAAATTCGATCTCGGCCGGCCCTAGACAAATCCCCCTGCCCGCGTTGTCCCATGCTCGACCTCTCCGTATGGCGGAGTCTGCCGCAACCCGAAAATACCTTGCAAGAAATCTCGCCGACGCCGTTCAAACCGCAAAGGCCCGCGATCCGGGCCTGACGGGAGTATCAGGAGGAGCTTATGGAGCGATTTACGATGTCTTCGATTTTCGCGGGAGCGCTGCTGGGACTTAGCTCGCTGGCGTCTCTCGGGTCTGTGTGGATGCCGGGCGGCGGCGCAGGTGCGCCGGGTGGCGCGCCGGGAAAAACGAACGGCTGGCGGCTGGGTGACCCGGTGACTTACGAAAACTTGACCATCTTTCCGGTGCTGAGCGCGGAATCCGCGCGGACCGGCGGCTTTGTGACGCTGGACGAGGCGCTGAGCACGGGCGACGCGGTCATCAGCGAGGAAGGAAGCGAGGGCTTGCGGCGAACTCGCGATGGCCGGCCGGTGATTGTCCCGGACTATCAGAGCGGAGCGTCGGTGAACCGGCTCGTGCTGATCAACCGCGGCAAGCGGCCGCTGGTGCTGCTGGCCGGCGAACTGGTGAGCGGCGGGAAGCAGGACCGCATCATCGCCAAGGACCGCATCGTAGGCCCCGGCGAACGGCCTTTGCCTCTGGACGTCTTCTGCGTCGAACACGGCCGCTGGTCTTCCGGAACGCAGTTTGCCGCCGCCAAAATCATGGTTCATCCCAGCGTCCGCGAGAGAGCCGCGATAGATCAAAAGCAGGAGCAGGTTTGGGACGCGGTGCGCTCCGGTTCGACCGCGCGGGCCGATGCTGGAGTTGCCGGCGCTGGGCCGCCGCTTTCCGCGCGCGGGATCGAGCGCGCTATAGCTTCCGATGCGCCGACGCAATCGTATGCGAAGGTGTACAACTCGCGCGCCGTCGGCGTGCCGATTGACACCTTCGTCGAAGAGGTGCAGAAGCGCTTCGAGCGCGCCACTGCGAATCTGAAGGGCGAGCGCGTGGTCGGCGTCGTCGTCGCTTACGGCGCGGAAGTCGCCTGGAGCGACATCTTCGCCTCGCCCGAGTTGTTCGGCCACTACTGGACGAAGCTGCTGCGCAGCTACGCGATCGAAGCGCTGGCGCGGCCGCAGACCAAAGAGCAAGCCTCCCTTGACGATGCGCGCGAATTTCTGCGCCCGGTGCAAGGCCAGGAACGCACCGAAAGCGTGCCCGGCGTGTACCGCTGGCGCGAAATCACCTCCGGGCGTTACGCCGAGATCGAGCTCGAAGCGCTCGAGCCGGCGCAGTTGACGCTGCACCGTTTGATGATTCACCGCACGAGTTAAAGAATATTTCATTTGGCCGGGTACCTATGACCCGGAGCCCGCCTCTTTAACTCGAAGGGCACGGCGCGGCTTGGCCGCCTGCAAGCTCATGCCGTGCTCTTTTCATCGAGCAGCCGGACGCGGCTGCGGTCGGTTGTGGCGGCGAGCAGCTCGGCGACAGTGCGGTGCAGAACCGGATGAGCAAGCTCCGGAACAAGCTCCGCGAGCGGAACGAGAACAAACCGACGGTCGGCCAGCCGCGGATGCGGAACTTCCAGTTCCGCCGTGCGAATCACGCTGTTTCCGTAAAAAAGAATGTCCATATCCAGCCTGCGCGGGCCGCGCCGAATCTGTTTCAGGCTGCCGAGCGAAAGCTCGATGCGCTGCAATTCCTGAAGAAGCCGCTGAGGAAGAAGCTGCGTCTCCGCTTCGACCACATTGTTCAAGAACCAGTTCTGCGTGAAAAAATCCACCGGCTCGGTTTCGTAGAGCGACGACTGCCGCAGGACGCGGATTCCGGCGGCGCCGAGCGCTGCAATCCCGCTCGCGATTTTCGCGGCGCGATCGCCCAGGTTCGACCCCAGCGATAAGTAGATCCGTGTGGCCATCTTCTTTAGCCGGGCATCTATAGCCCGGAGCCCGCATTGTGCGCGAGAGAAGTCTTACCACAGAAAGCCGTGACTCGTGACTGGCGATTCGTGACGCGTGACGCGAGTCCGCGAAACTCGAAAACCGAAACCCGAAATCCGTTACCCCCGGGAAAGACAGCGGCGTGGTCCGAGATCGGTGCTGCGTGAGTATCCCGGTCCGTCGTCCGAACCGGGAACTTGAGATCCTTCTCAACAACGGTCTGAGCAAGCCGGCGCCCAGTGGAAAAGCAGGGGTACCCCCACCCTTTTTTTGGAAGTGTGTGAAACGAAAGGGTTTTAAGTCCTTTGTTTTGAAAGTGTGTGAAACGAAAGGAGTTACGGACGCGTTTTTGCGAAACTGTATCAATCTAAAGGAATTAGCGTGGAAAGTTGGCACACAGGGGTAGCTTCGGGCTGATCTGAGGCTGCCGACGGGCACTGTCGTTTTCCTTTGCTCTTCGCTTACTGCGTTGGCGTTCTCTAGCGGCTCTACACCCTAGCGGGCGCCTGGCGATTACTACACAAGTACGTATAACACAGGGTGCGACGGTTGTCAAGGGCCGATTTAGGGGCGGTAGGAACGGACCGGTCCCTTCTGACCTACGGTCCTCACCCAGTGAGCCAGGGGTCCCGCTCAGCTTAGCCCCGGTTGCAACACTCAGGAGTCGCATTATCTGGCAACCTCATGCTTTGCGCCATTTGTCCCGAGAACCCTGAGATGTATTCCGCACGCGCTCTACGTGAATAGCCGCATTGGGGTCAATGGATTCCCCGACTTCAGGACACGACGTCCGTTAATCATAGCCACTCTGCCGCGGCGAGGCAGCGGCTAAGCGACGACCGACACTGCGCCGTGTTCCTTGCGCGTAGGCCTTACGGTAATCTCCACGTCTTGCCCGAGCGCGGTGAGAAAATCCATGAGCCGTTCGATCGAGAAGGCGCCTGAGCGGTTGCGCATCAACGCGGACACGTGGGGTTGCCTGATGCCAAGGATCTTTCCGGCTTCGGCTTGCGTCAGGCCGCGCCCTTTGATGAGGCGGTAAATCTGTAGCGTGAGCTTGGCTTTCAAAAGCTCCTGCTCCGGATGAGGAAGACCCAGGTCTGCAAAAACATTCCCGCTGCTTTTCTCTACCCGGACACGTTTTTTCGTTTTCGTCGTCATTTTAGTTCTGCCTTTCCTGCGTCAGAACAGGCCTTGCTGGCGGCGCGGGGCTTCGATGCCGAAATGCTTGTAGGCGCGGGCGGTGGCGACGCGTCCGCGCGGCGTGCGGTCAATCAATCCCAACTGCATCAAGTAAGGCTCGTACATGGCTTCGATGGCGTCTTCTTCTTCGCTGAGCGATGCCGCCAGGGTGTTCAGGCCGACCGGCCCGCCGGAATATTTTTCGATGATGGTGAGCATGAGGTTGCGGTCCACTTCGTCGAGCCCGTGCTCATCCACGCCGAGCATTTGCAGGGCTTCGCGGGCGACGGCGAGGGTGATGTGGCCCTGCGCGCGGACCTCGGCGAAGTCGCGCGCGCGGCGCAGCAGACGGTTGGCGACGCGCGGCGTGCCGCGGCAGCGCCGGGCGATTTCCGCGGCGCCGTCGTCGTCAATGACGATGCCCAAAATCTTTGCCGAGCGCCGCACGATTTCGATCAAGTCTTCGGGCTGATAGAAATCGAGCCGGTGGACGATGCCGAAGCGCGAGCGCAGCGGCGCGGTGATGAGTCCGGCGCGGGTGGTGGCGCCGATGAGCGTGAAATGGTTGAGCTGGAAGGGATGAATGCGCGCGCCCGGTCCCTGGCCGATGACCAGGTCAATGCGGAAATCCTCCATCGCGGGGTACAGCACCTCTTCGATGGCGGGGAGCAGGCGATGGATTTCGTCGAGAAACAACACCTCGCGCTTTTCGAGCGAAGTGAGAATGGCGGTGAGGTCGCCTTTGCGCTCGAGCATCGGCCCGGAACTGCTCTTGATGGGAACGCCCAATTCGTTGGCGATAATCTGCGCGAGCGTGGTTTTGCCCAGGCCGGGCGGGCCGTAGAGCAGAACGTGATCGAGCGCTTCTTCGCGGCTGCGCGCGGCCTGGATGGCGATGTCAATGTTCTCTTTGACGCGCTGCTGGCCGATGTAGTCGGCCAGGCGCTTGGGGCGGACGCTGGCTTCGACGCGGGCGTCTTCGTCGAACGCCTGGCCGGAAACGATGCGGTTGGGCGGATTGGCGCGCTGCATCAGCACTTCCCAAGAGCGCAGGCTAGAGCCTGTTGCTCGAAGTCTCGAACTCCAAAGACACAGGCTGAAGCCTGTGCTACCAGCCTGTGCTACTCCGCGCGAGCGGCGCGGCTGCCCGGGCGGCTCAGTTGCTGGAGCGTGGCGCGAAGCAACGCTTCAAACGAGCCGGCGGCCCCGGCGCCAGTGCCAGCGCGCTGCACGTCCTCGACGGCCTTTTCGGCGGAGCGGCGCTCGTAGCCGAGATTGGCGAGCGCGGAGATGACGTCGGCTTCGAGGCCGGTGCGCGACGCGGCCCGCGCGGCTTCCGGCAGGGCGATGGCGGCGAGCTTGTCGCGCAGCTCGACGACCATGCGCTCGGCGGTCTTCCTGCCGACGCCGGGGATGCGCGTGAGCTGCGCGAGATCGCCGGCGCGGATGGCGGGGACGAGCTCGTCCACGCTCATGCCCGAAAGAATCTTCAGCGCGAGCACCGGGCCGACGCCCGAAGCGGAAAGGAGCAGCTCGAAGAGATGCTTCTCGCGCGCGGTGAGGAAGCCGTAAAGCGCGAGCGCGTCTTCGCGCACGTGCGTATAAATCAGGAGGGTCACTTCGGCGTGCAAATCGCCGACGGCATAAAACGTGGAAAGCGGAATGTGCACCAGATAGCCGACGCCGTTCACATCCACGAGCAATTGATTGGGACGCTTGTCGGCGAGTTTTCCGCGAAGCTGCGCAATCATCGCGAATGAGTATTGACGACCCGCGCGACGGTGTCAACGCGCAGCGCTAGCGGGAATAACGGCCAATGAGTTCGGCCTGGACGAGGATGCGGCCTTTCATGGCCCGTTCGACATCGGATTTGGGCGCGCCGGGCTGCAGATTCAATTTCACGTCGAGGGCGTAGAGCTTGAAGAAATAGCGATGCGCAGGGCCGGGCGGCGGGCAGGGGCCGCCGTAACCGATTTTGCCGAAGTCGTTGCGTCCCTGGCGCGCGCCATTGGCAAGCTGCTCTTGGTTGGCGACGCCTTCGGGGAGATCGCGCGCTGCTCCGGGCAGATCGTAAAGGACCCAGTGGACCCAGGTGCCCACGGGCGCGTCGGGATCATCGGCGATGAGCGCGAAGCTTTGCGTCCCGGCGGGCGCGTCGGACCAGGCGAGCGCCGGCGAAACGTCGGCGCCATCGCAGGTGAACTTTTTCGGGATGCTGGCGCCCGGCTCGAAGGCCGTGCTCGAAAGTTTCATGGCCACGGCAGACCCTCCTTTCGGCTGGCCGGCTCCGGAGGGAGCGAAGACTGCGGACAGGATAAGCACAGCAAGCACAGTGAATTCGCAAAATTGTCTCACGGGAAACATTTCCCCCGTCCGACATGCTAGCCCCGGAGGAAGGCGCAGGCAAGGGGTGAAGCGCTTCGCTCGGAATGAGCAACGCAGAGGCGCTTTCTACAAGCCGCTAGAGTTTTTGGCGGAGGAGGGCGGCGACTTCGGCTTGGCCGCGTTCTTCCGCGAACGAGAGCGGCGTCTTGCCGTCGTTGGTGCGCGCCGCAGGGTCGGCGCCGGCGCCGAGAAGCATGCGAACGATTTCGAGACGGCCGCTGGAGGCAGCCTCATGCAAGGGCGTATAGCCAGGGCCGTAACGATGATGGACATTGGCGCCATGCGAAAGCAGCCAGGAGACTACGTCCTTATGGCCGAAGGCAACGGCGCCGGTGAGGGCGGTATAGCCCGCGGAATTGCGCGAAATGCTGTTTACGTCCGCGCCGCGCGAGAGCAGATACTCGGCGACGGCGCGCTGGTTGAACACGGCAGCGAGAGCAAACACAGGAAAGCCGTCGGACGAAAAGCTGTTCGCCAGCGCACGATCCTTTTCGACAAGCTCCTTGACGCGGACGAGTTGGCCTGCAGCAGCGGCGTCGAAAAGGTCCAGCGGAACCCCGCGGGCCAGGAGGAGGTCGCGGATTTCGTTCCTCCCGTTATAAACGGCGAAGAGGATGGCGGACTGTCCCTGCTCATTGCGCGCGGCGCCCAACGAGGGATCGGCGGCGAGAAGCGCGCTAACAGCGGCTGAATCACCTGCCCGGACCGCGCCAAAGAATTCCTGGACCTTGCTCATTAAAAGCCTCCTGCAAGAAATGCGCGAATCGGAATCGCTCACCCTGGTTGCGGCTGAAAGAGACGCGGCCGCGGCTAGAGATAATAGCGCACAATCCCGTTTGAAATTCCCGCTGCAAAAGCGTATCTCTATACCGCTCGCTCTGAGAGAGAGCGTAGAAAAACAGGAAAGCGGAGGCCATCATGCAGAAACTCATCCTCGCTTGGCTGGGCGCTGTGATTGCGGCCTTGGCGGCCGCAAACTCGACCGGGGCACAAAACGCCCCGCAAGTTTCCGTCACGGTGATTCGCGCGGGAACTTTGATCGACGGCAAGTCCGGCGAGCCGAAAAAGAACCAGGTCATCGTGATTCGCGGCAACCGCATCGAATCGGTTCAGGATGCCGCCTCCGCAAAGATTCCCTCGGGGGCGAAGACCATCGATCTTTCCGGGGCAACGGTTCTGCCGGGGCTGATTGATTCGCACACGCACATTTTCCTCTGGGGCGAGGACCCGGCCAAAGGCGGCTACGATGACAATATTCTCCATGCCGGAATTGCTCTGCGCGCCGCGCGCGCGACGGTTGCCGTGCGCAGCGCTCTGGAGCAAGGCTTCACCACCTTGCGCGACCTGGAAACGGAAGGCGCCGGCTATGGCGACGTCGAAATCAAGCAAGCCATCGAAGACGGCGTCATCCCCGGCCCGCGCCTGTTTGTCGTCACCCGCGCCATCTCCACCACTGGCGGCTATCCCCTCGAAGGCTACGCCCCGGAACTCGACATGCCCAAAGGCGCGCAGTTGATTGACGGGCCCGTGGAGGCGCGCAAAGCCGCGCGGGAGCAGCTGGACCACGGCGCCGACTGGATCAAGGTATACATGACGCACCGCTCGTGGGTGGATAAGCAGGGCAACCTTGTCTCGCAGCCGACCCTCACCGTGGAAGAGCTGAAGGCCATCGTGGATGAAACGCACGGCTGGGGAAAGAAGGTCGCCTGCCATGCCTACAACGGCATCGGCTTGCACCGCGCGCTCGACGGCGGCTGCGATTCGATCGAGCACGGCCTGGAGCTCGACGACGCCGCCATCGCGCAGATGGTCCGCCAGGGCACCTGGTACTGCGCGACGATCACCCCTTACTACAACTGGTGGGCGAAGGAAAACACCCCCGAAGGACAGCGCGACCGCAAGCGCGTCGCCGTGCACGGCCCGTCGTTCACGAAAGCGCTTCACGCCGGCGTGAAGATTGTCTTCGGCACCGATGCCGGCAGCTTTCCCTGGAACGAATCGATCGCGCAGGAATTCGCAAGGATGGTGGAATTCGGAATGTCGCCGATGCAGGCCATTCAGTCCGCCACCTCGCGCGCTGCGGAAATGCTCGACCGGCAGGGAGAACTTGGCGTGGTCGCGCCGGGGGCTTATGCGGACCTGGTGGCTGTGTCCGGCGATCCGCTCAAAGACGTAAACGAACTCAAGCGCGTGAAATTCGTGATGAAAGACGGCACGGTTTACAAGAACGAAGTTCGCTGACTGATGCCGGTTACGGTTCGACGCGCACGCCTTTCCAGAACGCGACGCGGTCCTTGATGTTGCGCGCCGCCGCTTTGGGCTCCGGGTAATACCAGGCGGCGTTGGGATTGCGTTTGCCGTTCACTTCGATGTGGTAATAATGCGCGACGCCTTTCCAGGGGCAAACCGTGGTGGTGTCGCTCGGCCGAAAATAATTTCGTTGCATGACTTCCGGAGGAAAGTAGTAGTTGCCCTCGACCACTTCGCAGGCGTCGCTTTGCGCCAGCACCGCGCCTTCCCAAGTCGCTTTTGCCATCGGAAATCCCTCCAGCCAGGTTCCAGAAACTGCCCTTCCAATCAATTCTATTGCGGACGGGCTCCTCCCGCCAGGGGAAACGCGTTTCGGAACTTTCCCGCCGGCAGAGGGTTTAGAATGCTGAAGGAAAATCGCGGCGATGGCGAAATTCAGGATTCCTGCAAACGTTGCCCTTCTTTCGAGCGCGTCGCTCTCTCTGTTTTTCGTGACCTTTGCGCTCGCTTATCCCGGCCAGGCCAATTCTCCCTTTTCCGCATTTCCTGTGCGCTCGTCCTTCGTGGCCTATGCAGGTTCCCCGGGTGTTCCCCATTCTCTTTCGAGCGCGTCAAAGGGAAATCTGCCCATCACCGAGTTGTCCGAAGAAGAAGCCGTTCTTCACGCGCTCAACCGTCTCGGCTACGGACCGCGGCCCGGAGATATCGAGCGCGTCCGGAAGATGGGCCTGCAAAACTGGATTGAGCTGCAACTGCATCCCGAACGGATTGACGACTCCGCGCTGGCAGCGCGCCTGCAGGATTACCCATCGCTTCGAATGTCCATGGCGAAGCTGGTCGAGGACTATCCGACTCCGGAGATGGCCGCAAAGCGCCTGCACGTTCCGGTGGAGGAGTACCGGAAGCAGCTCACCGAACTTGCCAAACTTCCCCCCGGACAGCGCGGCGCCGCCGACAAGCAGCCGCAGCGCATCGCCGAAGAGCTGCAGATGGCCAAGCTGGCGCGCGCCATTTACAGCGAACGCCAGCTCGAAGAGCGCCTGGTGGATTTCTGGTTCAACCATTTCAACGTCTTCGTCTATAAAGACAACGAACGCTACCTGCTCTCTTCTTACGAGCGGGACGTTTTGCGCCCGCGGGCGCTGGGAAAATTCGGCGAGCTGCTGACCGCCACGGCCGAAAGCCCCGCGATGTTGCGCTATCTCGACAACTGGTTGAGCGCCGATCCCCGCGCGTTCGAGCGGCAAAAACATATGCCGCGCGTTCCGCCGCGCTACCGCGTGGCGAAGCCCCCGGTCCCGCTGGGCGGCAAGCGCGGGTTGAATGAAAACTACGGCCGCGAGCTGCTGGAACTTCATACCCTCGGCGTGGACGGCGGCTACACCCAGCAAGACGTGATCGCCGTGGCCCGCTGCTTTACCGGCTGGACGCTGCGCACTCCCAACGAAAACGCCGAATTCTATTTCGATGACCGCATCCATGACCCGGACAAGAAAAAGGTCCTGGGAAAAAAGATCCACGCCGGAGGAATGCGCGACGGACAGGAAGTGCTGAAGCTTCTGGTTCACCATCCCAGCACGGCGCAGTTTATCTCCACGAAGCTCGCGCGCCAGTTTGTCTCCGACGCGCCGCCCGCGGAGCTCGTGGCGCGCATGGCCAGGACGTTCCAGAAAACCGAGGGCGATATTCGCGCGGTTCTGGAGACCATGATTTACTCGCCGGAATTCTGGTCGCGCGACGCCTACCGCGCCAAGGTGAAGCGCCCGTTTGAGCTGGTCGTCTCCGCCGCTCGAGCGCTTGGCGCCGACGTGGATGCTCCCCTGCCCCTGGTCAACTGGGTGGCGCGGATCGGCGAGCCTCTGTATCAATGCCAGCCACCGACCGGTTATTCGGACCACGCCGAGGCCTGGGTCAATACCGGCGCTCTGCTCAACCGCTTGAATTTTGCCGTGGCGCTGGCCAGCAATCACGTGCGCGGCGCGCGCGTGGACCTGGCCTCGCTGGTGGGAACCGATGTCGCGCGAAATCCGCAACAGGCCCTGGAGCGGGCCGTCGCGGAGTTTCTTTGCGGACAGGTTTCTTCCCAGACGCGCGCGACGCTCGAAGAGCAATCGGGCAATCCGCGCGTCCTGCGCGCCACGCTGGACGATCCGGTCAAGCAGGTGGACCTCGGAGTCCTCACGGGGCTCGTGCTCGGTTCGCCCGAGTTTCAGCGCCGCTGAGAAAATGCCGCGCTTGACAAAGCTTCCTGTATTCCCGTAGAAGTCAAACGCATCTCTCTATCCCCCGAGGTGATCCCATGGCCGAGCAGACTTTTCAGAACCACGTCAGGTGGGTTCCGGCGTTTCACTTTTTTGTCCAACCCGTGTTTCTCTTAAATTTCATCTACAGCGCCTACCATCTGTTCAAAGTTCCTTTTTCCTTCGAGTCCGTCCTTGGCGTTCTGGTGGCCGCGGCGCTTGTGACCGCAGGGTTGTGTTCCCGCCTCTTCGCCGTGAAGGTGCAGGACCGCGTCATCCGCCTGGAAATGCGCCTGCGGATGGAACGGCTCCTTCCGGCGGACCTCAAGGCCCGCATCGAGGATTTCACCGTCGGGCAGCTCATCGCGCTGCGTTTTGCGAGCGACCCCGAGCTTCCCGAACTGGCGCGCCGCGTTTTGAACGACAAACTGACGCAACGGAAGGCCATCAAGCAGATGGTCAAGAATTGGAAACCGGACTACCTGCGGGCCTGAGCAGAGCGGAAAGACGGCGCCTCAACAGGCGCCGAGGCAGGGACCTCGAAGGCGAGCGGGGCCGGGCGCACGGATGCCCGCAAAAAGCTGCGGGCCAATCCTGCGTCCGGCCGGCTGCCGATAAAGAAAAAATTCAGGCGATCTTTTGCGGCACGGGGCTCGCGGCCGCGGGGCGCGCAAACGCCGACTTCTCGTGGCTCTTGGCCGATTCGGAGCTCTTTTCGATCTCGATGGCGCCTTTGAAATACGCGCCGTCTTCGATCATGATCCGCGCGGTGGTCAAATCGCCCACCACGGAACCGTCCTTCTTGATTTCAATGCGGTCGCGGGCGCGCAGGTTGCCCTTGACGCTTCCATAGACGATCACTTCGCGCGCGGCGATGTCCGCGGTGACTTTGGCGGCCGTGCCGACGGTCAGCTTGCGGTCCTGCAGATTGACCAGCCCTTCGACGGTGCCGTCAATCTGCAGATCTTCGTCGCCGGATATTTCGCCCTTCACTTGCAGGCTGGCTCCCAGCCGCGCGGTGGCGCGGTCAGAAGTGGCGCCTAGTTTCATTGCGTCGCTACTCATGGCTGTATTCCCCTCCCAAGGTGCCGGTGCTGGCTTCGGCGGATTCGTCGTGCGACCTCCAAATGCTGATGGTTGCTGTGATTCAGGTTTCTTATTGCCCCACATGGGCCCTCCCGTACAGTGACACGCCTGAAGAACAGGAAACTATGTTGGCGTGGAATCAATCTAGCCCTCGCCGGCTGGGCGGACAAGGCTAAATTAAGGCTGGGGTGCTCGTTAGGGTAACTGGGTAACCCGTTTCCGTAAAGAGAAAAATGAAAAAGATTGAGATTGCTTTTTGGCCTGTAAGACAGAATGGCAAGTCCTAGAACACAAGGACAGGTCTGCGTCCTGCTGCCGGTGCGGCAAGGCGACGCAAGAGTTCAGTACTTGCGCAAGACGCTGATGACGCGGCCCTGAATCTTCACGTCTTGCCCTGGGACGACGAGAGGCTGCAATTCCGAATTGGCCGGTTGCAAACGGATTTTTCCGCCCGCTTCGCGGTAGAAGCGTTTCAGCGTCGCTTCGCTGTCGCGCACCAGCGCGACCACGATCTCACCGGGGTTGGCCACCTGCGTCTGCTCGACGACGATAAAATCGCCATCGAGGATGTGGTCCTCAATCATGGAGTTGCCCTTTACCTGCAAGACAAAGCAGTTCCGCGCGTGGGCAAAATCGCCGAGCGAAATTGTCTCGCGTTCCTCGACGGCTTCGAGCGGCCGCCCCGCGGCAATCCTCCCGGCCAGCGGCAGCTCCATGGTTTGCCGCGCGATGACCTGCTCGCGCACGGGCTTGGGCAGTTGCGTCACTTCGATGGAGCGGCTCTGGTTGTAGCCGCGGCGGATGAAGCCCTTCTTCTCGAGCGTGGTGACGTGCTTGTGCACCGTGGCGAGCGAAGTGAGCTTGAGAGATTTGGCCATCTCCTCGAAGCTCGGCGAATAACCGTGCTTGTTCAAGAAGCTCACCAGGAAATCGAGGACTTCCTTCTGCCGCTTGGTCAATGCCATCGCCGCACCTCCGCGTTTACAGACAGCTTAGGCGAATTAAAAGCGAAAGTCAAGCGGGAGTTTTGCAAAGTTCGTGAGTCAACTCTCCGGGATGCTGGCTTCGCGGGAGTTTGAAACTGAGGACATGATGTCCGGCGTTTTTCACCCTAGTACTGGAGCCAGAAATCCATTGCGATTGAGGTTTGCGCGCGAATCGGTGTCTGCCCGCATGCCGCTGGCTTATAGTGCCAATGACGAATGGCTTCAACCGCCGCTGCTTCCAGGTCCGGTGTTGCCCGGTGAATGATTGTCATGTGCGAGAGCGATCCATCCGCTTCGACCACTGCGTAAAGTATTACTCTTCCTTGCTCATGATTGGTGCGCGCGCTGGCCGGATATCTCGGCTGAACGTGGTCTACGAGCTCTGCCTCCCGCACATCATCACACTGTGCCCAAAATTCTGCGTTCACCGGTACATTGAACGGCGCTGGGTTTTCTTCGGTGATTTTTGCAATTTCCAGAACTCTTACAGCGGCAATGACTTTCCGGTCCTTCAGGACTCGGATTTCATAGGGAACAAGCTTTCCACCTACGGCACTAAACGCACCATATTCAATTCGAGAGATCTCCGGCGAGTTTTGATTCTCACCTCTCGGATATTCAACGCTTACCAGAGCGCCGTTAGCCTCATCAAAGCACATTATCCGGTCGGTGCCTCTCGTCCACTTCACTTCCGTGCACTTCTGCCGGACTCCAGCCTTCTCGCGATTTCTTACTTTTCCGAGGGTTTGCTTCGGCCCGACTCTGAGCGCATCCTCTAGGTGCAATATCGTATCCAGCTGAAAAATGATCTCAGGCTGGTAGCTCAGTCCACTTTTCTGCCAATATCCTTTTGCATCGCGCACACGGAGCCGCTCATAATTTCCAAATCGAATTTCTTCTCTCCATTGAGAAGGTGAGACCCAATCGAGAGTGTAATCGCCATGCGCCAGAGAACCCTTGGCATCAGAAACTTGAATTTCCGCCCGCATCAACATTGGCGGCGTTCCTTTAGTCCAAATCTCCTCCTGCAGGCGTGCTCGGGAAATCAGCGCTTCGGGGCCCGCTGCTTCTTCCTTGCCTCCGCACCAAGCGGCATTCGCTAGGAACAAGGAGGCAAAGATCAAAACGGTGCTCTTGTTGTGATTCATAAAGAGTTGCATTATATGCTCATTTTGCGCGAACCGCCGTAACGCCTGATAAACGCGCTTAATGGAAGCCGGCGCACGACCATTTCTGGCGCAAGAGTTCTGCGGGCCGACAATCGAGAAAACAGGCTGTTCAATATATTGAACAGGCGTTTATCCTGACGCCCCCTTGACTTGTTTCTGTTTCGCCGCGCCGGCTCTCCTGTGGTATCTTTGAATTTCCGCGGCTGGTTGGCTTTCCGGCCCGCAGAGTCAGTCCATGAGTCCGCTTTTGTCCCGGACGCTTCTGCCCTTCCGGCGAGGGTGTCTGGAAAAAAATCGGGAAAGCTTCCCGCAACGGCGCACGGTGGCAAGGGGTCTTGCCGGCCGGGAACAAGCGCAGATTTCTCTGGGATAAACTGGGGGCCCAGCAGGTTATGGCGACAATCACAGAACCAACCGTCTCTCAAGCCGGCAAACGCAAGCGCGAGGTGATTGATCGCGCCGTCATCCGCTTCTGCGGCGACTCCGGCGACGGCATGCAGATCACCGGGAGCCAGTTCACCAACACCGTGGCTCTTTATGGCAACGACCTGGCGACCTTCCCGGACTTTCCCGCCGAGATCCGCGCGCCCGCGGGGACGCTCCCCGGGGTCAGCGGATTCCAGATCGCCTTTGCTTCGACCGACGTGTACACCCCGGGCGACTCTGTAGATGCGCTCGTGGCGATGAACCCTGCGGCGCTCAAGATGAACCTCGCCGACCTGAAGAAGAACGGCATCCTCATCGTCAATAGCGACAGCTTCATCGGCTGTTCGCGGTGGACCTTACCAAGCTCACGCGGGCCGCTCTGCAGGGGCTCGGGCTCGACGCGAAGGCCATGGACCGCTGCAAGAACTTCTTCGCGCTGGGCATGTGCTATTGGCTCTACAACCGGACCATGGACCCCACCTACCGCTGGCTCGAAGACAAGTTCAAGACCAAACCGCTGCTGGTGGAAGCCAACAAGCTGGCCATGAAGGCGGGTTACAGCTATTGCGAGGCGACCGAAGCCTTCCAGGTGACTTACGAAATTCCTCCGGCCAAGCTCGCGCCGGGCATGTACCGCAATCTGAGCGGGAACCAGGCGCTCGCGCTGGGCTTTGTGATGGCGGCGCAAAAGGCCGGTCTTACCCTGTTCCAGGGGTCGTATCCCATCACGCCGGCTTCGGACATTCTTCACGAGCTCTCGATGTACAAGAATTTCGGCGTGATGACCTTTCAGGCGGAAGACGAAATTGCCGCAATCACCTCTTCGATCGGCGCCGCTTACGGCGGGGCGCTGGCCATCACCACAACGTCCGGCCCGGGAATGGCGCTCAAGACCGAGGCGATGGGATTGGCGACGATGGTCGAACTGCCGGTGATCATTTGCGACATCCAGCGCGGCGGGCCCTCGACCGGGCTGCCGACGAAAACCGAGCAAGCCGATTTGCTCCAGGCGCTTTTCGGCCGAAATTCTGAGGCCCCGATTCCCGTCCTGGCGGCCTCGACTCCCGGCGACTGCTTCTGGGTGGCTCTGGAGGCCAGCCGCATCGCCATCAAGTACATGGTGCCCGTAATCGTTCTCTCCGACGGCTATCTTGCCAACGGCGCTGAGCCCTGGAGAATTCCGCAGCTCCACGAGATCCCGGAGATTCCGGTTCATTTCGCCACCGAACCGGAGGGCTTCTTGCCCTACCAGCGCGATCCGCAAACGCTGGCGCGGCCGTGGGCGCTTCCCGGAACGCCGGGGCTGGAACACCGAATCGGCGGGCTCGAAAAGCAGGACGTAACCGGAAACGTAAACTACGAGCCGCTCAACCACGAAAAGATGGTGCACCTGCGCGCCGCCAAGGTGGAGGCGATCGCGCAGGAGATCCCCGACGTGGTTCCCGCGGGCGATCCCGACGGCGATCTGCTGATTGTGGCCTGGGGTTCGACCTACGGCGCGGTCACCGCCGCTCTGAAAGCCCAGCGCGAGAAGGGCCGGTGCATCGGGCACGTCCATCTGCGCTATTTGAATCCGCTGCCGCGCAATCTGGGCGAAGTACTGAAGCGTTACCGGAAGGTGCTCGTTCCGGAGATGAACATGGGCCAACTCGTCATGGTGCTGCGCGCGAAATATCTTGTGGACGCCCAGAGCTACTCCAAAATCCAGGGGCGGCCGTTCAAGCAATCGGAAATCGAAGCCAAGATCGAAGAGGTACTGTAGCGCCGGCTGCGGGCCGGCAGTTTCTAACGGATGATCGAGGAGATTGGAAATGTCCACGGCAACGCTTCCGCCGATATACACGAAGAAAGACTTCCAGACCGACCAGGAGGTCCGCTGGTGTCCTGGCTGCGGGGACTATGCAATTCTCTCCGCGGTGCAGTCGGTGTTCCCCGAACTGGGAATCCCGCGCGAGAAATTCGTGGTGATCTCGGGCATAGGCTGCTCGAGCCGCTTCCCGTATTACATGAACACGTTCGGGTTCCACACGATTCACGGGCGCGCTCCGGCCGTTGCCACCGGGCTGAAAATCATCCGGCCGGATCTGGAAGTTTGGGTTGCGACCGGCGATGGTGACGCCCTTTCCATCGGCGGCAACCACACCATCCACATGCTGCGCCGCAACGTCGGGCTGAAGGTGCTGCTGTTCAACAACCGCATCTACGGCCTCACCAAAGGGCAATATTCCCCGACGTCGGAGCTGAACAAGAAGACCAAGTCCACTCCTTACGGCTCGACGGACCGGCCGTTCAATCCCATGTCGCTGGCCATCGGGGCGGAAGCCACGTTCGTGGCGCGCTCCGTGGACGTCTTCCAACAGCACTTGAAAGAAACGCTGCGCAAGGCCGCCGCGCATCGAGGCTCCGCGTACATTGAGATCCTCCAGAATTGCAACATCTTCAACGACGGAGCCTGGGAAGATCTCACGGACAAAGACGCGCGCAGCGAGCACGTGATTCAACTGGAACACGGCAAGCCGCTCATCTTCGGGAAAAACCGCGAGAAAGGCATCCGCCTGAAGGGCCTCGAGCTCGAGGTTGTGCAGCTCGGCAACGGCGTCTCGGAAAAGGATTTGCTGATGCACGACGAAAAGCATCCCCGCGCCTCCTATGCCTTCATGCTCGCGCACATGGAGCAGCGGCCGGGATTCCCGACGCCCATCGGCGTGCTGCGCGCCCAGGACGATGTTCCTTGCTATGAGGATCTGATGAATCATCAGATTCGCGACGTCATCGCCAAGCGCGGCGCGGGCGATGTCTCGAGACTTCTTTGCGCCGGCGACACCTGGATAGTGAAGTGACGCGCGCGCCGTTGTGCTCCCGGATCTCGTGACCACCTGGGAGCCGCGCAGTTACCTGCAATTTGCCGAGGTCCGCTTTCGCGCAGGCCTCGATCTTCTCGAGCGCATTCCTCCCGGCGACTACCGCCAGATCTATGACCTGGGATGCGGCACCGGCCATCTCACCCGCGTGCTTGCCGGGCGTTTTCCCGGCGCGAGCGTCACCGGCGTTGATTCCTCGCCGGAAATGCTGGGCGATGCGCGCCGCGAGTTCCCGGAAATTTCCTGGGTGCAGGCGGACATCGCCGCGTGGCATCCAAACGCTCCTGCCGACCTCCTTTTCTCCAATGCCGCGCTGCAGTGGCTGCCCGCGCACGAAACTTTGTTGCCGGCGCTTCTCCAGCTGGTTCGCCCGGGAGGCGTTCTGGCGGTTCAAGTGCCGCGCAATTTCGATTCGCCGGCTCACTTGGCTTTGAAGCAGCTCGCCCACGAACCGGAATGGCGAGACAAGCTCGCGTCTGCGGTGATGCCGCAGGTTCCTTCGCCCGAACAGTGCTGGAAATGGCTCTCACCGCTTGCCGCAAAGCTGGATATCTGGGAAACGATTTACCTGCAGGCTCTGGACGGCGAAAACCCGGTCGCGGATTACCTGAAGGGCACCGCTTTGCGCCCCTTTCTCACGGCACTCTCCGAGCAGGATGGCGCGAGATTCTTTGCCGCTTTCGCGCAACGCGCCGCGGCCGCTTATCATTCGCAGCCCGGCGGCAAGACGCTGTTCCCTTTCCGGCGTCTTTTCGTTGTCGCCCAGCGCTAACACTGAGAAATTCCTTGATTTTCTCGAATGCATCCGTAGAATTACACATAGCCCTCACTAAAATCCCGCTTGCCATCCCACCCCGCAGGCGCACAAGGGATGCCATGCAAACATTTGACCGACGTATCGCGCGGCGCTTCATCATGAAGGTTCCTCTGCGGTTCAAGCCACTGAAGACGTCCTCCCCATCGGAAAAAGCCGCGGAATCCATGAACATCTCAACGCGCGGGGTTTACTTCGCGACAGATTTTCCCGTCCGCGAGGGACTGCTGGTGGAAATGCTCTTGAAGATGCCGAAGGAGATCGTCGGAAACCAGACGGCGGAGTGGAAGTACACGGGCCGGGTGGCGCACATCGAACCGTTTGAGTCCCCGGCGGGGAAATCGGGAGTGGGCGTGCAGTTCCTCTACTACGAGCTTGGGTAAGCCGATGATATCCATGATCGCTTACTTCCCGGCGTGATCCATTTCGAATTGCACCAGTTTTTTGAGCTGGTCGTAAGGAATATCCGCAACGCGCAGCATCCGGCGGCCGTTGATAAAAAATGTCGGCGTTTGGCTGACATCCAACGACTGTCCCAACTCCATTGACTTCTTGACCCTGGCCTCAGTCCCCGCGGCTGTCGCGCAGGAGGCAATTTTATCCGCATCCAGACCGGCAGCCGCGGCTAGTTCCTTCAGTTTGTCATCGGCGGTGGCCAGCGCGATGCTGCCCTGGTTTTCAAAGATGGCGTCCAGATATTTCCAGAACGCACCGGGGTTCACTCGCGCGGCACAATCAGTATATTCTGCGGCCTTCATGGCCCAGGGATGCAGGGACGCCGGCAGAGGGAACTGCTGGAAGACAATGCGGACTTGAGGAAAATCAGCGGCCAGCTTCTCCACGATGGGCTGCGCCGCCTTGCAATGCGGGCATTGCAAATCGCTGAACTCGACGATGGAAATAACCGGCGTCTTCGGGCCAAGGGCCGGACCATCGGCAGCCTGCAATTTTGCCCTTGCCGAGGCAAAGGGATTGGGCCCGAACGGGATCACGTCAGCGACAACGATGGCATTCCGTCCATCCGGAGAAATATAGAGGCGATTGGGCTGCTGCTTGTTGACTGAAACAAGCACTTCGGCTACGCCGGGGATTATCGAAGGCCGGATTTCCAGGATCTCCCAGGAGACCGAAGAATCGTAGCCGAGGTTGCGTTGCAGCGACGCCTGGACATCCTCTTTGCTGGGGAGTTTCTTTTCCGCTGCGGCCGACTTGGCGGATTTCGTTGCGGAGCGCGGCTGCTGCTCCTTCGACCGGGCAAGCCCGGCAGCGAGAATCACAAAACAAATCAAGATAACGGCGATGGATCGGTTCACTTTCGCACCTCGGTCCCTCTGCTAGAAGGCGGCCCGAAAATCATATCATCTCGTGACCCGTTGTCCCTCAGGGTGGGCTGGTAATCGGTGGGTGGCGGTCTAACTGGAATGGATCCCCTCCCCCCTACCCTTTTTTTGTAAGAGTATGATTCCACGGGGTTTTAAGTCCTTTGTTTTCGCAAGAGTGTGATTCTAAATGGTTTGCAGACGCATTTTTTGATAAGAGTGTGAAACTAAGGGAGTTAGAGGAAAAAAGTTGAGAGTCGGCAGTTGAAAGTCGAAGGGGGAAAATCGAAGCGGCGAGCGTTAGTTGTTCTGTCATGTGACCTACGTGACCTAACTGCGGTCTTTCCTTCGTGGGCCCTCGGCGGACTTCCTTCAGGGCAACCAGAGGCAACAGCCCTAGCGGGCGCCTGGCGATTACGACAGAAGTACGTATAGCACAAATGACTACCGGTTGTCAAGGCCTGATTTGAGGCTAGAAGGTGAAGGGAACTCCCACCGTTTCGCAAATACCGCGAAAAGATGGGGCACGGGGCAGGGTCTGCAACCGCTTAGCCCGTAACGACGGGCGAGAGGCGTCAGCTTAGCAAAAAGTTGCTGAGCATTATCGCCGTCCCTCCCCACATGAATGTCTGAAACGCCGGCGTGGAAGTCGTAAACCCGGCAGGGAGGGCGACGACTGCGACAGTGTAGGTCGAGCCCGGACTCAAAACACCCGTGGTTGGGAAGAAGTAGAAGCCTGTTATGTCAGTAGTCGCAGTGGCCACCGTATTCCCTGCCGACACGATGCTCACGGTTGCTCCCGACAATCCCAAACCACTCGAATTGACGACGTAACCCGTTACGGGATTGGGGGTAATGCCCACCTTCAGACTGTCGATCAGGCTCTGCACGTCTGCTATGAGGGCAGCGGCGGAGTTGAACGTCACGAGGTTAATCGTGCAGGAGACCATGATGTGCTTGCCGCTTTGCGCTTGGAGTTGACTCTTGAGGGCAGTCTGGATGTTGATGGCCGTTTGGATGTCGCCCGCGCTGATGGCGGCTTGAGCTGCGGAGAGCTTGCTCGTTAGCGCGTTACCAATTCCCGAGTTGTCGATGCAACCCGCACTCAGGAGATTTCCTATAACATTTGTTATGCTGGAGCTATCTGCAGTTACTGTCACGTCTACCGTAGTTGAATGTGTATTCGATGCGGAACTGCCCGTCACAGTCAGCGTGAACGTCGAGGGCGTGACAGAAGGCCCGGCGCTCACGTTCAGTGCGGAAGATGCAGACCCCCCGCTTGGCGGCGTGACTGGGTTCGTCGTAAAGGATGCCAATACGCCAGCAGGGGGTGCCGACACACTCAGGGTAACTGGCGGACTGGACGCATTGATTGAATTAACGGTCACCGACGAGGAGGCCGACCCGCCTGTGCTGACGGTGATGGGAGAAATGGGACTAAGGGAAAAGTCTGTCGGCGGCGGGGCAAACAGGAACAGGTACGCGGCGATATTGCCGATCAGCGGGCTGCTCTGACCAGTCTGACCAAACCCACCCCCTCCGGTCTGGATCGAAGACGCATCCTGCCCATCCGTCGCGTAGGCGTAGAGTATGTGGATGCCGGGCGAGAGCGTCGGCAGCGTACCCGTAAAGCTTCCAGGCGTGCCGGCCGGGCTCGCCGGAGTCCACGCGCCCTGCCAGGTGTCTAACTGGAAATAGACGGCATCCACTGGCGGCGCCGTGGGTGAAAAGGTGCTGCTGGCGGTGAAAGTAAACGCAGGGGTAGGACTGGTTGTCTGATTATTCGGCAAGGCGCTGATCGCAGTCGTGAGAGGAATCGTTTGCACCTGCTGCTCGGTCAGGACCGTCACGTTGGCGCTGCCCTCGTTGGCCATATAAACCTGGTTGGTCAGGGGGTTCACGGCAACGGAAAACGGGAAGGAGCCCGCCACCACGGTCGTGGTCGTGTTCGTGGCCCCGTCAATCACCGTCACGTTGGCGCTGAAGAGATTGGCTACATAAATCTTGTTGGTCACCGGGTTCACGGCAACGGAAAACGGGAAGGAGCCCGCCGCCACGGTTGTGGTCGTGTTCGTGGCCCCGTCAATCACCGTCACGTTGGCGCTGCCGCCATTGGCCACGTAAACCTGGTTGGTCACCGGGTTCACGGCAACGGAAAACGGGAAGGAGTCCGCCGCCACGGTCGTGGTCGTGTTCGTGGCCCCGTCAATCACCGTCACGTTGTCGCTGCCGCCATTGGCCACGTAAACCTGGTTGATCACCGGGTTCACCGCAACGGAACGTGGGCCCGTGCCTGCCGCCACGGTCGTGGTCGTGTTCGTGGCCCCGTCAATCACCGTCACGTTGTCGCTGCCGATATTGGCCACGTAAACTTGGTTGGTCACCGGGTTCACCGCAACGGAAACCGGGGCCACGCCCGCCGCCACGGTCGTGGTCGTGTTCGTGGCCCCGTCAATCACCGTCACGTTGTCGCTGCCGTCATTGGCCACGTAAACCTGATTGGTCACCGGGTTCACCGCAACGGAACGTGGGTTGGTGCCCGCCGCCACGGTTGTGGTCGTGTTCGTGGCCCCATCAATCACCGTCACGTTGTCGCTGCCGTTGTTGGCTACGTAAATCTTGTTGGTTAGCGGGTTCACGGCAACCGAATCCGGGAGCGTGCCCGCCGCCACGGTCGTGGTCGTGTTCGTGGCCCCGTCAATCACCGTCACGCCGCCGCCGCCATTGGCCACATAAATCTTGTTCGGCACCGGGTTCACGGCAACGGAATTCGGTGCAAAGCCCGCCCCCACGGTCGTGGTCGTGTTCGTGGCCCCGTCAATCACCGTCACGTTGGCGGTGCCGCCATTGGCCACGTAAACCTTGTTGGTCACCGGGTTCACAGCAACGGAAAACGGGTTCGTGCCTAGCGCCACGGTTGTAGTCGTGTTCGTGGCCCCGTCAATCACTGTCACGTTGTTGCTGCTGAAATTGGCCACGTAAATCTGGTTGGTCACCGGGTTCACGGCAACGGAAACCGGGGTTGCGCCTGCCGCCACGGTCGTGGTCCCGTTCGTCGCCCCGTCAATCACCGTCACGTTAGCGCTGTTGATATTGGCCACGTAAATCTTGTCGGTCACCGGGTTCACGGCAATGGAAATCGGGCCCGAGCCCGCCGCCACGGTCGTGGTCGTGTTCGTGGCCCCGTCAATCACCGTTACGTTGTCGCTGCCGCTATTGGCCACGTAAACTTGGTTGGTCACCGGGTTCACGGCAACGGAAACCGGGCCCGTGCCTACCGCCACGGTTGTGGTCGCGTTCGTCGCTCCATCAATCACCGTCACGTTGGCGCTGCCCTCATTGGCCACGTAAATCTTGTTGGTCACGGGGTTCACGGCAACGGAACGTAGGCCCATGCCCGCCGTCACGGTCGTGGTCAAGTTGGTGGCCCCGTCAATCACCGTCACGTCGCCGCCAGCATTGGCCACGTAAATCTTGTTGGTCACCGGGTTCACGGCAACGAAAGCCGGGGCCGAGCCCGCCGCCACGGTCGTGGTCGTGTTCGTGGCCCCGTCAATCACCGTCACGTTGGCGCTAAAGGCATTGGTCACGTAAGCCTGGTTGGTCACCGGGTTCACGGCAACGAAAGCCGGGGCCGAGCCCGCCGCCACGGTCGTGGTCGTGTTCGTGGCCCCGTCAATCACCGTCACGTCGCCGCCAGCATTGGCCACGTAAATCTTGTTGGTCACCGGGTTCACGGCAACGGAAGCCCGGGCCGAACCCACCGTGACGGTCGTCGTCACAGTCTGTGCCTGGGCGTAGCCACCAGGAAGGAATAGGCAGGCCAGGGCACTAGTTATGAGGAGTTTCGCCCTTCCGTTTATGGGATTCATGTCCGCCTCCCCTCAGGTGCCGGCCAAGACAGAAAACTGGTGCACGGCCCGCCCATACCCAAGGACTTGTGCCAGATGCGGCAACCGTCGACAGTCTGGAGCCCATTTCGGGCGTAGGATGATTCCGGCAACGAGGCCGAGGGCTCGTCGCCTCCGATCAAGCGCGCCTGTTCTGTGGTCGGAGTTGTGTCGATGAACGAACAACACAAACGGAGCAGCGGTGCTTTCATTGCACCCTTTCGCAGGAAGCGAGGTTGTTCAGCGATTACGGAGCTAGCGCACACTATAGGCGCGTATTAAGGATGTCAATAGAACTTTACTTGGTCCAAAAACCTTAGCTTTGGAGACGGTTGGCCTGATGGGTGTCGTCTACAAGGCTGAGGACACCAAGCCCGCCCGCCCTGGTGCCTTTTAGGCTCCGGGCCGGCTACTTGACCGGCACCATCAGGTGTTCGTAAGCAGCTCCGGCTCGGCTTCGCTGGCGCGAAGGATCCACTAAAGCACTTCTGGCAGCGGCGCTTCCATGACTTCAACGTGTGGAGCGATAAGAAGAGAATCGAGAAGCTGAAGTACATGCACAGGAATCCGGTTACGAGAAAGCTCGTGGAGCATCCCAAGGATTGGCCATGGAGCAGTTGGTCCTTCTATGAGAAGGGAGAAGCCGGGTTGGTCCCAATCGGTCCGGTTGGGTAATGAAGAGCGGGGAACAACAACATCAAAGGCCCCACACGTCCCGCAGCGTCATTCGGGACGCAAACGGCGCGTAAACCGGACGTGTGGGGCACCCACACCCAAATTGATCCCCCACTTTGCGTCCGGGCCACCCGCCGAAGATCAATGCCCATTCGTATCGCGGAATTTGAACAGGACATACGGAATCCCCACGTTCGCCCTCCGCGGATTGATTAGACCTTCGTCGGCCTCGGTGACCCCGTACCACTTCGAAATGGCCTCCACATACCAGGAAGGTGACTTTGAAAATGTGCCCTTTGAGCCGCGCTCATATTTGGAATAGCAGTAGAGGAAACCTTGAATGATCCCAAGCCGTCCGGAAGGGGGGATTTCACGCCAAAACTCACCGTCGATGCCGTATTTTCCTCCCGTCGGTGGTCCAGATGCCGGTCCACGATGCTCTGGGAGGGGAGGCGCATAAGGTGGTTTGGTGATCTTCCAGAGGATTTCCTCGGCGGGGCTCTCTTGCTCGCTTGGGTGACTGTTCAAGTATTCAGTCACTCGTGGCTCATACATCTGTCCGCCGTACATAAATCTGATTTCCCCTTTTACGTCACCGTGGTAGCAAGCAATGTAGCCATCAGCGAATCCCACACGCTGCGACTTGTCAACGGAAAGCCACCACTTTCCATCATAGGGCGTTCCGCCGACACTAGTACTGTACGCATTTCAGGGCGGAAGGACGCCACAAATCAGCGCAAGCCCGATCCGGGCGAAATATTGGAAATACTTCTTCGTCATTTTCTGCTCGGGCGGATGGCCCGGGCATCTTCTTGTTCTTTCCTCTTGACGGCATCCATGGCCCAGAGCATATCACTCCTAGAATTCACTGGGGAGTTTCGAAACGAGGGTGCGGAGGGTGCCCCACGCGTCGTGGGTCTTGCGAAGTCTTGCGCCGCGCCGGGAGATTCGGTACGGTAGTCGCGCATCTTTCTTTGACTTCTTATGGGGAGCGCGCCATGAGTATGAAACAGATTTCAGCCGCGGCAGTTGTTTTGGCGTTCGGCGTTGTGCCCGCGTCGGCGCAAGATTGGGCCAAGCAATCGCTGGAGAAGTCCCCGCGGCACCAGGAGTGGGTGGAGATCCAGCACGATAACCGTGTGGTGCACGCCTTTCTTGTTTATCCCGAGGTGAAGCAGAAAGCGCCGGCGATCGTGGTGATCCATGAGATTTTCGGGCTCAGCGACTGGGCACGGAGCGCTGCCGACGAACTCGCCGCCGCGGGATACGTGGCCATCGCTCCGGACCTGCTCTCCGGGTTTGGACCCAAGGGCGGCGGCACCAGCGATTATTCAGGCACCGGCGACGCCATGAAAGCCGTCTCGGAACTCAACCCCGACACGGTGACGGCCGACCTGAACGCGGTGACCGACTACGTGAAAAAACTTCCGTCGGTGAACGGCAAGGTGGCGGTCGCGGGCTTTTGCTGGGGCGGAGGCCAGTCCTTCCGCTTCGCCACCAACCGCAGGGACCTGAGCGCGGCATTTGTTTTCTACGGCCCGCCGCCGCAGGACGTCAGCAAGATCACCGCGCCCGTCTATGGCTTCTATGCCGGCAACGACGCGCGCATTGACGCGACGATCCCCGCAGCGACTGCGGCCATGAAGAATGCGGATAAGAAGTACGACGCGGTCACCTACGAAGGCGCAGGACACGGCTTCATGCGGGCGGGCGAGGACCCGGCCAATACCAACGAAGCGAACAAGAAAGCGCGCGCGGACGCCTGGCAAAGGTGGCTGGGGCTACTGAAAACGATGTGAGATCAGACCATTCCTGATTGAACTTCCCGCTAGGCACCTGGAGGATGGAAGATGAAATACTTCGTGAACGGCCTTTTGTTCTTTCTTCTCGCCGCGACCTTGAACGCGCAGACCAAGGCGGACGAAGAAGCCGTGGGCAAACTGCCCCAGGCATTCCGCGAGGCTTGGGCAAAGCATGATGGTCACGAACTCGCAAAAATCATGGCAGACGATGTCGATTTTGTGACCGTTGCGACGACCTACCTGCATGGCAGAGCGGACTTCGAAACATTCCACACTCGGTTGCTCAGCGGGCGATTCAAGGAGTCCACCATCACGCCGCTTCAAACAACTGTGCGTTTTCTACGGCCCGATATGGCCGTTATTCACTGGAGCTGGAAGATCGAAGGCGATAGAAACATGGATGGGACAGCGCGCCAGCAGCCGCGCTACGGCATGATGACCATGGTCGCGGAAAAGCGGAGCGGCACCTGGCTAGTTGCAGTGGCCCAAAATACAAACGCAGCGCTGGGACTACCGCCCGAGCTTCAGGACATTAAGACACCTATACCGATTCCCGGAGCCGACCAGAAGCCACAGTGATTTGACGGAATCATTGATTAGGGGAAACACCAAAAGCCCTTCTACTCGAAAGCTCTTAGGCGCGCGCGGAGGCCTGGCAAAGGTGGCTGGCGCTGCTGAAATCCATGTAATGGGGACGGCGGGCAGCGTCTTATGGATGCCCTGCAAGGACGCGATTGAAAACACCGCGCAAATCCTCAGCGGGAACGGCGCCCGAGACCCGCTCACCATTGATGAACATCGTGGGCGTGGAGTCCACGCCGATCTTGTCGCCTTCCGCCATGGACGCCCGAACGGCGGATTCGTCTTGCTTCTCCGTGCAGGCCACCAACTTCTGCACATTCAACTTGTGTTTTATTCCCTGCTCGAGGGCCGATTTGTCGAGATTGAGAAAGGCTTCTTCCGGGGCTCGGCCGCCGACCTGCTTCTGGTTGGCGAAAACGTAATCGGCAAAATCCCAGTAAGCGTCCTGGTTCTGATCCGCCAGGCAATCCGCGTCCACAGCGGCGTGCAAGGCCCAGGGATGAATCTCTGTCAGCGGGTAGTTTTTGTAAATGACCTTGACCCTGCCTGCATACTCCTGCAGCAATCCAGGAAAGAGCGTGGAGTGCATGCGGGAACAAAACGGGCACTGGAAATCCTGGTAGCTGATGATGACCGCCTTGGCCTGCTCGCTGCCGCGGAACGGCCTGCCTTTCACGTCAATCTTTGACATCCAGTCCGTGGAAATGTCGAACTTCTCCAGGTGGGCGAGCGTCTTGCGGTCTTTGGAGATCAGAAACTCGTGGGTGCTGCTGTGGGTCCCTCCCGTGAAAGTGACAACAATTTGATCATATCCCGGGAAGTCGCTGGGGCGCGGGGCAGAAATGGAAACGCCAATCTCGCTCGGCACTTTATACCGAGAGCGGATCTCCGACTGAATGCGGTGAATGATCTCATCGCTCAGGGTTTCCGACGCCTTGGTGGTCTGAGCCTTGCAGCCTCCCGCGACCAGCAGCAGAAACAAAGCGGCGCTCAGCGCCAAGCTGTTGTTGCGCATCATCACTGCAAACATCTTCATGGCTTACCTCGAATCCGGCCGAGTCTATTGTCCGCTCGTTGAGTCTTGAGTCTTTAGTGGCCGCCCGTGGAATCTGCGTTTGTCCGCTTGCGGGTCAATCCCTTTGGCATGCCCTTGCTCAACACTTAGTCTAAATCAGGCAAGACTGGAAAGCACCCCGGCGTGCAGGCGCTGTAGCGAATGTTGAAACGCGGTTCGCCGGTGCAGCATCCCTCATTGTGCTGTAGAATCGCGGCGAAATTTTTGTGGGAGGGCATGGCTCATGAATGGAACTCAATTTCTACCCGAGCGCAGCCGCGGACGCAAGACATTGGCCTTCGCCGCTCTGGCCGTGACGCTGTTCGCGGGGGGAGTGAATCAGCAAGCGTGGGGGCAGCAGGGTTACCAGAAGCCGCCAAAGGCCGTACTGGACGTGTTAAACGCTCCGGTGACGCCGCGGGCCAGCGTCGGGCGGACTCGCGACGTTGTGCTGCTCTATTCTCCGGAACTGTATCCGCCCATCGCCGACGTGGCGCGGCCGTTCCTGCGGCTTGCGGGGGTGCGCATTGATGCAGCCACAAACGGGCCGCACAACCCGCCCCGGTATGATCACTTGGCGCTAAAGCAGGTGGCGGACGGCGCGGAAAAGGAAATCGCGCTGCCCGTTGGCTTCATTGTGTCGCAACCATTCTGGTCGCCGGACGGACGCCGGATTGCGTTCACCCATGCCACGAACTCCGCAATCGAGCTGTGGGTGGCTGATGCGGGCACGGGGAAAGCGAGAGCGGTCGCCGGCCTGCGGCTGAATGCCGCTCTGAGCACGCCGAGTCCTTTCAATGCCAGCGCGCCGTGCGAGTGGATGCCGGATAGTCGCAATCTTATTTGCCGGACCATTCCGGCGGGGCGCGGCGCCCCGCCGAAAGAGCCGCCCGTGCCCGCAGGTCCGCGCATTCAGGAAAGTTTCGGCAAGGCGGCGCCCGTGCCCACCTTCGAGGATTTGCTCGAGAACGAGCACGAAAGCGAGCTTTTCGATTATTACGCCACGGCGCGGTTGGCCCTGGTGGATACGGAAAGCGGCAAGATCACGCTGTTGGGCCAACCGGCAATCTTCGGGGCGGTTGATCCGGCTCCCGACGGGCAGAACATCCTGGTAACACGGATTCATCGTCCGTATTCGTACATCGTGCCCTACTTCGATTTTCCGCGTGAAGTGGAAGTGTGGGACCTTACGGGGCGTCCGGTGCACAAGCTTGCCAGCCTGCCTCTCGAGGAAACCGTCCCCATCGGCGGAGTGCCCACCGGCCCGCGCAACGTCCATTGGCGGCCCAATGAACCGGCCACGCTGGTGTGGGTGGAGGCGCTCGACGACGGCAACCCGAAAAAGAAAGTCCCCCAGCGGGATAAAGTGATGCTGCTTAAGGCGCCGTTCAAAGATCAACCGGCCGAATTAGCCCGCACCGAGCATCGCTTTGCGGGACTGGCCTGGGGTGAACAGAGGGACTTCGCCATCCTGCGCGACTTCGACCGCGACACCCTCCGCAGCCGCGCGTGGTTTTTCGACCCGGCGAATCCCGCGGAGATGCGTCTCGTCTGGGACATGAGCTCCCAGGACCGTTACCACAATCCCGGCACGCCCGTGCAGTGGCCGCTTCCCAATGGCCACAGCGCTGTATTGCAACAAAGCAGTTTCATCTTCCTGACCGGCGCCGGAGCGTCCCCCGAAGGGGATCATCCGTTCCTGGACCGCCTCGATATCCGGACCCTGGAGGTCCAGCGAATTTTCCAAAGCGATTCGCGCAGTTATGAGGAAGTTGTGGCAATGCTCTCGACCGGCGGAAGAAAGCTGCTTACGCGCCGCGAAACCCCGTCGGACGCGCCCAATTATTTCCTCCGCGACTCTTCGCGATTTAATGGGAATTTTGCCGAACCGGGCTCGCTCGATCAACTCGCGGCATTTACGAAGTTCTCCGATCCGGCGCCACAGTTGCGCGGCATCAAGGAGCAATTGGTCAGCTATAAACGCGCCGACGGACTCGGCCTTTCGATGAGAGTCTACCTGCCGACGGACTACAAGCCGGGCGAGCGGCGTCCGGCGGTGGTTTGGGCACCCGCTGGAGTTCACCGATCCGAGCGTGGCCAGCCAGGTGAGCGGTTCGCCGAACCGCTTCACGACGATCGCGGGGCCTTCGCAACTGTTCTTCCTCTTGGATGGCTACGTGGTGCTGGACGATGTTGCCATGCCGGTCGTCGGCAACCCGGAAACCGTCAACAACACGTACATCGAGCAAATCACTTCCGATGCCAAGGCAGCCATTGATAAGGCGGCGGAGATGGGCGTGATTGATCCGAACCGCGTCGGAGTCGGCGGGCACAGCTACGGCGCGTTCATGACCGCGAACCTTCTCGCGCACTCGGATTTATTCCGCGCGGGGATAGCGCGCAGCGGCGCCTACAATCGCACGCTGACGCCGTTCGGGTTCCAGAACGAGCGGCGGACCATCTGGCAAGCGCCCGACATGTACATCAAGGTCTCTCCGTTTATGCACGCCAACAGCATCAAGGCGCCGATCCTGCTGATTCATGGGGAAGCGGACAACAATTCAGGAACGTTTCCAATGCAATCGGACCGGATGTACCGCGCGGTCAAGGGTAACGGCGGAGCCGTGCGCTACGTGACTCTGCCGGACGAAGCCCACGGCTATTCCGCGCGGGAATCCATCGAGCACGTGCTTTGGGAGATGCTCACCTGGTTCGACAAGTTTGTCAAAAACGCCGCGCCTCGCCCGGCGGAACCGGTAGCGGCGGGGGCACAGCAGCAACGATAGGTTGTGTGAACCGGCGCGCTTGCGTTTAGAGTTGGACGCTTGGGCTGTGAAACGTTATTCCAAAATTGGAATACTCTTTACCGACGATATACGGAAAGAAGTATATCCGCAAAGACTCCCCCTGTAAGTCCATGATTTTAAAGGCGCAACTTTATGGAATCCCGATTGCAGCAGCCCTAAACAACAGCGAGTGGAGGGCTCGACGGAAGGCCTCGCGTTGCATAATTCAAGAGAAAATGGAGAAGAGAATGAGTTCAAAACTGCGGAATTTTGTGGCTCTCGCGGCGGTTGCCCTGGCACTGGTGTGGTGCCTGCCGTCTGCGGCACAGGTCATCAAGGGTTCGATCTCCGGCACCGTGGTCGAGCGATAGCGCCGGTCTGTTCCGGCTGAGCCTCTTGCCCGTCGGAACCTACACTGTCGAGATCACCGCAAAGGGATTCAGGACCCTGGCGCAGAACAACGTGGCAGTGGGCGCCGGCACGGATGCCGGGTTGGGGTCTTTGACCCTCGAGGTTGGCGAAGCCACGACAACGGTCGAAGTCACGGCCCCCACGGCCCCCTTGATTGAGACCACCCAGGCGCAGGTCACCAACACATTCTCGGGCGAAACGCTCCAAGAATTCGCCGGCATTCAAGAGAACGAGGGGTTGGACCGCTTGGCGCTCTTCGTACCGGGCGTAAAGAGCAGCCGCAGTAACAACTTTTCAAACCAAAACGGCGCGGGCACGGGCTTTTCCAGCAATGGACTGCGCGGCCGCAATAACGACCAAGAAATTGACGGTCAGAACAACAACGACAACAGCGTCGGCGGCCCGGGCTTGTTTGTGAGCGATCCGAACTTCGTCCAGGAGTACAACCTGGTCTCCAACAACTTTGGCCCAGAGTACGGCCGCAATTCCGGATCAGTGGTCAACCTTATCACCAGAACCGGCAGCAATGCATGGCACGGAACTGTCTACGGCAGCGAAAACAGTTCCTACCTGAACGCTCTGAGCAACACTCAAAGAAATACGAACAAGCCGGGAACTGTCCCTCCTCGAGCCTTTACCGGTCCGCCCCGCTCCAACGAGGAATTCAGCGGGGGAACCATCGGAGGCCCCGCTATCAAGGACAAAATGTTTTTGTTCGGCGGCTTTGACACCGATATCTTTGAGGGCAGCAACGTGTTTACGACCACTGCGCTTACCCCGACACCGCTCGGCCTTGCCCAATTGGCGGGTTGCGGTGGCATCAGCGCAACGGCCCTGACCGTCTTGAGCAACTTCGGGCCTTACGCCTTCGGGTTCGGCAACCCGGCTCCGAGGCCGACCGGTGCGGGTGGGACATTCCGCACTATGTCAGTCGGAACCTGTGATGGCGCTGCAGGTGATCCAGCGCCTATCCAGGTCGGTGGGGTGACGCGTGTGCTGGGAACTCCCTTTCATGGTTTCAACTGGATCGGGAATACCGACTGGCAGCTTGGAAAAAATCAGATTATAGGCCGGTATCTGTACAATAAGGGGACTACTTTCAATCGAACGGATAGCGGCGGCGCTGCTGCCGCTGCGGGTTGGTTTGATAACGTTCCGGCACTGAGCCAGCGGGGGCTGCTTGGATGGACCCGCACCTTCGGTCCGCGCATGACGAACGACCTCCGTGGCGGCTTCAGCCGGTTGAACGTGGAGTTTGGCGGTGGGGTGAGTCCCCTTCTGCCGACGGCCGGGAGCTTACCGTCGGCGCTCACCAATATCAGTTTCCAGACGGGCGGATTCCTGGGCATCGGCCCGGCAACCAATCTCCCCCAGAGCCGTATTGTGAACACTTGGCAAGCCCAGGACAACTGGAACTACATTCTGGGCAGGCACCAGTTGAAGGCCGGCGCCAACTGGACCTACCAGCGTTCACCCAATATCTTCCTGCCGAATATCAACGGCCAGTTCCGCTTTGCCAGCCTGAGTCAATTCTTGGCCGGTTGTGCTACATGCGGGCCGGGAGGCACGCCGCTCGCAGCTGATCAGGCCAATCGGATTCAGATCGCGCAAGGACAATTTAATCTGGATTTCCGCGAGTACGACACGTTCGTGTACGGGGGCGACGACTGGAAGATCACACGGAACCTGACCTTGAACCTGGGTTTGACTTGGACCTACTTCGGCTCTCCGGCCAATCTCTTCAACCAAATCACCGCCGCGCGCGAAAGCAACGCCAGCACGGCATTTTGGCTGCAATCCCTGCCCGTTTCGATACGCTCTAACCCCGTCATCCCGGCGGTCAAGAAGAGTTTCGGCCCCAGCGCCGGTTTTGCCTATTCGCCCCAGTGGGGCGGCTTTCTGACGGGCCACGGCAAGACTGTCCTTCGCGGCGGGTATCGTTTGGCTTATGACCCGCCGTTCTACAACATATTCGTAAACATATCGTCATCGGCTCCGATGACTTTCCTACAGACTATTGTCCCGGGAGGCACACTGCTGCCCGCGGTGCCAACCGGCCCCAATGTGCGCGCGGCGCTGGCGTCGTCCATCACACCTAACACCTTTGATCCGCGCACGCAAAACGAGACAAACGTCGCTTCGAATTTCGGTCCGCAAAAGGTGCATAGCTGGAGCTTTGGCATTCAGCGCCAGGTCAACCCCAGCCTGGCTTTCGAGGCCCGCTACGTCGGCAACCACGCCATAAATCTTTACCAGACTGTGGACGCCAATCCGTATCTGGGAACCGCCACGGCTCCCGGCTTGCTCCAGACCTTCCCACAGTTTGTGCCCGGCGCTTCCTCGTTGACTCCCTGCGCGGCGACTACCCAATCTGGTCCCGGCGCCGGCACGGACGTGGGGCGTGTCAGTTGCGGCCTGGGCGTGGCCCGCAGCCGCAAGAATGGCGCGTTCTCTGACTACCAGGCCGCGCAGTTCGAATTGCGCGCCACCAATCTATTCAAACAGTTGACCGTACGCGCGGGCTACACCTACAGCAAGACCCTGGACAACGCGAGCGAAATCTTCGCCACCGGCGGAGCCGGAAATACACTCTTTGCAGCTCAAAACCCGTTTCAAACCGGCGGCGCGGAGCGCTCCATCTCTGGAATAGACTTCCCCAACCTCACGACGGTCGAGTTCATCGAGTACTTGCCGTTCCTGAAAAGCCAGCACGGGTTTATTGGCCACGCAGTCGGTGGATGGGGGTTTTCGGGTGATTACATCTGGGGGTCCGGCCAGCCTTTCACGCCCGTTCAGAACTTTGCTGAGGCATTGTCCACGGGGGCGGCCAATTACTACGACTCGGCTTTTGTGGCCGCGTTTGTCGGCGTGGACACTGCGCGCCCGTTCTTCGGAAGCCTCAGCGCTCCAGGCAACACGGTTGGGGTCTTCGCGCACCAGGCTTGTCTCTCGGTAACCGTAACATGTTCGCCGGCGAATGCGGCTGCTCTCACCGCCCTGCCGGCCACTCAGCTCGTCAGCCTCAACTCGTTGAATAACGGCAGTGTCGTTGCCGTCACGAGCAACGATGTTCGGTTCATCATGAATACCGCAACTGCGCAGGCTGTCTTCGGCACGCCGTTCGGCAATGTACCGCGCAACCCTCTGCGGGATGCGATCACAAACATTGCCAACTTCTCCGTGTTCAAGCAGTTCAAATTCAACGAGCGGTCGAATTTTGAGATCCGCGCGACTGCCCTCAATGCCTTCAACCATTTCAACTTTACCAACGTCGATGTTGGCCTGGAGGATGCCGGCCTTGCCAATTTTGGCCAAGGGTTTGCCAACCCGCGGCTTTTCACTGCCGCCGGGCGTACCCTCCTCGTCGGAGGTAGACTCACGTGGTAATTGGCTAACGAGGATCGAAGTCAGATCAAAGCCCGCCCCGACCTGGTCGGGGCGGGCTTTTTCTTTGCGGACGAAGGTTGATGTTTTGGCACGATTACGATAATTTATCTGCTTCGATCCTTAACGGAAAGACGACGTAGTCTTCATAGTCAGGAGTCCTATCATGTCTCTGCATTCCGCGAGGATTTTCCTCGGCTTCATCGCTGCGCTCCTTCTTGCCGGAATTGCCGCGCAGACCCGCGAGGCGGCGCCCGTAGCGACCCGCCAGTTTGAATTCACCTACAAGGTGACCGTGCCCGCGCTGGCCGCGGGCAGCGCTCCGCTGCATCTGTGGATTCCGCTGCCGCCGTCGGACGCTTTCCAGACCATCAGCGATCTCAAGATTGACGGGCCGGTTGCCTACAGAATTCGGACGGAGCGGGAATACGGCAACCGGTTCGCCTATTTCGTTGTCCCGCCCGAGCGGGCTGCCGCGCCGTTCAGCATCACGCTGCATTTCCAGGCTACACGGCGCGAGCACCAGGTTGCGCTCGCTGATGCGCATGCCTTGGCGCTGGCGCCCGCCAGGCTCACTCCGGAAATGAAGCGCTCGCTCGAGCCCGACCGCATGGTCCCGCTCGGCGGTGCCATCGCCGACCTCGCTCGCCAGCAGACCGTGGGCATTACCGATCCGCTGCAGCAGGCGCGCAAGGCATATGACTATGTGGTTGCGACAATGAAGTCCAAGGGCATTCCGGCCCGGTTTGAAATCGGCTTCCCGCTGCCCGATGACAAATCTGGAGGAGAAATTCCCGGTTATCACTGCTGGGCGGAGTTCTATATCGAAGGCATCGGCTGGGTGCCCGTGGATGCGTCGGAAGCCTGGAAGCATCCGGATAGGCGTGACTACTTCTTCGGCGCGCACGACGACAACCGCGTGTTGTTCACTCGCGGCCGGGATATCCGCCTCGGCGCCGATCAGAAGGGCGCGCCGCTCAACTATTTCATCTATCCATACGCCGAGCAGGACGGCAAACCCGCCGAAGTGAAATCGCGGTTTGCATTCCGCGACATCCGCCCCGCTCCGGGAGGCGCAGCCGCCACATCCGCCACCGGCCAGCGATAACGAGTAGGACCAGGCCTCGCCTGTGCTCCTCTCAAAGCAGCGCCGCCGAAAACGCCCGAGCGGCGGCGTCCACCCAGCCGGGAAAGACGAGCTTGCAAACAACTGAACACTGGCGACTGGCAATTGAGGACCAAACCAGGAGTGAAAATCTGATGTCTTCCGACTATCTGCTCAAGACCGAGCCGTCCGAATATTCTTTCGCCGATCTGCAGCGCGACGCCGTCACGGTGTGGGACGGCGTGTCGAACCCCGTCGCGCTGAGGAACCTCCGCGAGATGACCCCGGGCACTCGCCTGGTCATCTACGAAACGGGAGCGCGCAAGAGCGCGGTTGGCACTGCGTCCGTCGTTTCGGTGGACCTCTCGAATCCCAAGAATCCGGCGGTCAAGATCAAAGCTGGAAACGCACTGGCGAAGCCGGTCACCTTGGCCGAAATCAAGTCCAACCCACTGTTCTCCGCTTCGCCTCTGGTCCGCCAAGGCAGGCTCTCCGTCGTTCCTTTGACCAATGCCCAGTACAAAGCCTTAACTGGCAACTGATCACACAGAACCGCGGCACCACGAAAAAAACGGGGCGCGCAATTGGCGTTCGAATTCCCGCCTCGGGCAGCCGCTGCGCCCATTGACGTGCGAATCGCTGCGCTCGAATGAAAGAAGCCGCTGTTCCCTGCAATCGGATTGCGCCGTTTCCAAGCCGCGAGGTACCCTCGAAATATAGTTGAGACTCATTTGCAACTAGAGCCCGGGCTTCGTACACTTGTCTTCCATCTTTTTGTGCGCTGAGCCCACGAGGAGTGATTCTTGAAGAGTTTTAGGCCGGCTTCCTTTGCGAACATGATGCGATTGCGCATCGCACGGTTCCGACGTTTCGCAAGCATAGTCCTTACCGGGCTGCCGACGATGGCCATCTACTTTGGAGCTTGTACTGTGGCACGGGCTCAGGAACGGCCCTACTTCGTCACCTACAACCACCAGATGGAGGAGCCGGGCAGTCTTGAAATTTCCATCAATCCTCTCTTCGCCGCGCAGCGCAGGGGCGGAAATTTTCTGGCTTCCCGGACCGAGCTTGAATATGGAGCGAAGGGTTGGTGGACTACAGAATTTTATCTCGACGGCCAAACAACCTACGGCGACAGCACCATTTTCACCGGCTTCCGCTGGGAAAACCGTTTCCGGCCCTTGCTGCGCGAGCACTGGATTAACCCGGTCTTATACGTCGAGTTCGAGGACATCAACGCCGCCGACAAGACCATGCTGGAGGTCGTGGGCCATGACGTCGAAGCCGACCATGCCCTGCCCAATGTCTTGACTCGGCACAACCGCCAGCGAGAAATCGAGGCCAAGCTGATTCTGTCCAGCAACTTCAAAGGCTGGAATATCTCCGAAAACATCATCCATGAGAAGAATCTCTCGAACTCACCGTGGGAATTCGGATATGCCGTGGGCCTCAGCCGGCCATTGGCGCTGGCCGCTCGGCCTTATTCCTGCACTCTTTGCCCTGAGAACTTCACTGCGGGCGTCGAGATGTATGGCGGTTTGGGCGACCGTTACAGTTTCGGGCTGAAAGATACGTCGCACTATCTTGCTCCTCTGCTCGCGTGGAACCTGCCGAGCGGCCTGACTCTGCGCCTTTCCCCGTCTTTCGGCCTGAACGGCAATAGCCACCGCTTTCTCTTGCGTTTCGGGATCTCCTACGAAATCCCGGGCTTCAAACGCCGCATGCGGCAAATGTTTCGAGCGAAAAAACCATGAAAAGGCGCTTGTTCCTGGTTCTTACAATCCTCGCGCTAAGCTCCGCGCTGGGATCTGCGCGCAAGAGCGACGCTGAGAAACGCAGGCACGGCTCGGGCCTCGCGTCGGCCCCGGAGTCCGCACATGCCCGGCGAAACCCTTACCAGGGCAGCGCAGACGCCGCACTGGCGGGAGAAAAGCTTTTCAAGCGCCACTGCGCGGAATGCCATGGAATCGACGCCCGCGGGCGCGAACATGCTCCTCCACTCGATTCGGCATCGGTGTATCAGGCGCCGCCCGGGGATTTGTTCTGGTTCCTGACGAACGGTAATTTGTGGCGGGGAATGCCGTCGTGGTCTCGATTGCCGGATGCGCAGCGCTGGCAAATTGTTTCTTACCTGAAGACCCTCCGGAAGCCGCCAAGGCATTGAAGCGCGCATGGGTCGCCGGGCATTGGCCGCTGGTTACTCGCCGCTACCCGCTTGGTTTTGTGAATTGAAGTCCTGCGGTGAGAGAACGCGAGGCGGATGCGGGACTCAGCCGTTCAGCGGGCCGCTGCGCCGGGATTCAGCGAAGCGGCTGTGCGGACATCTCGGGAGGGCGAGGACGACTCGGCGAAATAATTCCCCTCGCGCAGCTTTCGGTAAATGCGGCCGGCTACGACCGCAGCCGTCGGCCCTTTCACGCGCCGCGTGTTCCCGCGGAGAAAGACCACCAGAGAAATCTTGGGATGATGCTCGTCGGCGTAGGAGGCGAACCAGCCAATCCTCGCTCCGGCATGCTGGTCCGAGCACGTTCCGGTCTTGCCCAGCGCTTGCTCGTCGCCCTCGCGATCGAAACTCGCCCTGCCGGTTCCGTAGAGCACCGTCGCGAGCATGCCTTCGCGGAGCTCCGGGAGCAACGGCTCGATATCCAGCTTGCGCTTGATGCGCGGCGTGAACTGATCGCGGTCTTCCACGGTGCGCGGATATTGCAGGTAATAAATGGTCCCGCCATTGGCCAGCGCAGAGGTCAATGCGGCCAGCTGGAACGGCGTGACTTGAATGCCTTCCCCAAAGCTCGACATCCGCGCCACCCCGCCATTTTGCGGCGGGGCCGTGGGGAACGATCCGGGCTGTTCTTCCGGCAATGCGTAGCCGGCCAGCTCGCCTAGACCCATCAGGCGTCCATAGCGCGACACGGTTTCAAAACCCATGCGGCGCCCCAACTCTTCGAAAAACCGGTTGTTCGAGCGCGCCATGGCCTCGGTCAGGTTCATGTAGCGGCGGCGGGAAACTTTAATCAGAGTGTCGCCCCGGATGATGTTCTCTTCCAGGGCCGCCAGCGCGATCGTCGGCTTGATCGTCGAGCACGGAATGAAACCCGAAGAGAATGCCAGCTTCTGATTCACCACAGTCAGGATGCGTCCGGTGTTGGGGTCCGTGGCGACCACAGCGCCGTTGTAGCGGCCCAGCGCCTCCACAGCGGCCTGGCGCACAACCGGGTCATCGAAGCCCGCCACGTCTTCCTTCGTGGAGTCCGCAAAGGTGGGCACTCCGCGATAGCGCGAAGGCATGCTCCGCCGCGAGCTGCGCGTTGCTCCCGGGGCAGCGCTCACAGGAATCGCGAGCACAGACGAAAGCAGGAGCGCAAGAAGCGTATGCGTTGCTCGAATCGCGAATTTCATCTTCCGATTAGATGCTCCAGTGGCCTTCTTTGCCGTCCCGCCGGGCAATCCTCTGCACGGCCCACACCGGTATTTCGGCGCGGAGGTGTAGTCTACCGGGACGCAGCAACCAGACACAATGGGAAACCCGCACTAGTACTCGCGTATGTGTCCATACAGATACACGGACTTTCGTACAGGCGGGAGGTCAGGCCCG
>WNGL01002084.1_pt1 | contig 42708 bp, 40 predicted proteins | sample 5400591 | NCBI WGS metagenome assembly WNGL01 (sample SAMN13153377, study PRJNA577476) | soil metagenome | isolation source: 80 cm soil or saprolite under Garry oak tree replicate 1 | place: USA:California | collected 2016-06-15
GGTGGCGGGCCGGTTCAGACTCCCACCTCTGGCCACAGTCGCGACAGGTCACCATCGGCCGCCAGCGTCCGCTCGAAGCTGAGGACAAGATCATGGCTTGGCCAGCGACGGCCCCGCTCGATCTTGGCCACCAGGTCGCGATGAACGTGCACAAGGCTCGCCAACTTGGCCTGGACATGCCGCGGGCATCGCGCCACGCTCGCAGCATCGCTGCAAACCGATCCAGAGGCCGCCAGTTGGGTACCAGCATTGTCCCCCAGCACTTTCGGTTCCTCCTGGGTAAGCAATGCTGTGACGTACGTAACAGCATTGCGCGGCTGTTGCTATACAGCCGTGAGCTGTCGCCGTTACGCAGCGCAGTCCCAAATCGGTCTGTCCGGACACTCATCCAGACATCAGGGCGAGAAGGCCTCTTTCCTAGATCACCGTACGCAACCATGAGCCCTGCGAATGTGGTAGCAAGGGGTCGCCGGTTCATCCCTCAACCGGCCGTGCCACCCGGCAACGCCGAGTCCTGCCCACCCGGACGGCACGCCCCGGCAAGTACGAGCACGACGGGCAGGAGCGGGGGAACCTCCGCTGGCGCCGTACCCGCGGCGCCTTGGGGTGAAGCCGAACGTCCAGGTCGCCGCACCCAGGCGGCCGGACAGGCCGGGCAACCTTCGCGCCCGAACCCGACAGCTCACCTCGCAGGCGTGCCGAAGGGACAGCAGTGCTTCGTGCATCCCTGCCCGGGACGAGCCCGGGCGCCCGTCACCGCGCCTCGCGAATCCGTCGACATGCCGCGCTCGAGCGCCCGCGAACCAGCCGGCGACGGCGGCTCGTGCCGATCGCCGCCGCGGTGGCGGTACTGATCGGCGTGGCAATGGCCACGGCCGCCCACGCCGCCAGCCACAAGGCGACCTCTCCGGTCACGGTTCGGGCTCTGGGCGTGGACGACGCCACCCCCGTTGCCGGCCGGGTGGTGAACGCCCGGGCCAACGTGGTTGCCGAGAGCGACCAGACCTTCGCCTACGTCGTGCTCGCCGTGCGCGACCAGGCTGGCCGCAACCTGGACTTCCCGGGTACCGCCGACTGGAAGCTGGGCACCACGCTGAAGCTCTACGCGTCGTCCCGGACGTTCTCCACGGCCGGCACCTATACGTACTGGTTCGCCTACGAGAAAGGCGGCCGATGGACGAACCTGAGCCCCAGGCAGACCTTCACGGTCCGCGTATCCGGTGCTGCAGCGCCGAGTGCCTCGGCCGCCACGCCGGCATCGCCGTCCACGAGCCCGACCGGGTCGCCGAGGAGCACGGCGACCCCGACGCCGACCCCGGCCAGCGGCGACCATGCACCGGTGGGAGTGCCTGGCGCGTGGCAGTACAAGTTCGGCGACGACTTCGACGGTGGGGTCGCCTGGGGCACCAGGTGGGCCGCCAGTTCCACGGCCGAGGCCGACGGCGGCCATGGCAACACCGGCAACCAGCAGCTTGAGTGGAACCAGGCCGCGAACTGCTCCACCGCCAACGGCATCTTGACGATGACGGCCAGACCCGACAACATCACCAGCCCATCCGGGAAGCACTACAACTGGTCGAGCTGCCTGCTCTCCACCTCGCCCAGCTACGCCTTCAGGTACGGGTACATCGAGATCCGGGCCCAGCTGCCCGGCCCGAAGGGTTTCTGGCCGGCGTTCTGGACCTGGCAGGCCGCGGGCAACAACCAGTGGACCGAGACCGACGTGTACGAGTTCTATTCGGACAACCACTCCCGGCTGTACCTCACCCAGCACAGCGCCCTCGGCGGCGGGACGACTTACCGCCCTTCGTTCGACCCGACGACCGGCTTCCATACCTACGGTGCGGACATCGAGGCGGGCGGTACCCGGTTCTACATCGACGGCCAGCTCGTCTACGCGGCACCTGGTACCAGCACGGGGATGACGAACATCATCCTGGACAACTTCGTCTACGCGACCATCCCGCCGGCGCCAGGCACGTCGGCCGCAATGCAGGTGGACTACGTGCGCGCCTGGCAGCGCTGAACGGTCGGTTCGGCGACGACGTCTCCGCTCGGCATGATTGCGGTGCCGGCCGGGTATTTCCCAGGTGCCCGCAACCGCGTGCGATGGGTGACGAGACGATCTCCGTGCCTGCTCGGGAGGCCAACGATGGCACGTCCGGCTCGCCGGTGACCAACCGGGGCATGGCCCGCCGAGTCAGCCCGACACGCGTGGGCCTGGCGGCGGTCGTGATCTCGCTGGTGGCGGTGTTGCTGCTGGCCGCGGACGGCTCAGCACCGCCCGGCGGGACCCCGGCGGCCACGCCAGCGGTGCCGTTGGGTGCGTTTCTCGGCGCGGACCGGAGCGGGGTCGGCGCGATCGACGGCTTCGCCTCCTGGATCGGTGTCACCGCGTCGGTAGGGCACACGTACCTGCCGGGCAGGTCCTGGGACGACCTGGACGGGCCGGACTGGGTGCTCGACCCGTGGGCCGCGTGGCGCTCCGCGCAGTCCGAGCGGATGCTCGTGCTCAACGTGCCGATGGTGGCGCCCAACGAGCCGCCGGTGAGCGACGGCGATGCCGCCGGGCTACTGCGGCAGGGCGCCGCGGGCCGGTTCGACGGGCACTTCCGCACGCTCGCCGGGCGCCTCGTCGAACGGCAGGCCACCGATACCGTCATCGTGCTGGGCTGGGAGATGAACGGCACGACCTACAGCGGGCGGTGCGCGCCCGATCCGGCGGCGTGGAAACAGTACTGGCGGCGCATCGTCACGGTCATGCGCGGTGTGTCCGGTCAGCGCTTCCGCTTCGACTTCGCACCGGCCCGCGGCGCCCAGGCCGTACCGTGGCCGCTGTGCTATCCGGGCGACGACGTCGTGGACATCGTGGGCATGGACTCTTACGACCAGCGGCCCGGTCGCACCTTCAGCGACTTCGTCGACCAGCCCTACGGGCTGCAGGCCCAGGCTGATTTCGCGGCGGCGCACGGCAAGCCGATGTCCTACCCGGAGTGGGGGTTGTACGACTACGGCGACGATCCGGCCTATGTGCGCGGCATGTACTCCTGGCTGGGTACCCACGAGGTGGCTTACCAGACGATCACCGACTACTGCCCGCACGGCGTGTGGGGATGCCGGGCCAATCCGGCGTCCAGTGCCGTGTACCGGCAGTTGTTCGGGGTCAGCGGCGGCCGTCCGCGAGGCGGGCCGTGACCGCGGCGAGGACGTCACAGGTCTGCTGTACGTCGGCCTCGGCGGCCGCGTACCGCGCGGCGACCTCCCCCTCGGCACGCGTCACGTCGGGGCGGCAGAGGCGATAGCGGATCGCCTCGCCGAGCGCGCCAACGTCGCCAGCAGGAACGAGGGCGCCGGCGCCTGGGGGAAGGACGTCGGCGATGCCGGGGATGTCGGTGCCCACCACCGGACGGCCGACCGCGAGCGCCTCGAGCATGGTCAGCGGCAGACCTTCCCAGCGGGACGGCAGTACCACCAGGTCAGCCGCGGCGTACCACGGCCGGGCGTCGTCGACCGGGCCGGCGAGGACCGCTCCGGGTGGCGTCTGCCGGCGCAGTGGTTCAAGCAGATCTCCGCCGCCGACGACGGCCAGCCTTGCGCCGGGGCAACGGGCGCGTACGGCCGGCCACGCGGCGAGCAGCACGTCCTGCCCTTTCTGCCGGGTCACCCGGCCGACGCACACGGCCAGCGGCGCAGCACGCGGGAGGCCCAACAGTGCCCGGGCCACGCGCCGGTCGCCCTCGTCCGCGCGCTGGAAGTGCTTCAGGTCGACACCGCTGCGCACAATGCAGTACCGACCCCGTAGACCCTGCGCGCGAGCCTGTGCCGCCTCGCCTTCCCCGAGGCAGACGTAGAGCGCGGTCCACCGCGCGGCCAGGCGTTCCCAGGCGACCGCCGCCCGAACCATCGGGCGCGGCGCCGCCAGCCACGACCAGCCGTGCGGCTGGAACATCGTGGGCAACTGCCCCCGGGCGGCGAGGCGCCCGGCCAGCCCTGCCTTTGACGAGTGCAGGTGTACGAGGTCCGGGCCGGTGCGGTCGAGCAGCCGGCGGAGCCGCAGCGCCTCGCTTGCCGCGTTGGCGCCGGGCGCCCGGACGGCCGGCCAGGTGATCCGCCGGATCCCCCGAACGGCCAGGTCGTCGACGAGCCGCCCGCGATCGGGACAGGCGACGGCCACGTCCCAACCGCGCGCCTGCTGGTCGGCGCAGAGGGCAGCCAGGTAGATCGCCACGCCGGCGTCGGTCGGCTGGGTCACATGGAGAACACTCGGCATGTCTTGACCCGCCTCACAACGTCTCGCAGCAGCGGCAGCCGGGTCTTGACGACGCGAGCGAGCCGGTGCCGGCCGCGTAGGCCGGCCGCGTAGAAGGGCGCCGGCAGGTTGCCGGGACCGGCCAGCAACACCCGCTGGTTGCGCGTCTCGCGCGGCCGCCAGCGCCGCTTGTACGGCTCGTCGCCACGCAGCAGACTCAGCGTCGGCCGGCCGAGCCGTTGCGCGAGGTCAAGGTTCCTCCCCAGGAGGAGCTGCGTCACATCGATGCGCTGGCGAAGGTCGGGGCAGAACCCGTAGAGGTACGCGCAGACCATGCTAGGGCCCACGACGAGCAGGTCGACCGCCACAGGTTCGCCGTCGAGCCGGTACTCGACCAGCAGCGCCTGGCCGCGCTCGACCATCGTGGGGACGGCCCGGGCGAGGTGCGCGGCGAACCGCGCCCGCCCGTGTTCGGGGTTCATGCCGCGGCCACGCCACTGTTGCTCGTGCAACCGGAGCAGCGCCGCGACCGCCTCGGCGGCGCGACTGCTGCGGATCAACCGCGTCTCGACACCTAATGCTTCGATCTTGCGGCGCTTGTTGCGCCGGGTACGTGCCGTATCGGTGGGGAGGGTACCGATGAGCTCCTCGATCGGCTGCACGGGAAGCTCCAGGCAGGTTGAGCCGGGCACCTGCCAGGTGCGAAACGGCCACGCATCCACCAGGTGCCATGCCGCTGCCTCTTCCGGTACCTCGGGGAGGTCGATCAGGTGCCCTCCGGGCTGGGCGGCCAGTTCGTGGGCCAGACGACGCGCGGCCTCCGCGGCGCAGGAATCGTCGACCAGGACATCGCTGAAGTCGGAAACGCCGGTGCCGATCGGGGTGAGTACCGGCAGTCCGTGTCGATGACCTCGCATCAGTGGCGCGGCGGCGACCAGCCGGCCGGCTCGCCGTACCAGTACCAGGACCAGCCGCCCGGGCCGACCGTAGCTGTGCCACCAGGACTGCAGCCAGGCGCGCGACAGGAAGGCTGTGGCCGTCGAGCAGCGCCGGTACAGGTCTTCCCACTCGTCGGCGAGCCGAGCCAGGGCATCGTCGTCGCGTAGTGTGTGCGCGAGCCACTCCTCGGTCTGCGGAGCGTTGCTACCGTGAGCCGTCGCGCTTTGCAGTGTTGTCATCGCGAATCCGATCGTCTATGACCGTCCTGGCGTCGTGGTCGTTCGGGCCGGCCTTCTCCGGTCTGTTCAGTACGGCGGCCGCCGGCGCCACGGTGACCGGCGCCCGACCGGTCCACCTCCACATTTCCGGTACCGCGGCGCCCTCGGCCGGCTCGGTGCGGTTGACGGTTGTCCGCCGGACCCGGCCGGTGTCGGCGCCACCGCGACCCGGGCCGGCCAGCAGGGCCAGCCCGCCGAGCAGCAGGCCCATTGCTGCGCCTACCGCTATGTCGAGCGCCGGCCGCGGCGATGCCGGATCGGCCGGTGGGATGGCTGCGCTGAGCACGGTGAGCCTCATCCGGGTGTCCGCGCTATGGTCGTTCGCCGTGCTGACCAGGCCGATGGCCACCAGATTGGCGAGATCGGCGGCGTGGCGGGCGGAGCCGGCGGAGCCGGTGACCTCGATGACCGGCGCATCCGGTGACGTGGACGCCCGTACCTGGCTTCGCAGCTCGCTCACCGAGGCTGCGCCGTTGCTCGCGGTGGCGGCGGCGTTCAGCGCTTCCCCCTGGCCCGCGATGCGCGCGTACGCCTGGGCGTAGCTCACCGCCGACGTGCTGTCACCGGGGTTCTGGGCGACCACGAGGACGTACGCCTTGGCGGTGTAGACCGGGTGGCTCAACAGGACGTATCCGAGGCCGGCGAGCGCGCCCAGCGCGGTGACCAGCCCCAGCAGCAACCAACGGACCAGCCTGGTCATTATCTGGGCCTTGCCGGCCATGACTCCTCCTCAGTCAACGGGTTCAGCTGCCCGTTCCCCGTCACCCGCCGGTAGACAACGGCCAGCTGTCCGGCGACGCCGGCCATGTCGTAACGGTCGAGTGCCGATGGCGGCGGTAGGCGGTGCGGCCCGTCCCGTACCGCGGTGGCGAGCGCGCCTTGCATCGCGTCAGGATCCGGCGGCACGCGGTGCGCGCCCGGCACCGATCCACAGGGCAGGTCGTCCAGTGCCGGGCAGGAAACGTAAAGCACCGGCAACCCGGCCGCCAGCGCCTCGATGACGCTGAGCCCGAACGCCTCCTCGGGTGACGGCGCGACGAGAAGGTCCATTGTGGACAGTAGGCCGGGCACGTCAAGCGCTTCGCCGGTGAAGACGGCGTCGACGTTCAGCTTGCCGGCCAGCGCGGTCAGCGCCGGCCGCTGCGGGCCTTCGCCGACGACGAGCGCACTCACCCCGCGCTGCCCGTGCGCCGCGTGCAGCATCAGGTCGATTCGCTTGCCGGGGACCAGGCGGCCGACCGAGCCGACCACGAACCGCGCGGGCGGGATGCCGAGCTCGGCGCGCAACTGTGCCCGACGCATCGGGTCGAAGCGGTACCGGCCTGCCTCGATGCCATTGGGGATCAGCTCAATGCGTGACCTCGGCACGCCCCACGCGACCATCCGGCGGGCGACGGCCGCGGAGACCGCGATGGTCGCCTGCCCGAGCCGTTCGGTGGCCAGATAGAGCCGGCGTATCCCGGGGGAGATCCGACGGCCTTCGATGTGCTGGTCGCCCAGCGAGTGCTCGGTGGCGACGACATGTCGCGCACCGGCAAGCCGCGCGGCGACCCGCCCGTACACGCAGGCGCGGTACGGGTGGGTGTGCACGATGTCGAATCGACCCGCGCGGATGAGGCGTACCAGCCGGGGCAGTGCGGCGACGTCGGTGTTGCCGCACATGCCGATGTCGTGTACCGGGGTGCCGTCGGCCCGGATTGCCCGGGCAACGCAACCCGGGTTGGTCAGCGTCGCGACCTCGGCCGGTATGTGCTGGTATCGCAGCAGCAGGCGCAGTTGCTGCTCCGCGCCGCCCGCGGCGAGACCGGTGATGACGTGGAGGACCTTCACCGTCCGGCCCTCCAGGCGAGGCGGTGGCGGATCAGTTTGGCATACATCCGGGCCGCGCCGTCACGTTCACCGATGTAGGTCCGAGGCAGCGCATGCCGGTCGCGGCGTGCGGAGGCCCGGGTGGCGACGGCATAGTCGTAGCCGGCCGCCCGCGCCGCGCGCACAGCGGCGTCGGACAGCTCACCGTACGGGTAGCAGAATCCGCGCACCGGGACACCGGTCAGCGACTCAAGAGTCTCCCGGCTGTCTTCGATCTCCACGCCGAGCAGATCGGCGTCGGCGTGGGACAGTCGCCGGTGACGGAGTCCGTGGGAACCTATCTCGATCCCCGTCCGTGCCACCTCGCGCACCTGGTCGACCGTCATCAACGATTTGACCGGGCCCCGCTCCTCCCAGTCGTTGTGCCCGCCGAGCCTGCCGGCGACCACGAACACGGTCGCGGTGAACCCGTGCCGCGCGAGCACCGGGACGACGTGGGTGGTGAAGTCCGCGTACCCGTCGTCGAAGGTCAGGCCGACCAGTCCCGTGGTGCGGCCGCGGTCTGCCGCGTCGAGCAGTTCGCGCATTGACGTGCCGCGTAGCCCGTGCCGTTCCAGCCATCGCATCTGCTCGGCGAAGCGGGCCGGTGACACCGTGATGCGGTAGGGGTCGTCGTCGGTGTCGTTGACCGAGTGGTACATCAGCACGAACGGCACCCCGCTCGGCTCACCCGACTGGCGCACCGTTGCGATCAGCGCGGTGAGCGGACGGGTCTCGGGCGCCCCTGTCAGGACGCCGAGCAGCAGGAACACGACGGCCACCCCGATCCCGCCGACGATCAAGGTGACCGGCGCCGGCAGCCCGTTCGTGAGCCGGCCGGCCAGCCAGCCACCGGCGCCGGCTGCGGCCGCCATGAAGGCGAGCCGGGCCGTTGCGGTGGCGACTGCGGGTACGGAAATCCAGACCCCCCGGCTGCGCAGGCCACCGAGCATCAGCCAGGCGGTGAGAGTGATGCCGGCCGCGTTGCCGGCCGCGATCGCCATGCCATGCCACACCGGCAACAGGACCACGCTGATCAGCGCGGTCGCGGCGAGGCCGGCGCCCATGACCAGCGCCGGGTACCAGATCGATCGCCCCTTGGAGAAGTACGACCGAGTCAGCACGGCGACCGCGGCCTGGCCGAGGAGCCCGAACGCGTACACCCTCATGATGGCCGCGGTCGCGGACGTGTCCTGCGAAGTGAACGCGCCATGCTCGAAGAGCAGCCGGATGATCGGCGTGGAAAACGCGATGACGTACGCCGACGCCACCAGCACGACGGCGCTGACGAGCCGCAGGTCCCGCTCCACACGCTCGCGGCTGCCCAACTCGTCGCCGGTCGCGACGCTGCGGGCGAGCATCGGAAAGGTCACCGTGGCGACCATGATGGACAGCACCATCGGCACCTGTGCGACCTTCTGCGCGTAGTTCAGGTGCGAGATGGTGCCGGCGGACAGTTCGGAGCCGAGGATCCGCTCGACGAAGACCTGCGCGTGCCGGGTCAGCATGAATACCGCGATGGGGATGAAGGCGATGAGCGCCACGTGCGGCCGGCCGACCCGACCGCGCAGCGCGGCCGGCTCCAGCCGGCGCAGAAACGCCGGCATCTGGACGGCGACCATCAGCGCGCTTCCCGCGGCCACCCCGATCGCCGCGGCGAGTACGCCCAGCGACTTGTGGAGCAGCGCCATCGAGCCCAGGATGCCGACGTTGTAGGCGATGTAGATCGACGCCGGCCAGCCGAAGACGTGGGCGGAGCGCAGCGCGGCACCCAGATAACCGGCGAGCCCGAAGGTCAGCACGGCGACCGCGGTGACCTGCAGGCACCGCACCGCCAAGGCGGGCTCGGCGAGACCGGGCGCGAGCAGGTGTACCAGCAGCGGCGCGGCGAGCGCGACCGCGGCGGCGGCGACCGCGAGCAGGCCGGCGATCCGGGGGAGGGTTGCCCGGACCACGGCACCCAGTCCGCCCTGTTCGGCCAGCGCACGGACGAAGATGGGAACCATCAGGAACACCATCGCGCCCTCGATCAGCAGCGGCGAAGCCGTCTCCGGTACCGTCCACGCGACCAGGAACGCGTCGGTCTGGCCGGTGGCACCGAAGAACCGGGCCAGCAGCAGGTCGCGGAGCAGGCCCAGAAGTGAACCACCGACGCTCAGGGCGGCGGCCAGCGCGGTTGCCCGTACTATCAGGCCGGTCGTCGCCTCGCGGACCTCGCGCTGCGCAGCCGTCATCGCGCGACCCCCCGGTCCGGCCCGGGGCGCGGCTGGGCCGCCCACCACAGGGCGAGGCCGATCAGCACGGACATCAGTACCGTCGACTGCCCACCGATATCGCTGAAGAGGAAGTTCAGCAGCGTCCAGGCGACGGCGCCGACGGCCGCGATACTGACCAACCGCCCATCCGGAAGACGTCCGTCCGGCGGCCCGATTGCGCCCGCCGCCTGCCGGGTGCGTCGCCAGGTCAGGACCGCCAAACCGAGGAGGAGGCCACTGAGCGCCAGCGCGCCGACCAGACCCTGCTCGCTGAGTACCAGTAGATACATGTTGTGCGGTGACAGCAGCGGCTCACGGCGGAAGCTCAGGCCCGGGTCGGCGACGTCGCTGCCGGAGGACAGGTGCAGCGGCGCATACCAGTCCCGGTACGCCCCGAACTCCTTCGGCCCGAGGCCGGTCAGCGGGTGGTCCCGCCACATCGCGATCGCGGTCTGCCACAGCTCGTACCGGTCGCTGACGGACCGGTCCGGCGCGCTCAGCGAGGTACCGATCGTGGCGAACCGCGCCTCGAGCGAGCTGCTGGCGTCGCCCAACGCGCCAACAAGTACAACGGCGGCGGCGCCGGCGAAAACCGCGGTGCGCAACGCGAAGCGCCGGCCGGCCGCGAGCAGCATGATGACGACCGCGCCGCCGGTGGCGACGACCGCGCCCCGGCTAAGCGACAGCAGCAACGGCACCACCAGCAGCGCGGCGAGCGCGAGCAGCCCAAGTCGGGCGCGGCCACGAAGCACGAGACCAAGGCCGAACGCCACCACGATGCCGTATCCGACCACTGTGGACATTCCCATGATGTCCAACGCACCGAAGGTGCCGACCGCACGTACGTTCTGGCCGGCGAACGAGGCGCCGGTCCCGGTGAGGTACTGCCGGGTCCCGACGACTCCTTCGACCACCGCGGCGGCCAGGACCGCCACGCACACCAGCCGCAGGTCTCGCCGGTCGCGCACGGCAAGTACCACCGCGACCGGGACGATCACGAAAAGCTGTAGGTAGCGCACGAAGCCCGGGCCGCTGGCGGCCGGATCCTGCGAGGTGAGCGTGGCCAGACCGAAGCCCAGTACGGTTGCAGCCACCGCCGCCCAGAGCCCGGTGCGCGGCAGCCCGCCGCGGGCCAGCATGCGTGGCACGACCGCAACCACAAGCGCGGCCGACCCGAGGTCTGCCGGCGTGACATGCACCGACGCGGAGAGGTCCCGGTTGCCCACCGGTACGCAGACCAGCAGCACCGCCAGCGCCGCAAGCGCCGCCGGCCGGACCACCGCGGCACGCGCCGCGGCGAGCAGCATCGCAAGCGGACCGAGAAGCGCATCGCGTCCGGTGACCACCGGCGAGCTGCCTTTCACCAGGGCCATCGTCAACATCCCCGCATCCGGAGGACCGAGGCCACGGTACGGATCAGGATCTTGATGTCCTGCCACAGCGACCAGTGCTCGATGTAGAAGTTGTCGAAGCAGACCCGGTCCTCGATCCCGGTTGGACCGCGGAGGTCGTGGACCTGTGCCAGTCCCGTGACGCCCGCCGGCACCCGCAGGCGCTCCTGGTACCGGGGACACTTGCGAGCGAACCGTCGGACATAGCGCGACTGCTCCGGCCGGGGACCCACCATGCTCATCTGGCCGCGCAACACGTTCCACAGCTGGGGCAGTTCGTCGAGTGAGCTGCGCCGCAGAAACCGGCCGACCGGACCGATCCGATCTTCGCTGACCACACTCCAGCCCATCGGCTTGTCCTCCCGTTGCGGCCGGAGGGTGCGGAACTTGACCAACTCGAACGGCTGGCCGTCGAGGCCGATTCTGACCTGGCGGAACAGTACCTTCGGCCCGACCTCCGATAGGAGGGCCAGCGCAATGGCGACCATCAATGGGCTGACAAGGACGAGCGCAACAGTGGCGAAGGCGATGTCGAAGATCCGCTTCAGGGTCCAGGTGTGACAGCGGAACGCTGCCCGGTGCAGAGGGATCAGCGGCACGCCCCAGAGATGGTCGGCCACCGGCGAAGCGCCCACGCCGAGTTCGAAGAACCGAGGTACCACGAAGATCTCGCAGTCCAACCGGTCACATGCGCGCAGCAGGTCGACCAGCTCGACGTCGCGCATCTCGCCGAACGCGACCAGGACGTGATGGACTCCGTGCTCGGCGATCAGCTCCGGCAGGTCGGTGACGTCGCCGAGCAGCGGTGCCGGCAGCAGGTGAGGCGAGGCGGGCGGGGTCCGGTCGACAAATCCGAGCGGGACGAGCCCGTACTCCGGGTGCTCCTGCAGCCGCCTGCCGATCTTCGCCCCGACGGGTCGAGCACCGACGATCAGGGCAAGGCTGGCAAACCACCCGTCGGCCTGTAATCGTCGCAGCACGGCGTACCCGATGCCGCGGCCGACCACGGCGACGGCCGCGTAAAGCAACGCGGCGACAAGCAGGCCGGAACCATACTGCGCGCCGGGCATTCGAGGGCCGTACACCGGCATACCGACAACGGTCGCGATGCCTGCGATGACGATCCCGCGGATGGCCAGCGCCGGCGCATCGTCCAGAGCAGACAGACTCAGCCGGTGAGCGTAGCGTCGATCGAGCAGATCCACGACGACCGAGGCGCCCACGAACACGGCGGCGGCACCGGCGACGCCGCCGGCGAGAGCGACCGCAACGACCGCAGCCAGCGTATCGACCGCGACAAACAATGCCCTGCGCACGTGCGAGCGGCGGGTGCCACCTGCATCGACCGTCCTTCGATCGCCGTCCGTGGCCGTGGTGGCACGGTGGCTGATCTCAATCATGGCAGGCGCGTTCCTCCCGACTCCGTCGATCGGCTCTCAAGCACCACCCACCGCAATACGAGGATGGCTGGCGGCCTCGAACATGGTCGATCGGGTACCCACCGAACCGGCGATGATGCCCGAACGATCTGCGGTAGTAGCCACAACTCGGCACGACTTCGATTGGTCGCCAGTTCGACGGGTAGCCACACGTCAAAGGCGCAGCGGGGCTAGGTCGGTTTGTGCCATCGACCCGGGTTGCCGGCGTCGCCGGGCCGGTCAGTCATCGTCCACGTGGTGCTGACGGCGGTACGCGAGCCACTCCTCGCGAGCTTCGAGGAGCCAGAAGACGACGCCGGTGATGGCGATCACCAGGATGCCGGACAGTGCGATGGCTCCCGGCCCCATTTTCTCGATCTTGAGGCCGGACAGGTCGTTGAGGGACGGAATACCCGGGCCGGTCCAGAAGAGCAACCACAGGCCGCTCTCCACCACCAGGGCGAAGATCCAGGCGCGGAGCCGGCCGCGGACGTGGGCGATCCAGTTGATGACCAGCGCGACGATCGCAAAGCCGATGATGGCCTGGGTCTGGCGTGGATGGGCCGGTACCCACCCGGAGAGCCATCCGGTGACGGTACCGCCGGCCCAGCGTGCGAGGCGCCAGAGTTCGCGCCTGAAGGCGATGCCGGCGACAACGGCTGCGATGAGGAGGAGACCACCGAGCACGGGCCGCAGCGGGCCACGGGGCCGGCGTACCGGGTAGCGCTGGTCAGCCACACCCGCCTCCTCGACGCTCGTCGTGTTGACCCGAGGCTCGCAGGCCCGAGGGGCCTTGGTCAACGGCCGCCCGACAAGTCCCATTACCACGATATGTACGGCCTGTCGCAGGCCAACGAGCAACCATGGCATCACACTGCGCCCGGTGTAGTGCAAGGCTGGTGGGGAGGAACCAGCCGGTCCGGCTCGGGAGGTGTCCGGTGTCCATCGATGAGATCCATCTGCCCACGGAGTTACCGCTGTTGTCTCGGGGCAAGCACCGCGGTCCCCGCAAGGGCGCGTGTTTCATGGAATTTGCCTCGGTACTGGCAGGGGAGCGCTGGAGCGATCATCCGGCATGTACGCACCCGCTGCTCGGCGCGGTTGCCCGTCATGTCAACGACTACACCTCGGACCAGGGTCGGCAACGCCTTGCAACGCTGGTTCCGTCGGTGATCGGGTTGACCGGCGACGACCCGCACGTGGATGCGCGGATCGCGCTGCGTTGCGCCACGACCGCCCTGCCGGTGGTGTCGGCCGAGCGGCAGCGCGTCATGGCGGTCGCCGTGCTGGCGGCCGATCGGGTGTTGGCCGGTCTCGATCACCGACCGTCGGTACGCCTGGAGGAGCCCAGTGCCAGAGCGTTGGCCGAAGTACCGGATGCCGCACGGTGGGCCGAGCGGTTCACCGGCGAGCTGGCGCCTTCGACGAAGGCCTTTCGCCAGCGCAGCGCACCCAGCATCGTCAGGACTGCGATCGCGGGAATTGCGCTGGCGTGTGTACCGGATCCCGATGAGATCCTCCGCGACCTGTTGATCGGTGCGGTCCAGGACTGTGCCGTGTGGTGCGGGCGTGGGGCTGACGCGGTGGGCGGTGCGTACGCCGGCCGGCCGTTGCCGGAGCCAGTCGGTGAACGCTCGCCGGCCGGCTGACCGGCGGCTGGGACGGCGCTGTCACTCTCGGCGGGGCTGTCTCGTCCCATAGGTATGGATGCGAACATGACGGTGATAGTGGCCGGCGCGAGTGGCGTGTTCGGCCGTCACATCACGCGTACCCTGCGCAGCGCCGGCTATCAGGTACTCGGCCTGGGGCGCGGTAGGGAGAACGAGATCTCTGCCGATCTCCTGGACCGGCAAGGGCTGCTGCGGGCGGTGCGCGGCGTGCGGGCCGGGGTGATCGTGCACGCCGCCACCGCACTGCGCAAACCGCCGATGACGCACAAGGGGATGTACGGCACCGACGACCTGCGCATCGCCGGTACCGCCAACCTCCTCGAGGCGGCCGCGATCGTAGGTGCGCAACGGTTCATCGGGGAGAACATCGTCTTCGGCTACGGCTACCGCGATTTCGGCGACCGGGTACTCACCGAGGACGACCCGTTCGGCGGGAGCGATCCCGACCAGGGCTTCGCCCGGCACCTGGCGGGCATGCGCGAGAAAGAGCACCTGCCGCTGCAGGCCGCGGGCCTGCACGCGGTCTCCCTGCGGTACGGCTTGTTCTACGGCGCGGGCGCCACCGAGACGCTGGTCGAGATGCTGCGCAAGCGGCGGCTCCCGGCCTTCGACGATCACGGACGCGTACTCCCCTGGATCAATCTGGCGGACGCCGCAGCCGCCGTGCTCGCCGCCATCGAACACGGCCGGCCCGGCGAGGCGTACAACGTCGTCGACGAGTCGCAACTGGGCTTCGGCGGGATGGTGAAGGCAACCGCGGCCGCGTTCCACACCCCGAGGCCGCTGACCGTACCGACCTGGCTGACCCGCGTCGCGCCCTACCTGCACCGCCTCGCGACGATCAGCTTGCGGGTATCCACCGAGAAAGCCCGCCGGGAGCTGGGTTGGAAACCGACGTTCCCGACCGTCGCCGACGGCCTGCTGGCGGTAAGCAAGCGCAACAACCCCGATCCGTGATCCACCGCGGCGCTGTCGGCCGGGCAGACCGCGCCGCTGCGCCGGATGCTGGCCGCCGACGACCGCCGCCACGCGGTGGCCGCGCACGTCCCAGTGATCGGCCTTGTGGGAGCCTGGCCGGCGTCGACGGGTGTTCGCGACCATTTGAGGGATAGCGCGGGCATTGACGCCGAGCGCAGTCTGGGAGACGACGATGGTGGCCGAGGGCGGAGAGTTGACGATTGTCGCGGATCGGTTAGGTGACGGTGACCCTCCCCCCGGAATCGGACTCGCGAGGTTTGCGGTCACCTCGGTCGTGGCATACGGCGGTGACGCTGGCGGTGGCGACGGTCGGGCTGGGCCTTAACCTGCGGGCCTGGGTTCTGCTCGGCCCACGTCTTGCGCTGCGATCCGACGTCGGGCTGGGGCAGTACGTCCTGCTGATGGGCTTGCCGCTGCTGATAGCGGCGCAGGTGCGCCTGCCGGTCGGGGTGCTCACGGATCGGTACGGCGCGCGGGTGATGTTTCCCGCGGTCAGCCTGGCCGCCGCGGCGGCGGCATGCGGGCTGGGGTTCGCCGGCTCGCTTCCGGCCGTCGTGGTGGCCGGCGCTGCGGCCGGGGTGGCGGGTGCGGCGTTCGTGGTGGGCGCGGCGCTGGTGTCGAGGACGTTCGGGTACGGCCGGCGTGGCCTTGCCCTGGGCGTGTTCAGCCTGGGGCCGGCGGTCGCCGTGGCGATCTCGGCGCTGTCCTGGGGCTTCGACCCCGGTGGTCCGCGGTCCGCGATGGTGCTCGGGGCCGGACTGGTCGGTCTTGCCGGCCTGGCCGGGCTGGTGCTGCGTGACCCCGTCGGTGTGAATTGCGGTGGTTCGCCGGTACGCCGGTGTGTGGAGATGGTTCGGCTGGCCTCGGCTACGTCGTTGTCGGTGCTGTACGCACTCGCGCTCGGCGGTGTGGTGGCGATCGCGGTGTATCTGCCGGCGTACCTGGCCGCGGTGTTCGACCTGGGATGGATTCCCGCCTTGGCGGTGACCGGGGCGGTGGTCGGGCTGGCCGCCGTAGCGCGGTTGGCCGGCGGATGGTGGACCGACCGGCGTCCCACGGCGCGGTTGTTGATGGTCTGCTACGCGATTGCCGCGGGCCTGTGCCTGGCGGTGGCCGTGGCGCCGCGGCTGTGGTGGCTGACCGCGCCGTTGGTCGCGGCGATCGCGGTGTGCGACGGGGTGGCCAGCGGTGCGCTGCTTGCGCTGATCGGCAAGGCCGCGCGGGCGGACACCGTCGGCGCGGTGATGGGGGTGACCGGCGCGGTGGCGGCATTCGGGGCGCTGGCCCTGTCGCTGCTGTTGGCCGGTGTGGACCGCCTGAGCCGTTCCTACTCCACCGCATGGATTCTGCTCGGCGCGGTACTGGTCGCGGTGGCGCTGTATGTGCGGGCGCATGGCCTGCGGGTCGGGTTGGGACTGGCCGTGCAGTCCGCGCCGGAGCCCAGCCCGACGGCGATGACGGTCGCGGTCGTCGGCGAGTCGGACACCCGATGGGGTGCGGCGGCGGTCGTGGCCCGCCTCGCCGAGCTGGCAGCACGCGATGAACTGGTCGTGGTCTACGGATCCGACGAACCGACCCGACCCCGGCCGGGCACCAACGTGTTGGTCACCGGGCTACGCGACCGGCTGCCCCGCCACCGGATTGTCGCCGTCCCCGTCGGCCACACCGGTTCACTGGGTCGGCACGCGGCCCTGTTCGGCGAGTTCGTCGAGTCCGGCGCGGTCCCCATCGCGGTCACCCCGACAGAGGACCTGCGGGACGTCGCCGCCGAGCTGTCCACCTACCTGCGAGCCGACCGGGTGCTCATGGTCTCCTACACCCGGGCGGCCGGCGCCGACCTGCACGAGATATGGGACCGCGGCACGGCGGGCGCGACCGGCGGGTAGCCGGGCGATCCGCGATGTCCGCGGTGCACATCTGAACCGCCGACCCGGTATTGACGTACGTACCAACAATGGTGGCTGCCGAAGTTGGGGCTCCCCAGTTGGCAAAGGTGGATCATGGTGGGGCTGGTCCGTTCTCGTGGCCGTGACGGCCGGACTGGCCGGCGCGGACGCTGGCTGCGGCCGGTGGCCGCCGCGGCCGGTGTCGTGGTCCTCACGGCCGGCCTGATGCTGGCCGCCGCGACGGGTGGGTATCCGGCGAGCCGGCCGAACCTGCTGTCCGGAGCGGCGTGGTTGGCCTCGGCACAGGTGGGTCAGCTGACCTTGCTCGATGGCTCGTCGGCCGAGGTGTCCGGGCAGGTGTCGGTGGCGCCGCGGGGCAACCGGATCGACGTGGTGCAGCAGGCGGCGACCGCCTACGTGGTGGACCGGACCGCGGGATCGCTGCGCCGGGTGGACGGGGCCACGTTCGAGGTCGGCGCCGCCGTCAAACCCATTCCCGATGCGGCCAGCGGGTTGCTGGCCGTTGCAGGGCCGCACGGCCTGTACGCCATGGACGCCCAGCGCGGGCTCCTGACCGCGGCCGACCCGCTGTCGCTGGCGACCACGGGCCGGATGGTGTCGTTGGTCTCGCGGTTCGACGCCGGCGCGGCCGTGGTGGACGAGCACGGCCGGTTGTGGGTACTGGACGCCGCGACCGGCGATCTGATCTGGCTCGAGGGCGGGAAGCGGGGGGTCCGCCGCGGGGCGGTCACCGCCGGCGCCGGACTGCTGGTGCTGGCCGATGACGCGCCGGTACTGGTGGATACCGCCACCCGCCGCGCGGATCTGCTGGACCGCACCACCGCCAAGGTACGCCGGTCCATGACGCTGGACGTGCATCCGGGCGAGCCGATCGCGGTCAGCGGCTCTCCCCATTCCGCCCGGTTGTACGTCGCGGCCGCCCGGGGGGTGCTGGCCGTCTGCGAGTTGAGCCAGGCCGACTGCACGACCGCCATCCCGCTGAGTCCGGACGCGACCGATCTGGGTGCGCCGGTGGAGACCGGCGGGCGGGTGTTCGTTCCCGACTACAGCACCGGCCAGGTCTGGATCGTCGACCTGAACGAGACCCGGGTGGTCGCCCGTCCGCAGGTACTGCACCCGCAGACGAAGTTCCAGCTGCTCACCCGCGACGGGCTGGTGTTCTTCAACGACCCCGACAGCGAGCACGCCGGGGTGATCCACCTTGACGGCAGGTTCGCGCTGGTCGCCAAGTACGACCCGGCCGACCCCGACCACAACCTGCGCGGCCCGGGCACCGGTACCGGCGACGGACCGTCCCCGGGGCAGCCGCCGGCCGCACCGCCGCCGGTCGACCAACCGCAGCAGCCCGACCCACTGCCCGGCCCGCAGCCGCCCGGCCCGGAACAGCCGAGCGTCCAGATCGTCGTCTCCAGCGCGAACCTGCCGTCAAGGTGGATCACCCCGGCGTGCTCGCTGTCGGGGTCGTTGCCCGCGCCTGACCCACCACTGGGGTGCCGCCCGCAACTACCTGGTCAGTGTCCAGGCCACCTTCCCGGGCAACGCGAGCGCCACCACCACCTCCATCACCATCATCGTGGCCACGCGCCCGGTCACCCGTCCCGTCCTGACCGTGCTGAAACCGGCCAACGGCGTCATCGCCGGCCCAGGTGGCATCGACTGCCCGGGTACCTGCACCGCCACCTTCGATCCCGGCCAGCAGGTCACTCTCACTGCGGCATCCAGCCCCGGAGACGTCCAGCTCGCCTGGGGCGGCGCGTGTGCCGGTACCGCACCCGGCGCCGCCTGTACCGTCGCGATGACGGTCGACCGTACCGTGTCGGCCAGCTTCGGGGCGCCGCGGTCACGGCTTACGGTGACCCACCGGCCACCGGCCGGATCGCCGGACCGAACGGCATCAACTGTCCGGGCACCTGCACCGCCACGTACACCGCCGGGCAGCCGATCACCCTGATGATGACGACCGACCGGACCGCATCCGTGCGCTTCGACACGAGGAAGACGCTTGTCATCTCCTCCAGCCAGTTCGAACCCCGGCGGCGGCGCCGGCGTACAGGGTCCGGGCGGGCTCTTCTGCCAGGATCACTGCACCTGGACCTTCGACCCCGGACAGCAGATCACCCTCACCGCCGTCGACCAGGGCCTGACCTTCCTCAGCTGGGGTGGTGACTGCGCTTCCCGTGGTACGAACCAGACATGCACCCTGACCATGAACCGGAACCGTTCCGTCACGGCGGCCTTCGACATCGCCAACTGACGATGCGGGTGGTGTCGCTGGTGCCCTCGCTGACCGAGGCGGTCGCGGCCACCGCACCGGCGTTGCTGGTCGGCGCGACCGACTGGTGCACGCACCCGCCGGACCTTGCTGTGGCCCGGGTCGGTGGCACCAAGTACCCGGACCTCGACCGGGTACTGGCCCTGAAGCCGGACGTGGTGCTGGTCAACGCTGAGGAGAACCGGGTCACCGACGCCGACGCGCTGCGCGCCGCTGGGGTACAGGTCTACGTCACCTTTCCCCGTACCGTCGACGGCGCGCTCGCCGAACTCGCCGAGCTGATGGCGTTCCTCGGGATAGCGGAGGAGCCGGCCTGGCTGCGCGCCGCCAGAAGCGCCTGGACCGGCGTTGCCGCGGTAGAGCCGCGCCGGGCCGTGGTACCGGTCTGGCGCCGCCCGTGGGTGGTGCTCGGCAGCGACACGTTTGCCGGCGATGTGCTGCGCCGGCTCGGTATCGCCAACGTCTACGCCGACGATGCGCAACGCTATCCGCGTCCGAGCCTCGACGAGATCCACGCCAGGCCGGTCGACCTGGTCGTGCTACCCGACGAGCCGTACCCCTTCAGCGCCGGCGACGGACCGGAGTCCTTCCCGGCAAGGCCATGCGCGCTGGTGTCCGGCCGGCATCTGACGTGGTACGGGCCGTCCCTCGCCGAGGCCCCGACGGTGCTGGGCGACCAGCTCGCCCACCCGTCACCCCCCAGACCGCCTGCGTCACGAGCCTGACGATCGCGGTCGCGGCCCGGGGTAGGTCGGCACCCCGACCGCGGGTTCCGCCCGCGAAAGCCGATCGACGATGTTCAGGCCGGCTGGGATGCCGTAGGGTGCCGCATCGCGCGCGCTGTCGCGGCCAGCGACTCCGGCAGCGGGGTGGCGGTCAGTCCCAGTTCCCGCGTCGCCCGCGAGGAGTCGAGGACGAACGGCCGCTCGAACTGGTATCGCATCTCGTCGAGTTCGCGCAGCTGCCGGGAGAAGACGCCGACCGCCCGCATGAGGCTGCGCGGGAGGACCGCGAGCCGGGGCTCCGGCGCACCGGCGAGGCGGCTGAAGTCGGTGAGCATGTCGCGGATCGTGCGTGCCGGTGCCGTGGGGACGTGCCAGGGCCGGCCCCAGGCCCGTTCGTCGCGGGCGATGGTCACCAGGGTCCGGGCCATGTCGCCGGTATAGGTCACGCTGTGCGGCAGATCCAGGTTGACGGGCAGCCGCGCGGTCTTGCCGGCGAGCAGAGCCGGCCCGGCATAGGTGAACATCGACTGGGCATCCGCGCCGACGTAGTCCGAGCCCCGCGCCTCGGTCACGCGGACCCGCCCGGCCCGGTGCGCGGCAAGCGCGTCGAGCCACATCCGGGCCCGGACCCGACCCTTGCGGGTGGTCGCCGCGAGCGGCAGGTCCTCGGTCATCGGTGCGTCAACCGGGCCGTACCCGTAGAGGTTGCCGGTGATGGCGAGCACCGCACCGGATGCCTCGGCCGCGCCGAGCAGCGCCGCGGCAATCGGCGCCCAGTCGGTGGTCCACCGGTGGTACGGCGGGTTCACGCAGTTGTAGATGGCGACGGTACCCCGGGCGAGCTCGCGCAGGCGCGCGGCGTCCGACGCGTCCGCGGCCACCCGCTCGATGGCGGGATGCTCGGGGCCGCTGCCCCGGCGGGTGACGACGCGGACCTGTTCGCCCGAGTCGGCGAGCAACCGGGCAACGCTGGACCCGATCGGACCGGCCCCGACGACGAGATGGAGCGGCATGGCAGCCTCCGTTACTGGTGAGCTTGCCCGAGAGCAGTGCTCTCGGTTCAGGGCAATGCTGACAGAGCTGGGTGTGCCGAGTCAAGAGCAATGCTCTCGGAAGTTGTCGCCGCTCTCGCAGCCGTGCGAGACTGCGTGTCATGACCGCCGCTTCGATTCGCTCCCGGGTGCGCGCCGAGATGATGGGGGAGATCAAGGCAGCAGCCCGCCGTCATCTGGCCCGGGACGGCGCCAACCTCTCGCTGCGCGCCGTCGCCCGCGACATGGGCATGGTCTCCTCGGCGCTGTACCGGTACTTTCCCGGCCGCGACGAGCTGCTCACGGCACTGATCATCGACGCCTACGACGCGCTGGGACAGGCGGTGGAGCAGACCGAGAGCGCCGTTGCCCGTACCGACCTGCGCGGGCGCTGGCTCGCCGCCTGCCGCGCCGTCCGCGACTGGGCACTGGCCAACCCGCACGAGTACGCGCTGATCTACGGTAGCCCGGTACCGGGGTACAAGGCGCCACCGGACACCGTCGGCCCGGCCAGCCGCACCGGCATCGTACTGATCGCGATCCTCGCCGACGGCGTCGCCGCCGGCCGGCTGACCGCCGACCCCGGCGATACCGAGCCCACCGGCGTACCCGCCGACGTGGCACTCCTGGTCGCCACGACCTTCCCCGGACTTCCCGAGGGCGTGCTGCTGCGCGGCCTCGGCGCCTGGATCCACCTGTTCGGTGCGGTCAGCTTCGAGCTGTTCGGTCAACTGACCAACGTGGTCAAGGACCGGCCTGCCTTCTTCGAGTACCAGATGAACCGGATCGCCGAACTCATCGGCCTGTGACCGGTGGCCAGCGTCAGGGGCGTTCGCGAAGGACGGCGACCCCCTCGCCGGTGAGGTTGCTGTTCTTGTAGAAGTCGGCAACCGCCACCACGTGCTCGACCCGGTGGTCGCCGTACCTGCCGAGTGCGCGGAACACGTCCTCGCCGTGCACGATCGTCTCGCCCAGCCAGGACGTGGCCGGGCCGGGCGGTGCGGTACGCGCGTCGATGCGCTGGCGCATCAGCTCCACCAGCTCGGCACCGCTGCGGCCGGTGCCGACCCGCGCGATTTCCTTGCGGGTCATGGCCTGGAAGCTGAAACTGCTGCCGGCCAGCTTGGCGAAGAACTTCGGCGGCGTCATGTTGGCGGTCGACACCATGTGCGCGACGACCTCCCGTACCGTCCAGCCGGTGCACAGGGACGGCTTGTCCCAGTCGGCATCGGAGAGCTTTCCGAGCGCATCGACCAGTGACGAGCGCTCCATTTTGATCATTTGCCAGGTGTCCATGACCCCTCCGATCCGTGATCCGTCACGGTTGCTTTAGCAGACCACATCTGTCGGTGACAATCGGGCGATGGAGTCAAATGCCAAGCGGCCGGGGTTGTACGCGGTCCGCCGCACCGCCGTGACGTCGGCGTTGATTGTCGGGCTCTACTACCTCGCCCCGGTGGAGCGTCACGTGGGCGGCGTGTACCTGGCTTTGCGACTGGCGGGCACGGTGGCCGGTGGTGCGCTGGTGACATTCCTGATCGCGCGTCAGGTCTCCCACCACGTTGCCGATCCCGAGAAAGCCTCTCTGGTCGATCTGCTGACCGCTCTGGTCGGCGGCATTGCATTCTTCGCCCTCGCCGACTACGTCATCGCGGTCTCGGGCCCCGACCAGTTCGCCGATCTGGGTACGAAGACCGATGCGCTGTATTTCGCGTTGTCCACCCTGACCACGGTCGGCTACGGCGACGTGCACGCCGCTGGCCAGCTCGCCCGCGCCGCCGTGACCATCCAACTGGTGTTCAACGTGGTGGTCGTCGCGACCGGCGGCTCGGTGCTGACCCGGCAGTTCAGTGCCCGGGTACGGGACCGACGTCAGACAGGGGGACGTCCGGATCGGCGAGCTTGACCGGATCCACGCCCTGCCCGGCGTGGCCGGCGCGAACCAGGTCGCGGATGGCGTCGGTGACGTCCCAGACCCGAGTACTCCATGCCGAGGTCGTACTGGTCGGTGAAGAAGTACGGCATCCGGTCGTACGCCACCGGTTCGCCGAGCATCGCGTGGGCGGCGGCCTTGCCCCCGTTCAGCGCGTTGGACCAGTGCTCTACCCGGATCGGCTTGCCCAGCAAGGGATGCGCGGCATTGGCGACGTCGCCGGCGGGGTAGATGTCCGGGTCGCTGGTACGCAGCCCCGCATCCACCGCGACGCCGTTGTCGGCGGCGAGGCCGGCGGCTTCGGCCAGCTCGATGGCCGGGGTGATGCCGACGCCGACCAGGGCGAGGTCGGCGGGCAGGTGTGTGCCATCGGTGAGCAGGACCGACGTCAGCCGCGCACCGTCGCCGCGGAACTCCCGGACCCCCACGCCGAACCGGAACCCGACGCCGTGCGCGCGGTGCAGGTCGGCCGAGATCCTCGTCGACGCCGTCGACGACGACCCCGCCCACGCGAACCGTGCCGCCACGGAGCACGCCCACCGGCGCGGACACGCCCTCGGTGCGGCGCTGCGGGCCGAGCACCGCACCGACCTGGTCGCCGCACTGGCCCAGCTCGGGTTCGAGCCGCGGGCACAACCCGATCGGGTACTGCTGCACAACTGCCCGTTCCACGCCCTCGCCACCCGCCATGCCGGCCCGGTGTGCGGGCTCAACTACGCCTTCCTGGCCGGACTTGTCGAAGGGCTCCAGGTCACCGACATCCGGGCGCACCTCGCGCCGCACCCCGGCCGCTGCTGCGTCGAACTGGGCGCCTGACCGTCACTCAGGGCGCAGCGCGAGGTCGAAGTGGACGGACCGGAAGGGGTTCGGTGCGCCCACTTCCGCGCCGGTACGGGTGGCGACCGGTGGCCCGCAACAGCTCGCCGACGGCGCCGTCGTCGGGGATCGGGTAGTACCGGGGAACGATGGTGCGAAACCAGAACCCGCCCCGGTCGTCGGTGACGAACAGGCCCCGGAGGTTGCGCTCCGGCTGCACGCCGGGCTGCTGGACGTGGTAGAAGCCGTCCGCGTTGGCCCGCCACACGTCGACCCGGGCGCCGGCCAGGGGAGTACCGTCCGTCCCGGACGAACGCATGCAGGTGCCGCACGATGCCGGTGAGCAGTTGCCTGAGGCGCTCGTCGCCGGTACCGCGGAAGCTCGCGGCGACAACCTCCGCGGACCGATCCTCCGTGAAGCCGGTGGTCATGGCTCGAGCGTAGGCTGTTGCGGGGCAGCGCCTTTGCGGGGAGGCGACCGTGGACGGTGGCGGGAAGGTCATACCTGGGCTCCTGCGGGCGCTGGCGCCGCGGGTACTCGCCGCGCTCGTCCAGCGGCACGGCAGCTTCGACATGTGCGAGGACGCGGTACAGGAGGCGCTGCTCGCGGCTGCGGTCGGCTGGCCGGCGAACGGTGTGCCGGCCAACCCGGAGGGCTGGTTGATCACCGTCGCCTCCCGCCGGTGGATCGAGATGTGGCGCAGCGACACCGCGCGCCGCCGGCGGGAGCAGACCGCCGCCGGGCTCGTACCGCCGGACCCCGACCCGGTACCGGCGGTGGACGACACGCTCACCCTGCTGTTGCTGTGCTGCCATCCCTCGCTCACGACGGTCTCCCAGGTGGCCCTGACGCTGCGCGCGGTCGGCGGGCTCACGACGGCGGAGATCGCCCGCGCGCTGCTGGTACCGGAGGCCACCGTCGCGCAGCGGATCAGCCGGGCGAAGCAGCGGATCAGGGCCAGCGGTGCCGAGTTCCGGATGCCCGCGCCCGCCGAGCGCGCCGAGCGGATCGCCGCGGTACTGCACGTGCTGTACCTCATCTTCAACGAGGGGTACACCGCCAGCTCCGGTACCGCCCTGCACCGGGTCGAGCTGACCAGCGAGGCGATCCGCCTGACCCGGCAGCTCCACCGGCTCCTGCCCGCCGACGGCGAAGTTGCCGGGCTCCTGGCGCTGATGCTGCTCACCGACGCCCGCCGGCCGGCACGCACCCGGCCGGACGGCACCCTCGTCCCGCTCGCCGAACAGGATCGCAGCCGGTGGGACGGCGACGCCATCGCCGAAGGGGTCGATCTGATCACCGGGACACTGGCCACCGCGCCCATCGGCCCGTACCAGCTACAGGCCGCGATCGCTGCGCTGCACGACGAGGCCGCCCGCGCCGCAGACACCGACTGGCCGCAGATCCTCGTGCTGTACGACCATCTGCGCGCGATCGCACCCGGGCCGATGGTCAGCCTCAACCGCATCGTCGCGCTGGCCATGGTTCACGGCCCCGACGCCGGCCTGCGCGAGCTCGACGCCGCGCAGGCCGACCCCGCGCTCGCCGGGCACCACCGGGTCCATGCCGTGCGCGCGCACCTGCTCGACCTGGCCGGCGACATACCGGCGGCGCGCGACGAGTACGAGCTGGCCGCGCGCCGCACCCTCAGCCAACCCGAGCAGCGCTACCTCGACTCCCGCGCCGCCCGACTCGGGCAATGACCGAGGCACAGATACCTGAAATCCCCACCATGACCCGCCCGTGCGGCGGTTAACTGGGATGGCTCACGTACCGATCAAGCAACCCGACGAAGGAGGTCACGATGGAACGGCTGGTACGGGAGGCGATGACTGCCGAACCCATCTGCCTCACCAACAACACCACCATCATCGACGCGGCCCTGCGGATGCGCGAGTACGACATCGGCGACGTACTCATCACCGAGCAGGACCGCATCTGCGGGGTACTCACCGACCGGGACATCGTGATCCGGGCGCTGGCCGACGCCCGCGACCCGGCGCGCACCACGATCGGTGAGATCGCCAGCAGCCACCTCATCACGGTGGGGCCGGACGACCCGGTCAGCCGGGCCGTCGAGCTGATGCGGCAGCACAGCGTGCGGCGGCTGCCGGTCTGCCAGGACGGCCAGCCGGTCGGCATCATCTCCATCGGGGACCTGGCCCTCGACCGGGATCCCCAGTCGGCGCTCGCCGACATCAGCGCCGCGCCGGCGAACCACTGACGGCATAGGCTCTTGGCCGGGGTCGTCCGACCCCGGGCGGAAGCCTGTGCCAGGAGGTGGGAGATGGACGGCCGGCCGCCGGCCGGGTACCGGAGCCTGCCACACACCGCCGACGTCCGTATCGAGGCGTGGGCGCCGTCCCGCGAGGAGTGTGTCGCGCAGGCGGTCGCCGCCCTGCTGGCCAGCTTCGTGGATGTGGCAGGCGCGGAACCCGAGGGCACGGTTCGGTACCACATCGAGCCGGGCGCCGACGAGGACGTACTGGCCGCCGTGCTCGACGAAGTGATCTACCTGCTGGACACCGACGGGCGGGTACCGGTCGCGGCTCAGGTGGCGGCGGCCGACGACGGTGGCCTCGACGTGGAGCTGCGGATGGCGGCGCCGGACCGGGTGGTGCTGACCGGCGCGGTACCGAAAGCGGTGTCACTGCACGAGTTGCGGTTCGAACGCGGGCCGGGCGGCTGGTGGTGCCGCGTGACGTTCGACGTGTGAGTCAGCCCTTCACCACGCCGACCGGAACCAGCCGGGCCACCCGCCGGCACAGGCCGGCCCCCTCAGCGGCGTCCACGACAGCGGAGATGTCCTTGTACGCGTCCGGTGTCTCCTCGGCCAGCCCTCGCCACGAGGCTCCGCGTACCGCGATGTCGCGCGCCTCCAACTGCCGCCGCAACTCCTCGCCACGCACCGACCGGGCCGCCTGGTGCCGGCTCTGCACCCGGCCCGCGCCATGGCACGTCGATGCGAATGCGGGACTGTCCGGAACCCCGGTCAGCACATACGACGCCGTACCCATCGTGCCCGGGATGAGGACCGGCTGCCCCGCTTCCTGAAGGTCCGCCGGCAGATCCGGGTGGTGCGGCGGCAGGGCGCGGGTGGCGCCCTTGCGATGCACGCACAGCCGCTTCTGCGCGCCGTCCACCTGGTGAGTCTCGATTTTCGCGAGGTTGTGCGAGATGTCGTACACCAGGTCCAGCCGGCTACCGGTGACCGTGTCGAAGACCCGCCGAGCCGCCTGCGCGAGCAGTTGCCGGTTTGCCCGCGCGTAGTTCGCCGCGGCGGCCATCGCGCCCAGGTACGCCCCACCCTCCGGCGAGGACACCGGGGCGCAGGCGAGTTGCCGGTCCGGCACCGCGATGCGGTACCGGCTCATGCTTTTCTCCATGACCCGCACGTGGTCCGTGCAGATCTGGTGGCCCAGCCCCCGCGAACCGCAGTGGATCATCACGCAGATCTGGCCGGTGCGCAGCCCGAACGCCGCGGCCACCGGCTCGTCGTAGACCTGTTCGACGGCCTGTATCTCCAGGAAATGGTTGCCTGAGCCGAGGCTGCCCACCTGCCCCAAGCCGCGCTGCACCGCCCGTTCGCTGACCTGGCCGGGATCCGCGTCGTCGACCGCGCCGCCGTCTTCGCAGCGCGTCAGGTCCCGTGGTACGCCGTGACCCTGCTCGACCGCGTACCGCGCCCCGCCGGTCAACACCTGGCTCAGTTGGGCGCCCGACAGCGTCCAGACCGCGCCCTTGCCCATGCCGCGCGGGATCGCCGTGTCCAGCCCGTCCATCAGCGCGCCCAGCCGCGGCGCCAGCGCCGCCCGATCCACCTCGGCGGCCAGTAGCCGCACGCCGCACGAGATGTCGAACCCCACGCCGCCCGGCGACACCACGCCGTCGGCGTCGACGTCGGTCGCCGCCACCCCGCCGATCGGAAAGCCGTACCCCCAATGGACATCCGGCATAGCGTAGGAGGCCGTCACGATGCCGGGCAGCGTGGCCACATTCGCCACCTGCTCCAGCGACTTGTCGGCCGCCGCGTCGGGCAGCAGCGCCCGGGAGGCGAACACGACACCCGGTACCCGCATGCCGTCGGACGGGTCGATCCGGAACCGGTACGGCGACTCCTCGATGAGCTCCACGACACCATCCTCTACCGTCCGGCGGTTTCCTCTCCCTCTTCGAGCGGATCGTGCGAAGTGTCGATGCCGAACCGGGCCGGGTCCAGCATGCATTCAACGCCGGTTGGCTGTCTTCTTTGGTCGTGCCCTTCGCACCGCTCGTCTGACTACCGCACCTGCGGCGGCGGCACGAAACCCTCCAGTACCTCGGCCAGGTGCCCGGCGAGATCGACGACTGTCCGGTCCTCCAGGTACGGCCCGACGAGCTGGGCGCCGACCGGCAGGCGGTCCGCGGCGCGCCCGACCGGTACTGCGGCGACCGGCAGGTGGGCCACGGAGATGGCCTGGGTCCAGATCACCTGGTCCCAGTAGTCGCGCTTGGCGCCGTTGACGGTGATCCACCGGTCCCCGGTGCTCTGGTCGTGGGGGAGTGCGGTGGTCGGCGCGACCGGGCACAGCAGCGCGTCGTGCTCCTGGAAGAACGCCGCCCACCGCTCGGCGAGGGTCAGCCGCCGCTCGGCGGCGAAGCCCACGTCGCGGGCCCGCGCGGTGACGTCGCGCGCCCAGCGGGTGTGCGAGGTGTCGTCGTCGCGCGCCGCGACGGTGCACAATTGCGCGAACTGTGCGTCGGGCAGGCCGACCGACATCGCGGGCTGGCACAGGCGCTGGAACAACCGGTGCGACTCCATGAGGTCCACCGGCGCGTCCACCTCCACCAGCCGCGCCCCGGCCGCCCGGAGCGTGTCGGCCGCCGCCGCGATCAGGTCGCCGACCGACGGGTCGACCGGGCAGCCGGGATCGTCCGGCCACACCGCGATCCGGTACCCCGCAAGGGTTTGCGCCCGGGGCGGAGGCAGGTCGAGCCGCCAGGCGGTGGACTGCGGCGAATCCGGGCCGGCCAGTACGTCCAGGACGAGGCCGAGGTCGGCCGGACCGCGCGCGAGCGGGCCGACGGTACCCAGGTCGATGCCGCCGCGGCCGTACGGGGCCGGCGGAATGTGCCCGCGGGTGGGCACGATCCCGGCCGTCGGGCGCAGGCCGTAGACACCGCAGTAGCCGGCCGGCATACGGATCGAGCCGCCCAGGTCGCTGGCGAGGTCGAAGCCGGTCAGGCCGAGGGCGACCGCAGCCGCGGGGCCGCCGGAGGAGCCGCCCGGGGAGCGTGTCGGGTCCCACGGATTGTTGGTGGTACCGAAGATCGGGTTGTAGGTCTGCGCGTCCGCGGCGTAGGCCGGCGTGTTCGTCTTGCCGAACACGACGGCGCCGGCCGCACGCAGCCGGGACACCGCGACCGCGTCCCGGACCGGCACGTGGTCGGTCAGCTCGGGGATTCCGCAGGTGCTGCGCAGTCCCGCCGTCTCGATGGCGTCCTTGACCGTGACCGGCAGGCCGTGCAGCGGGCCGAGGAACTCGCCGCGCGCGGCGGCTTCGTCGGCCGCGGACGCCGCGTGCTGTGCGCGCTCCGCGTCGAGGGTCACCACCGCGTTGATCCCACCGTCGAGGCGGGCCACCCGGTCCAGGTATGCCGCCAGCAGCTCCCGGCTGCTCAGCTCGCCCCGGCGCAGCGCGTCCACCAGCACCGTGGCCGGGGCCAGCGTCAGGTCGGTCACTGCCCAGGTACCAGGATCGAGCCACGGCCGACCGACACCGCGAACCGGCTCGGCCGGCCGGCCGTGGTGAGGATCTCAGCGGCGCGCTCCGCCCCCGCGGCGACGGCAGCCGCCTCGGCGCCGAGGCTGGCCGCCGCCGCTGCCGCCACCTCGGCGTGCTGGCGGGCGGTGCCCTCGATCGCGGCGACCGCCTCGTAGGCCGCGAGCAGCCGCTCGCGGGCGATGCGCCGCAACGCCACCTCGTGGTCGGCCGGATGGCGCCCGGCATCCCAGCCGTTGCGGTGGGACAGGACATCGCTCAGGTCGGCCAGCGACAGCTCGCCGCGCCGGTAGGCTTCGGTGGCGGCGCGGTGCAGGTGACGCTCGCGGCCGCGCATCTCGGCCGCGCTCACCGGCGTCGCCGCAAGCACGAAGGCGGCCGCCCGCCCGGCCCGGTGTGCGGCCGCGTCGGCGGTGGAGAAGGCCCGCCAGGCCCGTTCCCGGCCCCGCCGCGTCGCCTCCCACTCGTCCTGCCGGCGCTGCGCCGTCACGGCGGCCCGGGCGGCGGCGACCGCCAGTTCCTCGGCCTGCCGGCCCAGCTCCGCCGCCTGCGCACCGAGATGGACCCGCCGGAGCCGGGCGCCTTCGAGGTGCGCCCGGGCGGCGCGGTGCTGGCGGCGCAGCGCGGGGGCCGCGGTGAACCCGCAGCCGATGGCCACCACGCCGACGAGGGCGAGCCAGATGGTCATCGCGCCGGGGATGGCTCCGAACATGTCATGAAGCACTGCTCGCATGATCAACACCTCGGTTGGTCTTCGAGAGGAGCGGGATGAGGAGAAGGGGCCGCGGGTCCGCGGGCCGCGGCGGCGTGGTCAGGGGCCGCGGGTCCGCGGGCCGCGGCGGCGTGGTCAGGCGCCGCGGCCGGGCGGCGCGCGAGGACCATCCGCGCCGGGCGCGCGATCCGCCAGCGGCGCGGCCGCATCGGGCCACACCGGCTGCGCCACCCGGGGGTACCCGGGGAAGACGGCCGACGGCACCCTGGCCGGAGCCGACACGGAGCCGGCGTGGTCACGGCCGGCGTCGGCGGCGACGGGCTGGTGGTCGGCCGGCGTGGAGATCGCCGGTACCGGCCGGCCGGCCCCGAACGGGTCAGCCAGCCCGCTCGACGGACGTCCCTGCTCGGCGCCCATGGCGGTGGCGAGAATCGCCAGTCCTAGCACGATGGGCAGATACTGGCGCCTGCCCCGGCGGGTCCGGCGAGCGCGCGCAGCAGTGGACATCCGTTCACAGTACCGTCGATACCCGCGGCGCGCACCCGTTTCTGCCGGTACCGTCCTATGTGGACGATTATGCCCGTACCACTGTCCACAAGGGACAGACACGCGGCGTGACAACCGGGCGCCCGGTGACGTATACCTGGTACGTCCGCAAAGCGGAAGCTGTCGATTCCGTAGCGGGCTGACTACGATGACCCGCAATGGGCCGGGGGGCCGTTCGAGGGAGAGCACCGATGCAGCTGCGACCCGACTGGGTGCCCGAGACGATCGATGTGGAGCAGCCGAGCGCTGCGCGGATCTATGACTACCTGCTGGGTGGCTCGCACAACTTCGCCGCCGACCGCGACGTCGCCCGGCAGGCCATCGCGGCGATGCCCGACGTGCCCGTACAGGCGCACGCCAACCGCGCCTTCCTGCGCCGTGCCGTGCAGTACCTGGCCGAGATGGGGGTACGGCAGTTCCTCGACATCGGGTCCGGGATCCCGACCCTGGGAAACGTGCACGACGTGGCCCGGCAGGCCGCCCCGGGCGCGCGCGTGGTGTACGTGGACCTCGACCCGGTCGCGGTCGCGCACAGCCGGGCGATCCTCGCCGGTACCGACCGGGTCACCGTGATCCAGGAGGACCTCCGCCACCCGACCGGCATCCTCGGCCACCCCGACCTGAAGGCCGTCCTCGACCTCGACGCGCCCGTCGCGGTACTGCTCGTCGCGATCCTGCACGTGATCCCCGACGGCGACGACCCGTACCGGATCGTGTCCGCCCTGCGCGACGCGCTCGCCCCCGGTAGCTGGCTCGCGATCGCACACGGTACCGACGACAGCCGGCCGGCCGAGGCGGAGGAACTGCGCCGGCTGTCCCAGAAGACGGCCACCCCGCTGACCCTGCGGAGCCGCGCCGAAGTGCAGCGCTTCTTCGCCGGCTGGGACCTGGTCGAGCCCGGCCTGGTGTGGGCGCCGCAATGGCATCCGGATTCGCCGGACGACGTCGGCGAGCACCCGGAGCTGTCCAGCAACCTCGTCGGCTTGGGGCGTACGAAGTGAGCGAACTGGCGGGCTTCGCCCGCGCCTGGGCCCAGGCGGTCGTCGGTACCAGCTACGTGCCGATGGCTCGAGTGGAGATCGAGTACTACCTCGGCGGGCTGGCCCGCCGGTTGGCCGCCGCCCTGACCGCGGAGCCGTTCAGCCCGGCACCCGGGTACCAGGTCGGCGCCGACCTGGCGGCCGCCGGATTCGTCGCCCCGGAGGCCCTCGGCCGGACCGTCACCCTGGTCAACGGGCGGCTGCTCGCCGACCTGAGGCTGACCGGGCAGGAACCGGCCGGCCGGCTCGCGATGCTGCTGGAGGCGCTGGTCACCGGCTGCGCGCGCGGCATCCGCGACCGGACGCTCGATGGGCAGGAGGCGATCCGCCGCGCCGCGCTGGCCGCCCGGGAGCAGGCCGAGCAGGCATTGCGCGAAAGCGAGGTGCGGCTGCGGTACCTGGCACTGTTCGACCAGCTGACCGGGCTGCCCAACCGGGTGCTGTTCGCCGAGCGGCTGGCCGGGCTGCTCGCCGACGCCCCGCCACGCGCCCGGATCGGTATCTGCTTCCTCGATCTCGACGGCTTCACCGCGGTCAACGACAGCCTGGGCCACCACTTCGGCGACCAGCTCCTGACCACCGTCGCGAACCGGCTCACCGACCTCGCCGACGAGTGCGGATACCTGGCCGCGCGGCTGGGCGGTGACGAGTTCGCGCTGCTGGTCCCCGGTACCACCTGCACCGACGACATGGTCAAGGTCGCCGACCAGGCGCTGTCCACGCTGGCCGCGCCGGTCCAGGTCGGCGACCACGAGCTGCCGGTCTCGGCGAGCGTCGGGATCGTGGAGCGGGCGGTGGCCGGCGCGAACACCGCCGAGCTGATGCGCACGGCCGACCAGACCCTGCACTGGGCGAAGACCGACGGCAAGGGCCGCTGGACGCTGTTCGACCCGGAGCGCAGCGCCCGCGACGTGGCCCGCTTCCGGCTGTCCGCCGCCATGCCGGCCGCGCTCGACGACGACCAGTTCACGCTCATGTACCAGCCCCTGGTGGACCTGCGGGCCGGCCAGCCGTGCGGTCTGGAGGCGCTGGCCCGGTGGCGTCACCCGGAGCTGGGCACGCTCTATCCGGACCGGTTCATCGACCAGGCCGAGGACACCGGCCTGATCGTCAAGCTGGGGCTGCGGCTGCTGGAGCTGGCATGCCAGCAGGCGGCCGGCTGGGCGGCGGTACGGCCGGTGCCGCCGTTCGTCAGCGTCAACCTCGCGGTCCGGCAGATCCACCACCCCGGTTTGGTCGCCGACGTGTCGGCGGTCCTCGACCGGACCGGCCTGCCGGCGCACCGCCTGCAACTGGAGATCACCGAGAGCGCGCTCGCCGGGCGGCACAAGGACACCGTCCAGACGTTGACGGCGCTGGCGAACCTCGGGGTACGGCTGGCGATCGACGACTTCGGCACCGGGTACGCGAACCTGACCTACCTACGCGACCTGCCGGTACACACGTTGAAGCTGGCCAGCCCGTTCGTGCACTGCCTGCGTACCGCGCAGCGCACCGACCGGACCGGCGAGACGATGCTGACCGCGCTGATCTCCCTCGGTCACGCGCTCGGGCTCACCGTCACCGCCGAGGGCGTGGAGACGGCGACCCAGGCCCGGCGGCTGGCCGGGCTCGGTTGCGACCTCGGTCAGGGTTGGCATCTGGGCCGCCCGGCGCCGGCGGACGAGACGATCCGGCTGCTGCGGCGCTGACAAACGCCGCCTTGCTGAGCCAGCCCAAGTGCTGGCTCACGAGAAACGCCGCCTTGCTGAGCCAGCCCAAGTGCTGGCTCACGAGCCGCTCCAGGCGGGCCGGGTCGGCGAGGATGTCGATCTCGACGATCCTCCCGCGGGCGACCGTGAAGCCCATGACCGCAACCGGCCGGCCGCGGGCGGCCACGACGAGTCCGGCGGCGCCGTTGACGAGCGCCGGCTGGGCGAACCGGGCCCGTCCCGCGAAGGCATACGCCTGCCCGGCCACGGCCTGCGCGCCGCGGAACCGCACCGGTACGCCGGTACCGGTGTCGGCGCGCAGGACGACGTCCGGGTCGAGCAGCGCGAGGAGTGCGTCGAAGTCGCCGTCGCGCGAGGCGGCGAGGAAGGCGTCGACGACCGCGCGCTGGCGGGCCGGATCGGCGTCGGGTACCGGTGCCTGTGCCTGGATCCGGCGGCGGGCGCGGCTGGCGAGCTGCCGGGTCGCCGCCGGGGACCGCCCGACGACGGGTGCGATGTCGTCGAAGGGTACGGCGAACATGTCGTGCAGCACGAACGCGAGCCGCTCGGCGGGAGCGAGCGTGTCCAGCACCACGAGCAGCGCGAGCCCGACCGAGTCGGCCAGCAGCGCCGCATGCTCGGGATCCGTACCGTCCGCGCGGCTGACGACCGGCTCGGGCAGGCCCAGCGGTTCCTCACGCCGGGACCTGCGCGAGCGCAGCATGTCCAGGCACACCCGGCCGACGACCGTCGTCAGCCACCCGCCGAGGTTCTCGACACCGCCGGTACCGGCGCGGCAGGCGTGGAACCAGGTTTCCTGTACCGCGTCGTCCGCCTCGCTCAGCGAGCCGAGCATCCGGTAGCCCACCGCCCGCAGGTGGTCGCGGTGCTCCGCGAACCGCTGCGCGAGCAATTCGTCCTCGTCCACGGTCACATTCCCTCGGTCGGGTTCCGTCATAGTTTTGGGATCAGCACGACGAGGAGGACCCGATGGCCCCGATTGTGTCGCATATCGAGATCGCCCGCCCCCCGGACGAGGTCTTCGCGTACGTCACCGACCCCGCGCGGTTCGCCGAGTGGCAGGACGACGTGGTGAGCGTGCGCACCGCGGGATCCGGCGTGGGCGCGAGGTTCACCACGGTCCGCCGGATCGGCCGCGCGGAGCGGACGATGACGCAGGAGATCAGCCAGGTCGACCCGCCCAGAAGGTGGGCCGCGCGCGGGGTGGACGGGCCGATCCGGCCGAGCGCGACGGTCAGCGTCGAGCCGCTGGGCGACGGTACCCGGTCGCGGGTCACGTTCGCCCTCGACTTCGCCGGGCACGGCATCGGGGTACCGCTCCTGCCCTTCGTGCGGCGGCAGGCGCAGAAGGGTGCGCCGATCAGCTACCAGAACCTGAAGAAGCGGCTGGAGAGCTGAGCCAGCGGCGCTGCGCCGCCGTCTCGGGTACCGGGCGGCGGCGCCGGGATGGGATACAGCTCCACTTCCTTATGCCGCCCGGGCCGGCGGCGTGGCGCGGACGAGGGCGACGGTGTTCACGATCCGGTCCCGGATGTCCGCGGCCGAGCGCATGCCGATGGCCTCGGGCGTGGTGAGCGCGGTGTGGATCAGGCCGGTGATCGCGGTGACCAGCAGGACCGCCTGATCGGCTCGCAGGTCGATCCCGGCGGCGTGGTGGATGTCGCGCATCAGCTGGATCTGCGCGGTTCGGGTGGCGGTCATCGCGGCGTGCAGTTCGGGCCGGCGGGTGGCCTCGATGAACAGCTCGGCGATGGCCAGGTGCCAGGACCGGTTGACGGTCAGCGCCTGGTACGCCATGCCGGCCAGGTGGTCGCCGATCGCCGCCGGGTCGACCGGGCCGCGGGGGGCCCGGGCGAGGTCGGCGAAGTGCAGGTCGCGCACCCGCTCGACGACGCCGCGCATGAGCGCGTCGCGGGTCCGGAAGTACCGGGACGTGGTACCGGGCGGCTCGCCGGCCGCGCTGTCCACCGCCCGATGGGTCAGGCCCCGGGCGCCCTCGCGGGCGAGCAGTTCGATGGCGGCATCGGCGAGCCGGTACCGGCGTGCGGCGTTGAACGGCGGCATGTTCTCCCTCAGCTGGTCGGCACCGGGACCGGTCCACACCACTCTCGCAGGGCGGCCCGGACCCTGCCATCGTCGGGCCGGTCGCTGGCCCAGGCGACGTACCCGTCCGGCCGGACCAGCGTGACGGCCGGGGTCTTCGACCCGAGGTCCAGCGTGGCCCCGGGCGTCGGGGTGACGCTCGGCATCTGGACGCCGCGCTCGACGAGCCGGTCGGCCAGCCCGCGGGCATCGAGCAGCTCCAGGGTCCGGGCGTGGACCGCGAAGGCGCGGGTGAGGTTGGACTCGTTGGTGCGGCGCTCCAGCACCCGGCAGGGCACGCCGGCCAGCCGCGGTTCACCGGCGAGCGCGAGGCCGGTCGGTCCGGCGCCCACGATCGCGACATCGACGTCATTCATCTTCCGCCTCCGCTGCAGTTGTAGCGCTACAAATGTAGCGACCGCTGCCGGGGCGCGATAGCGGTTTCGCGCCTTCTGCGCGACCGGTCTTTTCGGCGCGGCCTCCCGTACCGGGATCGCCGGCTGGGAAGATGGCCGCTATGGATCCGCAGCCGCGCGATGTGCTGAGAACGCCGGCGCCGAGGCCCGAGTCGGCCGGCGACCACCTGGCCCGCAGGGGCGTCCGCACGGTCGCGCTCACCTGGGTGGACAACGCTGGCGTGACCCGGGTCAAGACCGTGCCGCTGAACCGGCTCCAGCACGCCGTCGACTGGGGTGTGGGCATGTCGCCGGTCTTCGACGTGTTCTGCGTCGACGACTCGATCACCACCAGCCGGTACATCGGCGGGCCGGCCGGCGACCTGCGACTGTTCCCCGACATCGGCCGGCTCACCGCCCTCGCCGGGCAGCCCGGCTGGGCGTGGGCGCCGGTCGACCGGCGTACCCAGGACGGCGAGCCGCACGTCTGTTGCCAGCGGACGTTCGCCCAGAACATGGTGCGGCAGGCGGCCAAGCGCGGTCTGGCGCTGAAGATGGCGTTCGAGGTCGAGTGGTTCGTCGGGGCCGAGGACGGCACGCCGGCCTGTCGCGGGCCGGCGTACGGGATGACCCGGGTCATCGAGCTGTCGTCATACGTCGATGCGGTACTGGCCGCGCTGCGCGAGCAGGACGTGCCGGTGCAGCAGTTCCATCCCGAGTACGCGCCGGGACAGCTCGAACTGTCCGTCGGCGCGGCGGATCCGGTCGCGGCCGCCGACCGCACCGTACTGGTGCGCCAGACGATCCGCGCCGTGTCGCAGCAGTTCGGGTACCACGTGTCGTTCGCGCCCGCGGTGGTGGCCGGCGCGGTCGGCAACGGCGGGCACCTGCACTTCTCGGCGTGGAGCGACAAGCGCAACCTGTTCAGCGGCGGCGACGGGCCGTACGGGCTCACCGGGCCAGGCGAGTCGGTGCTGGCCGGGCTGCTCGGCCGGCTGCCCGCACTGTGCGCGATAGGGGCGCCGAGCCCGGCGAGCTACCTGCGGCTGGTGCCGCAGCGGTGGGCCGGGCCGTGGCACTGCTGGGGCCTGGAGAACCGGGAGGCTGCGCTGCGGTTCATCACCGGCAGCACCGGCGAACGCGACCGGGCCGCCAACGCGGAGCTCAAGTGCTTCGACGGGTCGGCAAACCCCTACCTGCTCGCCGGAGCGGTCACCGCCGTCGCGACCGCCGCGCTCGACGCGGGGTTGCGGCTTCCCCCGGAGGTACCCGGTGATCCCGCCCTGCTGCCCGAAGGCGAGCAGCCGCCCCGGCTCCCGCAGAGCGTGCCCGAGGCGGTTGCGGCGCTGCGCGCGGACGACCTTCTGCCGGAGGTACTGGGTGCGCCGCTGCTCGAAGCGTTCTGCGCGGTACGCCTGGCGGAGCAGGAGCTGTTCGCGGGCGCCGCGCCGGATGCCGTTGCCGAGGCGACCCGGTGGAAGTACTGAGCCGCCCGCTCGTCGACGCGCACTGCCACACGGTCGTCGCTGGGGACCTCGACGCGCCGGGGTTCGCCCGCTTGTGCACGGAGGCCGGCGTGGCTGATGTGTCCTATCTGGACAGTCAGGTGGGGTTGGCGGTCCGCCGCTGGTGCCCACCGGTACTGGGCCTGCCGCCGCACGCGCCGTTGCCGGAGTACCTGGCGCGGCGGGCGGAACTCGGCTGGCGCGCCGCCACCACCGCGCTCCTGCGGTCGGCCGGGCTCGCCGCGCTGTTCGTCGACACCGGGCTCGACGGGCCGGAACTGGTGCCGTTGCGGGAGTTCGGCGGGCTCGCGGGGGCGCCGGTACGGGAGGTGGTGCGGCTGGAACGGGTCGCCGAGACGCTCACCGGTATCGACGCGGCCGGCTTCGCCGAGGCGTACCGGACCGCGCTTTCCGAACGGGTCGCTGGTGCGGTGGCGGTGAAATCGGTCGTGGCATACCGCCAGGGCCTCGCGGTACCCGCCGGACGCCCGTCCCCGGCCGAGGTGTGGCGCGCGGCCGATGCCTGGCTCGCGCGCGGCGGCGGCCGGTTGACCGATCCGGTGCTGCTGGGCTTCGTCCTCTGGGCCGGTGTCGACACCGGGCTGCCGCTGCAGATCCACACCGGCTTCGGCGACCGGGACCTGCCGCTGCGCGACGCGGATCCGGCGCTGCTGCAACCGTTTCTCGCCGCCGTCGAGCCGACCGGGGTACCGGTCGTGCTGCTGCACTGCTACCCGTACCAGCGCCAGGCCGGCTGGCTCGCCCTGGGGTACCCGCACGTCTACGTCGACGTGGGGCTCACGATGACCCATCTCGGTGTGCGGGCCCCGACCGCGCTCGGCGACTTCTTCGAGCTGGCCCCGTTCGGCAAGCTGTTGTTCTCCACCGACGCCTACGGCCTGCCCGAGCTGTACCGCGTCGCGGCCGCCCAGTTCCGTGCCGCCCTGGGTACCCTGCTCGACGCCTGGCTGGCCGACGATGCACTGTCCACAGTGGACGCCGAGCGGATCGCCGCCGCGATCTGCGCCGGCAACGCCCAGCGGGTGTACGGTCAGCCCTGACCGGCGGTCAACGCCGCCACGGCGGCGAGCTTGTGTTCCTTACGCCACGGCGGTCCCGCCGCCGCGCCGAGCGCCCGGACGGTACCGGCGAGGTCGCCGGCCAGGCGCTGGGCCAGCCGGCCGCGCGGCATGCCGATCCCGTGCTGCCCGAGGGCGGTTGCCGCGTCGAGCAACGCGTCCCGGTAGAGCTGTCCCTCGGCGGCGTGCATGAGCGCGTGCGACGCGAGGACCGCCAGCAGCCCCTCCGGGACCGGATGGTCGCCGACGACCACGGCGACCGCAGCCACCGTCCCCACGTCCGTGAGCAACTCCCGCAGCCGGCGCGTGGCCACCTCGGTGACGATCTCGACCGCGCGCCGCACCAGCGCCTCGGCCGCCGGCCCGGGCAGGCCGGCCGCGACGTGCCACGGCTGCGGTGGGACGAGCCCCTCGGTCAGGTCCAGCGCCCACCGGCCGACCAGCGTCGCGTCCTGCACCGCAACGGCGACCGCGGTGCCGGTCCGGCTGCAGATCCCGATGACCCGGGCCATTCCTCCGATCTTAGGAGCCGTGCAAAGCATCGGCCGTTCGTCTACTACTGGCCGTCCACTCAGTGGAAGGACACTCCACCGTCAGGTGCCGCTGTTATTGACTGGGGTTGTGACGGTAGAGAACACCAACGAGCCGCTCTCCTCCGAGGTCTTCGAAAAACTGCGCCAGGTCAGCACCTCCACGCTCGCGACCCAGCTGTACCGGCGCGGGTTCCGGCAGCCGGCGCTGCCCGGCGTCCGGCCGCTGAGCCAGGTCGTCAACGGCTTCGTGGGCATCGCTTTCACCATGCGGTTCATCCCGGTACGCGAGGACGTGGACACGCTGGACCCGTACAAGAGCGGGAACACTCTGCAGTGGGATGCGATCGAGAACGTACCGCCGGGCCACGTCATCGTCGTGGACAGCCGCGGCGACGCGAGCGCGGCCTCCGGCGGCGACATCCTGATGACGCGTGCAATGGTCCGAGGCGCGGCCGGGTTCGTCACCGACGGCGGGCTGCGCGACGCGCACGTGCTGGCTTCGCTGCCCTTCGCCACCTACGCCCGGACGGTGACCATCACCACCCGGGCCGCCTTCCACCACGTGGCCGACCTCCAGGTACCGATCGGCTGCGCCGGGGTCGCCGTGTACCCGGGCGACGTGCTCGTCGGCGACCGCGACGGCGTGGTGGTCGTCCCGCGCTCGATCGCCGCCGAGATCGCCCGGCCGGCGCTGGAGCAGGAGCGGCTGGAGGCGTACCTGCACACGCGGATCCAGGCCGGGGAACCGTTGTGGGGGGTGTACCCACCCAGCGAACAGACGCTAGCTGACTACCGGCAGGCGACCTTCAAGGAGGTCTGAGCAGTGGGTACCGTCCGCCTCACCGTCGCCCAGGCGGTCGTCCGGTTCCTGGCCAACCAGTACAGCGAACGCGACGGCGTGGAGCGGCGCTTCATTCCGGGGTGCTTCGGCATCTTCGGGCACGGCAACGTCGCCGGCATCGCCCAGGCGCTGCTGGAGGCACACACGACGGGCTCGGCCGACCTGCCGTACTACCTCGCCCGCAACGAGCAGGCCATGGTGCACGCGTCGGTCGGGTACGCCCGCACGCGCAACCGCTTGCAGGCCATGGCGTGCACCGCGTCCATCGGGCCGGGCTCGACGAACATGCTCACCGGCGCGGCGCTGGCGACCATCAACCGGATCCCGGTGCTGCTGCTCGCGAGCGACATCTTCGCCACCCGGGTGGGCAGCCCGGTGCTGCAGGAACTCGAGGTCCCCTACGGCTACGACGTCTCGGTCAACGACGCGTTCCGGCCGCTGTCCCGGTTCTTCGACCGGGTGTGGCGGCCCGAGCAGTTGCCGCAGGCGCTGCTCGGTGCGATGCGGGTACTCGCCGATCCGGCGGAGACCGGTGCGGTGACCCTCGCGCTGCCGCAGGACGTGCAGGCCGAGGCGCACGACTGGCCGGAGGAGTTGTTCGCCCGGCGGGTGTGGCACGTCCCGCGTCCGCTACCGGAGCCGGCCGCGCTCGACCGTGCCGTGGCGGTGCTGCGCGAGGCCCGCAAACCGTTGCTCGTCGCCGGTGGCGGCGTGCTGTACGCGGAGGCGACCGAGGCGCTGCGCCGCTTCGCCGAAGCCACCGGCATCCCGGTCTGCGACAGCCAGGCGGGCAAGGGCGCGATCCTGTGGGACCACCCGCTCGCCGTGGGCGGGGTCGGGTCCACCGGGTCGCAGGCCGCCAACGCGCTCGCCCGCGAGGCCGACGTGGTGCTCGGCGTCGGTACCCGGTACAGCGACTTCACCACCGCCTCGCGGACCGCCTTCCAGAACCCCGGGGTCCGGTTCGTCAACCTCAACGTCACCGGCTTCGACGCGGCCAAGCACTCGGGCACGATGCTCGTCGCCGACGCCCGCGCGGGCCTTTCCGCACTCACCGACGCGATGGACGGGTACCACGTCGAGGACGCCTACACCGAGCGCATCGGCCAGCTCAAGGCCGACTGGAACCGGATCGTGGACGAGGCGTACCACCTCGGCCACCAGCCGCTGCCCGCGCAGAGCGAGGTGCTCGGCGCGCTCAACGAGGTGCTCGGTCCGCAGGACACCGTCGTGCAGGCGGCCGGCAGCATGCCGGGCGACCTGCAGATGATGTGGCGCCCCAAGGATCCCAAGCAGTACCACGTCGAGTACGGGTACTCGTGCATGGGCTACGAGATCGCCGGGGCGCTCGGCATCAAGATGGCCGCGCCGGAACGCGAGGTCTTCGCGCTCGTCGGCGACGGCTCGTATCTCATGATGGCGCAGGAGATCGTGACCGCGGTCGCCGAGGGCATCAAGCTCGTCGTGGTCATCGTGCAGAACCACGGCTTCGCCTCGATCGGGGAGCTGTCGGAGAAGCTGGGCTCGCAGCGGTTCGGCACCTGGTACCGGTACCGCAACCCGGACAGCGGGCTGCTCGACGGGAACAGGCTGCCGGTGGATCTCGCGGCGAACGCGGAAAGCCTTGGCGCGGACGTGATCCGGGTGAAGACGATCGACGAGTTCCGTGCGGCGCTGGAGCAGGCGCGTGCGGCGCGGCGCACCACCGCCGTACACATCGAGACCGACCCGCTCGCGCCGGTGCCGTCCTCACAGAACTGGTGGGACGTACCGGTCTCCGAGGTCGCCCAGCTGGAGAGCACCCAGCAGGCGCGCAAGAACTACGAGAGCTACAAGGCCAACCAGCGCCAGTTCCTCTCTCCTCCCCCGAACTCACAGGAGGGATGACGATGACTACCGCGACCACCCTGTCCCGGCTGACGCTGGGCACTGCCCCGGACTCGTGGGGCGTGTGGTTCCCGGAGGACCCCCACCAGGTGACCTGGCACCAGTACCTCGACGAGCTACCGAAGGCCGGGTACTACTGGACCGAGCTGGGACCGCAGGGCTTCATGCCGCAGGATCCCCAGCAGTTGCGCGACGAACTGGCCCGGCGCGACCTGCGGGTGTGCGGCGGCACGGTGTTCGCCGGGCTGCACCGCGGCGCCGACGCGCTGCGCGAGGCGGTCCAGGCGTTCAGCCGGGAGGCCCGGCTGCTCACCGAGGTCGGCGCGCGGTACCTGGTGCACCTGCCCGAGCAGTACACCGACCAGCACACCGGTGCGGCCACCGAGGGCGCGAGCCTCGACGAGGAGCAGTGGAAGAACCTGGTGACCGGTACCAACGAACTGGGCCGGGTGATGCACGAGGAGTTCGGCGTGGCGCTCGTGTTCCACCCGCACGCCGACACGCACGTCGACACGCAGGACCGGGTCGAGCGGTTCCTCACCGACACCGACCCGCAGTACGTGAACCTGTGCCTGGACACCGGCCACATCTCGTACTGCGGCGGCGACAACATCCAGATCATCGAGCGCTTCCCGGACCGGATCAGCTACGTCCACCTCAAGCAGGTCGACCCAGCGGTCCGCGAGCGGGTCCGCCGGGAGAACATCTCGCTGGCCGAGGCGGTGCCGCTCGGCGTGATGGTCGAGCCACCCTACGGGGAGCCGGAGATGCCGCCGCTGCTCGACGCGCTCGCCCGGCTCAACCGGGACATCTTCTGCGTCATCGAGCAGGACCTCTACCCGGTCGAGCCGGACATCCCGCTGCCGATCGGGGCGCGCACCGCCGGGTACTACGTCGCGTGCG
>WNGL01000593.1_pt1 | contig 42648 bp, 37 predicted proteins | sample 5400591 | NCBI WGS metagenome assembly WNGL01 (sample SAMN13153377, study PRJNA577476) | soil metagenome | isolation source: 80 cm soil or saprolite under Garry oak tree replicate 1 | place: USA:California | collected 2016-06-15
TGATGTCGGCGAACGACACCGCGATGAACCGGGCGCCGAGCTCGCCCGCCACCGCGCGGGCGATGAACGTCTTGCCGCAGCCCGGCGGCCCGTAGAGCAGCAGCCCGCCGCGCAGCGACTTGCCGTAGAGCCGGCGCAGGTCCGGGTTGCGCATCGGGGCCAGGAAGGCCGCCTCCAGCCGCTCCTTCACCTCGGTCATGCCGGCCACGTCGGCGAGCTTGAGGCCGGTGTGCTCGGCGTCGTACGCGTCCGCCTCGTCGATGCCCGCCGAGGCCGAGTCCTCGGCCTCCCCATCGCCGACGAACATCGCGGGCAGCACGTCACGCAGCTCGTCCTCGGCCTGCGACCAGTCGTAGTGCGGCGGCTGGCCCGGCGGGTCCGCATCCGGGCCGGGGCCAGCGTCCGGCCGGGGCGAGCTGGGCTCCGGCGGCGGGGCGGGCGACCCGGTGCGTTCGGGAGAAATGACCGGGGGAGTGGCCGGCGGCTGGCTTACGGACTCAGCCGGCCCGGGACCCGGAGCCCGGAGCAGGCCGAGCGCCTCCATGTTGCCCGGGTCACGCTGGAGCACCGCGCCGAGGTGCCTGATCGCCTCGTCCCGCTGGCCGGCCCGCAGCAGCATCGTGGCCAGGTGCAGGCGGAGCGGCACGTCGTCGGGCATCGCCTCGACCGCCTTGCGCAGGCTGTCCAGCACGGTGGGTTCGGGTTCCATGCATCCGTCCGGTCGGCTTGAGGTCGTGTCGTGCCAGGTCGCTTGCTCCCCTTACAGGGTAATGTGCGCGCCCGCCCGCAGGCCCACAGCTCCGTCACGCCGAACCCCAGATCGGCCAGCAGCCGCCGCAGCAGCGGCAGCGAGACGCCGAGCACGTTGCCGTGATCGCCGTCGATCCCGTCCACGAACCAGCCGCCGCGGCCGTCCAGCGTGAACGCCCCGGCCACCGCGAGCGGCTCGCCGGAGGCCGCGTAGGCGGCGATCTCGCGCTCGGTCGGGGTGCCGAACCGCACGGTGGTCGCGGCTATCGCCGCGGCCCGCTGGCCGGTCGCGGCGTTGATCACGCAGTGCCCGGTGACCAGGGTCCCGCTCCGGCCCGACATCTCCCGCCAGCGGGCCACCGCCTCGGCGACCGAGGCAGGCTTGCCCAGCGCCCGCCCGTCCAGGTCGAGCAGCGAGTCACAGCCGCTTCCCCTGCCCGCCCGCCAGCCCGGCCGCGACCGCGGCCGCCTTGGCCTGGGCGAGCCGCCCCGCTAGTTCGGCGGGCGAGGCGGCGGAGAACGCCGTCTCGTCCACGCCGCTCACCATGACCTCGGGCTCGAGCCCGGCGGCACGCAGCACCGCGAGCCTGGCCGGCGAGGCCGAGGCGAGAACGATGGCCGTCACGCCCCGACCCTACGGGATCCGCCGAGCTCTCACCGTCATCCCAAGAACCACTCCGAACCCCATAAGTCAGCATTAACGCGGAACATTTCGGCGTCGCGGATGATTCGGGGGAGCATAGATCACCAAATCTTCCGCGCCGCCGGAATTTCCAAGATCTTTGGGCCGAACGAGCCGGCTCACGCCCCGGCGTCACGGCACGCGCGGAAACGGGGCGGTCCTAAGATCGGGCTCATGGTGCGCCTTCTCGTGCTCTACGACAGCCCCCGCTACGAAGCGACAGGGGTCTAGCCCGATGCAGACGACGACGCTGGGGCGGGGCGGGCCGGTGGTGTCCTGGGCCGGGCTGGGCCTGATGGGCATGTCGGGCATCTACGGGGAGGCCGACGACGCCGAGAGCATCGCCACGATCCGCGCCGCCGTCGACGCCGGGATCACGCTGCTCGACACCGGCGACTTCTACGGCATGGGCCACAACGAGCTGCTGCTGCGGGACGCGCTGCGCCGCGGGATCCCCCGGGACAGCGTGTTCATCCAGGTGAAGTTCGGCGGCCAGCGGGACCCCTCCGGCGCGTTCGTGGGACACGACGCCAGCCCGGCCGCGGTGAAGAACTCGCTGGCCTACACGCTGACCCGGCTCGGCACCGATTACGTCGACCTGTACCAGCCCGCCCGGCTCGACCCGCGGGTGCCGATCGAGGACACGGTGGGAGCCGTCGCCGAGATGGTCCAGGCCGGCTATGTCCGGCACGTCGGCTTGTCCGAGATGGGGGCGGACACCATCCGCCGGGCGCATGCCGTCCATCCCATCGCCGCCCTGCAGATCGAGTACTCGCTGATGAGCAGGGGCATCGAGGCGGAGATCCTGCCGGCCGTGCGCGAGCTCGGCATCGCCGTGACCGCCTACGGCATATTGTCCCGCGGGCTGCTGAGCAGCGGCACCGCGCGGCTGGCCGCGGGCGACCCGCGCACCCGCTTCCCCCGGTTCTCCGGCGAGAACCACGTGCGCAACCTGGAACTGCTCGCCGCGCTCGAGGCCATCGCCGCCGAGAAGGGGGCCACCGCCGCCCAGCTGGCCATTGCCTGGGTGGCCTCGCGCGGCGCGGACATCATCCCGCTGATCGGGACCAAGCGCCGGGACCGGCTGGCCGAGGCGCTGAGGGCCCTCGACCTGACGCTGAGCGCAGACGACCTGGCCAAGATCGAGGCCGCCGTGCCGGCCGGCGCGGTCGCCGGAGACCGGTACGACACCGCCGCGCTGGCCGCCCTGGACAGCGAGCGCAGCCGTTAGCCCTGGTATGAGCCGGCCAGGTCGCGCAGCCGGGCGTGCGCGTCGTCCATGACGGCGCCGCCGGGGGCGCCGGCGCCGGAACCAAGGCCCAGGTAGCGCTTGGCCATCTTGGCGATCGAGGTGTAGTTGGTGTCGCAGACGTTGGCCAGCGGCGACTCCACCGCCTGGGTGACCAGCTGGTACGCGTCCAGCGGGTCCAGCCCGCACAGCGCGGCCACCCAGCTGACCATGTCGTGCTGGGCGATGCGGAACGCGTCCTCCAGCGGCCGGGCCGAGCCGGCCGACATGATGTGGGTGTCCGACTCGAGCCGCGGCCACGGGCAGGGCACGCCCTTGATCAGGTCCACGACCAGGACGGTGTTCATCGCGCACTCGACCGCGACGCCGCAGGTCTCGCCCTCGCCCTGGCGGGCGTGCCCGTCGCCCAGGGACAGCAGCGCGCCGGGAACGTTGACGCCGAGGTAGCAGGTGACCCCGGCGCGCATCTCGGGCGTGTCCATGTTCCCGCCGAACGCGTCCGGCACCAGCGCGCTGCGCACCTCGAGGTTCGCCGGCGCCACCCCGACCGTGCCGTGCATCGGATCCATCGGCAGGTCCACCTCGAACGAGCCGCGCCGCGCGCTGAACCGGCAGGTCCGCGCGGCCGCGTCGAGCTGCCACAGCCAGACCACCTCCGGCAGCGGGTCCTGCAGCAGCGCGGTCAGGTGCGTCCCCGTCAGCGCGCCGAACAGCGGCACGGTGGTGGACGCCGCCCAGGGCCTGGCCGGCTCGATGGACACGAAGTGCACCGCGACGGTGTCGCCGGGTTCGGCCCCCTCGATGTAGAACGGGCCGGTCTGCGGGTTCAGGAAGGGGAACTCGCAGACCTGCGAGACCAGGTCCTGCTCGCTGCGCACCCGCCCGGCGAAGCAGTCCTCGGTGTACACCTCGAGCACCGCCGGCGTCCGGATCCGCATCACCGGGGCGGCCCCGCCGAACGTCCAGGCGTACTGCGCGGGCTCCGGCCGGAACGAGATCACCTCGAGATCGCTCATCAGAGATCATCCTCCAGGTGCACCAGCCCGACGTCGCTGACCCGGCCGGGGTTCGTCCGGTACAGGTAGATCAGGTAGAGCACGCCGAGGACCATGAAGCCGGCTACCCCGGGGGCCATGTAGGACAGCGGCGGGGCCAGCGGGGTGACGAACGAGAACACCTTGATGCCCGCCGCCGTCAGCCAGGCCGGGACGAACGCGGCGATGCCGAGGACCGGGACGATCAGGTGCGACAGCCAGTTGAACCCGCTGGCGCCGCGGCGGGCGAAGAACCCGATGCAGGCGGCGTTCATCAGGATGTAGATCGCCACGAGCACGATCACCAGGCCCGTGGCCACCATGCCGAAGGCCACGGTCGGGCCGTACCCCAGGCCGAGCCCCAGCGTCACCGCGATGGTGATGGCGAAGGCGACCAGGATGCTGTTGACCGGGGCCCTGTGCCTCGGGCTGACGATCGCGAGGAAACGCGGGAACGCCCCGATCCGGCCCATCGCGTACGCGGTCCGGCTCGACACGTTCACGCCGGCGTTGGCATTGGCGATGGTGGAGTTGACGATCGCGAGGAACACGAAGAACCAGAACAGGCCGTAGAGCGAGCGGGCCAGGCCTTCCCAGGACGCGTTGCCTGTCTCGGTCGCGAAGGCGGAGAAGCCCTTCGGCCCGTAGGCGACGTCGACGGCGTAGGTGGTGAATACGTAGAGCAGGCCGATCAGCAGCGTGGCCAGCAGCACCGCGCGCTGGATGGTGCGCCGCGGGTCCCTGGTCTCCTCGGCAAGCGGCGCGGCGCCCTCGAAGCCGCCGAACGCGAGCAGGGTGAACACCGAGCCGCCGATCACGCCGGTCATGCCGGTGGAGGAGTAGTGCGTGGTGAAGACCTGGCCCGTATTGTGGCTGCCCGCGTGCACCAGCAGGAACACCGCGAGCACTCCGAAGACCGCGATCTCGGACACCCCGAGGATGGTGCCAAGCCGGGCCGACGCCCGGACGCCGAAATAGCCCGCGGCGAGCACGATCACCGCGCCGGCCAGTGACCACGGCCACCACAGGTTCGCCGGGTACCCGTGGAACTCGGAGTTGATCGTGGACGCCGTGGTGAACCCGAGCTGCAGCAGCACCAGCGGCGGGATCAGCCAGCCGACCAGGACGTACCCCCAGGCGACCAGGAATCCCGCGCCCGGGTGCAGGCCGCGGGCCGCGTAGGTGGCCAGCGATCCCGCGGCGGGCATCTCCCGCGCCAGCAGGCCTATGCACCAGGCGCAGAGCAGGCACGCCACCAGGGCGAAGACGACCGACAGCGGGAGCGATCCGCCGGCCAGCGAGGCGCCGAACGGGATCGAGGCCGCGATGGCGGCGCCCGGTGCCATGTCCGTGATCGACTGGAACAGCACCTCACGCAGGCCGATCGCGTCGCGACGCAGGCCAGGTGCGGTTCCGGCAACGCTTTTCTCTGTGGCCGCCATGGCGTCATGATCGCATGGACATTTCCCCGCGCACAGGCTTGACCTGGGGCCCTTGGGAAGATTTACCAGAACGTAGCCCACCCGCCGTCCGCTGCACCACCAGGGCCAGGGCCACCAGCAGCCCGGCGGCAATTCCGTCGGCCCAGAAATGATTGGCTGTCACCACGACGACGAGCAGCGTGAGCACCGGGTACGCCGCGGCCAGCCAGCGCCACCGGCTCCGCGACACCGTGATGACCGCGATGGCCACGATCAGCGCCCACCCGACGTGCACCGAGGGCATGGCCGAGAACTCGTCGGCGTCGAAGCCGCCGTGCCAGGAGTACACCGACTGGCCGTAGCGCACCGCGGTGTCCACCATGCCGGTCGCGGGCAGCAGCCGCGGCGGCGCCACCGGGATCAGCTGGATGAGCAGGCTGACCCCGGTGAACAGGGCCACCGTGGTCCGGACCCGCGGATAGGACTCCCGGTGCCGGGCGTAGAGCCAGACCAGGCAGGCGCCGAGCAGCGGGAAGTGCAGGATGTCGTAGTACAGGTTGCACGCCTGGACCAGCACCGGATGGGGCAGGAAGGGCCGCTGCAGGGCCGTCTCGCTGGGCAGGTAGAGCACCCGCTCGGCGTGCCACAGCCAGCGCGCCCGGGGCAGCGCCCCGGACGTGCCCATCACCGTGAACGACCCGGCGAACTGCCACAGCGCGTACAGCCCGAACAACAGCGCGCTCTCCCAGGCCACGCCGCCCCACAGCGCCCGGGGACCAGCGGGCTTACCAGAGCGCCCGCCCAGCCGGCCCGCCCTGAGCGCCGCCGCGACGATGACCAGCCCGGCGGCGGCCGCCAGCGCGTACTGCCACGACAGCATCAGATGCGGCATGACCGAGCCCCCGAACCGTCAACCGATCACCCGGAAGGATCTCCGATGATCATACGTAATCGGGAGGTACCCTCCGCTTCGCCCCCTGGCCGGCCCGCGTTAACTGCCCGCGCTGGCCTGCCCGCGTTAACTGCTTCAGCGCACGCCGTTGCGGCTGAGGCCGGAGGGGTCGGGTTCGGCCTGCGGGAGCGACACGCTGCCGGTCACGTCCGCGGCCAGCCGCACCCGGTCCCCGTCCACCAGCCGGACCTCCGCCCCCGGCAGCACCCGGTCGTCGTTGACGTAGGTGCCGTTGGTCGAGCCCTCGTCCCTGATCGTGGCGTGCCCGGCATCGTCCACCTGGACGGTGGCGTGGCGCCGCGACACGTTGTCGAACCGGGCGAAGGCCGCGGCCACCAGCGATTCGGCCGGATCCCGTCCGAGCAGCACCGACGTGCCGGCCGGGATGTCCACGTTGCCGGTGGGGAAGGTGATCCTCATCACGACCGGCGAGATGCGGCGGCGCCGGCCGGTCGGCAGCGGATCACCGCAGGTGGAGCAGACCACATCGGCCGCGTCGGTGACGGCCGTGCCGCAGTTCGGGCAGAAGGCGGCGGGGTCGGAGCCGGCGGCGATGAAGCGCTGCGAGATGGTCGGCGTCAGCACGTCGTCGTCAGGTCCGGGGCGGTGCGGGAGGTTCGCGCCGCACCGGAAGCAGATCAGATCCTCCGGCTGGACCTTGACGCCGCAATCGGGGCAGCTCAGGCTGGCCATGTTCTCGCTCTCATGTTTGGGTAGTCAACCCCCGTTAGACTACCGCCGCGCGCGGCGGATTCGCAGTTTATCTCGGGGGGACGACCCCCCCAGACCCCCCCGATCCTGGGGGGATTCCATCCCCCCAGACCCCCCTGGGACCCCTTGGCCCAGACCCCCCTGGGACCCCCGGGCTGTGCGAAGGTGTTGCCATGGTCAGTTATCAGCTCGCGCCGGAGCAGCAGGACCTGCGGGACTCCGTCGCCCAGTTCGCCCGCGACGTCGTGGCGCCGGTCATCGGCGGCTATTACGAGCGCGGCGAGTTCCCTTACGGCATCGTCGCCAAGATGGGCAAGCTCGGCCTGTTCGGGCTGCCGTTCGCCGAGGAGTACGGCGGCATGGGCGGCGACTATTTCGCCCTCTGCCTGGCCCTGGAGGAACTGGCCCGGGTGGATTCCTCGGTCGCGATCACCCTGGAGGCCGGGGTGTCGCTCGGCGCGATGCCTCTCTACCGGTTCGGCACCGAGGCGCAGCGCCGCCGTTGGCTGCCAGAGCTGTGCGCGGGGGAGCGGCTGGCCGCGTTCGGCCTGACCGAACCCGGCGGCGGCTCCGATATCCCCGGCGGCATGCGCACCACCGCCCGGCTAGTGAAGGGGGAAGGGGAGGCGGGCGGGGAGTGGGTGGTGGACGGCAGCAAGGCCTTCATCACCAACGCGGGCACCTCGATCACCTCGCTGGTGACCGTGCTGGCCATCACCGGTCGCGACGAGAACGGCCGTAAGGAGATCTCGTCGATCATCATTCCTAACGGGACGGCCGGATTCGTCCCCGGTCCGGAGTACTCCAAAGTCGGGTGGTGCGCCTCGGATACCCGCGAGCTCTCCTTCACTGGCTGCCGGGTGCCGGCCGGGAACCTGCTCGGCGAGCGCGGCCGGGGCTACGCCCAGTTCCTGCAGATCCTGGACGAGGGCCGGGTGGCGATCGCGGCGCTGGCGACCGGCCTGGCCCAGGGCTGCGTGGACGAGTGCGTCAGGTACGCCGGGCAGCGCGAGGCGTTCGGCCGCCGTATCGGGCAGCACCAGGCGATCCAGTTCACCGTCGCCGACATGGAGGCGCGGGTCCACGTGGCCCGGCTGGCCTGGTACGACGCCGCGGCCCGGCTGGTGGCCGGGCAGCCGGTCAAGAAGGAGTCCGCGATCGCCAAGCTGACCGCCTCGAACGCGGCGATGGACAACGCGCGGGCGGCCACCCAGGTGTTCGGCGGCTACGGCTTCATGAACGAATCCCCGGTCGGCCGCTTCTACCGCGACGCCAAGGTGCTCGAGATCGGCGAGGGGACCTCGGAGGTGCAGCGGATGCTCATTGCCAGGGAACTCGGTCTCGGCCCCGGCTAGCCCGGCAGATAGTCATTCTGGGTAGCCGGAACGCTATTGAGGGTAATCCTAATGAGTTAATAATCGGCGCGTAATTATCCTCATTATGGGTTGATTAGCGGCCGGCTAGCCGGCGGTTCCTCGCCGGGCCCGGGAGCCACGTGCCCTCGGGTCCGGCGGGGGGCCGCCCGGGCCCGCCGCAGCCGCCGCGTCCCTTGCGTACCGGCCGTTTGCCTGGTCTGCTGCACTATTCGCCCGGCCGGGGCGGGTGGGGTGCGTTACCATACGAGGAGTTACTACTCAGTCACCCAATACCGACATGATCCACTCGGGCATGATCCGGTGCAGCATCACGGTAACCTGCTCCGGGAAGATCTCGTCGGTTTAGTGGCGAATGCCCCGTGGCAGCCACCCAGAAGATGATTATATGTCCTTACCCGTTTTGTAACGCGAGAGTGTGGCTTCGGCCGCCCTGTGGCCCGAGCAGCGGTGATCGCTGCGGAGGGAAAGAGGGGTGCGTATGTTGAGTGGCTTGTGCCGTCTCAGCCCTGCATGCGTGCTGGCCAGGCTTGCCAATGCGAGGTGCGAACGTAGTGCGTAGACGATCGGTGACGAATCCCGGGGAAGCGACTGGTGCGACCGGGGCCGTCAACGGAGGGCAAGCCGACGGGGGAGGTACAGGGCTTCTAGCGGGTGGAGGCGCTGCGGGCGACGGCCCGGGCGCGTCCGGCAGACGGGACGCGGGACTCACGGGCCCGCAAGCCGCCGTCGCCCCGGCCGCGGCCGGGGGACCGCCCGGGGGGCAGCAGGGCGTCGCGCCCCAGAGCCCGCCCGGTGCGCCGCCGCCGGCCAGCATGGTCCGGGCCACGCACCCGCACCCGAAGCGGCCCGGCTCGTCCCGGTCACGGTTCGCCCTGGTCAACTGGCGCGTCCGCTGGCGGCTTGCCGCCATCATCGCGGTTCCCAGCCTGACCGCGGCCGTGCTCGGCGCGCTGACGATCAACGGGGACGTCGACAACTGGCAGGCGACCGGCCGGGTCCAGCATCTCGCGCAGCTCAACGCCGACGTGGTCGGACTCAGCCAGGCGCTGGAGGACGAGCTCAACGTGTCCGCCGCCTACGCGGCGACCCGCCCGAACAACGGGAACTTCGCGGCTGACCTGAAGAAGGCGCAGGACGTCACGAACAGGGCCGCCAGCGCGGTCGTCAACGACTCTCCGGGCGTCACCACGGGCGCCGGGTACCAGCCGGGCACCGTGCAGGACCTCAACGCGGTGCTGGCGAGCATCAACGACCTGACGAACGTCCGCAAGGGCGTCACCGACTCCCTGTTCCCCGCGTCGCAGATCGTCCGGGTCTACAGCGGCAACCTCATCGTGCCCGCGAACACGTTCAGCGCCGCCATCGGCACCGGCGCCAACGACGCCGGCCTGCAGGGCAACGTCACCACGCAGGGCGCCCTGCTGCGGAACGAGAACCAGGTGTCGGTGCAGCGGGCGCTGCTGTACGCCGCGCTCGTCTCCCCGCAGGGCACGCTGCGCTCGGAGGACCTCACCACCCTCCAGCAGGCGCACGAGCAGGCGGTCGCGGACATAGCCGACTTCAACGCCTCCACCGACACGGCCGAGCAGCAGAACTACAGCAACACCGTCAGCGGTGCCTCGGTGGACGTCGCGTCCTCGAACGAGATCCTGGCCGAGCAGATGGCGACCAGCCAGCCAGCGGCCTCACTGCGCACCCCCCAGTTGAGGCCCGACAACTGGAACGCGGACATGACCACCACCCTCACGGACACCCGGAAGGTGGCCGACGAGCTGACCACGGCCATCACCGGCCGGGCCAACTCGCTCAGGTCCACAGCCACCACGAACCTGCTGGTCACCAGCCTGGTGACGCTGCTGCTGCTGTTCCTGGTGGTGCTGGTCTCGACGATCGTGGCCCGCTCGCTGATCCGCCCGCTGCGCAAGCTCCGCACCGACGCGCTCGACGTGGCCGGCCACCGGCTGCCCGAGATGGTGCGCAGGCTCAGCCAGAGCGAGGGCGCCGACGAAGGTGTCGAGATCGAGCCGATCGGGGTCACCTCCACCGACGAGATCGGTGAAGTCGCGCGGGCCTTCGACCAGGTCCACCGCGAGGCGGTCCGGCTGGCGGCCGACGAAGCCATGCTCCGCGGCAACCTGAACGCCATGTTCATCAACCTGTCCCGGCGCAGCCAGTCGCTGATCGAGCGGCAGCTGTCGCTGATCGATTCGCTGGAGCAGAGCGAGCAGGACTCCGGCCGTCTGTCCAGCCTGTTCCGGCTGGACCACCTGGCCACCCGCATGCGCCGCAACTCCGAGAACCTGCTGGTCCTGGCCGGTCACGAGGTGACCAGGCGGTGGAGCCAGCCGGTGCCGCTCGTCGACGTGCTGCGCGCGGCCATCTCCGAGATCGAGCAGTACGAGCGGGTCGTCCTCAACGTGCAGCCCGGGATCGTGGTGGTCGGCCAGGCCGTCAACGACGTGGTGCACCTCGTCGCGGAGATCGTGGAGAACGCGACCACGTTCTCCCCGGAAGACACCCAGGTGTACGTGTCCGGCCAGCCGCTGAGCAGCGGCGGCGTGCTGCTCGACATCACCGACAACGGCGTGGGCATCTCGGACCAGGAAATGTCGCACGCCAACTGGCGTCTTGACAACCCGCCAGTGGTGGATGTCGCGGTGTCCCGGCGCATGGGCCTGTTCGTGGTCGGCCGCCTGGCTGCCAGGCACGGCGTCCGGGTCCGGCTGCGGCACGCTCAGGCTGGCGGCCTGACCGCGCTCATCTGGCTGCCGGACACGGTGGCGGCGCCCGAGGTCGCCCCGCCGCTCGGCCGGCTCCGCCGGTTCGACGCGGACGACTACGGGCCCACTCCGTCGCTGTCCGCGCCCACCGCCACCGCCCCGCCGACGGCGGCCTCCCAGGCTACGGCGGCCGCGCGGATCCCCAGGTTCTCGCCCACCGCGCCCGCGGCGCCCGCCGGTCCCGCGCCGTCCTTCACCCCGGCCGCCGGTGCCGGGTCGCCGGGCTCTCCGGCCGGGTCGCCGGGCTCTCCGGCCGGGCCGCCCGGCCCGGGGGCCGGCCTCCCCGGCCAGCCGGGTCAGGGTGCGCCCGCCGAGGGCGGCACCCCGGCCGGCAACAACTGGGAGCCGGCCGGCAACGGCTGGGACCTGGGCCCCGGCCGGGCCGGCCAGGACGGGCCGCCGACCCAGGCGCTCCCTGTCCGCAACAGCAACGGCGCCAGCCGCGGCAATACGGCCGCGCCGTCGAACGGCAACGCACTGGGCGACCAGCGGGACGGCGCCGAGCCACGCGGTCCGGCCTCCGGCGGCCCGAGCAGGCTGCCCGCGTTCACCGGGATGGGGCCGCAGGCCCCGATCGGCAGCCAGAACGTCCACGGCAGTGACGGGCCGAGCGCGGACGCCACGGGCAGCGTGGCGAACGGCGCGGGCCACCCGGACGCGGCTGACGGCCAGGTGACGGTCCCGCCGGCCGGCCAGGAGCAGCGGCTGCCGATCTTCGACTCGCTGGAGTCCGACTGGTTCCGGCGGAGCGGGCAGACCCTGACCCCCAACCAGCGGGCCCAGGGGCCGCAGGCCACGCAGGCGGCGGCCGGGCCGAACTCGTGGACGTCGCCCGCCGACGAAGGCTGGCGCGCGGCTCAGGTGGTAGCGTCACCCGCGGCCGGAGAAACTACCACGGCGGGGCTGCCGAGGCGCGTTCCGAGGGCTAATCTCGTGCCAGGCTCTGTCGGCAACGCCGGGGCCCAGGGACGTCAAGGAAGTCAAGAAGCAGAAGCCGAAGCACCGGTCAGGTCGCCGGATGCGGCTCGTTCCCGCATGGCCAGCTTCCAGCGAGGTGTGCGCGAGGGTCGCGCCGCCGCACCCCAGATCGAGGAGCCGTAGGACCCGATGAAAGCTCAAGGCCCAGGCCCAGGCACAGCGAGGCGAGGAGGAACCTGTATGAACGGGCGACGAGAGGAGTGCCCATGAGCACGCCAGGGCGCCCTGCGCAGGACCTTAACTGGCTGATCACCAACTTCGTGGAACGCGTGCCCGACGTGGCGCACGCGGTGGTGGTGTCATCGGACGGCCTGCCGCTGGCGTTCAGCGCCGGCTTCCCGCAGGAGCGGGCGGATCAGCTTGCGGCGGTGACGTCGGGGCTGACCAGCCTGACCCAGGGTGCGTCGCGGGTGTTCGAGGGCGGCGCGGTGGTGCAGACTGTGGTGGAGATGCAGCGGGGCGTCCTGGTGATCATGGCGATCAGCAATGGCTCGAGCCTTGCGGTCCTCGCCGCGTCCACCTGTGATCTCGGGCTGGTGGCCTACGAGATGACCCTGCTGGTTGAGCGGGCCGGACGGGTTCTCACCCCCGCCACCCGCAGCGTTATGCAAGCAGCCATCCCGGGTGATGGACGACGGTGACCGGAGGTATCAGTGGCGGGCCAAGGGCGAGGTGACAGTCAGTCGCCATTCGTGGGCTTGCCCGGTTCCTGGCAGGGACGGGCCGGTCTGTGGGATGAGGGGCCGGGACCAGGACGTTCTGGTTTCGGCTTTGGGACTGAGGACGATGGTTCCACTAGGCTCGTCCGGCCGTACACGGTTACCGGCGGCCGGACCCAGCCTAGGTATCAGCTCGCCATCGAGGCACTGGTCACGGCGACCGTGCTAGAGCCTCGTGACCTGTCGGTGCTGGCGCCAGAATGTCAGGCTATCCTGCAGTTCTGCCGGGACTGGAGGTCAGTGGCCGAGGTGTCGGCGGTGCTCCGGCTACCGCTCGGCGTGGCCAGGATTCTCATCGCCGACATGGGTGCGGATGGGCTTGTGCGCATCCACCAGCGCGATGATTCTGAGGGCCGTCCGGACCTCAATTTGCTCGAAAGGGTGCTTAGTGGACTCCGTAAGATCTAGCGTCGCCCAGCCCAGGTCCGACGCGCCCGCCATGACGTCGGTCAAGATCGTGGTGGCTGGTGGTTTTGGCGTAGGCAAGACGACATTCGTGGGCTCGGTGTCGGAGATCACCCCGCTAACGACCGAGGCCGTCATGACGGTGGCCAGCACCGATGTTGACGACCTGTCGCACGTGCCGGATAAGTCGACGACGACGGTGGCGATGGACTTCGGCCGGATCACGCTCGACAAGGACCTCGTGCTCTACATGTTCGGGACGCCGGGCCAGCACCGGTTCTGGTTCATGTGGGACGACCTGATCCAGGGCGCGATCGGCGCGGTCGTGCTGGTGGATACCCGCCGCCTGGCCGACTCGTTCCCCGCGGTGGACTACTTCGAGGCGTCCGGGCTGCCGTTCGTGATCGGCATCAACGGGTTCCACGGTCAGTTCCCGCACCGGTCACGGGATGTGAGCGAGGCGCTGGCTATCTCGCCGGACGTGCCGGTCATCCCGTGTGACGCGCGGAACCGGGAGTCCACCAAGGCGACCCTGGTCACCCTGGTCGAGCACGCCATGTCCATGCAGACCGCCGGACGGTTCTGATACGTGACCGCTGGTTCCTACACGACCAGCACGGCATTCCTCGAAGCCCTGGCCGAGGCCGGGGTCAGGTACATCTTCGCGAACCTCGGCAGCGACCATCCGGGCCTGATCGAGGCGCTCGCACAGGCTAAAGCCGAGGGCCGCGCGGCGCTTGCGGGGGGTTCCGGGCCATCGGGGTCTGGGGTGTCCCCAGGGGGCAGAGTGTCCCCCCGGGGTAGCAGAGTCCCGCAGATCATCGTGTGCCCGCACGAGATGGTAGCGCTGTCCGCCGCGCAAGCCTACGCCAGCGTGACCCGGCAGCCGCAGGCCGTTTTCGTGCACGTCGACGCGGGCACGCAGAACCTCGGCGGCGCGGTCAGCAACGCGATGCGCGGTCGCGTCCCGGTGCTCATCTTCGCCGGCGCCGCCCCGTTCACGATCGCCGGCGAGCTGCCCGGCGGGCGGAACGAGTTCATCCACTGGATCCAGGACGTGCCCGACCAGCGCGGCATCCTGCGCGGCTACGTCAAGTACGACAACGAGATACGGACCGGCCGCAACGTCAAGCAGCTGGTCCACCGCGCCCTGCAGATCGCCCGCAGCGAGCCCGCGGGCCCGGTTTACCTCGTCGGTCCCCGCGAGGTGATGGAAGAGCAGGTCGAGCCGTACGCCGCCGACCCCGTGCAATACCCGCCTGCGGGCGCCGCCGCGCTTCGCGAGGAGGCCGCCCGCGACATCGCGACCGCGCTGGCCGGCGCGAGCAACCCGCTGATCGTCACGTCCTACCTGGGCCGCAACCCGGATGCGGTCCCCGCGCTTGTCGAGCTGGCCGAGCTGCTCGAGATCCCGGTGCTGGAGTCGGCCGCCTTCTGCGTCAACTTCCCCGGCGACCACCGGCTGCACGCCGGCTACCAGTTCACCACCTCGGCGCAGAACCCGGTGCTGGCCGCCGCCGACGTGATCCTGGTGCTGGACAGCGACGTGCCGTGGATCCCCGCCACCAGCCGGCCCGCGCCGGACGCCGCGATCTACGTCGTGGACGTCGACCCGGTCAAGGCGAGCATGCCGATGTGGCACGTGCCCGCGCGGCGCCTGGCCGCCGCGGACTCCAAGGTGGCGGTGGAGCAGATCACCCGGTTCGTTCGGGATAATGTCCTGGTCGACGCCGGCCTGGTCGAGGTCCGGTCGGCCGTGGCCGCGGACGCCAGCCGGGCCCGCCGGGCCGCGCTTGACGCCCTCGAGCAGCCGGGGCCGGGCGTGATCACGCCCCGGTACCTGACCGCGTGCGTGCGCGAGCTGCTGGTCGGCACCGACGCGCTGGTCCTGACCGAGGCGATCACCAACTACCAGGTGGTGGCCGAGCACCTGCGGGCCAGCCGGCCGGGGTCGCTGATCGGGTCCGGCGGCGGTTCCCTGGGCTGGGCTGGCGGCGGCGCCGTCGGGGCTAAGCTCGCTGCTCCCGAACGGACCGTGGTATGCCTCACCGGAGACGGCTCGTTCCTGTTCGGCGTGCCGTCCTCGGCCCAGTGGGTCGCCCGCCGGTACGGTACCCCCGCGCTGACCATCATCTACGACAACCACGGCTGGGCCGCGCCGAAGTTCTCCGCGCTGCAGGTCCACCCGGACGGCGCCGCGGCCCGGGCCGACGACTTTCACGTCAGCTTCGAGCCCGAGGCCGACCTGGCCGGCGTGGCCCGGGCGGCGGGCGGCGCGTACGGGGTGACGGTGTCCGACCCCGCAGAGCTGCCTCAGGTGCTGAAAGACGCCCTGGCTGTCGTGCACGGCGGCCGTTCCGCCGTGGTCAGCGTGCAGCTGCCCCCGGTCTGACCGTCGCGAGGGACGCCTCAGCTGCGCGTGCGCAGGAACTCGACCGAGCGGCGGACGATGCCGGGTACGTCGCGCGCGCCGTGCCAGAAGTGCGTCGCGCCCGGCACCAGCTCCAGCTCCACGCTCGCCCCGGCCGCGCTGAGCGCCTTCGCGAGGCGGACGCTCTGCGCCGGCGGGACCATGTCGTCCGCGGCCCCGTGCATCAGCAGGACCGGCGGCGCGCCGGCGCTGGCGTGGGTCACCGGGCTGGCCTGCCGGGCCAGCTCGGGGAGCGACGAGGCCGGCCCGCCGAGGAGCAGCGCCTCGCGGGAGTCAGGCCCGCGGTCCGGCACGCCGCCGGCGTCCGCCACGTCGGACAGCAGGCCGACCAGGTCGGTGACGGGGAACCAGGCCACCACGCCGCGCATTGCGGTGCCGGTGAGGGCGGCCAGCAGCGCGAGGTGGCCGCCGGCCGAGTCGCCCCAGCCGAATACGCGGCCGGCGCCAAGCCCGTACGCGGCAGCGTGGTCCCGGACCCAGCCGAACGCGGCGCGGACGTCCTCCAGCGGCGCCGGGAAGATCGCCTCGCCGCTGAGCCGGTAGTCGATCGCCGCCACCGCGAAGCCGGCGGCGGCCAGCGCGTCGTAGAAGTCCGCTCCCAGCACGGGCAGCGGCGCGCGGCGCGAGCCGCGCCGCCATCCGCCGCCGTGCACATGCACGATCACCGGCGCCGGGCCGCCGGCGGCGGGCAGGTACAGGTCAAGCTCGAGCGGACGGTAGCCGGGGACCTCGCCGTACACCAGGCCGGGCACCCGCCGGACGGGCGCGCTCATGCGGCCGGCAGCTGGCTTGGCAGCTGGCCGGACAGCTTGCGGAACGTCCCGCCCTGCATGATCGCGAGCAGGTTACCGGCGTCCTGCAGCACGCTGACATCCTCCGTGGGCTCGCCGCGCACCACCAGCACGTCGGCGAGGTACCCCGGCGTCAGCAGCCCGACCGGCAGGTCCATCAGCTGGCCGCCGTACTGGGTGGCCGCGCGCAGCGTCTCGGCCGTGGAGTAGCCGAACAGCCGGACGAACAGCTCCAGGTCGCGGGCGTTGCGCCCGATCGGGTTGTTCGGGAAGCCGTAGTCACCGCCCGGCAGCACCCGCAGCCCGCGCTTGCGCAGCTCGGGGTACAGCTCGGTCATCGCCTTGAGCGCCCGGACCGATCCCATCTTCTCCGCCATCGCGGTGTCGATGCCGTACTCGGCACCCTCGTGCACGTTGGCCCACATGATGCCGGCGGCGGGGGAGAGGAAGACCGACTCCCGGTGCTCCTCCAGCAGGTCGATCGCCTCGGCGTCGGCGTAGGTGCAGTGGTAGACCGACCGGAATCCGCTGCGGACCGCCAGCTTGATCGACTCCGGCGCCTGCGCGTGGCAGTTCAGCCAGACCCCGGACGCGCGGGCCTGCTCGCCGGCGGCCTGGGCTTCCCCGGCGCTGTACTGGGTCATCATCGAGCCGCCCGCGACGAACACGTCGTCGTTGCTCATCAGCAGCTTGACGGCGTCGAAGCCGATCGCCGCCTGCTCGCGGATGAACTCGCGCACCGCGTCCGGGCCGGTCTTCTTCGGCTTCGGGCCGTCCGGGCCCATCTGCACCGGGTTGTTGTCGCGCTCGAACGACGCGGCCCGCACCCGCGGGCCCGGCGTCGCGCCCGCGGCGATCTGATCGCGCAGCCACACTTCCGTCGGCACCGGCGTGAGCGAGCCGGCCGAGTAGGCACTGGTGAAGCCGTGATCGAGCAGTATCGCCGCGTTGCGCCTGGCGATCGCGAGGTGCTCCTCCGGCGTCGGCATGTGGCGGAAGAAGCTGACGTCGAGCGGCGGGTTGAACGACGGGTCGATGTGCCCGACCGCGGACGGGAACGTCAGGTGCGCGTGGGACTCCACCAGGCCCGGCATGACGGTCGTGCCGGCGCAGTCGATCACCTGGTCGCCGGCCTCGGCGGCCCGGCTGCCGGCGGCCTCGATCACACTGCCGCCGCCGGGCCGCACGCTCTCGATGCGGTCGCCCCGCACCACGACGTCGGCGGGTACCGCCGGGGTGCCGGTGCCGTCGAAGACCCGCCCGTTGACGAACAGGATCCGGTTCATTGCTGTCTCCCTGGTAGTGCTATTCCCGGTCTGGTGCCGGGCCGGTGCAGAAGCTCGATGAGGTTGCCCTCGGGGTCGGCGACGAACGCCATCCGCACCCCGGGTTCCGGCGACGGGCATGGTGGCATGACCGGGCGCGCCCCGCGCGCGACGGCCCGGTCGAAGGCGCCGTCGAGGTCGGTGACGTCGAAGGCCACGTGCCCGTACCCCTCGCGCAGCGCCGCCTCGCCGGGGGTGGCCGGCTTGCCGCCCGCGGCGGAGCCGGGCCGGTGCAGCAGTTCCAGGCGGTAGCCGAACGCCGGGTGGATGAGCATCTCGATGCTCAGGTCGAGCGCGCCGACCGCGAGCGTGAGCTCGCGCGTCAGCCCGAACACGTCGCAGAACCACGCCGCGGCCGCGTCGAGGTCGGCGACCGCGAGCCCGACGTGATCCAGCCGGGCGGCGATGGCGTCCGCCTCAGCCATGGGCGTTCAGCCCGGCCCGGTCGGACGTCAGGTAGGACGCGAAGCGGCCGGCCGGATCGCGCGCGGCCCGGATCGCGGCCAGGCGGCGGTACGCGTCGTCGGACAGGAACCGGTCCTGCCGCCGGGTGAAATCGGTGTCGCCCAGGTAGACGCCGGCGCCGTGGACGGCCAGCGCGGCCGTCCGGCGGTGGACCCAGTCCCGGTAGCGTGCGTCGTCAGCCGGGTCGGCGTAGATCGCGTACGTCGCGACGTACACGTTCGCCTCCACCGAGAACGCCATGTCGGGCCGGCCGGGCGGCGGCGCCCACCCGTACCAGATCGAGAACGAGTGCTCGGTGTCCAGCTCGCTCCACAGGGCGTGCAGCAGCGGAGCCAGGACGCGGGCCGGCGCGTCGGTCCAGGTGCAGTCGACGGCGTACCGGTGGCCCTCGGGGTTCTGGGCCGTCTGGGCCTCGTTCTCCTCGAGCACGCTCGTGCGGGCCTGGACGTGCCCGAGCGCCCGGCCGGCCAGCGGGCCGTCCTGGAAGGCTGCGAGCAGCGCGAGCGCCTGGGCGTCGGAGTCGGCCATGACCGTGGTGTGCAGGAGCAGGACCGTCCCGTCCGGGCGCGGCGTGCCGTGGTGCAGCGGCACGTCCGGCAGGCGGGTGGCCGCGACCACCGGCTCGACCCGCCGGTCCAGGCCCGGCAGCACGTCGTGCAGCCAGGTGAGCAGCTCCACCGTGTCGTCCAGGCGGAACGTCCAGGTGTCGTGCCACATCGCGCGCGGCGCCGGGTAGGTCTGCAGGCGGAACCGGGTGACGACCCCGGGGAAGCCCGGGCCGGCTCCGCGTGCCGCCCACAGCAGGTCGGGATGGTGTTCGGCGTCCGCCTGGACGAGCTCGCCGTCCGCGGTCACGACGTCCAGTCCGACCACGCTCTGGCAGGCCCACCCGCGGGCCCGGCTGTCCCAGCCCTGGCCGCCCTGCAGCAGGAACCCGCCGAGGCCGACCGAGGCGCAGTGGCCGCCGGGGAACGCCCGGCCGCGTTCGGCCAGGTAGGGCGCGAGCTCCCGGCCGCCCTGCACCGCGGGCCGCGCCGAGACGACCCCGGTGGCCGGGTCGTAGCCGATGTCCCGCATGGCGCCCAGGTCGATCAGCAGGGCGTCGTCGCGCAGGCTCCACGCCGCCCAGGAGTGCCCGCCGGAGCGCACGGTGACCGTCCACCCGTGCTCGGCCGCCAGCCGGACGCCCTCGATCACGTCGTCGTCGTCCGCCGCGAGCAGCACCGCCGCGGGGAACCGGTCCGACCGCCGCGCGTTGAAGATGCGGCCGACGCGGGCCTGCTCGTACCCGGGGTCGCCGCGCCGCAGCAGGCGCCCCGGGAGCTGGTCGCGTCCCGGGAGCCGGTCGCGTCCCGGGAGCCGGTCGCGTCCCGCGAGCCGGTCGCGTCCCGGGAGCCGGTCGCGTCCCGGGAGCTGGTCGCGTCCCGGGAGCTGGTCGCGTCCCGGTGCCGTCATCGTGCTGCCGCCGTCATCGTGCCGCCGCCGTCAACCTACGACCGCCGCGCCGCCGTCGACGGGAATGTTCGCCCCGCTCACGTGGGACGACTCGTCCGAGGCCAGGAAGAGGATGGCCTGGGCGACGTCCTCCGGCTGGCCCCAGCGGCCCAGCGGCACGCGGGCGGCGATGCTCGCGGCCGGGCCCTCCGGGTCCCGCAGCAGCGGCGCGGTGTGCGGCGTCTCGGTCATCGCCGGGCTGACCGCGTTGACCCGGATGCCGTGCGGGCCGCCTTCGACGACCAGCTGGTATGTCAGCGCGAGGACGCCACCCTTGGCCGCGCCGTGCGCGTTCTGCGGCATGAAGAAGGCGCCGCGCGAGGCCGTGATGGACGCGACGTTGACGATCGACCCGCCGCCGCCGGCCACCAGGTGCGGCCAGGCCGCACGCGTGACGAGGAAGACGATGTCGAGCTCGTTCCTGATCGTGAACGACCAGTCGGCGAAGGAAAGCTTGTCGATGGGGCCGAACCGGATCGCCGACGCGTTGTTGACGAGGATGTCGATCCCGCCGGCCAGCTCCACGGCGGTATCCACCCAGCGCCGGGCGCCCTCCTCCGCGGCCAGGTCGACCGGCGCGACCGCGTCCATCCGCCCGCCGCTGGCCCGGACCAGCCCGACCGTCTCCGCGGAGGTCTCCGGGTGCAGGTCGCAGCCCACGACGTGCGCGCCCTCGCGCGCGCAGAGCAGTGCCGCCGCCCGGCCGATCCCGCCGCCGGTGCCGGAAATGAGCGCCCGCTTGCCGTCCAGCCGGCCCATGGGCGGCACCTCCGATCGGCTCTCGTTTCCGGTTAGTATCTTCATTCTATGGAAGTTACTATCTCACAGTGAGAGTATATCCAACAAGCGTGTCCCGGAGACTGCCGGGGAGAGCGAGGGAGCACCACGATGAGGCTGACGAGCCCGTGACGCTGTAGCTGGGAGGATAGATGTCGATGACCGGCAGAGTGCTCGGCCTCGGGTGCGGTCAGCCCTACGGCAGCGCGGAGATCCTGCTGAAGGCGGCCCTGCGGGCGGCGGAGGGCGAGGGCGCCGAGGTCGAGCTGGTCCGGCTCGACGAGCTCCGGCTGCCCAGCGGCGCCGCGGAGGAGGCCGAGCCGGACGACGCGTGGTGGCTGTGGGAGCGGCTAGTCCGGTGCGACGGGCTCATCGTCAGCACCCCGATCATCAGCCGGACGGTGGCGGCCCGGCTCAAGCTGTTCGGCGACCGGCTGCTCGGGCCGAACGCCGACGCCGCCATCATCGCCGCGCTGCTTGAGCTGCGCCGGGCCGGGCAGGAGCCCGCCGTCCAGTTCCGCGTGGACGAGCGGGTGCTGAAGCCGCGGGTAGCCGGCTTCCTCGCGGTCGGCGGCTCGCTGACCTCGCAGTGGAAGACGCTGACGCTGCCGCTGATGCACGCGACCACGTTCTCGATGCACATCGCGGTCGTCGACCAGGTGCAGTTCGAGGGCGCCGGCACGCCGCGCTCGGTGGTCCTGGACCAGGCGGCGCTCGACCGGGCTGCGGTGCTCGGGCGCAACGTCGCCGGCCAGCTCGGGGTGCCGTTCGACCAGGCGCGCTACCTGGGCCCGCCGGGGCTGTGCCCGATGTGCCACCTCGACGTCGTCGTCCTGCGCGGCCCGGATGTCGAGTGCGCCACCTGCGGCGCGCGCGGTCGGCTCACCCCGGACCTGCAGGTGACCTGGACGAACCTGGCCACCTCGGTCATCTCCATGGACGAGAAACAGGCTCACGCCGCGGAGATCCAGCAAACGGCCGAGCGCCACCGCGAGCTGCGCGCCGAGATCGACGAGCGCGCCCAAGCGTACGAGGCGTACGACCCGGTCATCCGCCCCGACCGCGTCTCCCCGTGACCGGCCAGAGCATAGATCTCGCGGCCCGCCCCGCCCCCGCTGCCCCCGGTTCCATGATCATGTACAGAAATGGGCGCCGGCCGCCCGAAACTGTTCACGATCATGAAACAAGCACCGCGGGGCCGGTCCAGTGGTGCCGCCCGGGCCGCGCTGGGCGCGGCGCCTCGCCGGGCAGGACCACGGTCGCCGTGGTCCCCGGCGGCACCAGCACGTCAAGCTCCATCGAGGAGTCGCCGCGGCGCCAGGACACCTCGATGGGCCCGAACGGGCCGACGTGGCGTGTGCTGGCGCCGGTGATGCCTCCGCCCGGCTGCGGGCGCACCTCGAAGCGACGGTATCCCGGTTCGGCGGGGCGCAGCCCTGCGACGTAGCGGTGCAGGAAGGCGGCCACCGCGCCCTTGCTGTAGTGGTTGAGCGACCCGCGCGGGACGCCGTGCTCGTCAACCCCGTCCCAGTGCTCCCACATGGTCGTGGCGCCCCGGTCCACCATGGTGAGCCAGGACGGCGGCGTGTCCTGGCGCAGCAGCTCGTACGCGGTGCGCAGGTGCCCGCTGTCGGCGAGCACGGGCAGCAGGTAGGGCGTGGACAGGAAGCCGGTCTCCAGGTGGCCTCCGGCCCGGCCGATCAGCTCCGCGAGCCGCCCGGCGACCGCCGGCCGGAGTTCCCCGGGCACCAGCCCGAACGCCAGCGCCCGCACGTGCGACGCCTGGGTCTGCAGGGCCAGGGTCCCGTCGGGGCGGACGAACTCCCGCCGCCAGACGTCGAGCGCGCCCTCCGCGATGACCTGGTACGGGCGCCACTGGTCCTCGGGCCGCCCGAGTACCCCGGCCACCCGCACGACGGTCGCCGCCGACCGGTAAAGGTAGGCCGTCGCCGTCTCGGACTTGTCGGCCCGGTTATCTCCGCCCACACGCGGGACGGGCCGCGAGCCTCAGGCAACCGGGTGGTGGACGTCGCTCTCGTCCCCCTCGGCCGTGCGCCCGGAGTCGTCCGCGCCACGCGCCGGCAGCCGCTTGTGATACTCCCCGACGGCGCGATCCCGGAGCCTGGCGAGCGCCACCGCCGGGCCCTTGCCGGTCGATGTGCTGGTCAGGCCGTCCGGATTCTGGACGGCGGTCAGCACTAGCGCGATGCCGGCCACGATCGCCTGGTACTTGCCGACGTTGAGGTGGATGTTGAGGAAGGTCACGAACAGGCCCGCGGCGGAGAACATGACGCCCGCGACGACCGCGCCGGCGATGCGCCCGACCCCGGCGACGAACACGATCGCCAGCAGGCTGATCGAGGTGAACGCCGCGAAGCTGTCCGACGTCAGCTCGCCCTGCATGTAGCCGGTCAGGGCGCCGCCGATGCCGGCGATGAACGCGGCGAGCCCGAACGCCATCAGCTTGCCCTGGGCGACGTTGATCCCGACCGAGCCGGCCGCGCGCTCGTTGGAGCGGATCGCCAGCAGCATGCGCCCGGCGGGACCCCGCCTGAGCCGGGCGACGAGCAGCCCGAGCAGGATCACGATGACGAGCACGAGCACGCCGAAGATCACCGTGGGATAGGCCTTGCCCTGGGTGATCCCCAGGTTCAGCCCGGGCAGCCGCGGCGCCGGGATCGGCAGGCCGGCCGTCCCCCCGGTGAATCCGTGGCTGGTGAAGATGACGGCATCCATCGCCGCGGCGAACCCGAGGGTCACCACCGCCAGGTTCACCCCGCGGAGCCGCAGGGCCGGCAGGCCGATGATCAGCCCGACGGGAACCGCGCACAGGCCGGCCAGGATCAGCGAGAACGGGAAGCCGATGCCCAGCCTGGTGGAGATGTGCCCGAGCATGAAGCCGCCGATTCCCGCCAGCGACATCTGGGCGAGCGACACCTGGCCGACGTAGCCCGTCAGCACCACGACCGACAGGGCGATGCACGTGATGGTCAGCGACGATATGAACGCGAAGCGCAGGACGCCGTCGAGCACCAGCAGCAGGACCAGGCCGGCGGCGAAGCACACGGCCGCCGTGCGCAGCGGCGCGTGCGGGCGGCCGATCGACGGGTTGCGGTCGGCCGTCTCCCCGCCCCGGGCGAGCACCGTGCGCGACCGGAGCGCCATCACCGCGATGATGACGACGAACGGGATCGCATCGGGCAGGCCCTGCTGGGGCAGCCACGTCCAGACGGTGATCAGCTTGGCGATCTCGGACTGGGCGCAGCCGATCAGCAGGCCGGCCAGCGCGGTGAGCCAGAACGACTGGAACCGGCCGATCAGCGCGGCGGCCAGGGCCGGCACGACGAACAGGGTGTAGGAGTTCGGGTCGAGGTTGGCGACCGGGGCGATCATGATGCCTGCCGCGCCCGCCAGGACGGTGGCGATCACCCAGTTCTGGCCCGCGATGCGGTTGGCGGAGATGCCGGTCAGCGCGGCCCCCCGGTCGTTCTCCGCACCGGCCCGCGTGGCCAGGCCGAACCGGGAGAAACGGTAGGCGAGCGCGAGCGCGACCGCGATGACCACCACCACGCCGGTGAAGTACAGGCGGTCCTCAGGGAACGTGACCCCGGACAGCGACAGCGGGGAACTGGGGAAGATCGGGTTGGTGGCGACGGGCTCGGTGCTGTAGTTGAGGACCGCGATCGCTTCCAGGCCGAGCATGACACCGACCGAGGCGCAGACGCGGGTGAGCGGCGAGGCGCTCCGGATCGGCCGGTAGATCAGGACGTAGAGCACGAGCCCGAGGATCGCCGCGTAGGCGAGCGAGATGACGATCGCCAGTCCCGTGTTGAGCCCGGCCCCTCCGTTCAGTGAGATCTGGTGCGGGATCAGGACCACGGGCAGCTCGAGTTGCCCGAAGCTGCGGAGGTTGATGAAGACGTAGGCGATGAACATCGCCACGGCGCCGTGTGCGAAGTCGACCACGCCAGCGCTGCGGTACTTGAGGACGAGCCCCTGGCCGAGGATGGCGTAGGTGGCGCCCGAGCCGAGGCCGAGGATCAGGAAGAGGAAGTAGCTGGACATGGTGTCTCGTTCATGGCTCGTTGGTGCACGCGGTGCTGGGGTCCGCCCGCCCAGGGCGGGCGGACCCGGGCGCGGTCATCAGCCGCTGATGCCCTGGAAGTAGCCCTTCGAGGTCACCCAGCCGCTGGCATTCGGCTGGGTGATGGCGGCGTTCTGGATCTGGTTCATGAGGTAGTAGTCGTTGCAGATCGCGGCCGCGCCCTTCAGGGCCTGCCCGTCGCACGTGTAGTCGTGCGACAGGAAGTTCGGGTGGGTGCCCGACTTGAACGCGGCCAGGATGTTCTGCGTGGTCGGCGTGCCCGAGATCGTGCTCAGCACCTGCTGGACGTTGATCACGGTGGCGAATCCGGCGGTGGAGATCGAGTCGACCAGCGTGCCCGGCGCGGCCCACTTCTTCATCGCGGCCTGGAACAGCTGCGCCTGCTGGCTGCTCCCGCTCTGCAGCGTGAACGGCGAGGCGATATACATGCCGTTGGCGCCGCCGGCGGCGGCCTGGATGACCGGCGGCGCGCCGCACGGGTCGATGCCCATCACCTTGCCGGAGTACCCGACGGACTTCAGCGCCTTGAGCACGTTGCCGCAGCCGTTCGGGACGTCGACGTAGACGAGCTGGGCGCCGCTGCTCTCGACCAGGGCCGCCTGCGGGCTCGGGTCCGGCGACGTCGGCGACAGCGGGATGTCCTTGATCGTCGTCACCCCGGCGGCCTTGAACACCGGCGTGATCTGGGGCAGCAGCGAGGCGCCCTGGGGGTTGCTGAAGTAGATGATCGCGACGCTCTTGATGCCCAGCGTCTTGCCCGCGTACACGGCGGCTGCGGCGTTGTCGCCGACGCTGACCGACCAGAACTGGACCGAGTTCGGCGCGGTCTCGGGGACCGGCGTGAACGGGATGCCGCCCAGGTACGCCAGGTTGGCGTGCTGGTAGATCGGGATCGAGGCGGGCGCGCCGACGTCGGCCGCGCCGAGGATCGCGATCGGGTGCTTGGCCACGAGCTGGTTGGCGCACCGCGCGGCGGTGGCCGGCGTGCCGTCGCCGGTGCAGTTGTCGATCACGATCGGATGCCCGTTGATGCCGTTGAGGTAGTTGTTGACGTAGTTGACGGCGGCGATCGCTCCCTGGCGCGCCTCGGGGAAGGTGACCGCGCCGGTCTCGTCATTGATCATCCCGAAGACGTACGGGGTACCGGTCGCCTTCTTGGGGGTGCCGAACACCGAACCGCTGGCCGCGGCCGTGCTGCTGCCGGACGTGGGCGTGCCCGAGCCGCCTGAGCCGCTCGAGCCGCCCGCACTGCTGCAACCCGCCGCGACCAGCCCGGTCACGGCGAGGGCCACCGCGCTGTGCCATATGGGACGTCTCATCTGTAGCTTCTTTCCTGATGGTCGAGTGCCTTAGTAAGGGCTGGCGGGAGGCGGCCGGGTCAGGCGGCCGTCTCCCCGAGGTAGCTGGCGGCGAGGAGCTCACGCCGCCCGCGGAGTTCGGCGGCGGGACCCTCGAGCCCGATCCGGCCGTGCGTCAGGACGTAGGCGCGATCGGCGATCTCCAGCGCCAGCGCGACGTGCTGCTCGACGAACAGCACGCTCGTGCCCAGCTCGTCGGCCGCCCGGCGCAGGATCGGGATCAGGCGCTCGACGATGACCGGGGCGAGTCCCAGGCTCATCTCGTCGACCAGGAGCAGCCGGGGCCTGGTCACCAGCGCCCGGCCGACGGCCAGCATCTGCTGCTCGCCGCCGGACAGCAGCCCGGCCTTGCGGCCCAGGCACTTGCGCAGCTCGGGAAGCATCTCAAGCAGCTCATCCTGGCGGCTGTCGACCCTTCGTCCCCGGCCGCCCGCCAGCCGCAGGTGCTCGCGGACGGTGAGCCCGGGAAAAAGGGCCCGGCCCTCGGGCACGAGCGCGAGGCCCTTGCGGGCGAGCAGGTGGGCCGGCGTGCCGCTGACGCTCTCGCCGGACAGGTCGACCGCGCCCGAGATCGGGCGGTTCAGCCCGGCGATCGCCTCCAGGGTGGTGGTCTTCCCGGCGCCGTTCGGGCCGAGCAGCGCCACCACCTCACCCGGGCGGACCTCCAGGTTGAGCTCACGGACGACCGGGACTCCGCGGTAGCCCGCGAACAGGTCCCTCAGCACGAGGGCGTGGCCGGACGCGCTCGCGCTATCTGGTGCCCGCATCGTGCCCTCCCAGGTAAGCCTCGATCACCTTCGGGTTGTCGCGGATCTCGGCCGGGGTCCCGGCGGCGATCTGCCGTCCGAAGTCGAGGACCATGACGTGATCGCACGTGCTGAGCACCAGCCCCATGTCATGGTCGATGAGGAACACCGTGACACCGTGCTCTTCCGGCAGGGTCCGCAGCCGGCGCCCCAGCTCAAGGCTTTCGTCGGTGTCGAGCCCCGCCGCGGGCTCGTCGAGCAGGACCAGCCGGGGCTGCCGGGCGAGCGCCCGGCCGATGCCCACCAGCTTGCGCTGGCCCAGTGAGATCTCGGACGGGTAGCGGCCGGCCACATCCTCCAGGCCGCAGACCGAGATGGCCCAGTCGACACCGGTGCGGTCCGGCGGGCGGTGCGGCAGGAAGAGGTCTGAAAGCGCCGAGGCGACGGTCAGGTGCTCGCTCGCCACGAGCAGGTTCTCCTCGACGGTGAGGTCGTCGAACAGCTCGACCGACTGGAACGTCCGCGCCAGGCCGAGGCGCGCTCGCCGGTAGGGACGCAGGCCGCCGATGTCGCGGCCGTGGAAGCTGATCCGCCCGGCAGCAGGCCTGGTGTAGCCGGTCAGCGCGTCGACCATCGAGGTCTTGCCGGCGCCGTTGGGGCCGATCAGCCCGTAGATGGTGCCCCCGGCGATCTGCAGGTCGACGTCGGAGACGGCCACGACCCCCCCGTAGGTCACGCGCAGGCCGGCGACGTCGAGCAGCGGCTGCCGTGTAGTCGGTGCGCCCATGACCCTCCTCACTTTCACCTAGTGAAAGTTATTTTCATTTCGAACACGTTACGGGATGCGGTAGCGGTTGTCCACCCCCGCGGGGTCACGAATTGGCGTCGCGCCCAGGGTGCTCGCCGCGTCCTGCCCGGCTGCGCATTACGTCCTGCCCGGCTGCGCGACGCGTCCTGCCCGCTAGCCGGACCAGGACTTTTCCAGGCCCTTGACCAGGGCCACCATGCAGTCGTGCCGGGGCGTCGGGACGCCTGCGCGCCGCCCCTCGGCGGCGATGCCGCCGTTGAGGACGTCGATCTCGGTCGCCCGGCGCGCGAGGACGTCCTGCAGCATGCTCGGCTTGTGGTCATACGCCTCCGCGATCGCCTCGTCCACTGCCTCCGACGGCGGACGCATAAGCACGATCCCGGCCCGTTCGCATACCGTCAGCGCCTCTGTGACCAGCGCGTCGACCTGACGGCGCAACCCCGCGTCGGTGCACAGGCGGCCCATCGGCAGCCCGGTCAGCGCGGCCAGCGGGCTCGTCGCTGAGTTGAAAATGACTTTCGTCCACTGCGGGCCCCGGGCGTCCGGCAGCGCATGGGTGCGCAGTCCGCCCGCGGAGAGCAGCCCGGCCAGCTGCGTGACCTCACTCATCGCCGCCGGCCGCGGCTCGAACGGCCCGAACCACGAGTCCCCGGGGGCGTCGTACCGCACCACGCCGGGCGCCATGACCGCGCCGGCCGTGACGATGCTGCCGCGCATGACGCGCGGCACGATCCCGGCGATGATCTCCTCGTTCCCGAGCCCGTTCTGCACGCTCACGGCGGCCGCGTCCGCCAGGGCCGCCCGGGCGCCCCCGACCGCCTCCCGCGTGTGCAGCGCCTTGGTGGCGACCAGGCCGAAGTCACACGGGGGCAGGTCGCGGCCGTCGGTTCGCGCGTGGACCCTGACCGTGAAGTCCGCCAGCCCGGTGACCCGCAGTCCGTGCGACTCGATCGCGTCCACGTGCTCGGCCCACCGGTCCACGGCCCACACCTCGACGCCGGGAACGCGGGCGAGGTGCGCCGCGTACAGGCTCCCGATCGCACCGCAGCCGATGACGGCGACGCGGACCGGGCCGGCCTCGCCGGTCATGTCGCGGCCAGGGCGGCCCGGGCGATGTCCGCGCAGAGAGCCGGGCCGCCGCCGCCGACGCCGAGGCCGGCCACCACGCAGCCGGCGTCGCGGACCGGCAGGCCGCCGGGGACGCCGAGCACCGGCGGCACCACCAGCGCGGCCACGGCCCCGGCCGAGCCGAACCGGGACCCGACCTCGCCGCTGTCGCAGTTGAACAGCGCCGCCGCGCCCGCCACGGCCTGCGCGACGGCCACCCCGCCGGCCGGGGCGCCGTCCATCAGGTCCTGCTGGACGGGGTCACCGCCGCGGTCCACGACGGCGACCGCGACCCGGATGCCGCCCCGCGCCGCCGCGTCCATGGCGGCGTCGCAGAGCGCCTTCGCCCATTCCAGCTGGGCCTGGCGGCTGGCCGGCGGCGCGGGGGCCATGCCGAGGCTCTCGGCCGGGTCGACGGTCAGGTCGCCGAAGCGCTGTTCCCATCGCTTCTGGTCGTCGCCGTGCTGCCCGGCGTACGAAATGCCGAGGGCGTAGGCGATCAGCAGGTCCTCGGGGTTGGCGGGCCTGCCGTCCGCGCTCAGCACGCGGGGGTCGGCGTCGGCCGGGAAGAACGGGCTCACCGTCGCGCCCGAGGCCGCGATGCCGGCCACGACCACGCCGTCGACGCTGACCGGCATCCCGCCCGCGCCGGGGAACAGCGCCTCCGGGGAGGCCTGGGCGAACCCGGCGGCCACCGGCGCGGCGATCGTCGTCATCCGGTGCAGGTGCTCGGCGCTCGGGATCTGCTGGGTCGCGGAGATCCAGGCCTTCGACCGGGCCCGCGTCATCCCGCCCGGACCCCCGGCGTCCATCCGCGACGCCGTGAGCAGCGTCCCGGTCGCCCCCACCACGGCGACCCCCCCGCGCAGCCCGAGCTGCTCGGCCTTGTCCACCGCGCGCCGCACCAGCGCGCGAGCCTCGGCCAGGCCGAGGTCCCTCGGATACTCCCAGGCCATGATCAGGCTCTCCCCCCCGCTCGCCTCCGGGGCGCTTCAAGGCGCCGCGATGCTTGCCTGGCCGCCTGCGGCGGCGGGCCCTCGTCGCTCCTGCGTCGCCCCTGGGGTGGGTCCGGGGGGACAAACACAGTCCAGGCGGCGCCGCGCCCCTTCGGCTCGCTCATGCTCCGACCATGTTGTAGCCGCCGTCCGCGACCATGTAGCCGCCGGTCATGTGGGCGGCGTCGTCGGTGCCGAGGAACAGGGCCGTGCCCGCGAGCTCGGTCGGCCCGGGGATCCGGCCCATCGGGGTGAGCGACCGCAGCTGGTCACCCCGGCCGGACTGCCAGTCCTTGCGGCCCAGGGTCGCCTCGGTCTCGATGAAACCCGGGGCGAAGACGTTGACCCGGACCGCCGGCGCGAACGCGTGCGCGTAAGACTTGGTCAGGCCCAGGATGCCGTACTTCGCCGCGGCGTACTGCGGGGCCCGCGCGCTGCCCCGGACGATGACCGTCGACCCGATGTTCACGATGCTGCCGTGACCCTGATCCAGCATCCGCGCGCCGAACTCGTGCACGCAGAGCATCGTGCCCTTGATGTCGACGGCGAGGACGTGGTCGATCGACTCCTCGGTGATGTCGCGCCATGACATCTGCTCGCGGGCGACGTCGCCGACGTTGTTCACCAGGACGTCGACGCCGTCCAGCCGTTCGAAGGCGGCACCGGCCATGGCCTTGATCTGCGCCCAGTCGACGATGTCGGCCTGGAGCAGCACCGGAGTGCTGCCCTCCGCCGCGACCCGGTCGGCCGTCCGCTTGGCCCCTTCCACGGAGCTGCGGTAGTGCACGCCGACGGCGCGGGCTCCCTCCCGGGCGGCGCGTACCGCGATCTCGGCACCGAAGCCGGTGCCGGCGCCGGTGACGACAACCGACCGGCCCTCGAAGCGGCGCGGTACGGGAACGGGTGCGAGAGGCACGGGGTGTCCTTCCTCCGGTGGTGGTTCGAATTGGCGGTCAGACCAGGACGCGGCCGCCGTCGACGTACAGGACCTGACCGGTGATGAAGCGGGCGCGATCCGACGCCAGGAACGTGACCGCGTCGGCCACCTCCTCGGGCCGCCCGAGCCGCTCCGCCGGGACGAGCGACTCCAGGCTCTCCCTGTTGTCGTCCTTATCCAGGTAGGCCTTGGTCAGGTCGGTCTCGATGTAGCCGGGCGCCACGGCGTTGACGGTGACACCGTGCCGGGCCCACTCGCGCGCCATGACCCGGAGCATCTGGTTCATCCCGCCCTTGGCCGCCGCGTACGGCGCGTGGTGCGGGTGGGCGAGCAGCCCGGAGACCGACGAGACGAAGACCATCCGGCCGTACCGCTCCTGCACCATCAGGCGGCCGACGGCCTGGCCGAGCCAGTACGCCGACGACAGGTTCAGGCTCATGGTCTCCTGCCAGTCGTCGTCCCCCAGGTCCAGGACCGGCTTGCGCACGTTGCGGCCGACCGCGTGCAGGAAGATCTGCGGCGTGCCCACCAGCCCGACGGCCTCGTGGACGGCCGCGCGGCAGGCCTCCGCCGTGCGCAGGTCGGCGACCAGCGGCTTGATCTCGTCGCCGGCCTCCTTCGCGGCTCGCACGACCGCGTCGAGGTTCTCCTGGTTCACGTCGGCGAGCGTGACCCGGGCGCCCTGGGCGGCTAGGCTCAGCGCGCTGGCTCCGCCGAGCCCGCCGGCGCCGAAGACCAGGGTCGGCCGCCGGTCGAGCCTGAGCCAGTCCTGCATGGGGTCTACCTTTCCCGCCATAATTCTCGTACCATGAAAGTCACTTTCTAAGTACCGTAGCGGACCTGCTGCACGGCTGTCCAGGGTCCGCCGGCGCCGCCGTAGGCTGATGGCGGTTCCCGTCACGAGGAGGAGGGCCGCCCATGCCCCGCCGCACCCCCAGCTCCTCATCCGCAGCGCTCCGCTCCGCCTCCGCGGGCCCGGAGCCGCAGGCCCGCCCTGAGCCGCAAGAACGCCCTGAGCCGCCGGAACGCCCCGAGTACCGCGTGGAGGCCCTCGCCAAGGGCCTGCGGATCCTGTCGCTGTTCGACGAGCAGCGCCCGTCCTGGCGCGTCAGCGACCTCGCTGCCGCCGCGGGCCTGCCGATGCCGACGGTCTACCGGGTCGTGATGACGCTGGCGTCCGAGGGCTACCTCGACCACCTGCCCAACGGTGACTACCGGCCGGGCGTGCGCACGCTGACGCTCGGCACGGCCGCGCTGCGGAGCCTGGACTTCGTGGCCATCGCGACACCGAAACTGCAGGCCTTGGGCGAGCGCACGGGGGAGACTGTGAACCTGGCCGTGCTCACCGGCGACCGCGTGCTCTACCTCGTCCGGCTGCGCAACGCCGACCTGGTGACCGCGAACATCCAGGTGGGCTCCACGCTGCCCGCCGTGCACACCTCGATCGGCAAGCTGCTGCTCGCCTACCTCGGCGACGCCGACCTCGCCGCGCGCATCACGGACGCCTCGTTCTCCGCCAACTCCGGGCCCAACGCGAAAGTCTCGCTCGCCGAACTGCGCGAGGAGCTGCGCACCGTACGCGACCAGGGCTGGGCCATGCAGGACGAGGAACTGGCCCACGGGCTCAGGTCGGTGGCCGCCCCGATCATGGCCCCGGACGGGCGCGTGCTCGCGGGCGTCAACCTGGCCGTCCAGGCCCAGGACTGGTCTACCCAGCGGATCATCCGCGAGCTGCGGCCCGCCGTGATCGCGACCAGCGCGGAGATCTCCGCGCTGCTGTCCGACACCAACGCCGGCACGCTGTGACGTCCGGCGCGCGCCTCCCGAAGCTCGAGCCTTCGTCGCTCGATGACGAGCAGCGCTCGCTCTACGACGCGATCGCCGGCGGCCGCCGCGCCCAGGGCCCGCAGCTGTTCCGGCTGGCCGATGAGGGGGGGTGCCTGGAGGGGCCGTTCAACGCCTTCCTGCTGCAGCCGCGGCTGGGGTCGGCGCTGCAGGCGCTGGGCGCCGCGGTCCGCTACGAGACCGGCCTCGACGACCGCTGCCGGGAGATCGCGATCCTGGTCGTCGCGGCGCACTGGCGGTCCGACTTCGAGTGGTACGCCCACGAGGCGGTCGGCCGCGCGGCCGGGCTGGGCGATGCCGAGCTGGCCGCGGTGCGCGACGGCCGGCACGCCGCCCTGGCCGGACGGGAAGCCGCGGTCGCGGGCGCGGCTGCAGCGCTGGCAGCACGGGGCGACCTCGACGACGCCGAGTACCGCGAGGCGGCCGAGCGCCTGGGCGCGGCCGGGCTGTTCGAGCTGCTCACGCTGGTCGGCTACTACGCCACGCTCGCGCTCCAGCTCCGCGTGTTCCGGGTCCCGGCCCCCGCGGGCACCGCCTAGCGCCGCCTAGCACCGCCCCCTTGACACCGCGCCCGCCGCCGCTCGATGATATCCGAAAGCTACTTTCACACAATGAGAGCGAGTCTCCGCCATGAAGCTGGTCACGTTCGACGCCGGTCGAGTGGGTCGCCTGGAGGACGAGGTGGTGGTCGAGCTCGACTGCGCCTCGACGCGCGAGTGGTTCGAGCGAGGCGGCCGGGCCGGCGAGACGGGCGAGCGCCTCCCGCTGGCGGACGTGCGGCTGCGGGCGCCGATCGTGCCGAAGAAGTTCTTCCACACCGCGGGCAACTTCGCCGACCATCACGAGGAACTCCAGGCCGTCGACTGGTCGCACCCGGTGCACAAGGGCATCGTGTTCTTCCAGAACATCGACGCGATCATCGGGCCGGACGACGCCATCGTGTATCCCGAGGGGCTGACCAAGGAGCTCGACTACGAGCTCGAGCTCGCGATCGTCATCGGCCGCAGCGGCAAGTTCTTCGGGCCCGACGAGGCCGCGGACTACATCGCCGGGTACACGGTCTTCAACGACATCACGGCGCGTGACATCCAGCGCCGGGAGATGCAGTCCGGCGTGTTCTCGTTCTCCAAGGCGATCGACACCTTCTGCCCGGTCGGCCCCTGGATCGTGACCAAGGACGAGGTGCCGGACGCCCAGGCGCTGGCCATGGAGCTGCGGGTCAACGGCCGGGTCCGGCAGCGCGGCAACACCGCCCAGATGCTCATCTCCATCCCGCACCTGGTCGCCTACCGGCTGACCCGGAGATCGTGGTGACCATCACCGGACCACTGCACGTCCTCATCGCCGGCGGCGGCCTCAGCGGCCTGGCCCTGGCCCAGGGGCTGATCAAGGACGGGCACACCTGCGAGGTCTTCGAGCGCGACGCCGACGACAGCCGCAAGATCGGCTACTACCTCCACATGAACGCCGACGGCGGCGAGGCGCTCCGGCGCTGCCTGCCGGCCGACCTGTTCGAGCTGTACGTGCAGACCTCGCGCCGGACGTACGACCGGCGCGAGTCGGTCGTCCTGGACGACCAGCTCAGCGAGCTGAGCTCGCAGCCGCACCTGGGCCCGCCGAACGAGGGGACGCGCCCGCACACCGGCGTCCACCGGCGCACGCTGCGCGCGATCCTGCGCGCCCGGCTTGGCGATTCCTTCCACCCCGGCCGAGCCGTCACCGGATACTCCGAGACGCCGGGCAAAGTGTCGGTCAAGCTCGCCGACGGCACCACCGCCGAGGGCGACGTCCTGGTCGGTGCCGACGGGATCCGCTCCGCGGTCCGCGGGCAGCGCCTTCCCGGCACCACGGTCATCGACACAGGCGTCCGCGGCCTGGGTGTCTTCGGCCGCACCCCGCTGACCGCCGAGCTGGCCGGGCAGCTGCCGCCGCACCTGTTCGAGGGCGTGATCATCGCCGCGGACCGCGCGGGCTCGCGGCTGCTGATCTCGGTCTACCGGCCCCGGCAGCGCCCGGAGGAGGCGGCGGCCGCGATCGCGCCCGACGTGACGCTCGAGCCGGTCGGCGATTACGTCATGATCAGCTGCAGCGTGGCGCCAGGGACGGTGATCCCGCCCGCGGCGCAGTGGACGCCCGGCACGCCGGCCATGCTCCGCCAGGCGATGCTGGACGCGATCGAGGGCTGGCATCCCGCCGCGCGAGCGCTGGTCGCAGGGGTCGACCTCAGCTCGGTGTTCGTGATCCCGTTCGGGTTCCTCGAGCCGGCCCCGCCCTGGGAGCCCTCCCGGGTCACGCTGGTGGGCGACGCCGCCCATGCGATGCTTCCCACCCTCGGCCTCGGCGCGAACCTCGCGCTGCGCGACGCGGCGAGCCTGCTCGGCCGGTTCTCCGCCGCCGGCCGGGGCGAGGTCGGCCTCGTCCCGGCCATCGGGATCTACGAGCAGCAGATGCGCGACTACGTGTACCCGTTCATGCGCATGACCATGGACCACGACCGGCAGTTCGGCGGCGGGGCGCTCGAGGGCCGCGAGCAGCGCCACGACGCGCTCGAGGGCCGCGAGCAGCGCCACGACGCGCCGGCCGGCTGACCGCCGATGATGCCCGGCCTGCACCACGTCGGCTACTGGGTCGACGACCTGGGCTCCGCGCAGCGGCGGTGGGGTGAGGACCTGGGCGTCGGGCCGTTCCAGGTCATCGAGCACGTGCCGTTCGAGGAGTTCGTCCTGGCCGCCGGCGATGAACGGCACGACGACGTGGTGTTCGACCATTCGGCGGCCTTCGCCGCCTGGGGGCCGGTCGTCGTGGAACTCGGCCAGGTCCACGCGATCGACGACCGCCTCGCGGCCGCCTACCGCGTCGCGCCGGGCTCGGTCAGCCACGTCTCCTGGGTGGTGCCGGACCTCACGCAGGAGAGCACGCGGCTGGCGCGGCTGGGTTGCCGGCTGATCAACACCGCCCGGTCGGGCCCGATCTCGGTCGCCTGGCACGACGGGGGGCCGCTGTTTCCCCACCCGATCGAGCTGCACCAGCACAACGACGTCATCGCGGGCATGCACGGCCACCTCGTCGCCCTGCGGGCGACCGACGCCGGCCAGGGCGGCGGCCAGTGAGATCCGCGACCATCCCGGGTTTCGGCGGCACGGTGATCCGCCCGGGCGAGGCCGGATACGACGCCGCCCGCGCGATATGGAACGCCATGCACGACCGCCGTCCGGCGCTGATCGCCCGGCCGCGGTCCGGGCCAGACGTGGCCGCCGCCGTCCGCTACGCGCGCGCCGAGGGCCTGCTGATCGCCGTCCGCGGGGGCGGCCACTCGATACCCGGGCACAGCGTCTGCGATGACGGCATCGTGATCGACCTGCGCGCCCTCAGCCACGTCCGCGTGGACCCGCGGCAACGGCGGGCCACGGTCGGCGGCGGGGCGTTGCTCGGCGAGGTCGACCGCGCCACCCAGCAGCACGGCCTGGTGCTCCCGGCCGGCGTGGTAAGCCACACCGGCGCGGGCGGCCTCACCCTCGGCGGCGGCGTCGGCCGCCTGATGCGCCGTTTCGGGCTGACCATCGACAGCCTGCTGTCCGCGGAGGTGGTCCTCGCCGACGGCCGGATCGTGCGGGCGTCGGCGGACCAGCACCCCGAGCTGTTCTGGGCGCTGCGCGGCGGCGGCGGCAACTTCGGCGTCGTCACCGAGTTCGAGTTCGCGCTGCACGAGCTGTCCGACCTCGTCATCCTGGCCACCTTCCACCCGCTCGGCGAGGCGCAAAGGGTGATCGGGCTCGGCCGGCGCGAGATGGCCGGCCCCGCCGCCCGCGACGAGCTGCTGTGGACGAGCTTCCTGCGGCGCGCCGGAGACGTGCCGTGGATGACGCCCGAACTCGTGGGCCGCCACGGCATCATGTCGCTCGTCGAGTGGTCAGGCGATCCTGGCGAGGGCCGGGCCGTGCTGGCCAGGATCCGGGCGGAGTTGCAGCCGGCCGCGAGCGACCTGTCCGTGGTGCCCTTCCTGGTCATGCAGACGATCACCGACGACCTGTTCGCCCACGGCCTGCGCACGTACATCAAGGCCGGCTTCGCCGACGACCTGCCCGGCGGGCTGATCGACGTGCTGCTCGACCGGGCCGCGTCCATCCGGTCGCCCATCTCGCAGGTGGAGCTGCTGGCGCTGGGCGGGGCGATCGCCCGGGTTGACCAGCACGCGACCGCGTTCCCGTTCCGCCAGGCGCGCTGGCTGGTCAACATCCCGGCCACCTGGCGGGACGCCGCCGACGACGAGCGCGAGATCGCCTGGGCGCGCGCGACCTACGCCGCCGTCAGGCCGTACCTGAGCGATGGCACCTACGTCAACTTCATGGGCGACGACGAGGACGAGGGGGCCGCTGGCGCGTACGGGCGGACGCTTGAGCGCCTGGCGCGCATCAAGAAGGCCTACGACCCGGATAACGTCTTCCGGCTCAACCAGAACATCGAGCCCGCGGGGAGGGCGGCATGAACGGCATCAGCGCCGCCGCCCAGGTCCAGCGCCGCCTGTGGGGCACCGACCCGCGCGCCTGGGCGGACCTGGCCGAGGCGCACAACCGCCCGCTGTTCGAGGCGGTGCTCGACGCCGCGGGCGCCGGCCCGGGCACCCGCGTGCTCGACGTGGGCTGCGGATCCGGGCTCACGCTCGTCCTGGCCGCCGGACGCGGCGCGGTATCCAGCGGCCTGGACATCAGCCCGGGCCTGCTCGGCCTGGCCCGCGACCGGCTCCCGCAGGCCGACCTGCGCGAGGGCGACATGGAGTCGCTGCCGTTCGGCGACGCCGCCTTCGACGCCGTGACCGGCGTCAACGCGTTCCAGTTTGCCGGGGACCCCCGGCGGGCGCTGGGGGAAGCCGCCCGCGTCGTTCGGCCTGATGGTTATGTGGTGGCCAGCCTGTTCGCGGCCCCCGAACGGTCCCAGGGCACGGTCGTCCACGAGGCCATGAGCGCGCTCATCCCGGCCGAGCACGCGGACGACCACGCCCCCTACGCCCTGTCGGCGCCCGGCAACCTGGAGGCGGCGCTGGCCGGCGCGGGCCTGCGGGTAGCAGAGAGCGGCGAGGTCGTGTGCCACTGGCGGTACGCCTCGACGGACGACGCGGTACTGGCCCTGCTGTGCTCCGCGGGCGGCGCCCGGGCCGTCCAGGCGGCGGGCGAACCCGCCGTCCGCGCCGTCCTGCACGATGCCCTCGCGCCGTTCCATGACCCGCGAGCCGGCACCGTCACCCTGCGGAACACGTTCCGCTGGGTCGCGGCCCGCCGCTGACCGAGACCTAACGAGGCGGGCGCGAGCAGCCCCGCCGCGACTCGCCCGGCCGTGGTGGGCGCGGCTGCCCAGGATCAGGCGAGCTGGATGTGGCCGGTCGCGGTGCCCTTCGTCACGGTGGTGCCATGCTGGTTGACGAGGTGCACGTCCACCGTGCACCGGGCGCCGCGTTGCTGTGGCTCAGCAGAATACCGGGATGGATAACCGGCCCTATCCCCTGGCGGCTCAGCACGTAGCGCAGGTGATAATCCTCGAGTGCCTCCAGGTACTGGCCTTGGACCTGATCGCTGATGGTGAACTCGAATGGCTCCAACGGTCCGACATATGTTGGCAGCTGCTGTTCCATCTAGCGATGCCGTGCGGCAGTTGAACGCAGGATGGCATGGTGCCATCCTGATCACGACCAGACGTTAGCGGGAGTCAAATGCCTTTTCGATATTCTTTTCACAATGGTACGCCGGGATGACCTTTCGGGGGCCGGCGCCGGTGCTTTGCGGCCTAGGATCCTGGACGCCGCCGGACGTCATCACGAATGACCAGCTCGCAGCGGTCCTTGACACCTCGGACGAGTGGATTCAGAGCCGGACCGGGGTGGTGCGGCGGCATGTCGCGGCCCCGGGAGTGGCCACCTCCGAGCTGGCCGCCGAGGCGGGCCAGCGAGCGCTCAAGTCCGCCGGGCTCGACGCCGTCGACGCCCTCATCCTCGCGACCACGACCCCGGACCGGCCGTGCCCGGCGACCGCGCCCGAGGTGGCCAGCCGCCTCGGGCTCGGACCGATCGCCGCCTTCGACATCGCGGCGGTCTGCTCGGGTTTCATCTACGCCCTGGCCAACGCCGCCGGGCTGATCGCCGCGGGCATCGCCGGGCGGGTCCTGGTCATCGGGGCGGAGAAGTTCACGGCCATCCTGAACCCCCGTGACCGGGGCACCCGGGCCATCTTCGGCGACGGCGCGGGCGCCGTGGTGCTCCGGGCCGGCGCGGCCGGCGACGTCGGCGCCGTCGGGCCGTTCACGCTGGGCAGCGACGGCGGCGGTGCCGACCTGATCATGGTCCCCGCGGGCGGATCCCGGCAGCCGTACCTGGGCGACGGCCAGGACGAGGCGGGCCGGTACTTCGTCATGCAGGGCCAGCCGGTCTACCGGCGGGCCGTGGAGCAGATGACCCGGTCCAGCGCGCAGGTCCTCGAGCTGGCCGGCTGGCCGGTTTCCGCGGTGGACTGGCTCGTGTGCCACCAGGCCAACCGGCGGATCCTGACCGCCGTCGCCGGGCGCCTGGGCATCCCGGCCGGCCAGTGCCTGGTCAACATCGATCAGGTCGGGAACACCGCGGCTGCGTCGATCCCGCTGGCGCTGGCCCATGGCGCGCGGAGCGGCGCGCTGCGTCCCGGCGACCGCCTCCTGCTCACCGGCTTCGGCGGCGGCCTCACCTGGGGCTCGACGGTGCTGCGCTGGCCGGACATCGTATGCGAGAGCTGAGCCGGGCCGTTCCGGCCGAGGGTGCCTGCGGGAAAGGGGAGTCATCGTGAGCGCTGACCGGATCCAGGTGGTCGTGACCGGCCTGGGCGCCTTCACGCCGCTGGGCGGCGACGTGGCCTCGCTGGATCAGCATCGAGCTCGGCGCCCGGGCCGGTGCCCACGCGCCGGTCAGCGCGTGCGCGTCGAGCACCGAGGGCGGAGCGTACGCCGAGCTGTACCGCACCCAGTTCGCCGGGCAGGCGGTGCAAGCCGGATGACCACGGTGCCGGGCCTCGCGACCTGGAGTTTGACCGGGCCGGCTCGCCTATATTAACGCTGAAGCCCGATCAGGGCGGGTCCCGTCATCCCATCCAATCGTGGAGACGTACATGAGCGTGCAAGCCGAGCAGGAAAGCTACGCTTTCCAGGCCGAGGTGGTCCAGATCCTGGACCTTATGGTGCATTCGCTGTACAGCAACAAAGAGATTTTCCTGCGCGAGCTCATATCGAACGCCTCGGATGCCATCGACCGGCTGCGGCTGGAACTGATGTCCCGTTCTGAGCTGCCCGGAGAAGACGGCCCGCTGCAGATCCATGTCAGCTACGACTCCGGCGCGGGCACGATCACCATCGCCGACAACGGGATAGGCATGAGCCGGGCGGAGGTGATCGAGAATATCGGGACCATCGCCAAGTCGGGGACCCGCGAGTTCCTGCAGGCCCTGACCGGCGATCAGCGCAAGGACGCCACCCTCATCGGGCAGTTCGGCGTGGGTTTCTACTCCTCCTTCATCGTGGCGGAGCGGGTCATCCTGACCACCCGCCGGGCCGGCCTGCCCGCGAGCGAGGGCGTCCGCTGGGAGTCCGACGGCAAGGGCGAGTACACCCTGGAAACCGTGGAGTGCCCGGCGCGGGGCACCACGATCGTGCTCAAGCTCCGGGCCGGAGAGGATGACTTGCTGCACGGATACCGGCTGCGCTCCATCATCCAGAAATACTCGGACCACATCAGCCTGCCGATCATCATGCCGAGCGAAAACGCCGGCGACGAGGCGCCGGGCGAGGCGGCCGTCAACGAGGGGTCGGCGCTGTGGGCGCGGCCCAAGAGCGAGCTAACCGAGCAGGACTACCGCGACTTCTACCGGCACGTGGCTGGCGACTTCACCGACCCGCTGGCCTGGGTGCACCGCAAGATCGAGGGAACCTACGAGTACACGCTGCTGCTTTTCATCCCGGCCCGCGCGCCCTATGACCTGTGGGTCCCGCAGGCCGGCCGCGGCGTCAAACTGCACATCCAGCGGGTCTTCGTACTGGAGGACACCGGTCAGCTGATGCCGCAGTACCTGCGGTTCGTCCGCGGGGTGATCGACTCCAGCGACCTGCCGCTCAACGTCTCCCGCGAACTGCTGCAGGGCAGCCGCGCCGTCGACAACATCCGCTCGAACGCGGTGAAGACGGTGCTGAAGCTCCTGGCCGAGATGGCCGGGAACGAACCGGAGAAGTACGCCGCCTTCTGGAAGGAGTTCGGCGCCGTCCTGAAGGAAGGCGTAGCCGACGACTTCGGCAACCGGGAGGAGATCGCCCGGCTGCTGCGGTTCAGGTCCACCAAGTCAGGCGGCGACGAGGCGGACGTCTCGCTCAGCGACTACATCAGCCGGATGAAGGACGGCCAGGAGCACATCTACTACCTGCTCGCGCCGAGCGCGGCCGCCGCGGCGAGCAGCCCGCACCTTGAGGCGTTCCGGCAGAAGGGCGTCGAAGTCCTGCTCCTGGGCGACGGCGTGGACAACTGGGTGGTGAGCAGCCTGCGGGACTTCGAGGGCAAGCGGCTGCAGTCGGTCGCCCAGGGCCCGGGCGACCTGGCCGGGCTGCAGGACGAAGCCGAGACGGCGGCCAAGGAGCAGGCCACCGCCGAATTCGCCGGCCTGCTCGGCCAGCTGAAGGCGATCCTGGCCGGGCAGGCCTGGGACGTCCGGGTGAGCAGCCGCCTGACGACCTCGCCGGCCTGCATCGTGGCCAACGAGCCTGATATCGACATCAACCTGGCTCGCCGGCTCAGGGGCTCGGGCCTGCCGAGCCAGCCGGTGCTGGAAATCAACCCGCGCCATCCGCTGGTGCAACGGCTCAACCGGGAACCCGCCGATCCGCGCCTGGCCGAATGGGCTCATGTCCTGTTCAACCAGGCGGTGCTGACCCTCGGCGCGCGGATCGAGGATCCGGCGGGCTTCGTCACCCGGCTGAATGACCTGCTGGTGGCCCTGTCCGCAGCAACAGACCCAGCCGCAGGAACAGATCACGCTGCAGGAACAGACCCAGCCGCAGCAACAGACCCAGCTGCAGGAACCGATCACGCTGCAGGAACAGGCCGCGCCGGAGGAGCGGACCGCGAAGAACCGGATAACCCAGCCACTGCCGATCAGTAGGGACGGCCGATGCCGGTGAAAGCAGTGCACGGAGTAAACATCAGCTTCGATGAGTACGGCTCGGGGGAACCGGTTCTCCTCATCACCGGTACCGGGCCCGGGGCAGCGAATGGACGGCACATCAGGTGCCCGCGCTGAGCTCGGCCGGCTACCGGGTGATCACGATCGGCAACCGGGGTGTCCCGCCCTCGGACGTGGACCCCGAGGGGTTCACCCTCGACGACATGGCGTCACCCTCGACGACATGGCGGAGGACGCCGTCGGCCTGATCGGCGCCCTGGGCATCGGCCTGTGCCGGGTAGTGGGCTTCTCGCTGGGCGGCATCATCACCCTGGAAGCGTGACGGTAAGGGCGGGAATCAGGCTCGTGTGCGAAGCTACTGGCTATGTCCGCTTCACCCGGCAAGCTGCTCGCCGTCAGCGACCTGCACGTCCGCTACCCGGAGAACCGGAAGTTCGTCGAGGACCTGCGGCCGGAATCTGACCAGGACTGGCTGCTCGTGCCCGGCGACATAGGCGACAGGTGGGCTGACATCGAGTGGGGGCTGAGCCAGCTCAGCCAGCGGTTCAGCACGGTGGTGTGGTCGCCGGGCAACCACGAGCTGTGGACTGTGCCCTCGGACCCGGTCCAGTTCCGCGGCGCGGAACGGTATCTGCAGCTTGTGGCCCTGTGCCGCCAACTGGGTGTGATCACCCCCGAGGATCCGTACCCGGTGTGGCAGGGCGCCGGCGGCCCGGCCGTGATAGCGCCGCTGTTCCTGCTCTATGACTACACATTCCTCCCGCCCGGGGTCCGCACCAAGGCCGAGGCGCTCGCCGAGGCCTACGAGACCGGTGTCGTCTGCACGGACGAGTTCTTGCTCCACCCTGACCCGTATCCGAGCCGCGAGGCCTGGTGCCAGGCCAGGATCGAGACCACCCTGCAGCGGCTCGAGGCCGCCGACGAGGGCCTGCCGACCATCCTGGTCAGTCATTTCCCCCTCATCCGCGAGCCCACCAAGGTGCTCCGCTATCCCCTGTTCGCCCAGTGGTGCGGGACCGAGCGGACGGCGGACTGGCACCTACGGTTCCGCGCCCTGACGGTGGTCTACGGCCACCTGCACATCCCGCGCGCGATCTGGCAGGACGGAGTGCTCTTCGAGGAAGTATCGCTGGGCTATCCGAGCGAGCTCAAGCTGCGCGCCGACCGGCCGCGTCGCGTGAAGCAGATCCTCCCGCCCAAGCGGCTCCCGCCCGAGCCGGCCGGGTCC
>WNGL01000595.1_pt1 | contig 42647 bp, 54 predicted proteins | sample 5400591 | NCBI WGS metagenome assembly WNGL01 (sample SAMN13153377, study PRJNA577476) | soil metagenome | isolation source: 80 cm soil or saprolite under Garry oak tree replicate 1 | place: USA:California | collected 2016-06-15
GGCGGGGGCACGGTCTCACCCAAGAACTCGAAGTCCGAGGTGACTCAGGGTGCTCACCCGCCAGCGGCTACCGGAGCCAAGTCTCCCGCACCGGGGTGATGCCCCGCTCGGTGTGACCCGGTAGCCCCCATTAGGGTGAGCCTTGCGGTGTAGCGCAGCAGCGGCTTCATGCGTTCAGGGACCGGGGCGGCACTGACGTCGGTGAGCAGCGCGGCCAACGTGCCGTCGGAGATCCCGAACGCCTGCGCGGTGGCGGTGTGGACACCGTGACAGTAGCGGCAGGCGTTCAGCCCCGACACGGCCGCCGCCCGGGCCTGTGCCTTCGGCGGCCTGGCGTCTCCTGCCGCGAGTCTGCGGCAGGATCCCTAAAGGGCGAGCTGCTCCAGCGCGGCGAGGTAGGCCTCGCTGTAGGTGGGGAACTGGGCGACCTGGTCGAGTAGCACGCTGATGGGGATCTGGGCACGGATCGCCAGGGCGGCCTGGTGGATCCATTCGCTGGCCAGCGGGGCGACGGCCCAGGCGCCGGCCAGGACGCCGCGGTCGCGGTCGGCGAGCAGCCCGAGGACACCGCGCGGGTCGCGCTCGTAGGTCCAGGGCCGGGCGATGGCGTCGGCGAGGGTGATCTCGGCGGTGGCGGTGTTGATGCCTCGGGCGGCGGCCTGGGCGGCGGTGAGGCCGACGGCGGCGATCTCGGGGTCGGCGAACACCACCCGGGGAATGCCCTCATAGGCGGCGGCGCGGTCGCGGCCGAGGATGTTGTCGGCGGCGATACGGCCCTGGTACATGGCGACGTGGGTGAACAGGGCGACGCCGGTGACGTCGCCGAGCGCCCACAGGCCCTGCCCGGCCCGGCACCGGTCGTCGACGGGGACCCCGCCGCGCCCGGTGAGCTTCACGCCGGCGGCGTCCAGGCCGAGCCCGGCGGTGGCCGGGCGGCGGCCGGCGCCGAGGATCACCACGTCGGTGTCCACCAGTGTGCCGTCGTCGAGGGTGACGACCGTGGTCGCGCCGGCCCGGCGGGCGCGGATAACGGTGCGCCTGGTACGCACGGTGACGCCGTCGGCGGCCAGCGCCTGCTCGGCCAGCTCGCCGACCCGGGGGCCCTCCCGGTCGATCAGCCGGTCCGCGCGCTGGACGATGGTGACCTGTGCGCCCATCCGGGCGTAGAACTGGCCGAGCTCGACCCCGACCGCGCTGCCCCCGATCAGCAGCACCCGGCCGGGGATATCGCGGACCGTGGTAGCTTCCCGGTTGGTCCACACGGTCACCTGATCCAGGCCCTCGATGTCCGGGCGGACCGGCTGCGACCCGGTGGCGATCATGACGTGATCGGCTTCCAGCAGCTGGCCGCCGGCCTCTACCTGGCCGGGCCCGGCCAGCCGGGCGGCGCCCTTGACGACCGTGGCGCCGGCCTGCTGGTAGCCGCTGACCTGGGCGGTGTCGTCGAGGTGGCGCACCATGTAGTCCCGGTACTCCCGTAGCCCCGCCCACTCCAGGGCCGGGGTGGCCACCCCGGCCGCCCGGCCGGCTTCCGCCCGGGCCTCGGGCCCGCGCAGCAGCGTCTTGGACGGGATGCACGCCCAGTAGGCGCACTCGCCGCCGATCAGCTCGCGCTCGACCACCGCTACCCGCCGCCCAGCCTCCAGCAGCCGCCCGGCTGCGGCCTCACCGCCCGGGCCCATCCCTATGACGATCACATCGAACCTGTCCACATGCGCCTCCTGATGAGTTCATTGAGTGAGCCTGGGGCCGGCCTGGCCTCGGCCGAGCTGCCGACGCGGTGCGTGAACCCCCGGCCCGGCCGACGGCATGCTCCGGCCAGGGCCGGCGGCTGGGTCTGGGACCGGCGCGCAGGCGGCACGGTCAGCCCGGCGGCCAGGACCGCGCCAGCCGGCCGAGGGACAGCACCCATCCGGTGATGCTCACAGGCGCCGCATGCAGTTCCCGGGCGGGGTGTTCGCAGCGGTCATCCCGCCGCTCCCCGCCGGGAAGCTGCCGCCCCGGCCTCCCCGGCGCAGCCCGTCACGCCGGGCTCGCAGCAGGCCCTGCCGCGGCGCCTGCGGTGGATGACCAGGGCCGCGACCGCCACCAGCACCCCGGCCCCCAGGCCGAGCGCGCCCCAGGCCAGCGCCCCGGCCGCAGCCAGGGCCGCGATCAGCAGCGGCCCGCCGCAGCAAGCCAGCGGAACCAGCAGCAGCCACAGCCCGCCCAGCCCCGGCCGCTCTCCGCCCCCGGCGCCCGCCCGGGAGGCGGGCGGGCGGCCCTCGCCCCCGGCTTCTGAGCGCGCAGCCCATGCGTCTGAGCCGACAGCCCGGCCATCGGTGAAGGCATCCTGCTGCCCGTCGTCGTGACTCATGCCGGCCCCATCTCAGGCGGCGCAGCAGGACAGGCGGGCGACGTCGCGGGTGAAGCCCTGGGCGGCGAGCTTGAGGGATTCGGCCGTGGTCAGGTAGGGGTGGAAGGTGGCGGCCAGCTCGGCGGCGGTGATGTGGTGGCGGATGGCCAGGACCGCGGACTGGATGACGTCCCCGGCCCCCTCGCCGGCCACCGAGGCGCCGAGCAGCGCGCCGGTGGCGGCGTCGGCGACCAGTTTGGTGACCCCGGTGGTGTCGTGGTTGACCAGGGCGCGGGGCACCGCGGTGGCGGGCAGGACCGACGTCTGGACCTGGTAGCCGGCGTCGCGGGCCTGGGCCTCGGTGAGCCCGGCGCCGGCGGCCGGCGGGCTGGTGAAGATGACCCGGGGCAGCCCCGTGAGGTCGGTTTCCTGGCCAGCGCCGAGCAGGGCGTTGCCGGCCGCCAGGGCACCCTGGTAGGCGGAGACGTAGACGAACTGGGGGGCGGGCGTGACGTCCCCGGCCGCCCACACCCGGGGGTTCGTTGTTCGCAGTTGCTCGTCGGTCACGACCGCGCCGCGGGCGTCGGTGGCCACCCCGGCGGCTTCCAGGCCCAGGCCGGCGGTGCTGGGGCGGCGGCCGGTGGCGACCAGGATCTCGCTGGCGTCGATGACGATCTCATCGCCGCCGGCGGTGGCGCGGATGCGGCGCAGGTCCCCGTCGCGTTCCACCGAGTGGATCTGGGCGGGGGCGTGGATCGTGGCGCCCTGGCCGCGCAGCACCCCGGCCAGCGCCTCGGATATCTCGGGTTCCTCGAAGGGGGCGATGCGGCTGGCCACGTCGAGGAAGGTGACCGCGGAGCCCAGGTGGAGGAAGAACTGGCCCAGTTCCAGGCCGACCGCGTTGGCGCCGATGACCGCCAGCCGGGCCGGGACCTGCTTGAGGTCCAGCGCGGTGGTGCTGGTCAGGTACCCCGCCTCGGCCATGCCCGGGATGGGCGGGGCCGCGGGGGAGGCGCCGGTCGCGATCAGCACCGCGCCGGGCCGGACCGGCCGCCCGGCCACCTCGACGGTGTCCGGGCGGGTGAACCGGGCGTGCCCGGCCAGGACCTCGAAGCCGTAGGCGTCCACGAGATCGGCGTACTTCTCCTGCCGCAGAGCGGCGACCAGCTCGTCCTTCTGCGTGACCAGCGCGGCCAGGTCGACCGGGCCCGCCGTGGTGGTGATCCCGGCGAAGGGATGGTGGCCGGCGGCCCAGTACGCCGCGCCGGCGGCCAGCAGCGCCTTGGACGGGACGCAGCCCACGTTCACGCACGTCCCCCCGAGCGTGCCGGCCTCGGCCAGGGCCACCCGGTACCCGGCGTCGCGGCCGCGGATGGCCGCGGCGAACGCGGCCGAGCCCGCGCCCAGCACCAGCAGGTCATAGTCCGCGTCCGGCTGGCCGGACGCAGGGGGGGCGCCGGGCGACTCGGCCCGCAGTACCCCGGGGGTGTAGCCGGCGCTGGTCACCGCGGCGCGCAGCCGCGCCTCGGTGGCGCCCTCGGGCCAGGTGAAGCGGGCCACGCCGCGGCGGAAGTCGGCTGAGACCTGCGCGGCTCCGGCCTCTTCCAGGGCGGCGGTGACATGGTGCTCGCAGTCCGTGCAGGTCATGCCGGCCACCTCCAGGGCGGCGCGGCGGGGTGTCGTGGTCATCAGTCGTTTCCTCCTTCGCCGGGCGGCGGGTCGGCCTGTGATGGCGGCGGCCCGCCGCACGGGCCCTTCAGATCCAGTCCGGGCCGATCCGCTGGCAGCTGGCCAGGTGATCGGCCCGGCCGGCGATCAGCGGCCGGGCGGCGGCCAGCAGGCCGGCCAGCCGGGGGTCAGCGGCCCGGTAGACCACCTGCCGCCCCCGGCGCTCGGACCGCGCGAACCCGCACCACCGCAGGCAGGCCAGGTGGTTGGACACCCTGGCCCGCGGCACACCCGCCGCAGCGGTCAGCTCCGAGACCGTGCACGGCCCGGCCAGCAGCAACTCCAGGATCCGCAGCCGGGTCGGATCCCCCAGCACCCGGAAGAACCGGGCCGCGGCGGCCGCCGGGACGGGATCGCTCGCAGCGAGCGGCAGGCTGTCCATAGATCAATCATAACAGGAAAACCTGTCATGTTCCCGGGGACCCCGCGCCCCAGCGCCCTGCATCGGGAGCGGCCGGCGGTAAAGAGGAGGCCGTGCGCACCGGCAGGGCTAGCCCGGTGAACGCCGGATAGCATCCACCGCGCGTTGCACCCTCGCCTATAGCTGCCCACGACAGAGAGTGGGGCGCGCCGTCTTGCTGCGCCGAGGTCACCTTCCGGCGCAGGGTGCTCACGAGAAATCGAAGCCAGACCTGAGTTGCCTGCGGAGTGTCAGCAATGTGACAGACGCCATGCCTTGAAGCTGGCTTTAAGGTTGAGTCGGGCGCATGGGAGACGGGCTGCGAGTGGGTGAGCTGGCGCAGCGGGCCGGTGTGAGCGCGCCGACCCTCCGGTTCTACGAGCGGGCGGGCGTGCTGGCGCCGCCGCAGCGCAGTAAGGCCGGTTACCGGCTGTACCCGCCGGAGGCGGTGGCGGACCTGCGGTTCATCGCGCGGGCGAAAGCTCTGGGCCTGTCGCTGGATCAGATCCGGGTGCTGCGGGCGCCGCCTGCCGCGCAGGCCGGGCGCCGCCAGCTGCGTCACGTGCTAGCCCACCATCTGGTGCGCATCCGGCGGCAGCGCCAGCAGCTGGAGGCGCTGGAGGATGCGCTTGCGCGGCTGTTCACCGGGGCGGCGGGTGAGGGCGCCGCCACGCCCGAACTGCCTGCGGCGGCGCTGGCCGGTGAGATGGCGCGGATCGAGGCTGCCGTGTGCCGGTGCGGGTGCGCCCTGGACCCGGGGTGCACGTGCGGCTGCCCGTGCTGCACCCTCGATCCCGCCGGAACGGGGCGGCCGTGCAGGAAGGGAGATAAGTAGTGCAGGTGGTGTGGCTGATCCTGGACGGGCCGGGCGGGGCCTGCGGGCGAGCTGGCAGCTGCTGTGGGCCAGCCTGTACGGGCTGACGCTGGGCTTCCTGATGTCCGCGGTCGTGCAGGTGGTCATCCCGCAGCGGCTGCTGCGCCGCTACGCCACCGGCGGGCTGCGCGGGATCGCCGCCGCAGCCGGGTTCGGCGCGATCAGCTCATCCTGCTCCTACGGGTCGGCCGCGGCCACCCGGTCGCTGTACCGCCAGGGGGCAGACGCGCGGGCGGCGTTCTCGTTCCTGATCAGCTCGACCAACATGAACATCGCGATCCTGGTGATGTTCTGGACGCTGGTGGGGTGGAAGTTCGCCTTCGCCGAGCTGTTCGGCGGGGTGATCATCATCGCCGTGGTGGCCGCCGGGCTGAGCGTGCTGTTCCCGCGCGGCGCGCTGGACCGGCTCCGCGACGACGCCCGCGAAGGGGCCGATCACACCGCCGGCGATCAGGCCGATCGTGCCGCGGTCCCCGCAGGCGCCGCCGCGCCGGCAGCCGCCGGCAGCCGCCGGGCCAAGCCAGGCTGTGGCGGCCGGGGATACCCGGCCGCGGTTGCCCGCCGAGGAGCAGGACGCCGTCTGCGGCATGACCGGCTCATCCGAGCACGCGGTGGCCTACCGCGACCGGGAGTGCCGGTTCTGCTCGGCGGGCTGCGCGCAGAGCTTCGCCGCCAGCCCGGCCAGATATGCCACACCGGACAGTGGTGAGGCCGAGCCGCCGCGGCCGTCCCTGACCAGCCTGCAGACCTGGTACGCGATAACGGCGCGGGCGTGGGGCGACGTAAAGATGCTGCGCACGGAACTGATCGCGGGCTATCTGCTGGCCGGGTTCGCCGAGGCGCTGATCCCCCGGCGCGCGTTCAGCCAGGTGCTGCACGCTGTCGGAGCTGTCCCGGTGATCGGCTACGTGCTGCTGCTGCTGTTCGGCCTGGCGATCGCCGTGGCCACCTTCGTGTGCTCGATGGGCAACGTGCCGGTGGCGAGGTTCCTGAAAGCGGCGGGCGTGCCACTGGGCGCCAACACCGCCTACATCTACGGCGACCTGCTGATCCTGCCGCTGGTGCGGATCTACCGCCGCTCGTTCCCGCCGAAGCTGGCCGCCGCGTTCCTCGGCCTGTTCGTAGCCGGGGCATGTGTGGCGGGCGCGGTCATGGAAGCCGTCATGCACGCCCTGCCATAGGAGGAAACCGCCGGTGAGCTTCGACACCATCGCCAACGCGGCCGCCCTGGCGGTCATCGCGGTCCTGGCCATCATCTACTGGCACGGCAAGCGCCAGCGGGGCAACCAGCCGCCCGGCGGCCAGCGCTAACAGGTTCCCGGGCCTGCCGGCCGGACGGTCAGGGCCGGGGAACCGGCTCCAGGGTGCCGCGGCTGTCGCGGAGCCACTCGATCCGCAGGTCGACCTTGGCGTCTAGCAGCAGGTTCATCACCGGGCACCGGGCCTCGGTCTCTGCGATCAACGCGGCCAGCGCCTCCATGGGCTCGCCGGTGGTCACGACGGCGCGTACCCGCACGGTCTGGAAGTGCGGGCGCACCGACCGGTCGCCCTGGCGGCCCCGGATGTCGATGGTGAACGCGGCCTCGAAGTCCAGGCTGGCATAGTGAAGGCCCATCTCGGTGGCGGTGCGGCGGAACGTCACCGCCTCGCACCCGCACAGCGCTGCGAGCACGGCCTGCAGCGGCGAGGGACCCCGGCCGGTGCCGCCGTGCCGTGCCGGCTCATCGAGGGTGAGCCTGCCGGACTCGCCGTAGTCGACGACGGTCGCCATGGTGGCTTGGTTGCGCGCGGACAGCGTCTTGCGCCGCACGAAGCCTTCGCCGCTTGTCATCGCCGGTCACCCGCTTCTTGCGAGCTATCAGGGCCACCTCTGAACGTAACATGGGGCCGGGGCTACCGTCGGTCTCGTGCTGGCCCTGCTGGCGTCACCAGCCGGGCGAGGGTGTCTTCGAGGCCGGCATCGCGGATGAGCCCGTCGAGGCGGGCGGCCGCTGCCCCGTCGCGCAGCCAGACCAGGGTGGGGATGCTCATCACCTGGTACCGGGCCGGAGTGATGGTGTCGGTATCGATGTCGATGCGGTAGCCGGTGAACGCCCCGTGGTGCCGGCGGGCGAACGCCTCAAGCCGGGGGCTCGAGCGCCCGGCACGGTGCGCAGGCGGCCTGCCAGAAGTCCAGCAGCACCAGCCCGCCCCGGCTGATCGCCTGGTTCACCTGGCCGGCCGGGAGAACCGGAAAGCCTGCCAGCGCCGCCTCACCTCTTTCGTCGCCCCCATCGGAGGATGGACCTTCTATCCGTCTGGAATGTCAAGCCGGGTTCTGGCGCTGAGTCTCCCCGCGCAGGCTTGACATTCCACTCGAATGGAAGCTCTACGGTGAGAGTGCCGCCGCCGGAGGCATCGGCGCAGGCACGTAGGAGGCCATGATGACAACCGTCACGATCACGGTTCGCCAGATCCACTGCGGGGGCTGCGAGAACACCATACGCACCGCGTTGTCCCGGCTGGACGGAGTGCGCAGCGTGCAGCCAGACCACCGCACCAGCCAGGTGCGCATCTCCTATGACGAGGCCCGCGTCAGCGACGCCGGGCTCCGCGAGGTCCTGGCCGGGATCGGCTTCGATCCGGCCGCGTGACCGGGCAGGCGCGCGGGGGAGAACCGAACGGGGCTCTGTTACGCCGGGTCGGATGCAGGCAATGGAGGCGAGGGCGATGCGGATCGGGGAGCTGGCCGGCGAACTGGGCCTCAACCCGCGGACCATCCGCTACTACGAGACGATCGGGCTGTTGCCGGCCCCGGAGCGCACCGGCGGCAACTACCGCGCCTACAACTCCGGCGACCTGGAGCGGCTGCGGTTCATCCGGGCCGCCCAGCGGCTCGGGCTGACCCTCGACGAGATCCGGGAGGTGCTCGCGTTCGCCGAGCGCGGCGAGCCGCCCTGCGGGTTCGTCCGCGAGCGGCTGCGCCGCGAGGTCGCGGCGATCGACGCCCGGATCGCCGAGTTGCAGGCGCTGCGCAGCGAGCTGGCCGATCTTGAGGCCAGGGCCGGCCGGCTGCCGCCGCCCGCCGAGGGCGAGTACTGCCCGCTGGTGCACGTCAACCAGGATCCGGGCCGTGCCCGGGCCGCCGCGACCTCCGGCATCCGCACGGGGAAGCCACGCCCTGCGGCCTCGTTGCAGATGACCGCGACCAGCGAGCCCGCGGCCGGCAGGCCCGGCCGCGGCGGGGCTGGCCGCCGATGAGCGAGTGTGAGGGCCAATCACGCTCACCGGAGTTGACCTTCTAGCCGAATGGAAGGTGCATCGTGATGGTGACGGCCGCCGGGAGCGGAACGGCAGACGGCCGGGGAGGGTACACGATGACCACTGAGACGCCGGTGCGCAAGCGCCGCAGAAACCAGCCCGCGACCGGGGAGGAGTGGCTGGCCAGGGCGCCCCGCACAGACGAGCAGGGGCTGGCGCGCCTGCAGGTGAAGCTGGGGAAGCTGCACTGCTCGTTTTGCGTGGCCACGATCGAGAAGGCGGTCGGCCGGCTCGACGGGGTGGAGCAGGTGTCGGTGTCGCTGGCGCATGAGGAGGGGCTGGTCACCTACCGGCCAGACGCGATCACCGCCGCTGAGATCGTGGACACGCTGCGGCAGGTGGGCTACTCGGTGCGCGACCCGCGCAAGGTGGCCGGGTATGAGGCCGAGGAGGCCGAGCTGGCCGAGGAGCGGAACCGGTTCCTGGCCGGCCTGGCCACCACCTTGGTCACGCTGACCCTGATGAGCTTCAAGTGGGCCGGGCATCCGCTGACCGTGGCCTGGGGCGGGCACCGCTGGCTCATTGGGCCGTGGGTGATCCTGGGCCTGGCGCTGGCCATGATGCTCATCGTGGCCCGGCCGATCCTGGTGATGGCCTGGCAGAGCGCGCGACGGGGGATCTTCAATCAGCACGTGCTGCTGGAAGCCGGCGCCTGGGGCGGGCTGGCCGGCGGGGTCCTCGGCCTCTTCGTGGCGCCCCGGGTGTTCCCGGCGGGGGACTTCCTGTCGGTGGCGGTGTTCATCACCACCTACCACCTGCTGTCAGGCTGGGCGTCGGCGCTGGTACGGACCAGCTCATCGCGGGCGGTGCGGTCGCTGCTGGACCTGCAGCCCGACACCGCCCGGGTGCTCCGCGGCGGGTCCGAGATCGAGGTGCCGGCAGCTCAGGTGGCGGTGGGCGAGCGGGTCCGGGTGCGGCCCGGCGAGCGGATCCCGCTGGACGGCCGGATGACCGAGGGGTATTCCGCGGTCGATGAGTCGATGGTCACCGGGGAGCCGGTCCCGGCGGAGAAGCGGGCCGGGGATGAGGTGATCGGCGGGTCGGTCAACCAGGCTGGCAGCTTTCTGTTCGAGGTGACCCGGACCGGGGAGGACACGTTCCTGGCCCAGGTGGCCCAGCACATCGAGGAGGCCCGGGCGCTCAAGCCCGGCATCATCCAGCTCGTCGACCAGATCCTGAAGGTGTACGTGCCGGCGGTGCTGGGGTTCGCCGCCGTGGCCGCCGCAGTGTGGACGCTGGGCGCCTGGGCGGTCACCGGGCACATCGGCTGGCCGAAGGCGGTGTTCGCCGCGCTGGCAGTGCTGGTCATGGGCTACCCGTGCGCGCTGGGCATGTCCACCCCGCTGGCCATGATGCGCGGCGGCGGGATCGCCGCCCGGCAGGGCATCCTGATGCGCTCGGGCGACGCGTTCCAGGTCTTCGGCCAGATCACCCGGGCGGTGCTGGACAAGACCGGCACCCTGACTGTCGGCAAGCCCGCGGTGGTGTCTTTGGTGCCCGCCGCCGACGTGACCGAGCGGGATCTGCTGGCTGCTGCGGCTGGTGCTGAGGCCGCCTCCGAACACCCGCTGGCCCGGGCGATTGTCCAGGCCGCCCTGGCCCGCGAGCTGGACATCCCCGACGCCGGCGACTTCGGATCGGAGACCGGCCAGGGTGTCACCGCGACGGTCGACGGCGCCAGAGTGGCCGCCGGCAAGCCGGACTGGATCGCCGCCGCCACCGGGCCGCTGCCCACCGGGCTGGCCGGCCAGGGGCGGCAGATGGAGGCGGCAGCGCAGACCGTGATCGCGATCGCCCGCGACGGCGCGCTGCTGGGGCTCGCCGGAATCGCCGACGAGATCAAGCCCGACGCTGCGGAAACTGTGGCCCGGCTCCGCGAGCGGGGGATCGAGCCGGTCATGCTCACCGGCGACAACCCGCGCACGGCCGCTGCCGTTGCTGCCGCCGTGGGCATCAGCGACTTCCGCGCCGGGCTGCTCCCCGGCGACAAGGCCACCGCGGTCCGGGACCTGCAAGCCGCTGGCCACCGGACGCTCATGGCAGGCGACGGGATCAACGATGCTCCCGCCCTGACCCAGGCCGACATCGGCATCGCGATGGGCGCGGGCACCGACATCGCCATCGAGTCCGCCGACATCGTCCTGACCGGCAGCCGGCTCTCAGCGGTTGCTGATGCCCGCGACATCGCCGTCGGCTCGTTCCGCAAGACCAGGCAGAACCTCGCCGTCGCCCTAGCGTTCAACGGCATCGGGGTGCCGCTGGCGGTGACCGGCCTGCTGGCCCCGGTGTGGGCGATGATCGCCATGATCGCCTCGGTGTCCACCGTGCTGGCCAACTCCTTCGGCACCCGGCTGCGGCCCCGCTCGTTCGTCCTGCTGGGCCGCTGGCTCGGCCAGGTCAGCCGGGAGCTCATCGGGCTGCTCCATCCGCCGCGGCTGGCCCGGCTGGCCTGGCGGGCCGAGGTCGCCGACTACCTCGCCCTCGTGGCCGCCGCGATCGGCGCCGGGTACGGCTGGCACTGACGGCGCCCCAGCCTCACCCGCCGGCGCCGACCCCGCGACCTGGCGCCTTCCCGAGCATGCCGGTGACGATCGATGCCTGGATCGCCGCCAGGTGCAGGGTTTCGGTGTCGCCCATCCACATGCTGGCCAGTTCGAGCGCCTGGATCACCACCCCCTTGGCGAAGTCCGTCTCAGGGAAGCCGAAACGCTCGTCGAGGGCCCTGCGGTAGGCGGCCTGCCAGGCCGGGTTTCCCCACATGTGGACGTAGAAGACCGCTGCCACGTTCTCGGGATGGTCCACGGTATGGAACGGGCTGTTCGGGCTGTAGGTCTCCCAGTCAACGATCACGATGCGGCCCGTCGGCAGCACGATGAGGTTTCTGGGATAAAAGTCGCCGTTGTTCACGATCATGGGCGTCTGCTGCTCGCGGGCCAGCAACTGCTCCGCTCTCGCGCAGTCGTCAGGCGAGAGGAGGCCGGCGCGCATGAGCTGGTGGGCGATGCCTGCTGACCGGCGGAGGGCCGCTGCGTGGTCGAAGCCGAGGCCGGGGCACGACCTGCTCCTGTCCACTCTCAACTCCTACCTTGAGGCCGTGGGCGGGCACGCCAGCGTGATTGTCCGGTTCGCAGACGGGCACGAAGCTGAACTTGATCTCTCCCAGCTCACCTGACCAAGATGAGGGCTGAGCCCAGCGACAGATTGAGCGCCCGCCTGACATCCGAGCATCGATGTGCGGCACGGCCTGCCGATGGAAGCACCGCACCGGGTCGGCCTGGGTACACGCCAGGTACATCGCAGGTCCGCCGAAGGTCAACGCCCAACCCGGCAGAGAGCCGCTTTCGGCCCCTCTGTTAATCCGCTCAAACCGTGAGCCCAGCTCGGTCGAACCGGGCGATAAGGCTGGGCTTGCGGAGGTGCGCTTCGCGCAGAGCCGCGAAGCGCCGCGCGAACGCCTGGTCCTGGTCATCGCGCTGCGCGAGTTCTTGCAGGTCCCTGAGCAAGGTGACGGCCGCGTCGTACTGAGCTGACAGCTTGGTGTTGATCAGCCTTTCGGCGTCGGCCCACGCAGCCTCCGGGTCGTGGGCCAGTTCGTCAAGGCGCCTTTGCCGGGCCGCCGCACGCTGTTGTTCCCGGAGGGCCTGCTGGGCGGCGGCAATGGCCGCGGCACGCTGTTCGCGCTGCAGGCGGCTCGCCGCGGCAGTGTCGAGGAGCTCGGCGACGGTCCGCCGGGGCCGGGAGGACCGCTGCTGATCTGGGTCCCCGCGCAGGCCCCGCAGTAGTTCCATCCGGGCCCTTGCCGCCTGGTCTTCTGCGACCAGCGTGAGAAGCCTGTCCTTGTCGCTGACGGGGAGCTTGGCGATGTGGGAGGCCAGCGCGCGCGCATCGTCTTTTAGTTCGGGCAGCCCCGGACTGGCCTCGGCCGCGACCTGGAGAAGGTCGGAGTCGAGGCGGAGGAAGTCGGCCAGGGCGCGCTGCGGGGCGGTGAGTGATCCCAGGCCGGCAGGGACCGGCGGCTCCAGCTCATCTTCGTCCTCATCGCCGAACGCGTCCTCATCGCGTTCCCACGAGCCGTAGGCCGACAGCCAGGCCAGATAAAGAGGCCGCAAGTCCCCGGCGGCGAGTTCGGAGCGGACGCCGACGATGGCCGACAGCGAGTCCTCGGCATCTTCCACCCACTCCCCCGCTTCGTCCTCGCTGGCCAGGTCGAGGATCACGTAGTCGCGGGTGGTCGACATGCCGACCTGGCCGTCGACGCAGTATTGCCCGGCGATTTCCGGGTCGAGGAGCGTGCGCGGCAGCCGGAGCATGATCCGGTGAGTGCCCCAGTTCGTAAGGTACAGATGCGCGTCGTAGTAACGCTGCATCATCTGGTCGGGGCTGCCTTTGAAGTCGCCCCAGTGGTATTCGTTGGTGAAGCTGGTGGCAGTGATCCTGGCCCGGGTGGAGAGCTGGCGGACTTCAGCCTGCTCGGCAGCGGTCAGCGGACGGTCCACCGCGAGGAACTCGTAGTACTGGTACTCGCTCATCCCCGGCCCGCCCAGTGCCGGTAGGCGGCGATCCACTCCGACCCCGGCGGAGCAGGGGCCGCCAGCGGGAGGTCGAGGATCGGAATCGACTGGCGGTGCGTCCCGCGAACGCAGATCGCGACGATTCCGCAGTCAGTGAGGTCAATGCCCGCCACGGTCGCCTCGACACCCAAGACCCTTGTCGTGAACGGCAGGGCCAGATTTTCTTCGATCATCGTGTAGAAGCCGGTCAGCTGCTCGTCCTCGCCATAGGCGTCCACGATGGCCTCTTCGACCAGCTCATCCAGGTCCGCCTGGCTCAGCTCCGCCATAGCCGCAAGCGTAGTGGCGTGCTAAGCCCGCCGGGCATTGTCCTGGCGACATCACAGGTCATTCCCCCCTGCCTCCATAAAGGTTGCCTGCCGACCTTGCTGACCGCTACCAGGCACCTCCTGGCCATGCGGGTGCCCCGCCGCCCGGGACATCCCTCGCAGGTCCGACAGCCGTCTCCGGGATTTTGCTGGTGGCTGGCCGAATGCTCCCGACGCCGATGAGTCCGTTCATTACCCGCTGCCACCTAACCGCTATCACTCCGTAGCCGGGTGATCCGAGAGCGCTGCACTCATCGGACAAATGTGCTATGCCCGGCGGCAAGACGGTCGCCGCTAGCTCAGGCCTGCCATTCGCAGTCAGTCCCATCATGTACGCCCAATCCGGATGAATCCGGCGCTGTGCCCGCTGGCGGACACGCTCACCACCAGCAGCCGCATCTTGTCCCGTCGTGCCCACGTAGCGTGGTCAGCGTGAGTGAGACTCTCCAGCGCTTGGACGGCGAGTTGCCTGCGGCGGTGGCTGCGGAGCTGGGGCGGCTGCGGGCTGAGAACGCCCGGCTGCTGCGCCTTCTCAGGCTGACTCCGGCCGAGGCTGCGCCGCCGGGTCCGGCCCAGGCGGGATATTTCGAAGCGCCGCCCGGCCCGGTGCACGCCGGCTCGGCCCCGGAGGCGAAGGTCGCGTTCTTCGGCGCACTGTTCGCCGCCCGCACGGATGTCTACGCGGTCCGCTATGAGAACCGGCGCGCGGGCAGAGCGGGCTGGGTTCCGGCGGTATGGGGCGGTTGGCGCAAGGGCGTCCCGCACGCCGAGCGGGATTACCTGCCGCTGACGGCGGAGGTGCTGGCTGCACACCTGTCCGGGAAGATGCACGTCGGGCTGTACCCGCTGCTGGACGGCGACCGTTGCTGGTGGGTGGCGGCTGACTTCGACGGGCCGGAGGCGATGTTCGACGCGCTGATGTACCTGAAAGCCGCCAGGGCACTTCAGGTACCGGCGGCGCTGGAGGTCTCGCGTTCGGGGACCGGCGCACATACGTGGGTGTTCTTCACTGCCCCGGTCCCGGCGGAGGCGGCCCGCCGCCTGGGAGCCGGCTTGCTGCGGGAGGCGATGGCGCTTCGCGGGCGGATGAAGCTGGCCAGTTATGACCGGCTGTTCCCATCCCAGGATCTGCTCCCGGCCGGCGGGGTCGGCAACCTGATCGCCATGCCCCTGTTCAAGCCGACCCGGCGGGATGGCACGACCGTGTTCCTGGACCCGGGAACGGCCGCGGGCCTGGAACACGGCTGGCAATGCGCTGGGGACCTGGGAGAATCCGCAGAGCCTGCCGGTCCCCGGCGGCCGGATGCGGGTTGCGCCCAGGGCGGGGGAAATGCGTGGCGCCGGGCGGCTTGCCGAGGTTACGCTGCGGCCGTGGCGAAGGGGAAGCGCCGGGGGTGCCGGCCCGTGCTGCTCGCGCAGCTTCGCGCTCCGGATGAGGAAGTGCGGGTGAGGGCGCTGCACCGGGTCTGCCCGTGCGGCGCCGGCTTCCTGGTGTATGAGCGGTTCCGCGGCGAGGTGAGACGGCTGCAGAAGACCCCCGAGCCCGCGGGTGCGGGCCGCGGCGCTGCATGCCCAGCAGGACGCCTGCCTGATCGAGGAGCTGGAAGCCAGGCTCGACCGGGCCGCGGAGCAGGGCTGGCGGTACAGCGACGCGGGCTGGGTGCGGGCGCATCGCCGGCGTCAGGCGACCCGGTACGGGCTGCCGCTGTGACCGCGGCGGACGCGGCTATTTGTCGTGGCGGGCGGTGATGCCGAGCAGCACGTCCAGTTCGGCGGGCAGCCATTGCGGGCACAGCAGTAGCCCGGTGAGCCGCTTGTGTCCTTCGATGACGATCAGGTTCGCCGGGCCGGGCTCGCTGAGCAGGATGACGGGCGGGGGCAGCTTCCCGTCCCGGAGGTTCTCGGCGATCTGCCGGTAGATCGTTCCGGGCTCGTGGTGCTGCCAGGGGCCGAGGCGGCGGGCGCCGTCGGCGGCTAGCCGGGTGCCGCCGGAGAAATCGGTCCAGTACGGGTAGTCGATGTAGCGGAGGGTGGCCAGCTCGGCCGGGGTCAGCGCGGCGTGATGCCACCTCACGTCGGCGGGCATGCCGGTGAACACGTCGCCTGACGGGTAGTGGCGGTAGCCGGCCAGGACCTGCCGCCGCACGGTGTTGGCGGCCTTGTCGCGGGTGTCGGGCCGTTCGGCGATGCTGAGGGGCTGCCCCAGCCTGGTGAGGATTTCCCTGATCTGCGGGCCGTACCGTTCGGAGGTCACCTCGGCGGCAAGGAAGACCGCGACCATGTCATCTTCGGACGCGGGCCGCAGCAGGCGCATCCCTCATTGTGCGGCCCGGGTGGGCGGGACCGCGAGCGAAAATCTGTTGCGCCGGCCGGCGCCGCCGGCCGACGGTGAGGCATGCTCAGCGAGCAGGACCGGGTCGAGTTCGCCGAGCGCGGCGTCGTCTGGCTGCGCGGCGCGTTCAGTCCCGATGAGGCGGCCCGGATGCGCCGCCGGGTATGGGCCAGGCTGGCCAGGGCGGGAGTCACGGAAGACGACCCGGCCACCTGGGCATCGGCCGACGTCACCGGGCTGAGCAAGGCGATCAAGCGAGACAGGGTGTTCGCCGCGCTCGGCTCCCCGGTCGTCCGAGCCGCCGTCGACGACCTGCTGCGCCGCGACGCGTGGGACCCGCCGCGGGAGTGGGGCGCGATCCTGATCCACTTCCCCAGCCAGGCCCAGCCCTGGGTGCTGCCCGCCAGGAGCTGGCATACCGACTACGGGTGGGACCGTGACCCGGAGCCGCTGTTCGGCGTCAAGGTCTTCGCGTTCATCGCCGAGGTCCGCCCGCGCGGCGGCGGCACCCTGGTGATCACCGGGTCGCACCGCATGGTGGCCCGGTTCGCCGCGTCGCTGCCGCCGCAGCAGCAGCACTATGAGGGTCACCTGCTGGGCCGGTACCTGCGGCGCGACGACTGGTTCCGCGCCCTGTCCCGCCCCGGCGACGACCATCCCGGCCGGGCGGCCCGGTTCATGGACCGCGACCACCACACCGGCGGGATCGCGGTGCGGGCCGCCGAGCTGACCGGCCAGCCCGGAGACGTAGTCCTGACCCACCCCTGGGTGCTGCACAGCGGCTCACCGAACACCGGCAGCTACCCGCGGATGATGCTGACCAAGAACGTCTACCGCCGCGGTGCTTCGGGGCCGCCGGTGGCTGAGCGGGTGCGGCCGGTCCTGATCGACCTGGGCGGCGTGCTGGAGACCGCGGGACCGGCTGGCCTGGACCGCGGTCTACCAGCGCTGCCCGGAAACCGGCGAGGAACGCGACCGGACGCAGCGGTCGGTCCATGACAGCTTCGAGCAGGTGTTCCGCGGCTTCGACACCGGCCGCTACCCCGTCTGGCAGGACTGGCTCGACGGCGCCGCCGCGCATCCCCGCCGCGCCGAGGTGATCGGGCGGATGCGGCAGGCCGGGGTCCTGGACCTGCCCGGCGCGCGGGACGGCTGGTGACCAGCAAGCGCCGGTCTGCCGGGGACTCCCCGGCGGGCCGGTCGCCCGTGCACGGGTTCTGCGACGACGAGGAGACGCAGCGGCTGCTGCGCTCCCGGCCGCCGCAGCAGGCGCTGGACTGGGCCGCCGCCCGCCTCGGCGGCCCGGTCATCTCCGCCCGGGCCCTGCGCGGCGGGATGTCCTCGGCCGTGCACCTGCTCACCGTTCGCGACAGCGGCGGGCAGCGCCGACAGGCCGTGCTGCGCCGCTACGTCCGGCCTGAAGTCAGCGCCGAGGAACCCGACATCGCCGAATACGAGGCACGGGCGCTTCACGTCGCCGGGCCGGCCGGCGTTCCCACCCCCGCACTGCTCGCGGTCGACCCGGCCGGAGCCGCAGCCGGGTCCCCGCCGTGCTCATGTCCAGGCTGCCCGGCCGGGTCGACTGGTGGCCATCGGATATGGACCGCTGGCTGCGGCGCCTGGCCGGGCCCCTGCCGGTTATCCACGCCGCACCCCTCCCGCACGCCGGCGTGCTCCAGCCCTTCGCCCCGCACCCGCAGGCCAGCTACCGGCCGCCCGGCTGGGCCCGCTACCCGCGCGCGTGGGAGCGGGCCGCCGAGATCAGCCACGAGCCCCCGCCCCGCCTCCCGGCGGTGCTGCTACACCGCGACTTCCACCCCGGCAACGTATTGTGGCGGCGCGGCGCCGTGTCCGGGGTGGTCGACTGGCAGGCCGCCTGCACCGGCCCGGCCGTGGCCGACGTCGGACACTGCCGAGTGAACCTGCTGTCCTTCGGCGCCGATACCGCCCAGCGCTTCACCGCCTTGTGGCAACGAGCAGCCGGCGCCACCTACCACCCGTGGGCCGACGTCGTCACCATCATCGGATTCCTCGACGACCTGCGCGACGACTGGGGCTCCGAACGGCTGCTGGTCGAGGACATGCTCGCCCGCGCCGTCGCCGAACTCGGCGGGACCAGCCGGTGACCAGGGGATCAGGACATGCGGTCAAGCTCGGATCGCAGCCGCATCGTATCGACGTCATGTGCCTGCAGCAGCGCGCTAGCCGGATTGACCGGTCCGACGGTCCAGCCGAGCTGGGTCAGGTGCTTGCGTCCTCGCCGCCCTAGCCGAGTACCGTACGGGTCCTCCAGATCCCGCAGCACACCGTGGAGCAGGTGCTCGGGCGTCACGGCGGCCGCCTCCCGGCTCTCGGCATAGCAGCTGGCCAGGTACATAGCGCGCTTGGCGAAGAACGGCGGGCCGCACAGCGGTGTGCGGCGCCGGCCGCCGCCGCGCCACCACGGCCGCCGGCTGGCCCGCCAGACCGCGGCCCCGACCGCCTCCGCGCCGAACTCTGTGACCAGCCGCTGGCGCACCGCCTCTACATCGATCCCCACCGCCCGCAGCGCACCGGCATCATCGGCGCACGAGCGTGGTATCAGCCCGGCCGCGGACAACCGCTGCAGCTCAGCGCGGGCGCTATCAAGATCCAGGCCGTGTCCCCGCAGCAACGACGACGCCTCACTAGCCTGCTCCCGGAGCAAGCCCAGGAGCACATGCTCGTCACCGACGTACCCGTGGCCGAGCTGCTCGGACTCCGCCAGGGCCAGGTTCATCACGGCGCGCGCCTCGGGAGACAGCCGATCCCACATGCCGCTCACCGCACCCGGAAACGCAGCGCGTGCTTGTAGTGAACGGCCTGCTTGGTAACCCCCAGCCGCCTGGCGATATCCCGCCATGACCAGCCCTGCGCCCGGGCGTTATCGACCTGCAGTTCCTCCAGCACCTCGACGAGCCCGCGCAGCGCCACCACGGCAGCGAATCCGGCCTCGGGATCAGGGCCGGCGGCAGCCTCGACCAACCGCCTCGCCTCCCCCAGTTCGACACCCATGCCGTCAAACTAGTTTGACGGCATGGGCACGTCAAGAAGATTTGACGGCAGGGCCGAGTCTGAGGCGGCGGTGGCCGCGGCCATCCGCTCCAGGCCGGCGCTGGTCAACGCGTGTTGCGTCATGTGAGTACCGCCTACGCCAGTAGGCGCCGAGCGCCGCGCGCCTTGGTGACGCGTTCCAGCACGCGGAAGGCGGCGAGGCCGGCGGCCAGGTAGGCGGCGGCGGTGACGGCGACCCAGAGCAGGCCGCCGGTTCCCCACAGTCCGGTGACGCCACGGTGGCCGAGCATTACAGGCTGGTCACGGCGCTGGTGACCGGGAACACGCGGCCGATCCCGGTGAACCAGCCGGGCACGGTCAAGACCGGCAGCGCCGAGATCGCGAAGACCATGATCAGCAGCAGCATGGTCTCCTGGAGCAGCTGGATGCGCTTCCACAGCAGGGTCAGCCCGGCGATGATCAGCGAGTAGCCGATGGCGGTGAGGATGCGGTATCCGGCTGGGAAGTCGGCGAGGCCCGCGTCGTTGTCGTGCTCGATGTTGCTCATGCTGCGGGTCCTTTCGGGTGATTGCGGACGATGGTGTGCCGCTCATCGCGGCCTCAGCCGGCCCTTCCGGCGCTGCTCACTGAGTGCCCCGGCAACGGGCCGGCGCGCCCGCGGCCGTCCGGTGATCAGTTGTCGAGGCCCAGGAGGGCCGACATCCGGTCCCGGTAGTCGCGATAGGCGCTCAGGTCCCATGCCTGCCTGATGGGGAAGACCCGGCCGCCGAGGTGGGTGTCGAGCCATCCCTGAGCCGCCTCTGCGGCGGAGAAGAAGGGGGCCTGCGAGCAGAGGCTGGCGTCGCGGGCGTCGGCGTCGGCCTCCTCGCCGTTGCTGGCCGCCTCGGCGCAGGAGTACATGGGCGACTGCGGGCCGGGCAGCGGCAGCACGGCGCTCGCGGGCTCGACATGCTCCACTCGGCCGGGGTGAACACGAGCCGGATGGGTGTCCCGGTGACCGGGCAGGGTTCCTCCACCTGAAGGGATGGGCGGACCAGCGGCGCGTAGAGGAAGATGTCGGGCGCGCACCCGGTCACGCCGAACCGGCAGTCACCGATCTGGAGCTGGCGCCGGGGAGCCGCCTTCGCGCGCTCGGGGCTGACGGTGATGATCCCGTTCTCGACTCGCGTTCCGGGCCAGCCGCCCTACTTCCGCGCGCGTGCCCCGGCCTCGTTGACGGGCATGTCCAGGACCTCGGCCAGGCGGGTGATCTCTAGGGGCCGCTCGCCGAAGTTGGTCAGCCCGATCACCGCATAGCCAAAGGTGAGGGGCTCGGTGGTATTGGCCCAGTCCAATTTGGCGAGGAACTCGGCGAGGCCTGCGTCGGTGTCGTGATCGGTGTTGCTCATGCTGCCGGTCCTTTCGGGTGATTGCGGACAGATGCCGTGCCGCCGATATGAGATGCGCCGGGCGTTCGCCGGTCAACCCTCATCGAGGTGCCGCATGAGGCTGCGGGCATAGTGGAAGGCGTCCGGGACGGACAGCAGCATGCCGTCGGCGAGCTCGGCCGCCCAGTCGGCGGCGGCATCCGCCGAGGCGAAGAAATTCCCAGGTCGCACACACTGCCGCGGATGTCGTCCCAGTCCACGGTGATGATGGCGGAGACCACGGCCCCGGGTGGCTGGCGATCCCGCGCGCCGTCCGGGCCGGCGATGACGGTCACCGTCTGCCCGGTCTGCGGGCGGCCGAGGCGATGCGGACGGTGCGGCCGATGGCCGGGAGCACGCCCAGCGCGTCGGCGGCGTACCAGGCATACAGCCGGTGGCCGCCGGTCTCCACCCGGTGCGGCGTCGGGTTGAGCCTCATGCCTATGCCGGCCACCCGGCCATCAGCATCCCACTCCACGCCCCGGATCGCCTGCCGGATGGCCGCGATCTCGCCGGGATCGCGCCCGGCGGCGCCGACCTGTTCGCTGAGTCCGGCGGCCCTGCCGTCGGCCAGCGCGACCATCAGGGCGCGCATCACGGGAGCGAGCGTCCTGGTCGTCTTCCGGGATGGGGCCGGAAGACGCTGTGGCCGTTGCCATCCGCTCCGAGTCGGTGCCGGTGAAGGTGCGGTGTGTCATTGATACCTCCGGTGGATCCGGTGGCAAGTCAGTAGGCGCCGAGCGCGCCGCGCGCCTTGGTGATCCGTTCGAGCACGCGGAAGACGGTGATGCCGGCGGCCAGGTAGGCGGCGGCGGTGACGGCGACCCAGAGCAGCCCGCCGGTTCCCCACAGTCCGGTGACGCCGCGGTGGCCGAGCATCACCCCGTACAGGCTGGCCACGGCGCTGGTAACCGGGAACACCCGGCCGATCCCGGTGAACCAGCCGGGCACGGTCAGCACCGGCAGCGCCGAGATCGCGAAGACCATGAGCAGCAGCAGCATGGTCTCCTGGAGCAGCTGGATGCGCTTCCACAGCAGCGTCAGCCCGGCAATGATCAGCGAGTAGCCGATGGCGGTGAGGATGAGGAACGCCATCGGCACCAGCGCGGCCGGGGTCCAGTGGAAGTGCAGGGTGACGAACACGCTGACCAGGCCGTAGGTGACCCCCATCAGGATGAGGGTCTCGATGAGCGCGGCGGTCACCCGCCCGGCGGCGGCGACCAGCCAGGACGGCAGCGGGGACAGGTAGACCTGCTCGATGGTGCCGGACTGGATCTCGCCCAGCAGCCGCCAGAACAGCTTGACCGCCTGGAAGTAGAAGAACATGGCGGGGACGAACGCGATCATCAGCAGCGAGATCCGGCTGCTGCTCAGGGTCCAGCTCAGGTGCCCGGCGGCGATCTGGCGGCCGGAGCCGAGCATCGGCCCGAGCAGCAGGATGAAGACGGTGAAGAATGGCAGTTCCAGGGCGATCTGCAGCCGTTCGGACCAGGCGAACCACAGGCCCTTGCGGACCTCGTTCCCGAGCGCGGTGAAGAACCTCGTCATCGCGGGGACAGCCCCCCTTCGCGCCGGGCACGGCGCAGCGTGCGCGAGTAGGTGACCCAGCCCAGGCCGGCCAGCACCACGACGTGCACGAGCAGCCAGGGCAGGGTCCCGCCGACCCAGGCGGCGCCGAGGCCGCGGCCGGCCAGGGTGATGTTCAGCACCTCGGTGCCGAGCGTGGTGGGAATGAACCGGGCGAAGACCTCGATGCCGTGCGGGAACAGCGTGACCGGGATGAACATGCCGCCGAAGAACATGACCGCCATGTTGAACACGTGCACCACGGCGCCGACACCGGCCACGCGCAGCGTGAGCGCGGTCATCAGCAGCGCGTAGCCGAGCGCGTCGGCGATGATCAGGGCCAGCGGGACCAGCGAATCGGGCCGGACCGTCCAGTGCGGCCCGTACCCGAACCCGAAGGCGACGGCGAGCACGACCGCCGGGATGAGCCCCTCCACCGCCAGGGCGGCGAGCCGGCCGGCCGCTAGCAGCGAGGGCCGGGCCGGGGACAGGTGCGCCTGCTCCAGCGTGCCGCCGTTGACCTCCTCGGCGATGCCGCCGCTGCCCTGCAGCGCCGCGGTCGCGGCGACGACGTAGGCGAACAGCCCGGGCAGCGTCAGCGCCAGCACCGGCAGCGGCAGGTGGCCGCCGCCGATGAAGAACTGGATCATCAGGTACATGAGCCCGTTCAGCACGATGCCGCTGAGGGTGACCGCGCGGCGGCGCCACATCAGCCGCAGCCCCTTGCCCGCCTCCGTAGCGAAGACCCGCAGCGCGAAACCGGGCGGCGCGGCCGCCGGATCCCCGGCGCGGGGAATGGTGATCGCGGTCATGCCACCGGCTCCCGGTCTGCCGCCGCCCGGGTGGCCGTGCCGTCGGGTGTGCCCTGGCCGATGAGCCGCAGGAAGATCTCCTCAAGATCGGGCCGGGCCTGGGTGACCGCCAGCAGCGGGATGTCCCTGGCGCGCAGCTCGCCCAGGAAGCCCTGCAGCCGGTCCTGGTCGGCGTCGCGGAGGGTGACCCGGGTGGTGCCGGCGTTCGCCTCGGCCCGGGCCCCGGCCGGCAGCGCGCCCGCGAAGCCGTGCAGCAGGCCGGCCACCCGGACCTCGAACCGGTCCTCGGCGAACCGGGCCAGCAGGTCGGCCGTGGGCAGGTCGGCGATGACCGTGCCGTTCCTGATGACCGCGATCCGGTCCGCGAGTTCCTGCACGATGGGCAGCTGGTGGGTGGTCAGCACGACCGTCTTGCTCTCGCCGACGGCCAGGTGCGCGATCCAGTCCTTCACCGTCCGTGCTGCCTCGACGTCCAGGCCGATCGTCGGCTCGTCCAGCAGCAGGATCGGCGGGTCGGTGATCAGCGCGGCGGCGATCGCCACTTTCTGCTGCATCCCGCGGGAGTACGACCCCACGCTCTCGTTCCGCCGCTCCCACAGGCCCAGGCCGGTCAGCAGCCGCTCCGCCCGCGGCCTGATCTCCTGCCCGCGCAGGCCCTTCAGCCGCCCGAAGTACATCAGGTTCTGCCACGCGGTCAGCGGCCAGTACACGTTCCGGGACCCTTCCAGCACCGCGCCGATCTGCCGCACTGCATTCGCGCGCTGCCGCCCGATGTCGTAGCCGTTGATCCGGATCGTGCCGGCGGTGGGCAGGATCAGCCCGCAGGCCATCTTGATCGTGGTGGTCTTGCCCGCGCCGTTCGGCCCCAGCAGGCCGATCACCTGCCCGGCCGGGACGGTGAGCGTGACGTCGTCCACGGCTGTGTGCCAGTCCTTGCCCCGCCGGTACTGCTTGGTCAGGCCGGACAGCTCGATCGCCGGCCGGGCACCACCCCTGCCGTCGGCTCGCTGGTCGCCCAGCATCCCGGCACCTCCCTTAGTGCTTGTCCTTATGACATAAGCTTCACTGGAAAGGTAATCCATATGCCGTAAGCTTGCAACCGAAAGAGAGACCGGGAGGGAACCATGGCCCCACGGGCGAGCGCGGCCCGCACCGCCGCGAGCGCGGCGGGCAGCGGCGCGCCGATGGCGGGAGACCCCGCACTCGCGGGAGACCCCGTGGTGGCAGGTCCCGCGGACAGCGCCGCGCGCCCCCGGCTGACCAGGGAGAAGGTGCTGCGGGCGGCGCTGAAGTTCGTCGACGCCAACGGCCTGGCGGCGTTGTCCATGCACAAGCTGGGTGCCGAGCTCGGCGTGCAGGGCATGTCGCTGTACAGCCATGTGGCCAGCAAGGACGCGCTACTGGACGGCATCGTCGAGGCGATGACCTGGGAAGCGGAGATGCCGCTCGCCGACGGCACGGACTGGCGGGACGCGCTGCGCCACCTCGCCCGCGAGATCCGGGCCGTGATCCTGCGCCACCCGGCCGCCGCGCCGCTGCTGGTCAGCCGGCCGGTGATGCCGACCCGGCGGCTGGAGCAGGTGGATGCCTACCGCAGGCTGCTGATGCGGGAAGGGTTCACCGAGGACCGGGCGCTGGACGTACTGCGCACCGTCTTCATGTACGCGCATGGGTACGCCCTCGCCGAGGCCTGCTACACCCGCTGCGCCGAGTGCGGTCCCTGGCCCGGCGACGAACTGTCCCAGATGCGCCGGGTCACCCAGATGGTGCCCCGCGACGCCCCCGACCACCTGCTCCGCCTCGCCATGTTGTTCTGCGGCCGCTGCGACATGGACGAGCAGTTCAGCCTCGGCATCGATCTGATGATCCGCGGCCTCGGCTGCGAGACCGGCGACCCCGGCTGCTGATCCCGGGATGACCTGCCGGCGCGGGCCCGCCACCGGCAGCGGGAGGCCACAGTGCCTGCCAGGCTGCGCCTGAGCGTGCGCCATTGACAGCGGGGGATCTCACTCCTAAAATGACTGGACGGTCAGTCATTATGCGAAGGCTACTTGGCGGATGGACATGAGCCTTTTCCAGTACCAGGGTTCCTCCGGCCGGCTGCCGGGGGATGGCGCGAGTTGCGCTCCGCCGCCGGCCCGCGGCCGGGAGACCGGTCGGGTGGCAGCGGGTTATCTGCGTGTTACCGGCCCGGTGCTGCGCGGTCCGGCCGGGGTGGTGATCGCGGTGGTGTCCTTCGCCGTGGGGGGCGCGGTGGGCGGCCGCGCCGGGCTGGCCATCGCGAGCACGTACGTGACCGTGATCGGCGTGTACTGCCTGCTGAATTTCCTGCGCTGCCGGGAGACCCACTGCGCCGTCACCGGGCCGGGCTTCCTGCTGACCGCGGCGCTCGGCTTCGCGGCGGCGCTGGTGCCCGGATCGGCCTTGTCCTGGTACCGGACGGGCACGGAGACGACCGTTTTCCTGGTGATCCTGGCCGCGGGCTACGGGCTGGAGCAGGCGGTCGCGGCACGCACCGGACGCCGGGTCCTGCGGTAGGGACGCCCGGTGCCCAAGATCGCAGACGAGGCGCGCACCGCGCGCCGGGACCAGATCATCGCCGCCGCGGCGGCATGCTTTGCCCGGGCCGGCTACCACGCCACCACGATGGCCGACATCGCCGGGGCGGCCGGGGTGTCCAAGGGAACCCCGTACCTGTACTTCCCCGGCAAGGAGGCGCTGTTCATCGCGCTGTACGAGGAGTGGGACTGCGGCCTGGCCGCCCGGGTCGACGCGGCTATCGGCGGGCTCGCCGAGCCCGCGCGCCGATCCCCGGGCACCATTCTGGCGACGGTGGCGGCGGCCATCGCCGCTCACGTCACCGGCAACCCGCAGACCTGCCGGGTGCTCATGGAGGCCACCACGCTGGCCGCCTACGAACCCGCCATCGCCGCCAAGGTCCAGGCCGCGAACGCCGCGAGCCTTGATCAGCTCACCGGCCTGTTCGAGGCCGGCATCGCCGCCGGGCAGTGGCCCGCGGGCACGGATCCGGCGCTGCGGGCGCGGCTGTTCACCGCGGGCCTGTACGGGCTGATGTCCCAGTGGCACACCGCGCCCGGCTCATTCTCCCTGGACGCCGCGATGGGCGCCCTGGCGGGCACCGGCGCGGCGGGCCCCAGCGAAGATCGGGGCGAGACAGAAAGGAAAGGAGACGGCACATGAGCCAAGCCCAGGCCACCTCCGGCGAACCGGCGGTCCGGGCCTCGGACACCGAACGGGATCAGGCCGCCGAGATCCTCCGCGTGGCCTACGCCGAGGGCCTCCTGACCCGCGCTGAACTCGACGAGCGGACCGGCGCGGCCTACGCCGCGAAGACCCGCGCGGACCTGTCCGGCCTGACCAGCGACCTGCCCGGCGCGATCTCAGCACAGCAGGCACACCGCGGGCCGGTCATCCCGGAGCTGGCCGCCGCGGCCCCGGCTCCCGGCGCGGGAACAAGGCATGTATCTTGACCGGTGCCTGCTGCTGTGCCTGCTCATCGCGTTCCCGCCAGCAGGCATCATCTACTGGATCCTGGCCGCCCGCCGCCAGCCACCGCCGTCCCCGTCGGATGCGCCCTCACTGCCTGATGCGGGGGCCGCGTCATGAGGCCGGACGAGGACGACCCGGGTCGCCGTGGCGCTGGGCGCCTCGCCCCGCGCGATCGCCGGGCGACACGCCCGCGGCGTGGCCAGGCTCCTCGCCCAGGCCGGCACCAGGCGCGTCCGTGGCATGCACAGCCGCCGGCGATCCCGGGACGATGATCACGGCCTGGCGGTGTACGCGGTCGGCGCCAGATGACGGTATCCGGCCCCGCGGATCCGTGCGCACCGTACCTGACCATGCCCCGGGGGGCATTGCGGCTGGCCGCCCACGTGCTCAGCCGCGACGTGGCGATGCTGTCGTGCTGCGCCGCCTGGCCGGCGCGACGGAGGGATTTCCTGATGACGCAACCAGGTAAGCCAGGCTGGATCGGCAGCGCCAGCCGTCAGGCAGCGCTGCCCGGACCGCTGCGCGAGCTGCACCGGGCGGTGCTGCGCCGGTTCCTCGCCACCGGAGACCCACCGGCCGCCGGCTGGATCGCCGGCGCCGCCGCCGGCCTGGGCCTTGGCGACTCCGCGGTGGCTGAACTGGAGGCCGCCGACCTTGTCCACGCCGCCAACGGCGTGGCCGCTGTCGCTTACCCGTTCGCCGGCACGCCCACCGGCCAGCAGGTCGAACTCGACGGCTTCCCGGCCGTGTACGCGATGTGCGCGATCGACGCCCTCGGCATCCCGGCCATGGCCGGGCGGGACGGCCGGATCACCGCCACCGACCCCCGCGACGGCGCCCCGGTCGTGGTATCGGTCCGCGGCGGCCAGTGGCGGTGGGCCCCGGCCACATCCGTCGTGGTCTTCGGGAGCACCCGCGACTGCGGCACAGACTGCCAGTCCTGGCAGGTGATGTGCCCCAACACCACCTTCCACGCCAGCCGCGACAGCGCGCGAGCCTACCTCGCCGCCCGGAGCGATATCGACGGCCAGATCCTGGACCAGGACGCCGCCGTCGAGAGGGGCCGGCGCAACTTCGGCCCGCTGCTCGGCGGCACGGCATGACCAGGAGGGCCAGCCGGGGTTCCGGCCCAGGCACGCTGCGGCCCGCCGGGTCAAATGTGGCGGTTCCCGGCGGCCGGCTACGGACCGGGCAGGCGGGCAGTGGCCCGGCGGTGCTGTTCGTGCATGCCGGGATCGGCGACAGCCGGATGTGGGGACAAGCAGATGACCGCGCCGGCCACTATCACGTGATCCGCTACGGCCAGCGCGGCTTCGGCAAGCCCAGCGCGCCGGACGCGCCCTACTCGCCTGTGGCCGAGGTGGACGCCGTGCCCGATCACGCGGGCGCGGACCGGGCGGCGCTGGCCGGCTGCGCCGGGCTGCCCGCCGACCGCCCGTACTACCACCTGAGCCAGCTTGAGAGGGCCGGGCTGATCGAAGTCACCGAATACCGCCCGCTGGCTCACGGCAAGGTCGAGGATGTCTACGCTCCGGCCAAGGCAGAGCCGCCCGGCGACGCCGCCAGCCCCGGGAGACCGCCACGTTCCCCGCCCCCGTGCTGGAGGCGACCGCGATGGACATCAGCGCCGCTTATCAAGCGAAGCAGGCGGGCCGGCGCCGGCTGGTCGTCGTGCATCGCCGCGCGCTCCGGCTGACCGAGGAAGCGCTTGCCGAGCTGCGCAGCCACAGCGAGCCGCTCGCCGCCCGGTCCGCCGACCCGCGGTCGACGGCACGTGGACCCGGCTGGTCGTTGCGCTAGCCGGCCTGCAATCCCGCCCCGAAGCAGCGGAAGATCCACCAGGCCGGCATGACCGACATGACCGCACGGCAAGCCGATCCGGTGATCCGGGCCTCCGACGCCGAACGCGACCAGGCCGTGGTGCTGCTGCAGCGCCATTCCGCCGACGGACGGCTTACCCTGGCCGAACTCGAGGAGCGGGTCGGCTGAGCCTACGCCGCCAAAACCAGAGATCCGCTACGTGCGCTCACCGCAGACCTGCCCGCCGCCATCAGCGCGCCCGCACAGCAGATCACCGGCCCAGACCCGTGCCTGCTGTGCCTGCTGCCATGCCTTTGCCCTCCAGCAGGTGCGGCCTACTGGCTGCTATCCCGCCGCACGGCCCGGCCGGGGACATCGGTTACGGATCAGGGGAGGCGGATTGACGCCGCAGCGTGAGCACCTGATCTTCGCCGCCTGCCGCCGGCCGCTGCTGCAGGCCGCGCCGCGAGGCGCCGCGCGGCCACTGACCAGCCCGGAGCAGAAATGGTGAGAACCGAACCGGCGCGCGTCAGCCACCCGGTCTTCGCCCGGATCTTCCCCCGGGCCCGATCATGCTGATCCTGGGGATGAGCGGCCCAGGAGAATAACTCTCGCAGGTCCAAGTAACCGGCGATTGCGCGCAGGAACTGCGTGGTCTGGGCGGCGGTCCAGACGGCGACGGCGGGCCGTTCCCCGGTGCGCTGCCAGTGCTCGATGCGGCCGGGCGTCCACACTACAGCCCGGGGCCGGCGGGCGCGCGGCAGCTCGGCCCGGCAGGCGGGGTTGCCGGTGATCAGCCCGCGGCGGATCGCCGCGTTGAGCGCCGCCCGCAGCGTGGCGCGGATCCGGTTCAGCGTCGCGGCCGGGACCGGGGACCCGGGATCGCCTGACGGTCACCAGGCTTGCCTTGCAGGACTGCGCGAGAGCGGGCAGGCCGGGCAGTTTCGCGCCCGGCCGGTACTCGCCGGACTCGATAGATCTTCGTGCGGATCGAGTCGGCGATCCGCAGCTTCTGCGCCAGGATCACCTGCTGCGGGCAAGCCCGGCCTCCACGACCCGGTCCTGCACGCCCGCTGGCACCAGCGGGTCGGCGCGGCGACCGCACGCGCGTACTCTGCCGTCTGCAGCAGGCCCGGGACCTGCTGGTCCCGGGACTGGCCATGACGGGCAGGAGCCGCCCCGCTCAGGACGGCATTGCTTCGGCGCACCGGCTTCATCGGCCGGCGCGTGGTCACGCCGCCTTGACCACGCTGACCTGAGGCCGGATCCGGCCGCCGCTCTCGGCCACTGCGACCATCACCTCCGGCGCGCCATGGCCGCGGGGCCTCCCGCGCGTACCGGTAGATCGGCGGGCCGTAGACGCCCGCCGACGACCGGTATCACGATGAAGAACCCCAGGCCGAGCCAGGGAAAGTGAGCACTGCCGACGCGGCCTTGCGGCCGAACAGGGCGTGACCGGTGGCCAGCCAGGTGAAGAAGTAGATCAGGTCCCGGAACGCGACCGCGCCCAGCCCTGACCCGCGCCTGCCACGAGCGCGATCGCGAACAGCCCGCCCCGTGAGCCCCGTAGCCAGCCACTCACCCGGCCAGCCCACCGCGCTGGTCCCCGCAGCTCGCCCGCCGCCTGACCAGTCATGATCCTCCCTCGGCACCGCCGGCGCGCGCCGGCTCCCGATTCGTCCTGGCAGGCGGCACCGCCGGCGGGGCGGCCGGACCCGCCGGCCACTGGCGGTCGGGGATCTCTCCGGCTGCGGCGGCGAACGACTCCAGGGCAGCGGCCACCGCCGACTGCTGCACGGCCGGAAGCTTGGCCAGGATGCCGGCGATCAGCGCCCGCCGGCGAGCGGTCGCCTGATCCACCACCTCCCGGCCGGCGGCGGTGACCGATACCTGCACCGCGCGGCGGTCCGCTCGGGCGCGGTGCCGGCGGATCAGGCCCTTGCGCACCAGCCGGTCGCACATCCGCCCCGCCGTGGACGGCGTCACACCCAGCGCCGCGGCGAGGTCGCTCACCCGCTGCGGCCCGCGGGAGGCGAGCACCACCAGCGCCCGGTACTGGGCGATCGTCGTGTCCTCCGCCGCGGCGCCCAGCGACTGGGTGGCCACCGCGATCAGCGTGCGGCTCGCGGTCAGCACCGCATCCACCGCAGCCTGGTCTGCTACCTGCTCAGTCACGCCCACACTCGTCATTTTACTTGCCTACTGCAATAAGTGCATTATGCGTCTATCAGCTACTGCATCTTACGCCCCGCACGGCAGATCCAGGTGACCGGGACGAGCCGCCGACAGCGGGCCAGCGCAGGGTGCCCGGCCTGGTCAGGAGGATGGGCAGCGATGCCGGTTGCCGACTGGTCGCCGATGGCCCTGCCGCGCCTAGCCGGTGACAGTGAGCAGCATCTGGCAGCGGGCCTCGCCGGGTCAGCGGGCGGCGATGACGACCTCGGAGGTGAGACCCCAGGCGCTGACCAGGGCGCGGTGCTCGACGTGCCAGCCGCCAAGAAACGGGCGGAGGCTGATGGGCCGGCATCCCCCGACCAGGCCGGGCGCCCGGCGCCAGACCGCTGCCCACGCCCGGGAGACCAGCCTGGTGACGGGCGTCGTGCCGGGTGCCAGGCTGACCGCGCACAGCAACCCACCGGGCCGCAGCAGCCGGCTGGCCTCAGCCACCGCCGCCCTCGCGTCCTGGGCGCTCAGCAGGTCGAACACGTAGACCGCCAGGAACCGGTCCCACCCGCCGTCAGCGACGGGAAGCCGCATGGTCCCGTCCGCCCTGATCACCTGGGCGCGGCGGCCGAACCCGTGCAGGCGCGCCCGGCTCAGGCATGTCATCGTGCCGCTGATGTCGGCCCCCAGGTAGCGGGCGTCCGCCGGCAGTTCGCGGGCCAGGAGGGTCGCGGCCAGGCGCCCGGTGCCGCACCCCAGCTCGAAAACCGAGCGGGCCGCAGGGAAGGAGGCGTGGGCGAGGAGCTCGCCGATGGCCCTGTCCTCGTAGAATGCCTGCAGGTCCTGGGCCCGCCCGAACCGGTCATAGAACCGCCTGGCCTGGCCCGGTGTCAGCGCCATGCCAGCTCGCCTCCTTTTCCGTCACCTGCCGCGGTGCCGCGTCTTTCACCCGGGTCTCGCCCGGGCGCGTCCCGGCGGCCCGGCCTTTGGATTCACCTGGTCAGCAGCGTTTGCAGCGCGGTGAGGGCCTCGGTGATGTCTACGTCGGGGTCCAGGAGGGCGTGCAGCAGCAGTCCGTCCGCGGCGGCTGCGAGAAGGGTGGCCAGCGCAGAGGGTGGCGCGTCTGCGGAGACGGCCCCGTGTTGCTGCTCGGCGCGGACCAGGTCGGCCAGCAGCCGCCGGTATTCGCGTTCCAGCGCGGCTATGCGCTCGCGCAGGGCGGGATCACGCGCCGATTCCCGCATGGCTTCGAGCATCACCGCAGACAGCACCGGGTCGATCGCCTCCCGATCGCCGAGGCCCGCGCTGGCCACAGCCATCAGGTCGGCCATGGTCTCCAGGGCTTCCAGCTCGGCGATGGGGAATGCCTGCTCGACGGTGCGCAGCGCTGCCTCGGCGAGCAGCTCCTGCTTGCCGCGGAAGTGGTAGCTTACGGCGCCGTGCGGCAGGCCGGCCCGGGCCGCGACCGCACGGGTGGTGACGCGGCCCCAGCCGAGTTCGGCGATCAGCTCCGCCGCCGCCGTCAGGAGCCGCTGCCGCGTCACGGCGGAACCGCGGCCCCGCTCATTTGGCCGTATGGACTGTCCAGCAGAACTGGCCATCTGGACAGACTACAACTAGAGTCGGCGTCATGCCCGCACCGCACGAACCAGGATCGGGCGACCTGGCCGTCGAGACGTCCGGCCTGACCAAGGTGTTCGGGAAGACACGCGCAGTCGACGGCGTCAACCGGGCCGTGTCGGCGGGCTGCGTCTACGGCTTCCTGGGACCGAACGGGGCGGGCAAGACCACGACCATCCGTATCCTGGCCACGCTGCTGCGGCCAGACGGCGGCACGGCACGCGTGTTCGGCTGCGACGTCGTGCGTGAGGCGGGCGCTGTGCGCCGCAGGGTGAGCCTCACCGGCCAGTTCGCCTCGGCAGACGAAGACCTGACCGCGGCGGAGAACCTCGTGCTGCTGGGCCGGCTGTGGGGTCACTCCTGGCGGCACGCCAGGACGCGGGCGGGCGAACTGCTGGAGGCGTTCGGCCTCGCCGAGGCGGCCAGCCGCCAGGTGCTGATGCTGTCCGGCGGCATGCGCCGCCGCCTGGATATCGCGGCCAGCGTCATCGTCACCCCGGACCTGCTGTTCCTCGATGAGCCGACCACCGGGCTCGACCCGGCAAGCCGCAGGCAGGTCTGGGACATCGTGCGGGCGGTCGTCGCCTGCGGCACGACGGTGCTGCTCAGCACCCAGTACCTTGATGAGGCCGACCGCCTCGCCGACCGGATCGCCGTCATCGACCACGGCACGGTCATCGCCGAGGGCACCAGCGGGCAGCTGAAAGCCTCGGCCGGCACCGGCACCCTGCGGGTCCAGCTAGCCGACCCCGCCCGGCAAGCCGAGGCGCAGCGGATACTGTCGCGGGAACTCGGCGTGCCAGCGCGCCGGGAATCTGGCACCGCGGCACTGTCAGCCACAATCCCGCCCGGAACGGTGAACCGGACATGGGCGGGCGCGCCGCGCGTGCCCTCGGCGGGCTGTCGCGCTCCGGCATCACAGTCACCGGCTTCGCGCTCAGCCAGCCCAGCCTGGACGAGGTGTTCCTCGCCCTGACCGGCCACCCCGCCCACGCCGGGGCCTTCACCATGGAGACCGCGCAATGACCGCGCCCGCCGCCGGCCGCGGAACCCTGCACGCGGCAGTATCCCTGCGGCCCCGGCCGACACCGCCGGGCATGCTGCCGGCGTCGCTCACCTTCGGCTGGCGTGCGCTGCTGAAGATCAGGCACGTCCCCCAACAGCTCGCCGACGTGATCGGGATCCCGCTGCTGTTCACGCTGATGTTCACCTACCTGTTCGGCGACGCGCTCGCCGGGTCACCCCACGCCTACCTGCAGTTCCTGCTGCCGGGCAGCCTCGCGCTGGCGGTGCTGTTCCTCACCGTCTACAGCGGGGTCACCCTCAACAGGGACCTGTCCGCCGGCACTTTCGACCGGTTCCGCTCGCTGCCGATCGCCCGGGCCGCCCCGATTGCCGGAGGCCTGCTCGGCGACGCCGGCCGCTACCTGCTCGCCTCGGCCCTGGTCATCGGGCTGGGCCTGGCCATTGGCTTTCACCCCCGCGGCGGCGCCGTCGGCGTGCTCGCCGCAGTGGGCCTCGTCGTGGTGTTCGCATCCAGCCTGTCCTGGGCCTGGATCGCCCTGGGGCTGATCCTGCGCACCCCCAGCTCGGTCATGAGCGCCGGCTTCACCCTGCTGTTCCCCTCACGTTCATCAGCAACATCTTCGTTCCCCCGCTGACCATGCCGCCGTGGCTGCGCGCCGCCGCCCGCCTCAACCCGGTCACCCACCTCGTCACCGCCAGCCGCGGGCTGATGTCCGGCACCGCCACGGCAGGCCAGATCGAGTGGGCGCTCGCCGCAGCCGCCGCGCTCACCGCCCTCTTCGCCCCCCTCGCCCTGCGCTTGTACCGCAACAAGCACTGAGCTCCCGCGCCAGGCGCTGGCCCGGCGATGCGCCTGACCCGCCGCCGGTGACCGCCTCAGGCGGGGTGCCTGCGGCTGCGGGTCCTGAGGCGGAAGATGACCAGCCCGGCGATGGTGAAGGCGGCGGCCCAGGCCAGGCCGAGGGCCAGATGGCCCCACAGGGCTGTGTGTCCGAACGCTCCGCCGGCCGCGAACTGCATCGGGCCGAAGGAGGGGAACCATTCCAGGATCAGCTTGTTGGCGATCGGGTTGCCGAGCGGGTTCTGCAGGAAGGTGTCCATCAGCGAGCCCATGATGATCAGGAAGAAGCCTTCCAGGTCGCCCTTGACCAGGACGCCGAGCAGCAGGCCGAGCGCTCCGTAGGTGAGAGCGATGACGGCGTAGGCGGCCAGGATGGCCAGCCAGCCCGCCAGGCCCGGGCGCCAGAACAGCAGCAGGACGGCGGCGGTGTAGCCGGCCACCCCGGCGGCCACGATGGCGATGGCCAGGGTCTTGGCGGCGATCAGGGTGGGCTGCCGGTAGCCGGCGAACACGAGCCGCTTGTCGAAGGCCAGGGTCTTGCGGATGGCGGCGAACACGGCGAAGCCGGTGATGAGGGTCAGCGAGTTCAGCCCCGCGCTGATCAGGGTCAGGTGACGGCCGTCCACAGCCAGGACCTGGCCGGTGGAAAACAGGCGGAAGGTCAGCGGCTGGTGCCCGGTCAGCGCGCCCATCAGCAGGTACCAGGCCGGGACGAACGCCACGAGCAGCAGCCCGGCGAGCCGGTTGCGGGTCTGGTTCCGCAGCGCGAACCGCCACGCAGTGGGGAACTGGGCGAACGCTGGCGCCGGGCGGGCAGCCTCCGGGGTGCTGGGGGTGGTGGCAAGGTCAGTGGCTGGCATGGTTGTCCCTTCCCTGCGCCGGGCGGCGGGTGAGCCGGCCGCCGGACAGGTCGGCGAGCAGGTCGAAGCGGTCTTGTTCGAAGACCAGGTGGGTGATGATCACGATGGCCTTGCAGCGGGCGCGCAGGTCCGTGACCAGATCCCAGAACCGCAGGTAGGTTTCCCAGTCGAAGCCCTGGTAGGGCTCGTCGAGCAGGAGCACGTCGGGGTCGTGCATCAGGGCGAGGGTGAGGTTCAGCTTCTGCCGAGTGCCGCCGGACAGCGTCCCGGCCGCTTCCCGCCGGTGCTGGTCGTACCCGAGCTGGCCGGCCAGCTCCTCAGCCCGGTCCAGCGCCGGGAGCCGGCAGGCGGCAGCGAAGTAGCGCAGATGCTGGTCGACGGTGAGGTTGTCGTTGAGCACCGGGTCTTGCGGGCAGTAGCCCAGCGTCCCGGTGAGCTGGACGCTGCCGCGGTCGGCGGCCAGGGTGCCGGCCAGGATTTTCACCAGGGTGGACTTCCCGGCCCCGTTCTCCCCTACCACGGCGATCAGCTGCCCCGGCCCGGCCGCCAGGTCCACGCCGCGGAGCACCTCATGCCTGCCATAGGCCTTGCGCACGTCCCGGGCTTCCAGCAGCACGCCAGGCGCTGACGTCTCGCCTGGCATCGCCCCGGCAGCACTTGCGTGATGGCCGAACACCGGCATCATCTCCTTCATCTCCTTCCCGGCTGGGCGCATCGCCCGCCTGTGATCAGGAAACTGGCCTGGGCGCCCACGGCCATCGCGCACCGGGCACCTTGCGCCGTGGCGCTGGCCGGAACGAGCGCGCGCTCATGGCTGCCCGTCCCCGGGCGCGGCGGGCAGCCCGGCGGCGTAGATCGCCAGCATTTCGCGGGCCCAGCGCGCCATGCCCTCCCCCGACAGCGGGTCGACCCCGAGCACGTCCGCGAGATGCTCTCGCAGGAGCAGCACGGCTAGGTCGTTGGCCATCAGGAAGGCCACCCGCACCGCAGGATCCGCACCCGGGGCCGCCAGGCCGGCTTTCACCAGGGAGTCGACCAGCATGGTGCTGATCTCGTACATGCGGCGGAACAACTGCCGGCCGGCGTCACCGTCAGCGAGCAGCAGCCGGCGCAGGTATGCCGGCACCGGGGAGCCCGGTGGCAGGTGAGCCACCATCGCCTCGGCCAGCGACCCGCTCGCCGCCGGGTCGTACAGGTCGGGGGCGCCGTCGTCGGTCATCTCGCCGAGCATCGCCTCGAACAGGCCCAGCACATGCTGATCGACCACCTCCCGCAGTCCCTCCTTCGAGCCGAAGTGATGCACGACCAGCGCCGGGGACACCCCCGCCGCGGCGGCGATCTGCCGCACCGTCACCGCGTCCGGCCCGCGCGCCGCGAACAGCCGCAGTGCCTCGTCGCGGATGATCGCCCGCGCCGTCCGGTCATCCGGTACTGAACGCATGTACAGAATACTAAACGATTGTTCGGTAGCTGGTCAATCTCCGTCAGCCGTGTTCCTGGCGCGGGAAGAGTCCGGGACCTCCATGCTCGGCCCGGCCGGCGTGCCGGAGCCGGTGCCCGGTAGGGTGGTAGTGGCGCGCCGGGAAGTCTGGTCGGCAACCATCCGTGGGTCGAGCGGGCGAGGTCAGCGGCATGCGCAGCGTGGAGACTGTTCTCTTCCTCGTCGTGCTGGGCACGGTGGTCGCGGCTTTCGCCGGGCAGCTGAGTATCCCGGCCCCCTCGCTGCTGGTGATCGCGGGGCTGGTGGCCGGCCTGCTGCCTGGCGTGCCCCCGGTCCGGGTGGCACCTGATGTCGTCAGCCTTGTCGTGCTGCCGCCGCTGCTGTACGCGGCCAGCGAGGAACTGCCCTGGCGGGACCTGCGCGCGGTGTGGCGGCCGGTCGCCGTGCTCGCGGTGGGCCTGGTGCTCGCGTCGGGGGCTGCGGTCGCCGCCGTGACAGGAGCGGTGGCTGCCGTTCCGGCGAGCATGACGTTCGTGCTCGGCGCGGTGCTGGCTAGCACGGACCCGGTCGCGGTCAGCGCGCTCGGGCGTCGGCTGTCGCTGCCGCCGAAGGTGCAGGCGCTGGTGCAGGCCGAGAGCCTGTTCAACGACGCGACCAGCCTGGTGCTGTTCCAGATCGCCGTCTCCATCGCGGTCGCCGGAACAGCCGGGACCACGGCGGGCGGGATGCTGCTACACGGCGCCGGACAGTTCGCGGTCCTGGCGGCCGGCGGCGCGGCAGCGGGGGGCGTGGTCGCGGCCGGGGTGATCGCCGTGCGCCGCCATGTCACCGATCCGGTGCTGGAAACCGTGCTGGCGCTCATCACCCCGTATGCGGCGTACGTGCTCGGCGCGGCACTGCACGTCTCGCCCGTGATGGCGGTGATCTTCGCGGGGCTGGCCATCGGCGCGCGGCGGGCGCGGATCACCACCGCCCAGACGCGGCTGCAGCTGCACGCGGTCTACCAGACGGTCATCTTCCTGTTGGAAAGCGTAGTGTTCAGCCTCATCGGCCTGCAACTGCCCGCCCTGATCCGGGACCTGTCGCAGGCCGAGGCGTGGCCGGCCGAAGCGCTCGCGGTCGCTGGCACCCTGATCGCGACACGGATTTTGTGGGTCTTCCCGCTGTCGGCCGTCCTGCAGCGGCGCGCCGGCAGCCGGCGCCCGTCCTGGGCGGTGCCCGCCGTGGTGTCCTGGGCTGGCACCCGCGGGGTCGTGCCGCTGGCCGCGGCCCTGTCCATTCCGCTGACGACAGCCAGCGGGGCACCCCTGCCAGAGCGTGACCTCATCCTGGTGCTCGCCACCACGGTCATCGTGATCTCGCTCATCGTGCAGGGCCCCACCCTGGAACCGCTGGCCCGGTTCGCCGGGATCGCCCGGCCCGCCACGGCGCGCCACGAGGAAACCCTCGCCCAGCTGCGGTTGGCCGAGGCGGCCCTGGCCCGGCTCGACGAGGTCGCCGACGGTGCGGCCGCCCCGGACGCCGTGCTCGACCGGGTCCGCGCCAGCCTGCAGGCCCGCATCGGGCACACCCGCGACCGCATCGACGGCACTCCAGCACCGGAACCGGGCGGCCTGACCGAACGGGAACTGCGCCGGGATCTCATCGGCGCGGAGAACACCGAACTCGCCCGGCTCTACGAGGACGGCACCATTAGCGCGGCGACCCGCCAGCGGCTGCAGCGCGGCCTCGACCTGGAGGCCACCCGGCTCAGCGACGAGCACCACTGACGCCAACCAGGACCTGCCGCCTCGCACCGAGGACGCCGCCGTCACCCGCTCACCGGGATGCGGACTGTGCCACTTGAGATCGGGGCCCCGGCGCGGTGTGGAACAGTTCCCGAACGCGTTCACCGTCTGCGAGTCCACCGCGGTTCTACCGTGCCGTGGTAGTTCCCCGTGTTCGGTCACTCATCCGGGTGCGGTGCCGAGGCCCTGGCCGGGAGGAGGAAGCTGCCGTAGATCAGCAGTGAGGCGATGAAGCCGGCCGCCATGGCGTATGACCACCAGTTGCTCTTGGTCATCGTGGTGAGGACGCCCGCGGCTACGGTGGCGGCGATGGCGGCCGCACCCCAGATCGCCGGACTGCGCCACGGGCCGCCCAGGTATGCTGCGGCCCTGACGGCCTGGGCCGCGCCGATGACCATGCCCACAGAGACGAGCACGTGCGTGGCCAGGAAGACGGTACTGGCGATGCGGGCGTCTCCCGTGGTCTCGGACGGCTGGCCGATGAGATTGACGGCCATGCGCAGCAGGAACTGGACGGTCAGGCCCATGACCATGTGCCGGGCCAGGTACCGCACCTCGGCGTGCCCGCCGGCCTGGCCCGGCCGGCCACGTTATTGCCCTCCTCGCCGGCCCGGGCCGCGCTCACCGCTTCCTCCCGTAGAGCCAGGCCGTGAGAGGGGCGAACACCGCTGCCAGGGCGGCCGCGGCGAGCAGCACCCAGGCCACCTCACCCAGCCCGGCCTGGCCTGCCATCAGGCCCCGCTCGGCGGTGACCAGGTGGCTGACCGGGTTGACGTTAACGAAGGCCTGCAGCCAGCCGGGCATGGTCTGCGGAGAGACGAAGACGTTGCTGGCCAAGGTCAGCGGGAACAGCACAACGGTGCCGACGCTCATCACCGCCTGCGGGGTGCGCAGGAGCAGGCCGAGGGTGGCCCAGGCCCAGGACAGACTGAGCGCGAACACCAGCAAAAGCCCGAGCCCGGCGAGGACGCCGGGCGCGCCGCCGGCCGGGCGGAACCCGATGGCGACGCCGAGCACGATGACCAGCCCGCCGGCCAGCAGGTAGCGGGCGACGATGTCGCCGAGCAGGGGGCCGGTGATGGGAGCGGGCCGCCAGATGGGAAGGGCGCGGAACCGTTCGGATATCCCGTTGGAGACGTCGGTGTTCAGCCCCACCCCGGCGTACATGGTGACCAGCAGCACGGCCATCACCAGCGTGCCGGGCAGGATGAACTGCAGGTAGCGGCTGGTGGAGCCGGCCAGGGCGCCACCGAAGAGGTAGGTGAACATCAGCGTGAACACGACCGGGATGGCGATCACGTCGAACAGCTGCTCGGGGACGTGCTTGATCTTGAGCAGGGCGCACCAGCCGAAGGCGGCCGACGCTGCCCAGGCACTGGGCGGCTCCGGCCTCGGCCCGGCAGGGGGGCCGGGGAGCGGCGGGTCTGCCCGTGTGGCGGGAAGGGCTGGGATGGTGGTGGCCTCGGTCATGATGTTGCCTCCTTCGCGTTGTCGCGGCCGGCGCCGGGGTGGCCGGTGAGGGCAAGGAATACCTCGTCCAGGCTGGGCTGGCCGAGGGTGAACTCGCCGACGGCGATTCCGGAGCGGGCGAGCTCGGTGACCGCGGCCGCCGCGCGCTCGCTGGCCGGCTGTCCTGAGGGGCTCGCGGGGATCGTGGCGGTCAGCGCCGCCGGGTCGGTCCCGGCCTGGACGGGCACGCCGAGGAGCCGGGTGAGAACCGGCCCGGCGTCTGCTCGCTGCTCCGGGTCGGCCAGCCTGATCCGCAGGATTCCGCCGCCGGCCGAGGCCTTGAGCTGGCCGGGCGTGCCCTCGGCGATGACCGTGCCGTGGTCGATCACCGCGATCCGGCCGGCGAGCTGATCGGCCTCGTCCAGGTACTGGGTGGTCAGCAGCACGGTCGCGCCGCCCGCCGCGATCGAGCGGACGATCTGGTGCACCTGGGCGCGGCTGGCCGGGTCCAGCCCGGTGGTCGGCTCGTCCAGGAAATACACCTCGGCGGCCACGATGAGGCTGGCCGCCAGGTCGAGGCGGCGGCGCATCCCCCCGGAGTAGGTCTTCACCTGCCGGGCCGCCGGCTTCCCCAGCCCGAACCCGGCGAGGAGCTCGGCTGCGCGGGCCCTGGCCGCTTTGCGGCCCAGCCCGGCCAGCCGGCCCAGCAGGATGAGGTTTTCCGCCCCGGTCAACTCCTGGTCCACGGTGGCGGCCTGCCCGGCCAGCGCGATCCGGCGGCGCACCGCAGCGGACTGGGCCGCGACGTCGAAGCCCGCCACCGTGGCGGTGCCGCCGTCAGGGGCCAGCAGGGTGGCCAGGATCCGCACCGTGGTGGTCTTGCCCGCGCCGTTCGGGCCGAGCAGGCCGTACACGGTGCCCGGGGCGACTGCCAGGTCCACCCCGGCCAGCGCCGGGGTCGCGCCGAACCGTTTGACCAGCCCGCAGGCCTCGATCGCGAGGGCAGCGCCGCCCGGCGGCGCGTGATGCCGGGCGGCCGGCGCCGTGCTAGCGTCCGCGATGCTCATGGGGGCTTCCCCTCCCTTCCTTTATCTCTTACACTATGGTCAAAGCTAGGTTATTTCTTACAGACTTGTCAAAACTAAGGAGCTCATCACGACTGGCTCAGCCGGGCCGCAGGTCAGGAGGAGGCGGCAGCGCTCCGACGCCAGGCAGAGCATCGCCGCGATCCTGCAGGCGGCGACCGAGGTGCTGTGCGCGCAGCCGGAGGCGAGCGTGGAGGACATCGCCCGGGCCGCCGGTGTCACCCGGCAGACTGTCTACGCCCACTTCCCGTCCAGGGAGGCGCTGCTGAACGCCGTCGTCGAGCGGGCCACCGCTGAAGTGACTGCGGCGTTCGAGGCCGCCGGGCTTGACGAGGCGCCGCCGGCCGTGGCGCTGACCCAGCTGCTGGACGCCGGCTGGCAGGCGGCGGCCCGCTACCCGTTCCTGTGGCACCTGCCCGCCGTCAGCCCGGACAAGGACGCCGACCGGCATGGCCCGGTTCTCGGCCGGCTGCTGGAGATCATCCGGCGCGGGCAGGACAGCGGCGACTTCGACCGGACTTTGCCCCCTGGCTGGCTGCTGGCCGCCAGCCTGGCCCTCGGCCGCGCCGCCGAAGAACAGGTCAAAGCCGGGCGGATGACCATCGACGAAGCCACCCACGCCGTGCACCACAGCTTCCTCCGCCTCCTCGGCGTGCACGATCCCGGGCCGCGGTGACCACGGCGGGCGCAGCGGGCTGCGGCCGGGGTGGCCGGGGATGACTTGTGCCTGATGCTGTGCTGGATGTGCTGAACGAGCTCGTGCCGGGAGGGGTGGCCCGCAGCGGGGTCCGGCTCGGCGGGCGCACGGTTCGCTGGATCGAAGCGGGCAGCGGCCAGCCCGCCGTGACGCTGGAGGCCGGGTGCAACGACACCGCCGTCACCTGGGCGCCGGTCACGGCCGTGCTCGCCGGGCGCGCGCGTGGTGGCCTACGACCGCGCCGGGCCCGGCGCCAGCGACCCGGTGCCGGGCGGGGACATGACCGGCAGATCGCCGATCTGCCGCAGTCATCGCCAGCGCCGCGCGCCGGCGGTGCGTGCTGGCCGGGCACAGCTGGGGCCGAGACCATTGTCCTGACCACCCACGAGCCTCGCCCGCTCGCCCGGCGCTGGGCAGCCGCCGACCGTTCCTGTTGCATGAGGAGTACCTGGATGCCCAAGAAGAATGGCCAGGAGCCCGGTGCATACCGCGCCCACGGCCTTACCCCGGGCGGTGCTGGCCGCGTTCGCCCGGACAGCCGCCTGCCCACAGGGAGCTGGAGCGGCTCGCCCGCAGCCATGGCGCCAGCCCGGACGCGGTGCGCCGCAGACCGGTTCAGAGCTGCGCGTCGGGTAGACGTGGATCCACGGCAGCGCGGTCCCGCTCACCGGCCGGCGCCCCGCGAACCGGATCGCTTCCCGGGTACACGTCAGGTATATCGCGGGTCTACCGGAGGTCAACGCCAGGTCCATACAGCGAGTCCGTCCGGAGGGCCAGGACACCCGGCGTGCAAACTCCAGCGCCTCGCAGTCAGTGATGACCGTCGGCACAATCCCGGCGATGCCGCCAGCATCCACCTCGCAACCCTGCCGCTAGCGGTAATTACGGACCGTATCCGCTGTCCCTGCACCGGTTCAAGATCGGCCATAGCCACGTTTGCTCCATGTTTGCTCGGATGTCCCGGTACGGGCCGGTAGCGGGCGGCACCACGCGGCAGCCGGTCTCCCGGTTTGCCGTACAGCCCGGCACGTCATAGCATGGCTCGGCACCACGCGCCGCTAGCTCAATGGCAGAGCAGCAGACTCTTAATCCGCGGGTTCCCAGTTCCTGGTCCGGCTGACCTCCACCCGCCGCCCGCCGGTTCCCGGCCACCTGCCCGACGGGTCGTTCATCTCCCTGATGGGCGGGGTGAAAGTGCGGATCATCGAGGCGTCCGTGACGGTCACCTGCCACGACGGCACCAGCTACGGCGGCAGCTACCGGCTGGCCACCACCCTGCTCGATCACCGCGCCTACCCAGCCGGGGCGCTGATCGCCCTCTACCACGAGCGGTGGGAACACGAGGTCGCCTACCTCGCGCTGCGGCACACCCTGCTGGGCGGGCGGGTGCTGCGATCGCACGACCCCGCCGGCCTTCAGCAGGAGATGTGGGCGCTGCTCGCCCTCTACCAGGCGCTGCGGATCGCGGTCACCGACGCCGTCGCCACCGTCCCGGGCACCGACCCCGACCGGGCCAGCTACCAGATCGCCGTCGAGACCGCCGCCGACCTGGTCACCAGCGCCCGCAACATCATCACCGGCGCGGCAGACCTGGCCGGCGGCATCGGCCGCGCCGTCCTGGCGAACCTGCACGGGCCGCGCCGGCCCCGCGTCTGCGCCCGCAAGGTCAAATCCCCGCTCTCCCGCTGGAACAAGCACCCGCC
>WNGL01000596.1_pt1 | contig 42634 bp, 37 predicted proteins | sample 5400591 | NCBI WGS metagenome assembly WNGL01 (sample SAMN13153377, study PRJNA577476) | soil metagenome | isolation source: 80 cm soil or saprolite under Garry oak tree replicate 1 | place: USA:California | collected 2016-06-15
GAAAACGTTTCCCCCATCAACAAACACGACATCGCTATCCAGTCCTGGTGGAAGAGGATAGACTGCTCGGACGCACAAGAGATGGCTGAGACCGTTGGACGCTACGCCCTGTAGAGTGACTAGCTGGCCGAAGCGGAGAGCAAGGGTTTCATCAAGCAATTCAATCCCGGAAGGAAGATCCGACCGGACATCTCGGAGCAGTGTGCTTCCTCTACTCAGTCTAGCCTCAAACGACTCACCAGGTTCGATCAGCTGCTCGGGATCTTTGCAGACCGGATTGGTAAGAAATCGTCTTCCGGATGGCAGAGTTGACGTTTGTACTTTCAGGGTTTTGTCAAGCTCGAAACCGCACCCGGGACAGATGTTCGAGTAAGCAAGCGGGATCTTGCGTGGGTTGATGAACGGTTTCGAGAGAACTAGTATTTCATCGCATAGGCTGCAGTTGTAGAGAAAGCCTTGAGGGCTTGACTGGTCCTGGTCTAGCTGCCAGGTTTTCGACTGTAGAGGTTCAGTGGTGTGTCGCGTCCCCATTTTCTTGACTCAATGTTGCTAGTCCTTATTCGTCGCGTTTGTTGCGTGGGACAGCGTCTTCCACACCTTTCTCCGTGATGCGGAAGTAGGTTTCGGATTCTGGCAGATAGGGCGAATCTATGACCTTGGCGACTCGTAGTCCCTGGCTGGACTTTTTGAGCATTATACGGTGGGTTGATGCGTGGGCCATGATGTTCCCGCCTGCAGGGCGCATAGGATCGCCGAAGAACGCCTGCGGATTAGCCTGCACCTGGTTGGTGACGACGACTGCGAGGTTGAGGGCTTGAGCGATGCGGAGGAGCTTGTGGAGATGGCTGTTCAAACGCTGCTGTCGTTCGCTGAGGGACTCTCGACCGATATATTCGCCGCGGAAGTGTGAGAGGATAGAATCGACAACAAGCAGTTTGATGTTTTCTTCTTTGCAGATCTTGAAAGCGTGATCAACAGTCAGTATCTGATGGTCACTATTGTAGACGCGGCTGTAGATGATGCCGTCGAGAATCTTGTCAGCATCCTGTCCACTAGCCTGAGCCATCTGGAATACTCGTTGGGCCGCGAAGGTGCCCTCAGTATCGATGAAGAGAACCTTCCCCTCCAGTCCACCTTCTGCCGCGGAAAGCTGAGCCTGAATACTCAGTTTCATAGAGATCTGCGATTTGCCCGCACCGAATTCGCCGACGAACTCGGTGATAGCCTGAGTCTCAAGTCCACCACCCAACAGCGTGTCGAGGTTGGTTGAGCCAAAGCTGAGACGGAGCAGAATCTTGCGTCGCTCCCATAACTGTTTAGCCGTAACAAAATCTGTCTGGATGGTTTCGCGAGCAGCCTTACTAATCTTGTGAGCAACGCTACTCTCGAGACCGGCTTTCTCGACAAGCTCACGGATAGGGGCGATGGCGAGGGCCGAGATAGAGTCGTAGCCTGCTTCCCGGAGCTTGTTTGCCGTAACCGGTCCGACGCCGTCCAAGTCTTGAATATCTAACACTTCAGCAGTCATAACACATCTATGTACCGCCAGCCCGAGTTCGCTTATCTCTCACAGTGAGGAGTGAAAGTATTCTCCAGGACTGGAAGGCTCTGAGTCTATTGAAGGGTTGTCTTCTCAAGACCCTTTAGAAGCTGGAGGCGAATCCTTCCTATCCAGCTTCGACGACCACTGGTTCATCGTCTTAGACAACAACTCCCGGAAACGCTTCACGGCCGATGTAAGCCGCAACAGTTCAGGAATATCCCGCGAACTATAAGTGGTCGACGCGGCTGAAACAGGCAGGGAAGCACCCATACCAGTCAAAGGCTGGTCCATCCGAACCCACCCATGACCCAGCTCCGACAGCAAAGGCAGAACACTCGTATCCGTTTCCCCAGTCAGCCTGTAGAGACTCGGCTCCCGAACATCCAACCGGGACAATTTACTGGTAAACGAGGACTCCTTAGGGAACTTTAGATCCGCCTGGAACGCCCGAGCCAGCTGCTCTGTCAACGCCCGCACTTCCAAAAAACAGTCCGGCAACATACCCAGGAGAAGATTCACGCGAAGACTCTGTGACAAGGGATGAAGAACTCGGACGAGATAGTTTGGAACCGCATGACGAGAAAACGTCTCGGAAAGATGACCCAGCCCCATAACCCATGACAGATGGGACTTGAAATCCTCGCGTAGTCCCAAGACCTCGCTCCAAGCCTGACTCCCCTCACCAGATTGACAGAAATCCAGGTTCCGAGTCAAAGACACGTTCACCTGGCGAAGAACATCAACATCCATAGGCGAGACCAGCGGCTCCTGAGCAGGCAAGGATTTCCAGCCCTTGAGCGTCAGTCAGGGTGAGAGATAGGCGAAATGTTCCCCGCGCGCAGCCATAGTCGTTCATGACTAACACTTGAGCGAATAGAAGGATTCGGCTAGGAATCCTGTTAAGCTGCCAAATAGCACATCTGTCCTCGTGAAGCCCGTCCTATCGATCAGCGAAGACGATGTAGGCCGGACTCTGACGGTCCAGAAATCGATCCAGCTTGCTCGGCGAGCTTACGTCCTACGAGCCAAGGGAAGAGTACTCGAACCATTCCGTACGTGGTTCACGGTTCGAGATGGAGCATCTTTCTATTTCATGCCTGCGCACGTATCTGGCCTAAGAACAGTATCGGTGAAAGTTGTCAGCGTAAATCCTAGAAACCGCAACAGTGAACTCCCATCGCTATCGGCTACGATCTACGTCTTCGACTCAAGAACCGGGTCGGAGCTGGCCCGAATTGCCGGGGACAAGTTGACCGCGATCAGAACCGCAGCCAGTTCGGCATTAGCAACCGACATTCTAGCCCTCAAAGAGGCAGATTCCCTAGGAATAATCGGATCCGGAAAACAAGCTCACGCTCATCTCCCAGCAATGCTGGAAGTGAGGAGTTTTTCACGGGTCCTAGTCTATTCTCCATCAAAGGCTCATCGGGAGAACTTCGTCCGATGGGCCTCCAAGATTACCGCGGTACCCGTAACTTCTACAGATTCCGCTGAAGAAGTGGCTCGAAAATCCGACATTCTCGTCCTGGCTACCACTTCTCGTGTCCCTCTCTTCAGGGGCACTAACGTTCCTCTTGGGACCCATGCGAACGCCATAGGGGCTGCCCTGCCGAGTTCACGAGAGATGGACACAACTCTCGTAAAAAGATCCATTCTTGTTGTCGACTCTGTGGAACAGGCTGTCGCAACCTATGGAGATATCGTGATCCCGCTCAAGGAGAAGGCGATTAAGAAATCGCACATCAGAGCGGAGCTAGGCGAGCTACTCCTCGATCCCAACCCTGTAGAGAGAAGAGAGAATCAAATTACCGTCTTCAAGGCTGGAGGACTTGGAGTGTTGGACGCGGTCTTTGCAGACTATATGGTCTCACAGTTTTAGTGGTTCTTGGCAACGCCGTGCGACAGAACCAATTTAATAGTGGCTCTTAGGTTTCGCGGTCTCCGTGGGCCGGTAGATCAGCCTGGTACACAGCGCGTTAGAGCTGGCCGAAGATCGCCCGCTTGGCAGGTCATCCTCGACCCTGAATGCGGGAAGGCACTAACCCTGCTCCGTAGGGCCGCGGGTTCAAATCCCGCCCGGTCCACCACGAAAAGGTTCTGGCGCACGAGGTTCGAGTAGGCCCCCGGGGGGTCCAAAAAATTCACCAAAGCCCGTTTCAAGAACCTGCTTCAGGAGCATGATTCACGAATCGTTTCACGAACCCTGTTTCAAAGAGCGATTTCAGGAACCCGAATTCAGGGGTGCGATTCGGAGAGGCGATTCGAAAACGCGATCCAAAATCGGATTCCTAGAGCTCGTTCCCGGATGCTGTTCGAGATGATCGGATTCTCAACCTTTCTGAGGTGCGTGTCCCCCGCTGTCGGCCAATGGCTTGTCGAGCAGTGTTTACCCTAGCCCCGCGGGCCCGCGGGAAAAATGTGAGTTGGTCTTATAGGTAAACGCGGAATGCCAGAGGCTGCGGAGCATCCTTTGCCGAGTAGACAACCCTCTTGGTTTGAGACGATCAACCCGGCCACAGGCAAGACCCTCAAACGATACAAATCATCGACGAAGAGCGACGTTGACAAAGCAGTTACGAAAGCAAAGAAAGCGTTTGAAAAGTGGCGCCAACTCTCGCCTAACAAACGCGCAATCTATCTGGAGAGAACAGCGAAGACCCTTCGGGCACAGAAAGAGAAACTGGCTCGAATAATCACCCAGGAAATGGGGAAACCGATCAAAGAGTCATTACCAGAGGTTGCAAAATGCGCCTGGGCTTTGGAATACTATTCCGAGAACGGCCCGAAATTTCTGAACCCAGAAGCGACAAAGACAGACGCGACAGACAGCTACGTTGCCTTCGAACCGCTAGGCGTCGTCGGCTCCATCATGCCCTGGAACTTCCCGCTCTGGCAATGCATCCGGTTCGCAGCACCGGCTTTAATGGTGGGCAATACGACAGTCTTCAAACCCTCCAGCATAACACCCCAGTCAGGACTGGCCCTCCAGAACGCCTTCGAGTCAACTGGGTCCATCCCCGGATGCTTCAACATCGTTCTCGGAAGCGCTCAGGTAGCCAACTACCTGATCGGATCTGATACTGTGGCCGTCTCATTTACGGGCAGTGTGAACGCGGGACGAACTGTAGCTCAATCAGCGAGCAGCCAGCTGAAAAAATTCGTTCTAGAGCTGGGAGGCAGCGACCCCTTCATAGTCCTTGAAGACGCAGATATTGAGGCCGCCTCAACGGGCGCTGTTGCAGGCCGCTTCATCAATAACGGCCAGAGCTGCATCGCCACCAAGAGGATCCTTGTAGTCAAACAAGTTCTCGACGAGTTTCTAGACAAATTTGTGAAAAAGACGAAATCGCTGAAAGTCGGGGATCCACTTAGTCCGGATACGGACATCGGACCCATGGTCAGGGAAGAAGCGCTCAAGACATTAGATGGGCAGGTCGAAGACGCCGTAATACAGGGAGCTCACCTGGAGATTGGTGGAGAGAGATTGAACCGCAAAGGATCATTCTACGCTCCCACTATCGTTACGAGCGTAACACCGGAAATGAGGATCATGAAGGAAGAGACGTTCGGACCGGCCGCACCTGTCATGGCGGTTAAAGATGAAAACGAGGCGATAAGACTTGCCAACAAGAGCGAATTCGGGCTGGGAGCAACTGTTTGGGGGACGGACACAAGAAGGGCAGAAAAGGTCGCCCGAGAAATCTCAGCGGGACTGGTAACAATTAACAATGTTGTCGTCTCAGATCCCCGAATGCCCTTCGGCGGAGTTCGACACAGCGGGATTGGTCGGGAACTCTCAAGATACGGAATGCTAGAATTCACGAACATAAAATCGATCCGTGTATATGAAAAATCGCCTCTAGCTCACGCCCACGTAGAATGATAACCATCTAGGGATATTTCTTGGGAGGCAGAACGACTCTTCTTTACTCCGAGAAATTTCTGGACTACAACCTCGGACCCTCGCACCCTCTCCGTCCAGTAAGAGTCAAGCTAACCCATGACCTGATCCAGTCGAAAGGATTACTCAGCGAGGACGAGATCAAGATTACCGTGCCACGAGTTGCGTCTGAAGAAGAAATTCTTCTCTTTCACGAGAAAGAGTATGTTCGGTTGGTTCAGAAGTATAGCGAGAGGGGCTCGGGGCTCTTGGACGCCGGCGATACTCCCGCTTTCAAAGGATGCTTCGAAGCCACCAGTCTAGTCGTAGGTGCTTCCCTAGAGGCCTGTGATAACATAATGCAGGGAAAATTCACTCACGCCTTCAACCCTTCTGGGGGACTGCACCACGCACATCCTGAACGCGCTTCGGGATTCTGCATTTTCAACGATCCAGCGGTTACCATCAATTATTTGAAGACGAAATACAAGGTCAAGCGACTTGTCTACTTGGACATAGACGCCCATCATGGCGACGGCGTCATGTATGGGTTTTACAACGATCCCTCAGTACTAGACATAGATTTCCACGAGAGTGGAAAATATCTATTTCCCGGAACTGGATTCCCGGATGAGATTGGAGAGAATGGGGCGAAGGGGCTCAAGCTAAACATGCCATTCCTGCCTGGAACGGGGGATGAGGCCTACATGAAGGCGTTTCACAAACTTGTTCCCGAAATGGTGAGAAAATTTCGACCCGAGGTCATTCTAGTTCAGTGCGGTGCCGATGGTCATGCGAACGATCGTCTAGCCCATCTTCGGCTCACCACAAACACGTACGATGGGGCTGTTTCGCAGATGCATGAACTCGCGCATGAACTTTGCGAAGGTCGACTCCTTCTGTTCGGCGGAGGAGGGTATACTCTCGCCAACGTGCCTAGGGTCTGGACGGTCGCCTTCGCATCTCTTGCCGGGATAAAGCTGGACGATAAGATCCCGGAGGATTGGTCAAGAGAGTTCCAGCTTAGCGGAGAGGATGCCCCGAACCATCTCCACGATGAGCCCACAAACGACGATTCAAAAACGATTGGCGAAATCGATAAGGTGTTGAAGGAGCTCGCATCTTACCTTGCGAACTAATGGGGATAATGCAACGTTTATCTTTCAACGCGCTGAGCGTTCGCGATGAACCATAGATGGGTAGCAAAGGAACCACATCACTGGGGAAAGCTGGCGGAAAGGGGACTCACATTAGATGCCGAAGATGTGGCAGACACGCCTACCATGTGCGCAAGAAACGTTGCGCAGCCTGCGGCTTTGGAGAGATTGCAAAGCTTCGACGCTACGCTTGGCAGAACAAGAAGATCAATCGGACAAGAATAGTCTAGCAACGGCGGTTTTGCCTAGCATATCTTCGGGCTTACTTGAGGATGGAGCTTGGCCTATGGTCAAGGTTGGATGTCCGCGTTGCAACCGCCCAATGCATTGGAATGGCAGATTGAAAATATTCATCTGCGATACGGATGGATTCATTCTGGGTCCTAACGACCCTTATGTGAAACGTTTGGAATACCAGATCACCCCAAGTTCCCAAGCACCATCCGGTCATTAGGGAGCGAACTTGACCATTGTGTAAGAGTGGGCTCGGCAGTGTTCATACTTGGACAGGTATAAACCATGACAAATTGCCCGTCAAGAGCATTTGAGAGCGGTCAGTTTTCCAGACCGGGATTGTTCCTGTCGACGCGCAAACCGTTTCTTCCAGATTCTTCCTTATCCCAATCACAACGGATCAAGAAAGGAAGAAGGGAGGTTTTGTGTGTGTCGTTAGCTTACGACTTTCGCGTCAGCTGTGAAAAAGGCTGAGCGCCACCGGTGGACTCTGTGCCGGTGAAGGAGACTTGGGTCCAGACCGTCACGTTGGCTGTATCAGTGTAGTTGCGGGGACAGCTGTTAGAGGATTGTGCAGTCTTTATCAAACCGTAGCCTAGCTTGACCGAGAGTAGTATGCTCTGTCCCGACATCAACGGATGTCCTATGCGCGTGGCGTTGAGGCTGGGTATTGTCACTGGAACAAGCGGTGGCGGTTCCGTCAAGCCTGGTTTTGGGGATTAGGCTGTTATGGCTGAGGTAAGTTCTTTTCCATTGTTATCCAGCCTACTTCACGCTTGAACCCGAGTTTTCGTGTTGACTGCGAGCATAGGTGCGTTCTCCGAGTCTTTCCAGGCTTGATCTTGTCATAGTTGTTCTGTAGTGCGAATTGGATTACTCTGAGTTTCAACGCCATGGCAATGCCTCTGCTGCCTAGACGATATTCTCGTACTTACCAAAGAGAATGTTGGGTCATCGGCTCCCGATGATAGTGATCTGTGTCGAGTATGCCCTTCCATCGTCCAGGGTAACCCAGATGAAATAACCACCAGGGGGAAGCCCAAAGGTACTAAGCCGATACTTGAACTCGCCTGTACCGGGTTTAAACGTGGCCATGTTCGAACATGCTGTGCCAAAGTGGAGTACGCAATTTGTAGCTGGCTTAGGCGGGCCACAAATCGGGGTTTGGCTCAAGGGAACTTGAGGAGGACAGTCTACCCATATCTTCGGGGGTTTGGTCGCATTGACCGGGGTGCCGAATACGTCCGTTAGCATAAACCCCACGTTGACCATGCTGTTGGCCGGGACCGAGGCTCCCGACGATGGAGATATCCATTTGAACTGATAGATGACATTGTAATGAACGGTTGTTCTCCAGATGTTTCCCGCTCTATCAATAGCGGAAACTGTGTAAGAATGGGGACCTATTGCGCTAGTGTCTAAGCATAGCGTGGGGCCAACGTCCAAAATTGATCCGCATGGGTACGGATCCATTTTTCCTTCTGTCTTAATGGAGCACGGGGAAGGATGGGTAAGGGTAACGGGTATACCAGACAATGAATCTGTACAGCTGACGCTGACAGGAACCGTTTGACGGAGGATGTAGTTCTGGTTTTCCTGGGGCGAGGTTATTGTGGGAGGGGTCTTGTCTATTCGAAGAGTCAGTTCTGGGAGACCCAAAGGCCACTTCACCCCATTCCCTGCCTTGTCGAAAGCTTGCGCAAACATCCCTCCGACCCCCTCGGTTGCCGTCACGAAATCTTGACTGTTTGCAATAGTAGACGGTAACATCTGGGTGCTGTTGCCGTTTGCCGCCTGCCCACAGACAACATCACAAAACACGTTGAATCCATAGAGTCCTGACAAACCGTCGTAAAGGTCAAAGTGAACTATGACATCAGTGTTATACCAGCCGTATGTGTTTGGCTCCTTTGTCGGTCCCCCGGTTAGAGTGGGAGGCGTGAGGTCAATTTTGACCTGGAACAGAGTCGGGTCACTAGCACGACCCGCGTAATCGTACTCCTGAGTATTCAAGGTGTGGATTCCCTCCGTGAAGACATTAACCACCTGTGGCAGGTCTTCAGGACCTGCGTGGACGGTCGCTCCATTATCCAGATTGTAGGTCAGAGCTTGCAGTCCTGATCCGGTCTCCTGATGGATGCAGGTATTACTGCCGGTGCAGGAAATGTAACCATCTATGCCGTCTATCTTGATGCTGACTGGTGACCTATACCATCCCTCAACCCCCACACAACCTGATGAGGGACAGTAAGGACCTGCACTGATGTCGACCAGTGGAATAGGGTCATGAAAGTCGGTTTTTAGAATAATGTCGATGACTGTTTGGCCAATGGGATTAGGATTCGGAACGATCTGAAAACGGTGCTCCCCATCGCCTCTGAGCACGTTCGTAGAATCGCCAATCGCAAAGCGCCACAGCTGTAGACGCTCGCAAGCAGGCGATGGAGAACAGTTATCGGTGAACTCAAAGCAGGTGGCCCCGTTATTACTGCGGCGCGTATCAGGGTTGGACGCACCCGTGATGGTGCAGTCTTGCAGCACGCCGTCGATTGCTAGGCCAAACGTAACGGGACCTTTCGGAATAGCTATGACCCCTTCAACTCCATTTGAGCAGTAGCCGGGTTTCTGGAAGGCTTGAAGACAATCGGCCGCTCCCCTCTCTCCGTACACCGTCCCCAGTAGCCAATCCGGGAAACGGGAGTTTGAGGCTAGACTCCACGCGTTACCAGTCTTCCAACTGAACGGCTCTACATCTAAGGGTGGATTGGGATTGTTGATCGCCTGCAATATCTGAAGTGCGACCCATTCATGCCCAGCATGGTTAGGGTGAAATATTCCCGAGTTCTTGCTATTGTCCAATATCCAACACCAAGAGCCGCATGGCCCCTGGGCAAGGATAGCCTCTTTGACGCCGATTATCCAGTGATCGCTTGAGCAGAATCCGTGACCCGCAGCGAATCCTGCCGCAATCCCTCCGACGTAAGTCCAACCGTATTTCAAAGCGGCTGCGAAGATCGCAGTGTTCAGGGCAGGGGCTATGTTTCTACTGAGATATGCAGACTCGTCTGAAGTGAAGGTTCCCATATTATCCAGATTATTGCTGTTGCAGTAGCTACCATCGCTGTTGTGAAACGGCTCTGGATACTCGCTTATCAGGACATGTGATGGGTTAATTGGTAGATTGTTAGTAATGTTCTTGTTGAGTGCAGCATAACCACTATCCAAGTTGAGTATTTTTGACGGGGCAGCCTTCACGTTCGAGTATTCTGTACAGGGAGGGTTCAATGGCTCCAGCGTCGAAAGACCCGCGCAATCTCTGATTATCTTCTCGAATCCAATATCGTTGACTCCTGCGTGAACTAATAGATAGTCTATCGGGCGCATTGGGCCTACGCTATGGCCGGTGGTATCCGACTCGCAACTCAGCCCGACGGTCGCCTGAACTGGAAACTTATCCAGGGGGCCGAGTGGGTGAGAGCCGGCGGGGCATAGTGAGTCTGCAGCCTGGATGACCTGCGGGGGCAGATCGGGAGACCCGCCCTCAGTTCCTTCATACGCCCCTGTTACTCCAACTCCTATGGTCGAACCTGAACAAGCAAGGTGGAGAAAGGTTACTGAACTGCGGGGATCCTGCTCCTCCAATGCCATTGCAGCCAGCGAGTCGGCCGCGAATTGGGACCTGTGACATCTCTTATCCTCCCATATTGGCCCAGCCTTCACATAGGGCCCATTAGCTGCCGCATATGCTAGATCTAAGGCACAGGCCGCCAACCCCAGCAGACAGATGATAGCATCACTCGCAGAAAGGGCGAAATCGGCGTTCGCATCGCAAAGTCCTTCAAGGCAGGGCGCATTGAACTTTTGTTCCACATGCGGATTGCCCTCCCCCGAGGCAAAGGAGTCCCCAATGGAAACAATCAGGATATCTCTTACCCAGACCTCTTGTCTATGAGAAGCCGTAGTCGCGATCCCAAGCTGTCGTGCAGAATCACAAATTAGACTGGGTGTGTCGCCGCACATATCGACGACTAAAGTAACATTGTAGACGCCCAACGCGGGAAAACTGTCGAAGTGGAAATTAGAATCGGTCGATGAAGGGCTTGTGTAAATCCTGTCGCCTTTTGAATCGTCTATTGTCCAACGATACTTTTGGGGAGAATCAGCCATCAAGACCGATCCTCCCTGCCCATTCGGCACTAGCCCAGGGAAGCAGGATTCCCCAGCATCGAAATCCAATCTCCACCCTACTGGGTTCGCGTTCATCGTTCCGTCATAGTTGACGTCCCACCAGTACCGCACGGGTGCTTTCCAATCGAACGCGGCGACTGGACCTTGTCCTGTACCAACTGGATAGAGCTTCGAGGCGACCCATTCATTGTCCGGTCCCCCGAGGGCCTTAAGTCTCGAATATGAGTCGGATACTGTGAGAGTAACATTGTAGACTCCGGGGCTTGCAAACGAGTGATGTGGATTGGCTTCGTTGTCGGTGGTCCCATCCCCAAAATTCCAAGCGTAATTGTAAGGCGGTAACCCATGCTCCATCTCAGTCCCGGTGAAGGAAACGGGTCTCGACGGAATGGAACACCGAGGTGACGGAACAATTGAGAGCGTAGGCGGGGGTGGGGAACTTCCGAACTTCTCCACGCCTACAGGACTGGGGAATGAACGCACAGCGTTGGTAAGGTCAATTGACTTATCGCTCATTGGCGTAATGTCATGGTCATACAGCAAAAGTCGGGCGACATAGATGCCCCCTCTGCGGTAGGTATGTACTGGGTTATCGAGCCTACTAGTATCTCCATCACCAAAGACCCATAATGACCTGTTTGGATTAAGCACCGTGTAGGCAGAGGAGAAACTTACATTCAAAGGAGAAGGCGAGCCTATCGCATATTCGACGTTGATGCCATTAAGCGCTTCTTGGGAACCCCCGAACTCAGGAAGCACATTGCCTCCATTACTGATAGTCACGCATAGGTCACGTATGCTAGATGACCCGCATCCTTCCTTGAAGTCTAGGACCCGATCAAGTGAAGAGACATCTGTCGGCTGATATGTGACAACAAACAGGTTCCCGCTTGACAGACCCTGGGAATCAGCCAGAGTCGTATGAGATCCCTGTACTTGGACGTGCACTATGCCGCTACCCTCTCCCGGCAGGCAGCCGTAGCCGCCGCCGTCTAGGCAATCCTCTATGACCGTACTATTGAGTATGCCCTTGGAAAAATCGACATTAGATGCAGAGAGACTGGCAGAGTTGCCAAACAAAGTGGTACTGTCAAGTATGATGTCAAAGGCGTCAAAGGGTTGTGACCTAGAGATATTGACTGCGACTCGAAAGAAATCCGACACAGCACCTCTTAATGACTCGGCATTCGTCAAGAACGGGCATGTTCCCTTTGTATTTTCCCAGAAGGGAGCTGTGGTGTCGATGAATATGATACAGACAACGCCCGCCTGGCCGGTGTCGGGTCCAGTGGCACCTGTGGCCTGAGCTCTGGGTAGCGTAGGGGGGAAAAACAGAGCTGCCAGGATAATCAAAGCAAGTGCACGGATTAGTCTCAAGTAGTATCTCGGAGTACTGGGGGTGCTAAATGTCAAGAAACTACTGACGCCTCCCTATAAAGATGGGTAATGTTTCCAGCGGGCGACATGTCAATGCTTGCTTCGCCATCACCGAAAATCCATAGGAAACTATTCCGAGGTGGCATCAAAGGATTACATTTTCCGGTGACAGAGTCGCAGCTCGTTGCATTCACAGATGAGAATTGAACTTCCAGAGGGGCTGTACCAAAAACCGTTGAGCCAAAGACTGTTGAGTTTTCAACGGAGACGGTTAGGTAATCCTGTTGCGTCTGAGAGGCCCGAGCCCTTGTAAACAGAGGTGAAGACACAAGAACAGAGAGCAGTATGAAGAAAGCAACTCTAAGGGTTATCGAGGGTTTGATAGAACCTACTCTAATCAACCCTAACTTCTCCATCCCGGGCCGAACGCTTCTGAACTGGACGTTTGCAGCCTTTCTGTCATAAGGACCGTGAGAACAAACCCCCGGAAAAGTAGGTGAGTTTTTTCCGGGTCAAGTTAGCCATCTTTTCCCTTTCAAAGTGTTCAATTGCCCCTCTTTTGACATCAATTGAAGATGTTCGCCAGTTTTCATGCTCAAAAATCGGTTTCAGCCGGGAACAGGAGGTTTTGGACCCTAATTCGCCCGAACTTTAGGTAGTGGGTTACCATGATTTTTCCGGGTTTCGTTCTGCGGAACGAGTCTTCGCCCAACCGATGAAAGCCGGGTTCTCTTATTCAATAGCCAAGGCCCTAATTTGTCGATGGAAGTGAGTCCGATCGAAACACCCGCCATTCTCTTCTTGAGAGAACCCTCTAGGTGGTCTTCATGGGCTCGACCTCTCTCCTTTTCGTTGGCCTTAGGGCTAACTCGTTCACCATCTTCTTCACCGGCTCCCTGTCATAAGCGACTCTGACCTTCATCACGTTCCCACCCCTACCCCTTACACCAGGAACAATCCGGTACTCCACCAATCCTCGCTTAACCAGGTCCTCCAGAGACCTTCCGAACGTATGCCCATACCTCGCGTCGCCATAGACCTGCGCCTTCGGAATCTGTAGCGTCTCGACTATGTCCATAAGAGTCCGCCAGCCAGCATATTCGGCAGTTAGCCTCTTGGCCATGTAGTCCTCGACAAACGCACTCCCGAGAAACGCCATGACGGGGGAAGTTTGCTCCCGAATAGGCGTGCCAACCGTCAAGGAAACTCCCTCAATCTTGTGGGACCTGTACGTGCCCTTCTCATCGGTAAACCAAGTCGTCGGAGATATCGTAAATGTGCCGTCCCGCACGGGCTTGAGCTGTATCTTTACCTGGAAAGTGTTGAGGTGTTCGAGCTTCTTTCCCCTTAAGTCGATTCCCCCTATTTTGTTGTCAAAATCGGCGGTTGGCCCCTGGAACTCCAGTCCCTCCGAAACGGTGGGATCCAGCTTAACCAGAGAGGCTGTACCCTTCCCGACATTTACTAGTTCAATGTCTAGGCTAAGGGTGGCCCCAGTTGAGATTGGACCTTCAGGCGGTTTCAATGTACCAACGACGTTCGCCGACTCTAGATTTTCTAGTCCTGAGGGCTTTTCGAGCGATGCAGTCGAAGCAGTGAAGGCAGCACTTGCCGGGAGCTTAGGCGATGCTCGCAAGATTTCCTGAAGTGAGATCGCAAGCTTCCGCTCCTTTCTCACCTTCCCAATTAGTCCAAGAACTTGGTCTCGTTTCGCCTTGTAGCCTGCACGCAGGTATGAGTCTGCCGAGAGTGTAAGAAGTTTTTCCGCCATAGACAAAAGCTTCGCTTTCTTCTCTTGGTCGCTTTCTCTTCTGGCTGTTTCGCTGTGAGAGTAGCCCTCGAACAGGAGCTCAGTTCCCTCAGCATAATCTGATTCGCTTTGGAAACCTGCATTTCGATAATACCTTGATGCTGTGTCAAGATCCTTCATAATCGAAGTGTAGCCTGATCGGTCTTCAGAATCGAGGTATCGAGTGCTTGCTTCTAGAGCTTTGCAGAACCAACTGTTACCCAGCATCAACATTCTGGTGCTTTCGTTAGGGGAAAGTTCCTTTGCCTCGTCAAACAGCCGAGATGCTTCCAAATAGAGGCTTGGTGATGCTTCACCTTGGGCCTTTGCGATCATTTGCCAGGCTCTGGAGACGGTTGCACCGAGTCCGAACTCTTTCTGATCATGTTTGGACGTTGTTCTCTGAACTATCTCCTCGAATAGTGCAGCTGCTTCCCCATACTTTTCCCCACTCGCGTGACTATTGCCCTGCCGGAGGAATTGGGTCGCCTGTTCCACGCGGATTCTAGCGTTACAGTATTCTCTCCTAATTCCTGCCGCTATGATGAGATCGCTAATCACTTTTGCTTCCTGCTCGTTTTCCGTGGCGCACAACACTTGGTTCAGAAGGTCGTTTGCCTTGGCAAAGAGGCTGGCTCCATGGGTGAAGACCTCGATTCCTCTTTGAACCTCGTATTTCCTGCTCAGATCCTCGGCAAGTTCTATGGTCGACAAAGCCGAGTAGTAAGATTCCAAGTGGTTCCATCGAACTGTCGACTTTAGCAGTTCTGTCGCTTTATCGTACGATTCCCGGGCGAGTCGATACTCTTGTCGTTCATGGTATTGTCTAGCTGTTTCGACGTTGCTCCAAGCTTCCATGTAGTGAGCGAGGTCCAAGTAGAATCGGCTGGATTGGGAAACTAGATTGGCGGCAGCCTCATAGTTGTTGCAGGCCAGGTGAAAGCTTCGAGCTGCCTCCAAGTGGTTTCCGAGCTGAACCTGGACCTTCGCAGTTTTCCATAGGCATTCGGCCACCATAGTTGGGCGGTTGAGCCGTTGAAAGGATTCCATACCATTCTCAAATGCTTTGACTGCTTTCTTAGCAATTTGATCTTCCCCAGAGGTCTCGAAGAGTTGGACGAGCAAGTCGCCCTGTTCAATTTGGAATTTTCCGTAGGTCGCGAAGACTCCCTTTGGACCGCTCCTTTCGTAGATTGGCATACTTTTCCCGCAGAGGGCGAGCCCTGCCTCCAAGTTGGCAAGAGCGTTTCGCAACAGATCGGCTCCTGCTTCAGGGTCTTCGGCGATGCTTGCTAGCTCTCCGCGAATGGTCGCGATATTGTTCCTCAGCATTCCTTGCTCGTAGTAGGAATATGGTAGAAATTCCTCCGTTATTCTGAGAGCCTCAGCCCAATGTCCCAAGCCGTCTTCCAACAGTTTCTTCTTTTCAGATGGACTGTGTTCTACTCTTGCAAGAGTTGAGACTGATGCGCCGAAAGAATAATGGGCGAAGTACATAGCGGCAGGATGCTCGTGTCGATTGTTGTAGATCAACTCTTTTCGCGAGGCCTCGACGGCCTTGTCCAGCAACCCCCGCTTATTCATAGGGTCCGATTCAAGGTCAGCCAGGTTCATGTAATGGCGGGGCTCGGGATCTTGTAGAGTTATCGGGTAGTCGATGGGTTCGAACCGTGAACGAGCTTCTCGGTAGTGTCTAATTGCAATCTCGCCAAGCCTAAGCCGTTCGCCGGGGTCCTCGGCCTCATATGAGGCCCACGAGTAGTTGAAGGAGAGCAAGTCCTGAAGGGACCCGATAATGAGTTGGTCTCTAGTCAGGCTTGCGGAGCCCAAAATGTCTTCCAGTAACTGCAGTGTCTCCTGAGATCCTAGCTTCATGCCTGCAGTAGTGCAGGGGAATATTGCGAATGTCACGTTTTCGATTATGGCAGTCCTTTCTTCGAGCTTTCGGGCTTTATCCCAGTATGAGAGAGCCTTTCGATGGTATGCAGCTCTCTCCACACTTTCTTCTGCCAAATAGTACGAGTATGCTTCTAGAAAGGCCGATACTTTTGAGGCGGCCCCTGCCATCTCAATCTCGTGTCCCTTTGGGTCGAGAAACGCCACCGACTTTTCCCCAAGTTCAATGGCTTCCATGATCTTCATCCGTCTGGTGGGTAACTTCCAATCTAAGCTTGCTGCAAACATCGGTGCCCATGAGAGATTGTTGTAGGTCGCTACGTACTCTTCTTTTTCGTTAAGTTCCTCTAAAGAATTCAGGGCATCCTTTGTCAATCGCCAACAGTCCTCGAGCAGTTCTAGCTTCTTGGTGACGCCTCGAGTCAGCCAGAAATCCAAGTATCGAATCATTGCAAGGTTGCGCACTGCCAGTGCCTGGCCAAGCCGGTCGGAGCTTCTGCGAGTCTCCGCTGATCTGGCGTAATTCTCGATTCCTTGGCGAATCCGAGCCTCAAACTGGACCTCACTTTGAGCTTGCATAGCCGCTTTGAATAACGCGTAGGCTGACCTCTCTTGGAGAACGGACAGCTCAGATAGATTGTTCTGAGGGACAAGCTTGAGGATCTGAGAATATAGGCGAGCAGCAGAGGGCCAGTCATGCTCGCTCTCCATCCTCTCAGCATCTGATACTGAAGGGCTAGGATCAACGGAGAGTAAAGCCAAACCGGCATCGATTTCGCTACCTTCCTCTTAACATTATACTGAGTGGCGGAATGGGGTATTGTAGATCAAGAACTAAATCGAAAAACGTTGTGAATGCTGTAGTGCCCGCTGTATACGTGGACACAAGTGAGCTTCCCACACTGTATCCCTTAGCAGGTAGGAATACGCTTCCGAGCGTAATTTGAGGTAGGGCGGGTGGATACCCCAAACCCGGATAGGTTCACACCCACACCAATTCGTGGATGACTATAAATGAATCACTTCTCCGAGCTTACAACCATGCGTCACATCCTCGTGACTATTCTAACGCTCATGTTCCTTTCCGTTGTCTTTTCACGGTTGGGACCTGTGAATGCAGTATCATCTTGTGCAACTCGTTGCCCATTCGGTGAGATAGTTAACGCACAGCCTGGCTCAGATTCTCAACGCACGAATAGTACGACAAGCACAGAAGGGAACTATGTTCAAACCCAGATCTACGCCTACGAAGCAAGGAACCAGTCGGGTCCGCTCAGATACCAAGACGGAGACCAAAACTACGATTATTATCTGTTCAACGTTTGGTCCACACTAACCCCTGCCGCAGAATGGTACGTCGATTATGGTGGTTCTCTGCTTCATTCGCACTGGACCACCAATATTACGGTTTCTACTGGCCCAGGAACGGTCATGGTGAATAAACTGGAGCCATTAGCAGATGGCATTCAAAACGGAGACGAAGTCCCCATACATCTGGGCATCGATCTTGAGCACATCAGCTTCGGGCTCGACTACACAATCCATTTTGGAGGCTGGCAGGTCAATAATGTTAGCCCTCATCCGAACGAAGTGTCATGGGAGATACAGCAAAACGGTGATCTCGTTGGTAACGCACCAGCACGCAGAACCTATTCTTGGGGTGTCGCTTTTGGCGTCATCGTTCCAGAGGGCCAAGTCCCCCGTATACATGCCATAGTCCTAGGGGCCTTCACAAAACAGTCGGGACTTCCTCCGCCACCCGGCCTTCCCTGGCCTTGCGAGATACAGGGAAGCAAGATATGTAACGAGATCCCGAACACATTTTCCTCGGGAATATGGTATGGACCGGACCCCGATCCGGACATACATACTACAACCCCCATTTTTCCGGGGTCAATAGTGCTTGGAGACCAAGCTACCCTACGTATTGATGCTACAAACCATGGCAACAGCGCTCCATGGCAGACAATTGCAGTTGGGTTCCCAAGCATCTTGGACCCTAGAAATATTGAGCTGGAAAATTCGAATATTCCACAGGATCACGTCCACGTGTATCCTGCTGGAACACCCGCTACGGGTTGTTATAGTAGCTGCCGTGTCACACTGCAATATCCGCATTTTGAAGCGGAATGGACCCCCTGGCTTTCATCCGAGGGTGCCTATGTCAAAATTCTAGTTCGACCTGAAGTATCAGGCACTTTCACTTTCTATGTGAAAAGCGTAGCAGGGTTTGAAAGACTGGGAGAACTTGCAGGTAAATGGGACCCCGTGAGTTGTAGCCAAACATTTCGCGACGATCAGCATGAATGCATCTACTCGTACTCTTTCGAGGTGACACCGCGACAGTTCCCAGTCACTTTCCGAACTAATCCGACAATAGGATCTATCAGATTTGACAGCACTACGTATCGAGACGGGGAAACAGGAAACTATCGGAGCGGCATCCATACGGCCGCGGCTACTATACCCGACTCGTATATCTTTCACAGATGGTTGTCCAGTGGAGCTATAATACCGGTCTCTCCTACGAACCCGGTAACCGCCATTGATGTTTCAGGCTCCGGTACGTTAATCGCAGAATTCGCCGCGAAGGTGACCTTCTACATGAGTGATACGACAAGCAATTCGAATCCAGGTGGCTCGATTAGCTGGAGTCCAGATACCTCTGAATGTTCCGGCCCAGCTTATCATAATGAGGATGTAATTTACGAATACAGACTCCCGCCCACCTATCAAAGTACGTTTACGGCATGTGCAAGTGCCCCAACTGGCTACACTTTCTCACACTGGTCTGCCACTGGAGGAATATCGCTGCAGTCAAGCACAGCTATTAGTCCTGCGAGTGTAAGGGTGACCGGTCCAGGTTCGATCACTGCTATTTTCTCCCAACGCCATTTCAATTTCGAAGTCATCTCTCAACACTCACCCCCTCAAGAATCATCATACAATGAAGGCGAATCCATTACTGCTTCAGCACCGTCAGTTACTGATGACAATGGACAAGGTACCCGGTACAAGTGTGTAGGTTGGTCGGGAACCGGTTCAGTTCCAGCTCAGGGAACGGAATGTTCTGTAAGTTTCACCATATCCCAACCCTCTACGTTGACCTGGATATGGAAGCCCCAGTTCCTCTTGACTGTGACAGCGAATCCGTCAAGAGTACAGATTCTTGGGGTATCGCCCCAGCCTTGGTGGGTGGACGAGGGAGAGCGAGTCACTCTTTCGGCTCCGGAAGTTCAAGGAATGACCTTTGACTACTGGATGGTAGGGTCGACCCGTTATCCTGACGAACAAAGAACCATCACCATTTCCTTGGAAAATGCACAGACTGCTACTGCGAGCTACTCGACCATTCCATCGCCTTTGTCGCTGTTGGTGCCCGTGGCACTGGCAATAGGCATCGGAACTGTTGTAGCTAGCGTTTTGATTGTTGCGCGACGCAAAGCTGGCAGGACGTCTACTCCTCCAAAATAAGGACCAAATAGCGCAAACCCAAACTGGTTCCCCATCCGTCTTATGGCGGGTCGGAGGGTATTGCACCGGGTTAGGTTCAAACCCGCCAATTCGACGGGCTCGGCAGACCGTATCACTTTTCAAGTATGAGTCATATGAATGAATAGATCGGCAGGTGCCAACAGGCATTACATGATACATCTAGGCCATCCATATATTTGAGTCTGGTTTCTGTAGCTCGTAGCCGGTAGATTGCCCTGTTTCCAGATCTGGGGTGAGGGATTCGATCCTCTTGACCAAGCTAGACGAATAGGCACTTCTATGTTTAGACACTCGGCCCCATCTGATTGCTTGGCCTACTAGCGTCTCGAATCGTCCTTAGACTAAAAACTCTTTCAAGGTGTCGGGGGTGGGCCCCTCGTTTTTAGACGTGCTAACGTAGAGGGGGAGGGTACTGATGGCATCGCTTTAACCAACTCGATGATGGATTCCACTTCATCTATCCCGGCTTCTATAGATCTCCATAGGGGAACGAGGGCAGCGCCCACCTCGTTCAGATATTGTGAGTGAGATTCCATGAATGTCTTCAAGCTGGACAAGGAATAGAGTGCCAGTAAAATGGCCAGGACTAGAGCCGATACGGCCAAAAAAACGTAGCCTCCCCCTGATAGTATTCCAATGATCGACAAAGTAACGGCAAGGCCCAGAGAGACAAAAGTTGCCAAAGCGACTTTGAAACTACCACCAAGCTGAGTGTTCATTTCCTCCAGCTTTGAATCCATCATCGTTTTCGTATTCTTTGCTTCTTCCTTGATCTCGGTTGAAGGGAAATTGTCATAGGGATCAAAAGGTATTCCCTTCGCATCTGCCAGTGATTTAACGCGTTGTCGAAAAGTATTGGTTCGCTTAAAGCCCTTCTCAAGGGTGTCGTGGTGTTTCTCGAAAAGATTTCTGGCCCTTTGCAATTCCTCCCTAAATCCTCTGTAGAGGTAGAAGAAGCCTGCAGTCCAGCCGGCTGTCAAGAAGCTGACAAACTGAATCAATGCCTTCGAGATTTCTCTGGCGGAGTCTAGAGGCAATGCTATGAGAGCCTGATAGAGCTGTATCCAGACATAGCTTGCTACAAGCATGGCAATGACGATTGCGATCAAAACCCTCTTGGTCAGTTTTGGCATCAAATCCGCTACACTCTGATCCGTCCGCGGACGTCTTTAGACCTTAAGGTTCTTTTATCACACCATCTCTTGACAAGTCATGAAAGGATTGAGAAAAGACAAAGGCGTTACCAAGGTTGGGGAAGGCTTGAGCAACGACAGAGGTGTTGTGACGGCTGCAATTCTGGATCACATTAAGACAAATGGAGGGGGCTACGCAGGATGGTACGTTGGTATCGCTCAGAACCCCCGCGACAGTCTATTCAAAGAGCACAAAGTCCGTGAGGACGGCAAGTGGGTCATTAGGGAGGTAAGTTCACGAGATATTGCTCAGAGAATTGAAGAGGATTTCAAGAAACTCGGGGCAAAGGTCAATTCCGGTCGTGGGAGCGACGATTCAAAATTCGTATACGCTTACAAGATCGAGTCCTATACAAAACAATAGTCGTCCAATTTGAGACGTTTGGGCAATAAATTACCAAATGATTCCACGGCCATAAGCCAGACTGGAACGTAGATATCTTGAGTATTACCGGAATTGTTTCGATTTCTGTTCGAAAAACGGCATGACCGATAGGGTATGAGGAGAGCCCCGGGCCCAGCAATGCTATCTATCATCAACGTAAACGCCTGATATGATCTTCTTAGAAGTAGCCATTCTTAGGCTTCTCCAAGCGACAGGTCACAATTCGGGCACCTGTAGAACTCATAGTCCGAGCTTCCCCTTAGAGTTCCTATACTTGCTCCTCCTCTCCCCCAGGACAAGCCTGAGCCATGAAACGGGCGGGAGGAAGAAGCCTTGTCTGGTGTCACAAACTTGTGGCAATATGGGCAATTTACTAACACTGCCCCTTTACTCATGTCATTAGGCGTGGTCGTCTCATGTCCTTGTACACAGACCCAGACCCAAGACCGGTTAGGTTTTGTAATGCTAGATAGTATCTTAGAACCACACTCTCTGCACGTAAGTCCTCCGTCTATCATCGCCTGTATCTGAGCCTGTATCTTGGCTCGCCTTTCCTCCCTTCTCCTTTCCTCGATTTCTGTGTTAACCCTAGAGATCCCTCTGAGGTCAGCGTGGACAGATTCCAGTTGATGCCTTAGCATCGTCAAGCCCTCAAGAGAGAGCCTAGCCAGTATTTCTTGTCCCCAGTTCTCTGGCATCCAAACGACCTGGCCCTGTCTATCCAATAATGGGGACAGGCCGCAGTTTGGACACTTGTACTTGCCATGTCTGAGCCCCCAATAGGCAATTGCAGGCACCTCCACTACTATCCAGGTACTAATGAACAGAAGGAGGAAGATTCCCCAGTTGAACCTTGACTTGGGCTTTACCCGATTGAGGCAATATGGGCATTTGACGGTTCCCTTGAGGGCCCATTCTTTTGGGCTGGGATTGGCTGTTTCAGTGGGATAACTTGTGATCGAAGAGGTCGGGGTAATAGGCATCGGCTGGGCGTCGAAGTATGTTCGAAAGCCACAGGTTTGACAATTTGTAAATTTCGCCCCCGGATAATGTAGGATCTTCCCTCCGCACTTCGGGCACTTGAGAAGAGGGTATGTACTGGCCAAGCCAGCTTCACTTCGGTCTCTCCGCTGACCCTACCAGAATTCTTCTCCTCAGAACCAAACTAGACTGTTGGTATTGAGGAGACGAGAGTATTATCCTTATTTCCCCATATAATGCCAGATAACTGCTAAGGAAGCCATGAGGATTATGTGGATACCCCGAGAAACCCCATGGCGAAGCTCAAACTTACAGTCACGATTACCCCTGAGACAATCAAATGGATTGACGAGCAGGTCAAGAAGGGACGGTTCGCAGACCGTAGCCACGCCGTCCAGTTTTCACTAATGAAGGTCAAAGAACTTCTCGAAAGAGGGGAAATCAAGTTCTAGATGCGTCACGAAGCCTACGGGTTTTGCTCCGAAACATGAAACTTTGATTATCCTTTCTATTTGAATAATTCCATATTTAGACAGACTCTGTGGCGACGATTTACAAGTGTGGTCGGTGCGGGCTTGAGTCGCACGATAGGTCACTGTAGCTAGCTATGTTCACAGACACTTGGAGCTTCGAATCGACAAGTTGGAGAGCCTCTTAGCAAGTGAAAGACCCGAAGAGGTCTATACCGAGAAAGATATCTTGAAGCCGTTCGTCTGTGCACTTGGTTCGCCAAACTCAGGTTCCTCTGGATTCCTAGAGAGGAGCAGGAAGAAGCGGACGGTCCTAGCAGAGAGGCGTACGTCTCTAGCTAGCCGGCCTGATCGAAGCCGCTCAGTGGGTGGAAACTAGCAAAAACAAAGGAGAAACGGCTGAGAGCAGGCGAAAATGAATCAGGATTCGTAACTAGCTTCCCCATTACTGGGTTGAACTCGACCCATTAGTTCGAGTCGGGTATTGAGCTAGAGAAGACTGGATGAAGCGAACCATACCCAGAACTCTGGCCGCCGCAATCATCTGCGGGATAGTTGCTGGAGCGGCAGGCATAGTCATTCTTGGCCAAAGCTCCTCCTCCCTCTTGGTTCATCCGGGAGGACCCCATGAACAACTATGCCCAGGTTATACGCTTCTCAATTCGCCGACAAACATGAGTTTCAACGTCTTGAACTGCGGGTCTTATCCGGTCACTCCAGTCTCCTACTACGTTAGCGACTCTGCTGGGCACATGTACCCTAATCCGAACTGGTCTCTCCCCACCATTCCCTTGATGGCTAACGTGACTCTCATCATTCTAATAGACGGAAACACCTTCACCTTCCAGCACGGATCAACCTACGGGTTAACGGTGGACACGCAACGGGTCCACTACGGATTCACGGTCACCGCTTAAGCGAGTGTTCGTGCCTTCTCGAATTGCCCAGCTCGCGTCCCGTAACTGAGTCGACTATTCGGCATGCCCCCAAGGATATGGAGACATGACTGTTTCCTGGTTTGATCTCGGTAAAACAATTCCGACAGTCACCCAAGGTCTTCACAGGACCCAGCCCGTCGCGGGCAGTCGTTCGGTTCATATCTATTACCTTCAGTTCTCATTTACACGGTCCGTTGTTGTTCAAACCTTTCAGGACCATTCTGTGGCGAATCATGTCTAACTTGGACATGGAGGAGTGGTGTCCCAACTGCAAAAAGACCACGTTCCATCGGAGTGTACATGAACAGGTAAAAGGTCCAGGAGTCTTCGCTAGGTTGCGTCACTATTGTCGAGAATGTGGGGGCATGACCGGAGAAGTTTCCTTCAAGTAACGAACGTCCCAGACTGCCAAGTTACGAAATGGAACCCCTTTCCCTCATGGTGGGCAGAACCTTTCCATGGTGTTTGATGCAGTAATCCTTGTAGAAGTCGTTGGCGAGCTTGTCGGCTAACGTGTTCCTCTCTCGTGGGATCCACGACAGCTTTCCACCCGAATCCCTCTAGTACCTTTGTAAGTCGGTCATACAGAGGGAGTATGTTTAGTGACTTGACCTGGTACTCTTTGTTCAACTGCCGAATTACTAGTTGTGAGTCGCCGTAGATTACCAAATTCGTAATGGGGTGTGTTCTTTCAGCCAGTCTATGGCGTTGATTGCACCGGTGTACTCGGCCAGGTTGTGGGTCGCGTTTTCTGTCCAAGGTTCGCCTGCAAGTCCGGCTTGTTGGGTGAGGAACTGTCCTGTGTTCAGGTCTGAAATGGTAAAGGCGTAGACGGGTATTCCTCTAGGGTTCTTCGGCTCGCAAAGCCCGTCAAAGTAGATCTCGACGATCGAGGTCATAGGCCGCGACTTGGAACGGGTGCTACAGTGGCTTTAGGTTAGCCATTAGGTCGATGGTGTCAGGTTTGGGAGGAGGAAAGTGGCTTCTGGACCGGTGCTGCTGGTCCATCGACTCGGTTGGGGCCCGTCGACTCGACTAGTTGAGGCCGCTTAGAGACCGCCTCCGAAGTGAGAGTGCTTATCCCTGAGACGACTCTCTCGGCAGTTTCGACAGCTTGTCCTATGGTGCCGAGAGGCTTTTTGAAACGGTTGAAGAAGAAGTCCTCGTTGAGGTCGGACAGGTCCTGGTGAACCTTCAGAACGCACTGCTGCATTTTCTCCGCATCCTTCGCGACTCCATACATTCCGTATATCCTGACGAAGTAGGGGATGAGCTGGGGGATCCCGGAGTATCCGAGTAAAATGATGTTCTTGCCTACCGCCTCTGGCATCAGGTCCGTTACGATGTCCATGACGGAGTCTGGTAGGGCCAGGACTGCGAGGGGGCTCGTCTTGTCAGTGTCAATGTATTTCTGAACTTCCGAAATCTTGTCTTTGACTCTCTTTTTGATTTCCTTTTCACGTTGAGCGCGGTCTTGGGGACTTGTCTTCTCGTCGTGGAAGCTGGCGACTTCTTCAGTCGCGACTATTTTGGAGTCGATGGGGAGGACCTTCCCATCGTCAAGCGTTACCGCATATTCCACCACGCCTCTTCCCAGCGGAACCTTCGTCCTTACACGTCCCATCTTGATCAGCGGCTCCATGGTCAGTGCTAGGGTCTCCTCTCCAGCTCTGCCCTTTCTGTAGGATCCGATGAGCACTGAATGGATGCTCCTGACCTCCTTCTCCACTTCTTCGTACCTGCGGCCATACTCCGTCATGTTCGCTAGATCCTTTTGGAAAGTAGTGACTATTTGCTGAAGGTTAGTTGCGACCGTTCCAAGGGTCTGGACTGATGGGCGAAACGTACTAACCTCAGTATTTGTGTGGTTCACGGTCTCGACCATAGAGGAAAGCGCGGGAGCTGTCACTGTCTTGACGCGAGTATCCATGTCCACGACCGCGCTTTGAAGGTGGCCGACTTTGCGGAGCAGTATGCCGACAACAGCAACCATTCCGACTACGAGCAGACTGACTATAATGAGAACTGAGACATCATCCAACATGAGATCCGCACAGGATGGCTGTGACTGGAGGTCAGTTCACCTTGAACTTGTTGTAACTATCTCTCCGGGCGGGCCTAGAAAATTACAGGTAAAGCCTGTGCTTTTCCAATCCTAGTAGAAAGCCGCTAATTTCGAGCGTTGCGACAAGAACGAGGGCGGTTCTTAATCTCACGATCTTACCCGACCGATGTCTGAAGTCTAACTGAACTTCCATTCAAGCCTTGGAAGTCGTTCGCTTCTTTCCTCGGGTTGCGAAGAGTTCTAGAAGGATACGCTTCGTCTCCGAAGTGTAACTCAATGCCCTGTTGATCACAAGCCTCTCGCCCAATCTTGAACCACGCCAACATGAGTAGAAGGCACCGTAGAACACGTTCGGGCCTCGGCAGCTCCGTCTCACATCGACATTACTTACCTGGGAAGGTCGCGGCGGATTGCCCAGCAAGTTCTCTATCTCCCACACCGTGAGAAAACAATCTGCCGGTGGCACAATCGTTTCGTCGACCATCATGTAGTATGCACTTCCCCACCACCGGGAGAACCAGTGAAACTGGTCGAGATCCCTTTGCCTGAACTCGTAATACTGGTTTCCCCTGTTCCTCTTGACTTGAACTAGTGTGATCCCGGTCAAGCCTGGAGTTACCTTCTTGGAAATCATGAAGTCTGCTCCGATCGCATGCTCTCCCTTTCCGGGGTGGAACACTCTCTTACTGACTTCGACGCCATTCTTCTCGAACGTCCAGATTGGCTCCAGTCCCGCTCCTCCTCGAAGAAACCCGGTTCGTAGCCTGCCCGCTTCCGAAACCTGATTGATGACCTGTCTAAGGATGTGCTGGTTTTCGTCGGGCATGGCCTGATGAAAAGCGGAGAAGGACCCCACGAAGTGCTCAACGTCTTCAATCACATTAGACGTCCGGTCTTCTGCCATAGCGGATCATGCCGAGAAATCCTTGCTTAAATTTCTAGAACGGATGCGGAAACAAGGCATTCGGTTGGGAGACGGGCAAGTGGAAACCTGATGAGTTAGCTCAGTTTGCTCAGTTTAGAAACTAAATCGAACGAGCTGAAAACGGACATTCTCCGAGATTTTGGAGATTCGTTTTTAAGTCACTTGACCAGAGCCGCCACTGAGGTTTACTTTGTCTGAACCCGTCCCAGTGGCGGTAGAGAAGCACAAGCTGTACGTCGATCCGGTTGGCGTAATCTCTGAGATCGTAAGCAACGTCACTGATGAGCGAGACGTTCTTCGAGAGCTACTGTCGAACGCAGCAGCGAGGGAAGTGAAGGCAAGGAACGTCAGCATTAGAATATATGATTCGGACAGAGGGCTAGCGTTCACCGTCGAAGATGATGGGGTCGGAATGGACTACACGGGAAGCGAAACCAATCCCGGACGCTTGGACAAATTCCTAAATGTCGCCCAGGGTCGCCAGGCAGGCTTCCAGTCTGACGAGTTTGGAGCTAAGGGCTTTGGCACGAAGCTGCTCTACAACTCACGCGAAGTAGTCGTTGAAACGTGGGATGGGGGTTCACATGCCTACAGAGTCATTCTTGAAGAGCCACGCAAAACGGTCTTGGATGAGAAGAAGCTCGTAGAACCAAGAATACAGAAACTTCCGGGACCCTCTTCTGGACTCGCCAAGGGTACCAAGATGACCGTCAAGGGCTGGAACAATAGAGACACTATTCCAAGAGAATGGAAACTGGAGGATATGAGAGATTATCTGAATTACTACACTGTCTGCGGATACACACGCGAGAGAGAAACCCCGTTACCTCACATCACTCTGAGAATTAGCGGCAAGCAAGTCGATCTCAAATCAGGGTTTCCATACCTCACATCTTCAGAAACCGGAGACAACCCTCGAACTATCACATTCGGTCCGATTGAGAAGACGAAGAAAACAGCTGACGGCAAGCTAGTCAAGGTGATCATCAAAGGAGGTGTCACGGTAGATACTGGAAAGTTCGCGTTGAGAGAGTGGAACGGAGGCGTATTCGTATCATTAAATGGTATCCCGTACTTCCAGATTTCCCCAGCAAACAAATATGCTAGGAGACTTGGCCTAACGGACGATTTCATTCGATTTGTTGCTGAATGTGACGACCTAAGATTGAATCTCACAAGGAGCGACTTTGCCGCAGATGAGATATTCGACACCTTTGAAAACGCGCTAGACGAGACCTTTGAAGAAATAAGAGGAAACAAGAAGTTCGAGACCTTCTATAAGAACAGAAAGAAGGAATTCAGGATAGAACTGCAACAGTTCATGACCCAAAAGAAAGAAGAGTTTGCTTCCGGTAAGAAGCGTTTCGTATGGTGGAAAGGCAAGAAACTTCTCGCCGAGCCTGAAAGCGAGTATGACACGGCGGCACTACTTTGGATGCTCGAAGGCGCAGGCGGGTTACCCTTTGCCCATTTTCAGACAATTCAGTACGCGGGCTCGTCCAAGGGAATCGACCTGCTAGTAGACCTGCAGGAAGACGCCGAGTCCGAGAAGAAGGTGTTCGCCTATGCAGAAGTAGAACGGCGGTTCAGCAATCTTATTCGGCACAAGCATGATCCCAGCCAAATGTCCTATGTATTTTGCTGGGATGTTGACAAGGGACACGTCCAATTTGGGAAGGTCGATACAACGAAGAAACGCTACAAGTACAAATATACGTTGGCAGACGATGTTGTAACAATTTACGAGCTGAAATCTTTCCCTGATATTGTCGTAGGAACATCTCCGACTGCCCAGAGCTGAAAACATAGCTGAAGTACCTGAAGCATTGTCGTGCGGTCCGAGAGCATGAAGAGGCCCGTACTAGCCGCATAAAACGCTAACTCGAAGAAAACTAAACGCCACTGACTCCATTATTTCATTCTCCAGCAATGTTAAACCATAGCAGCTAGACTGCCCGAACAGGTTGGCCTTTCGCGCTACCGAGATCACAGCAAGGGATACCCTACTATCGGAACTAAGGTCGCGGCAAGTCAGGGTTGGACACGAACTGTCCTTCGCCCTGCCTGTAGGACGAATGGCACCTGATGCGATCCTCGCCGACGGTGGCGATTACGTGCTCGAAACAAAACTCGGAGGCGAGGCCGACTACTTCGAAGACATCAAGAAACTGACAGAGTGGATGAAGCTCAAAGCGGCCCCAATCAAAGGCGCCTTTGCCGTACTGTTTCCCAACGAACTCCGGGATATTCCCTGGCAGAAAGTCCCAGAGGTGGCCAAGTCTTCAAAGCTGAAGTACGAGGTAGCTGCTCTGTTCCGAGACCAGCGACCTGCTGATCGCAAGTCTGGATCCCTGGTCGAAGTTGTAAGTTGGATCGCTGAGCATGTTCTGAGGCCGCCACGAGAAGTGGAGCCGGACATCGGTTTCATCATCAAGGTTCTTGCAGGCGCCGTGGGCCGGTTGAGCTTCCAAATGCGCGGACTCGGGGCTCAGCATTTCGAGGACATTTTCGGAGGCCGTCTCGTCTTCGAGAACATTCTCGAAGTCAAGCCAGGAGAGATCCCCACCGACAGCATGCGGAAGGCAGCAAGTTATCTTCTCATAAATCAGATAATTTTCTACTACGTTCTGTCGAGGGGGGACCCCCTCACTTATCCCGAGGTTGATGCGGACGCTCTCAGAAACCCAGCCGAGCTATCCAGCTACTTCAGAAGAGTTCTGGAAGTTGACTACGCTCCGACATTCGGCTTCGACGTCGCATCAAGGCTTCCGAAGAATGCGACGGACACGCTTCGCAGCGTGATCGAAGTTGTCCGGGACATGGGGCTGTCACGCATTCGCCAGGATGTTCTCGGAAAAGTCTTCCATACACTGATCCCCCTCCCGATCCGAAAGCCCGTTGCCGCGTACTACACCAACAAACAGGCCGCAGACCTCCTCGCACGTATCGCCGTTGAAGCCCCCGAAGACAAGATCCTCGACCCTGCCTGCGGCAGTGGAACGTTGCTCGTCGCCTGCTATCAGAGAAAAAGACGACTCTACGAGAACAGGCGGGGAGTGTTTTCTCAACAGGATCACGAGAGATTCCTGAGGCAGGACATTACTGGCGTAGACGTCATGCCCTTCGCTGCCCACCTCGCTGTTGTTCACCTCTCGCTTCAGGCTCCCAGGTTCAGGACTGAAAAGGTCCGAGTGGCAGTATGGGACTCGACCGAGCTAAAGCCTGGCGGGACTATACCGTCTTTGACCCGCGAGCTCGCCCGTGCATTTAGGAGACCAACTCTCGAAATGTTCGCCAGCGGCCAGCCACAGCCGGAGTACCTAGAGAAGGGTACAGTTACCGCGGGCGGAGTAGGGGGCGACGAGATTAGCATGGAACCGGTCGACATTGTGATAATGAACCCCCCTTTCACCAGCTCGGACCGGCTCGGTGCCGAGTACAAGCAAACTCTGAAGAAAAGGTTCAGCCCCGAGTATCAGGATTTTCTCCAGGGCAAGCTTGGTTTTCAAGGGTATTTCCTGTTGCTTGCCGACACATTTCTCAATCACGGTGGCCGTGTTGCAGCCGTACTCCCTCAGACCACCTTGACCGGGGAGTCCTTTGGTCCCATCGTAGACATGCTTAGGGAAGACTATACCGTCCGCGCCGTAGTCGTTGGACTAGGACGGTCCGCGTTCTCCGAGAATACGGCCCTTAGCGAGATACTGCTAGTCGCGGAAAAGAGAAAACCTGAGGGTGCCCATCAATTCGCCCTTCTAGGAACAAAGAAGTCGCCCGACGAGTGGACCCCGGATGACATTGAGAACATTGTGTCCGTTCTTCAATCCGGGAGGGATCACGAGGACAAGTTGGCCGTGTTCAAGTGGTTCCCACAGCATGACTTGTCGATTATGAAGGGCGGCCTCATGCCGCTTCTGGCCGAGCTGAGCCCTGGCTACAGCGATCTGCTCGCAAACGTCAAACCGCTCCTAGAGTCTAAGCGGATGATTACCTATGGGGAATACGAGACCAAGAGTAGAGTGCAGGCTTTTGTTTCACCACTCGGGAGCCGTGAGATCCCTGGTCCAGAAGGCCGTGGCGGTGTCTTCTATGGTACATCTGCGCTGAACATTTGCCGTGAAGATCGTGCCCTGAAAAAGGTGGACCGCCTGATACTGGTCAAAGAGAGCAGTAACAGCGTCACTGTTAGGGACCGAGTCTCGGGGTCCGAGTTTAAGGTTCCCAGGTCGGTCATTGCTCCCAACGTACGACGTCTATCCTACTACACTCGTTTCAACATCTCAAACAGAACCGACTTTCTGATAGCAAGATACTACGCGGGCCTTTTCGAAATAATGAAAACGGTCTACGGGGCCTCGAAGGCTGAACGGTACATAGGGAGGGTGCGAGAACGCTGGGCCGGGCGGGTTGTGGAGGGGTCCACACAGCTTTGCCTCGCCCGCAGAATCGACCCAGCGGCGCCAGGGACGAGTCATATCGCGCTCTACACAAAAACTCCAAGTTTCGGCGGACACGGAGGTTGGGGACTCAGACGGATCTCAGACGAAGACGCGAAGATATTGTGCCTCTGGTTCAACTCGTCGCTGTTCCTGATCCAGTTGGTCGAACAGAGGACACAGACACGGGGAACATGGTGGAGGCTAGACAAGCACCGCTTCGCGAAGACTAGGATCCCTGACTTAACCAATCTCACTAGACTTCACCGAGTAGCGTTGCTTCGAGAATTTGACGAGCTGGGCGCCTTGGACTTTCCCAGCCTTCTTGAACAGCTCAAAAGCTCCTTCGAGGGCCGGCGAAGGGTTGACCGGGCATGGCTCTCAGTGTTGGGCGTATCAGAAAATGACCAAGAACGCATTTTGAAAAGCCTGCACTCATACCTCTACGAAACTTTGAGCTCCCTTTTGACAACGATGGGAGAGGATTGAGATAACTAGTCAGGAGGAGTTGCGATCGAGCGAACAGGTTCAACTTACTCAACTCGATAAGGACCAGCTAACCCGCTTCAACTCGCTGGTGGAGCAGCGTCGGAAGACGTACGGTTCCGCGGTTGTGAAGGTCATTCTCCTGCGCCCTCAGAATCAGACCGAATGGAAAAACTCGCTAACACTGGTGCATTTCAACCATAAGGATCAACCTCCAGAGAACGACGAGACTTTTCGCTATCCCAACTGTGTCCTAGCTAAGAGAAGCCTTACAGTGGATCAGTTCGTTCAACTCGTGGGAGACATCGTTACAAGCGGCAAAATGAAGCTAGCGGACCTCTACCCCGTCTCGGTTGAGGGGCACTTTTCCGGAATGTTCATCACAGAATACCAACCCAGCAACGACGAGATCTTCAGGTTAGATTGGCCCGCCGACAGATTCGTGTTCGACCCAAGTTCCAAGGGGGGATACCCTGTAGAACCCTTTGCAGCGATCAATGCCCCACTCTTTCCTGGTCCCTACGAAATGATACGGGATTGGACTGGCGTTGATGTCTCACGTCACAATGCTTTCACAGGCTCGATAGTCATTCTCCTTCCTGACTACTCTGTCAAGATCGCTGAGCTCCGCCTCACCCCCGAGGTACTCAACATCAAGCTGAAGATCCTGGAAACGTCACTCGACAAGGTCCTCGGCAAATTGTACTCTGAGAAGTTCGGTGAGAAACCTGTCCAAAGAGACATCAGCTTCGACAACGCCTCTGCCGTCATACCGTTGGGGTTCATTCCTGATCACTGGCAATTTTACCTTCTCCACAAGGACACTGGACACATCCTTGACTTCAGAAAGGTGCATGCAGCTTGGAGCAATCTTCCAGCGGGCGTGTCCGTGGAGGTTGGCTCGGCCGACCTTGAAGAAATAATCAAGCGTGGCGAAAATGAGCAGGTCGAGTTCAAACGGGACCTCTCAAACCGTGAGGATTTCCTGGAGACTGTCAGCGCCTTCGCAAATACCGAGGGCGGGTCAATCCTCGTTGGAGTTGACGACAACGGAACTGTTATCGGAAACTATGAGAAGAAATTCGAGGAGCGAGTCCAGAGCATGGTAAGCGACAATTGCGAGCCTGCGCCCAAGATCCGGGTCGAGAAGAAAGAGCTTCAGTCAAGGACTTTGTACGTGGTCCAGGTCCCTGAAGGCGCCGAAAAACCGTACAACCTCAGAAACCGGGGATTCTACGTCCGAGCTGGCTCTACTGACAGGCTCGTTTCGAGGCTAGAGATGGATCGCATGTATGCGGAGAAGCGGTCGCCTTCTCTCGGCATAGCGTTGCCGTGAGAGCATCCAGGCTTCGCCAAAACTGCGTGATCATCTAAGGCCGTGGAACTAGCTCAATGTTTCGATGTTCTAGTGTCTTCGCTGATGTGGAAGCCAGGAACCGGTTGACTAACATCGGTTGGAGATTCCTATGGAACACGACTGTGACCACTAGGCAAGGAGGGATTAGAAAGATGAATAATACCGTAGCTAACGCGACCTGCACGATGGTTCCGCCCTGAACAGTTAGGGCGAACCTCACGAATGACGTTGCGACTCCTGTTCCGAAGGTGAACTGTTGGACCCAAGTTCCTACTTTGGAAACGGTGCCGGCCTCATTATCGTACAACCTGACACCTGAGTCCTCATAAAGCCAGATCAGGGCAATGAGTGGCATTACGAGTGACAGTGCGAGTAATGCGAGTCCAAAAAACCAGTCCTCTTCAATCGTGGGGTCCTAATCGTTGCCAACACAGGCGTCGCCGTCGAGGCGAAGAGGAAGACCACAGAGATAGTTTGCGACAATCTCCAGACGATACTCTCGGGGAAACCGGGGGGACCGAGAAAGTAGCTCGACTGAGCTGAGAGAGGGATGTGAAAGCGTTTCACAAGAGCCTCATGAGACTTCCTGAGAATTACATGTCGAAACGCTCTTTCAGCCGCATGAACCAGAACGGTACGCCAACACCCCAGGGGAAAAACGAGCAACAAAACTGGCACGAAGACCAGACCGATGAACAAGCCTAACCAGCTTGCGAGAAAAACTCCTGCGGCAGTCAAGGGGAGAACGGTCAGAAGTACGAAAGAAATAGCCGCCCACTTAGCAGCGGACTCGTACTCACGTCTCTGTAGTCGAGGAACGTTCAAAATATGGTCACTCTGATGGGAGAACTGAGGATAGCTCCCTTATTGACGAGAGTACGTGATTACCACATCGCAATATGGTAAGGCAATCGAGAGGCTCATGATGTCGTTCAAGTCATTTGGGTCTGTCTTCCTTTCTTTCAGGACATCCCGACGATATGAGAGCTCTACGTTGCAGTACGAAGTTGGCATTGATTGAAAGAACCCAAGGATTTGCTTCTGATCGGTCAGGAAGGCATTTGAGAAGGACTTGGGGTTGACCCGAATCTCCATGAGGAACGAGATGACTTTTGGATTGATCTCATCTATGAGGTAACGGGCGATGGTCGCTCTATGACGCAAGTTTTGGTCCTTTATCGCAGATTGGGATAATCGAATTTTCTCGATTTTCTCCGACGCAATCTTGGCGTCTCTACGCATCTTCTCATTTTCCAACTCACTGAGCCCATGCTCCATGACTAGTTGCAGAGTCTCCAGGCTTTCGATCTTATCTAGCATCAGTTTCTTTAAGCCATCAGGGAGGGGCTTAGAGGAAACAAGATCAATTTTCGACCCCATGAGTTGCGACAATCCTTTCTTGACCGCGAATTTGGCGAGGTCGTATCCCTGCAGCCCAAGACGCTTCAAGCACGCATCTTCGATCTCGGGTTCAATGATTCGCGGCGCAGGAAGAATAGCCCATCCTTTGGAAACACTCACCATGAATTTTGCGAGGCGTCCTCTGCTGTCTTTGTCGGTCCGCCTTAATGTTTCATCGAGGTGGATGACTGAAAGTGGGAATATCGCCTTTTCTGTCTCAGATGCACGAACTACGAGTTTCGCAACGGATTCAACCTCGGAGTCTAAACCATAGTATCCCCGCCCTAGTGCAATCCAGTCCTTTTGATCTAGATGAACAATCAAAGGCAAGTCTCAGCCTTTTGCCACCAGCTCTCTGGCGGATATACTATTATTTTCGTCCTGAAGCTGAGGGAGATGTGGAGATCATGAACTCTGCAACTTTCTTCTTCGATGTGTTAAGCGTGAATGGGCGGCTCTTAGTGCGAGTCTCTGCCATTTCTCCTTGGCGCTAACCGACCAAAACTTTCTAAAGTTTTCAGGCTTTGATCTTGAACCACGCCTGAAAATCTCGCTGTACGCTTTGGCAAAACGCTCTGGTGACTTCCAATCTCTCTTAAGTTCCTCAGGAACAAATTGTATCCAAACCCAATGCCCGATTTCGTGACGAAAAGACAACTCAATAGATCTTGTATCTTTGAGACGAGGAATTACTGTGATCCCGGCAGTACCATCCGGAAATGGGGTTAGCTCAGCATAAGGATGACCATGTTCACTGGTAATTTCTCCGCGCCGAACTAACACAATGCCTCGTAGATGGTGTCTTGGAATTGGTTTTGATTCCCTGGTTCCTTTAGTCATCTTGAACAGTTTTGCGAGGGAGATCTCTTCTTCGGCCTCAATCTTGTTTTTCATAGCGACCCACCTATTGGATAGGTCCAGGCAGAACTGAGTGCCGTGGTCGGTCTTTCGCAAGGATTTTTTCTGCTACTTTTTGGGAGTAGGGCTCTGTGAGCTGGAATCGCGGTCGTTGATTCAGTAGGTAGTTGCAGATCGCGCCGCTTTTCAGGACTTGCACTGTAGGGCTATGCAACCACAACTGGACGGATGGATGTGTGAAAACTATGATAGGGCTGACATCCACTGTGAAACCCGATGAGTGAAGTAGGTCGGCCAAGACTCTCGCATTATTTCGTGCCTGAACGCTTACACTGGAGACGTCGTACTTCTGACGTATTCCTTGGAAGAACCATCTATCTCCGTAACAAACATACTTGCCTGAATAATTCTTTGTCTCAACAACGAAGACTCCCGTAGGTCCAACTACCACATGGTCGATGTTTCCCTTGGATCCCGGTAGCATAAGGTCGTTGAGGAGAAGAAACTCATCGCTCAGATAGGAAAGCTCCCATGCAACACTCTCCTCACCTTGGACACCTTTCCTCGTGTTCGACTGTTCCATCCAGAAGCTGAGGCCAACCACTATCAAGACAAAACCCGAAGCGCCTAAGACCAACGCTGCTACGAGTCCAGCGAACGAATCCAAAAATTCGGCCACTAATCCAACAGGGATGGCCAAGAATAAGAGAACAACCCCGCGAAGACCATACTGTTTCAGACGTGTGTCAGCAGCCTCAATTTTCCCTTTGGCGAAGTCTGACGTTTGCTTGACTGTCCTCAAACCAAGGGAAAGATCAACAATCCAAGGTGATAAAATGTATGGAAACTCCAGGATGGTTGACGGCTGGCAACAGGATAAAACTAAAGCCACATTTGCAATCTGCTGGACTTCGCATAAGCGGATACTCTAGCCATCTTCTGAGCGTGGCCAAAGAGAGAATTCCGGGTATCCGGAGTCATGATTCCGCTTATGCGGAGTCATAGAAACGTCCCGGCCTTGGGGTTAGAGTTTCATCATGGTGAATTGTTGAGACCCAAATAACCCGAGTCTGCCTTCCTTAGAACGATTGAAAGGTCACTGGTTTGAGTGCTGGGACCTGGCAGTTGTAACCTGTCTTCGAGATGCGCTGTAGATCCTGCCAGGAGCGAGGACCTCCTCGGTCTCAGGCGTTTTCTTGATGAATATGACATCATAACGTGCCTCACTCCCCTTGCCAGTGACATTCAGGGTTTTTGACCTGACTTCCCGGTCGGTGAAGACCTTCGACATGGTGGCCACGAGCTGGCTCACCTGGGAAGCGGTAATACCTTTTGCCTCCCTGGCGACGTCGGCGCTATTCTTGAAGGACTCTAGGAATTCTCGATATTTGGATTTCCGCTTTCTCTTGAACGCCCCTTGTTGTGCCAGTTTCTGCAACTCCGCTACGTCCACGGATCTGGTCTGAAAGTCGTTCTCGTCTACCCATTCGTCCTCAGACATCTACTTATCACCGAGATAATGAGGGGGCTTTCGCATATATGTTTGACCCCTAGGGAGTAAGGAGACGAGCTTAAATACTAAGACTGAGACTATAGACCTATGTCTAAGAATATGAGTAGAGAAATAGATGAGCCTTCCCTGGTCGAGGAAATATTCCATCCAGAGGAGAACGCTTACGGAAACCTCGGACGTTATGTTTCGAGAGGGATAGGCGAAAACAGAGCAGCATCTGAAGGATGGGCAGGCCTGCATTGGCAGGTGGCAGCGTGGAGGCTTGAGGCAGGTCGCCCCATAGACTACAGTATTGGTCTGAGTGATGACGAATTGCAACAGAGCCCTTCAATTCTTTCGAGAACATGCCCGTCATGCAACCTACCCATGGTTGAAAACCGAGGCACCACACATTGCCCATGGTGCAAAGTCACAGGCGGGACCTATTGCCAGCTGATAGAAGAATACTGGACCGGTGAAGGTATGGACGGAGAACCCCTCCACCTTCTACCGCAAAGGGATTACTACTACCAGGTGGTAGCAACGAATCTCATATACGACCAACTCCAATTCAGACAGGTAACCCTACCCAAGCGTGTTATGAGGAATCATGAACCGTCTCTCCTCAAGAACAAATGTACGGCTTGTAACTGTCACCTGCTACTGGTAAACGAGATCGCGCTATGCCTCTGGTGTCGATGTATACGTGAAGTCCCTGACAATGAGGTTCGAATCTCCTACACGATAATCCATTCTGATTCAGGCACGGTACTACAAGGGCCGGTGTCGGGAAGAGCCAGTTGAGTTCTCTTCCGAAGCCGCCTCAGTTGCCGGTAGTGATTGGTAAAGTATCTGTAAAGTGGATGCAAGGCAACCCAAGTGAGCCATCCCTCTATCTCTTGCTCAAAGAGCTGAGGAACAACTCCATTACTCTTGGCCTTCTCCAGATACTGCACAATGAGTTCCCAGATGGACTGAGCATTACCGAAGTGGCAAATCGATCGCAAGAGAAGACTCTGCTCTCTGAGATAGGCTTCACACCCAGTGTGGTTGCCCGAACGGCATCCCGACTCTGGCGATGGGGATTCCTAGAGAAGTCGACAATCGATAGCGAACCGCACTACAGATTAGGGGAGCAAAATCTCAACGCAACTATAGATGTAATGAACTACCATTTACTTGTTCGGGCGGAGGCAGGGAAGACCACCGAGGCGATAACTCGGTTTCTCAAGCATTTGAAGACACCCCAGGGCTTGTGCGCGCTTGAAAGAGAAGCCGGATTCCCCCGCAACAACGAGGGGTTGTCTCAATGACCAGGCTGGACGCCGAAGACCCTGGACTATTAGCAAAGATCAAGGCAGTCCTTGACCAAGATATCCGAGGAGAAGATCAGAACAAACAACTTCTATTCCTAGTCTGCCTCAGCGGCCTGACCAGGGACCCGTTATCAGCCGTATTGAAAGGTTCCTCTGGGTCCGGCAAGAGCAGACTAGTCAAGAAGGTTCTGAAATGCTTTGAATTACTAGGAATGGTCATGGAGTTCAGCCGGATCACCCCAGCCTACTTGGACAATCTTGCAAAGAAAAACGGCGGACGGATCGATCTCACGGGGAAAATTATCTACGTAGCCGAGCTGAAAGGCATTGTGAACACTCAGGCTCCAAAGTTATTGATCAGCGAGGGGAAACTTCGGTTGGGAACCGTCATCAACGGCCAAGCAGAAGAAATAGAGACCGTCGGGACTCCTGTGGTTATTTCCACAACGACACTCGCAGCCTTGGAGGATCCAGAGTTCGAAAATAGGATCTTGCCCCTCCAGATCGACGAGAGCGAGGAACAGACGGGTGAAGTGCTGGATTACGAGGCTGACGAATTCGCAGACCCAGTAAAGTATCAGAAGGACACGGGGGAATTCAACGAGTTGACCAGCTTGGTCGAACACCTGCAACCCAACGTCGCGATTGCAGTCCCCTTTGCCCAGCAGCTTTCCAAACTGTACCCGAAGAAGAACGTTGTCGCAAGAAGATCGTTTCCCAAGTTCTTGAGACTGATCTCAACGATCGCGTTTCTTCACCAAGCACAGAGGACTAGGGCCACGAAGAATGGCATCATGACAATCGTTGCAGATCCCCAGGACTTGGAGTATGCAAAGAATCTCGGCAGGGAAGCCTTGAGAGAAAGCCTCTCGGGAATTTCATCGAAAGAGCTCCAGGTACTTTCAGTCGTCAGCAGTCCTATGTCCATTAGGATGATCCGTGAGGAGATGATACCGAAGCTAAGACGAGGAGACGAGTGGGTCCGGCTACGGGTAAAGAGACTGGTAGAGGAAGGCTATCTTCAGAAGGACCTTTGGTCGATTTCTAGGCCCTTCATGTACGAAAGGACCGAATTGAAACCTGACAATCTTGAGGTGGATGTTGCGAGTCTTAGAACTGCTGAGACAGAATGGCTTGATAGGTATGGGTATGTCGCTGTGGAATCAGGTTCTAGTGTTGGATTCGTAGCAGGGACAAAAGAGTCTGAAATAACCCAAACAGTCCTCGTGAAGCCTGAAACAATCCAAGGAATAACATTTGGGGAATCTTCGGAGCTTGACGGTTCATCCGAGGACAGATCATGGTCAACCAAGGTTTCCTTCAGCCAAAACCCTAGAGGGGCAGATACCATGGTTGATCACTCAACTCGTAACTCAGTGATGCCGATCCACAACTGGGACTTTGAGAAAATCCCATTGTTCAATTCCACCCCGTCGACGAGAAAGCCCTCTAGGGAATCCTACGTGATGGAGCTAGGAAGTTGACACAGGATATCATGGTTTCATCAGGCACTATTCTCTTGGGCGTGTCTCCCCTCCACGGTTCTTTCAGCGAGTCTCATACCACATCCGTGTGGCGGGGAGGGTCCCCACCAATGCTCCCGTGGGATTCAGCCATTGTCAATATGGATGGGTTGAAGAAACTGGCGCAGAAGGTGTTAGATAGAGATAGCGCTCTAAGGATGCTCATTCTTTCTGAGCCGGATGAGCTTCCTAGGATTGCTGCCCTTGCAAAGATTGATGTCTTCATCAAACTACTCTACAGAGAGCTAGAGGAGCAAAGATGAAGTGGATAGGAGATCCTATCGGGAAAAGCGCAATAGCAAAGATTACCCTTCATATTTGCAGGGACAATTCTCCGTGCAGACCTGGGGACGTCTACATAGCGATTGACCAGAGAGGGGCTTGGTGGTACCTATGCGGGGATCCGAGGTGCAACTTCGCTGTTCTGTCTGGCGACTATCGCCCAAAATCCCACAAGGGAATAAGAAGCCACGTCTACAACAAACATCTGAAGAATAGCTCTAAAGTCCAACCGTTGGATCCCTACGACTACGTCGAGACAAATCCAATATCCGAATGCTAAATATTCGGTAACGGGGTTTCCAGTTTTCCGGGTCCAACGTGGAAGAGATCGTGAACGTTCCACTTTTATCATAAAACTGGGGATGCTTGACCTCTAGTTTTGGAACCGTGATTTGGATCAGATCTATTGCTGATCTTTTACCTTTCAAAGACCGAGACTAGCTGTTGGTAACACACATCTCGCATAGGACCCCGCCGATAGCAACTGAGACCGACAAGCTGTTACGATGTAGGATGGCAAGAGCTTGTCGATGTGTAAGACGTGCCCGAGGTCGTCGACGTGAAAGTGCAGACATCTCCGTAGGAGTCATTGCAGGTTTCCGTGAAGGTTGAGAAGTCCGAACTGAAATTGCCAACACAGTTCTCGTGGAAGGTGTCGCGCAAGTGAAGTTGGGTGTTGGCTTGTTGAAGTTGAGAGTTGGTTTGTTGAATTTGGGAGTTGGCCTGGTCTAACCTACTATTTAGCTGATAATAGAGTAAGCCTGTCGTTGCACCGAGTACAACGATAGCCGCAATTAGTATTACAGTGGCTCGATTAACTCGCCGTGAAGCAGGCTGCGTGGGTTGAGATGGATAGCTCTGGGAAGAGACCGATTGGGGCTCAGACATGTCTAGTTGATGCGACCTCTCGGGTATTAAGGAGAGTGGGGTCGTGTGGACTGACATATTGCCGCGAACAAGGTTCGCTTAACTAGGGTCACTTTCTCCGTTCACTTTCACGTTGTGCCGTTGTTCAAACCTCAGGGACCTACTGTAGCATATTGGAACACTGGGGGTTCCTTTATCCGGGGGACCCTTCCAAGCCAATTGATGACATCCATACCTCTCAGCGCTGCCCAAAACGCGTTGTGGATGTTATTGGTTTTTGGAGAGCAGCTAAGGAGAGGGTAATCTGACCACTGCCTCGTTGGTGGGGAGTGTTGAGACATACTCCCATCCTTCTATGACCCAAGTCCTGACCTCGGATAGTGGAACGATTTTCTGCTTACCGTTTCCGTTTAGCCCAAGAGCATGCATCGACTTGCGCTGAATCAGATCCTGTATTTGCTGCGGAGCGAGCTGGGATAGATCTCCAAGCTTGGAGATTTCGGCTTCCGAGAAGCCTGCCATGGAGAGGAACTGTCTGTTGAAAGTCTCGATAACTGTACTCTTCGTCATCTCTTCTTCTCTTCTTGATGTTGTCAAGTGTTTCTCAGCGGCTTTGGAGTATGACTCTCGCATTTTCTCGATGATGTCCTTGGAGAGTCCTTTGTTCACTGTGTAGACGGCTTCGATGTCGCCTACGTGACCCATCCAGAAGACCCGCCAGTCCCTGATTATCATCCCGTCTGTTTCAGCGATCATCAGTCTAGTATCGAAGTATCGTCGAAGAACATACGGTCGCCATTGGAACCCGGCTGTCCTTATCGACTTTCTCATCAGGTCACTGATGTTCGTTGTCCGAATGTGATTTCCGATTAGCCTTTTGTGAAAGAGCGAGGGTGTGAGGATTGGAGAATCAGGGCCTAATTCCTCTCCCTCTCTCATCCTCCATTCTAGATACTGCTTCAGATAGTCGCATCCCTCACGGGGCAAGAACGAGAAATACTGGGCTCCGGTCTTCGATAGACCCTTTCTTACGACAACCATGCTTGGAATCTTATCGAACTCAACCTTCTTGCGTTTCATGATCATTTCGGGAAAGTCTCTTACTTTCAGTCCGTCATCACCGAGATACGTGCCCAAGACCTCTAGGCGGGCACCGGAGAAAGCGACTATGCTGCAGGCGACTTTGGTCCGGAAGTCAGCCATCTCGAAGATTCTACGAAGCTCAACTTGAGTGGGAGGTCTCTCGTCCGCGTATTTTCCCTCCGTGGCCTTGACTTTGATCCTCTGGGTCACGTGGATATCGTTGTACTCAAACCAGTTCTTCAGCGCCTTAACATAGTTGAGAATGTAAGTTCCCGCGAGTTTCTCCCCCTCAAGAGAACTGACCACATCGAGAATGAAGTTAGCCGCTTGTTTCGGGGTCAACTCCGCGAGTTGCTTCGGACTCTTGCCGAACCGTCTCTCCACGTACCCCATTCGCCGCAGGAGCTCGTATGCGAAAGACTGGCTGCCACGCTCCGCATTGCGGAACCATCGTTTGAAATCGGGATCGTCAAGTAGACGATTGTAGGGAGACCTTTCTAGCTCTGCCACATTCAACCCTTCTAGGGCATTGTGGGTCTGAAAAATATAAGGGTTTATCCTTGAGGAGTGGTGGGCTCGGCAGGATTCGAACCTGCGACCTTCGCCGTGTCAGGGCGACGTCCTAACCAGGCTTCGCCGACGCTTTAACGGCGTCTTAGACGACGAGCCCCGATTGGGGCAAGTCATGATGGCGTATCAAGCTTTTCCCACAGCCGTATTCGAGCGAGTTATCGAGAGCAGCAATACAGCTTATACCAGTTCCATACATACCACGCTGTTTCATGAAGAAAAAAATTCAGCGCTCGGTACTCGCGATCTCCCTTCTGGCATTAGCCCTCGTCGCTGTGAGCTTACCTGTCCACGCCCAGCCGACTGTTAACACGCGCGCCGATAAGTCAGCCTACGCACCCGGCGACTCAGGGACCATGACAATCTCAATAATCAATACTATTGGAAACCCGCTGCTAGTTCGCAACATCACAATATACTATCCATGGGCCGGTTACGATACCAACG
>WNGL01001613.1_pt1 | contig 42629 bp, 42 predicted proteins | sample 5400591 | NCBI WGS metagenome assembly WNGL01 (sample SAMN13153377, study PRJNA577476) | soil metagenome | isolation source: 80 cm soil or saprolite under Garry oak tree replicate 1 | place: USA:California | collected 2016-06-15
CGGGTGTGCTCAACCCCACCAGCCAGTCGCAAACCAGTGTTGAGATCGGCGAGATCCCGGTGGTGGTCCAATGACGACGGTCGTGAATCGGGGCGTCAATGACCGGGGCGGTTCGGCGCATCCGGCTCCCGCGCCGGCCCCTATCGCGCGGCTGCCGCGGCGGCGCCGCTGGGGCCTGTTCGCTTTGGGCGTGGTGCTTGTGGCCCTCGGGGCCGTCGTGGCGTATCTGCTGTTCGTCACCGCGGGTGTGACCCGGCCCTATCTCGCGGTGACGCACAAGGTGCCCTACGGCGCCACCATCCGAGCGGATGACCTGACGGTTGTCGATGTCAACCCCGCCGCGGGGCTCAAGCCCATACCGGCCGACCAGCGCGACCGGGTAGTCGGCAAACACGCCGCCGCAGACCTGTTCCCGGGCACGCTGCTGACGGGCGACCAGCTCACCGATCTGGCCATTCCGGCACCCGGCCAGCAGTTGGTCGGCATCGAACTCAAGCCAGCCCAGGTGCCCGCCCGCGCCCTCAAACCAGGGGATGCGGTGATCCTCGTGGTCGTGCCCCCCAGCAGCCTCGCCGGGGTCCCCGACCCACAGGCCAGTTCAAGCACCCGCCCAGCCAGCATCACCGCGACCGTGGCCGGTACCGGACCGCCGGAGACGAACGGCAACATACGGGTCGATGTAGCCGTGTCGCAGTCCGACGGGCCAACGGTGGCGGCCATGGCCGCAGCCGGGCGGATTGTCATCGTCGTGACCACCCGGGACTGACCGATGGCGATGATCGTGCTCTGCTCAGCGAAATCGGCTGGCGTGACCGTGACCGCGCTCGCGTTCACGTTGACCTGGAACCGGCGGATCATCCTGGCCGAATGCGACCCCGCGGGCGGTGACATTTGCGCGGGTTACCTCCGCGAGGTCCAGCTCGACGGCCGCGGTCTGGGCCGGTTGACCGCGTCGCTTGCCCGGGGGCGACTCGGCGAGGATCTGTGGACGCAGTTGGTCGACCTCGCTCCGGCCGAGCGCACGGCCATGACCCGGCTGATGCTGCCGGGTCTGTCCGACCCGGCACAAGCCGCCGCGTGGACGGAGCGACGCACACCTGGCCAGCCCAGCGGCTGGGAACAACTGGCCACCCTGCTGCGCAGCACGGAGGGCGGCAGCACCGGGTACGACGTCATCGTCGACTACGGTCGCCTGTCCACAGCGAACGCACCGATACCCTTGCTGGCCGCCGCGGACGCGGTTCTGCTGGTGCTGCGCCCAACCCTGCCGGCCCTGCGCGCGGCAGCCGTCGCGGTCGCCGGGCTCGCCCGTCCCGGCGCTGCACCGGTCGGGCTGGTGACCGTGGGCGAAGGCGCCTATGGCAGCAAGGAACTCGCCCTCGAACTGCGCACGCCTGTGGTAGCCGCGATGCCCGACGACCCGAGCACCGCCGACGTGCTCAGCAACGGCGGCGAGCGCCACCACGGCCGCCTGCTGCGCGCGGCGGCACGCGCCGAGGCGCAGGTGTGGCAGATGGTCGAGGCCGGCCGTGCCGCACGCACCGGCCATACCCGACCGGACAGAACCGCCGTGACCCGGGAGGCACGCAGTGTCCGCTGACCGCCCCTTCATTCCGTGGCAACCCAATGGCCGGCCCCCGGTCCAACCGGGCCTCGCCGCGGCCGTACGCGCGCAGATCAACGGCCACGGCCTCCACCGGCCAGAAGCCATGCCGGCGAACCAGGCGCCGTGGCCGCAGCCACCCGCCGCGCCGCCGGATGACACCGTGGTGCGGGTGCTGCACGAGCGGGCCGCGCAGCTACTAGCCGCCGAGTTCCGAGAGGCGGCCGAGGTCAGCCCCGAGGACCGCCGGGCGATCGGCGAGGACATCAGCGCCCAGGTGGTCCGCGCCTGGGTCGACACCCGCCGCGAGGCCGGCGACCGCGTCAGCGACGAGGACGAACAACGGCTGCTGGACGCCGTCCTGGCGTACCTGTTCGGACTGGGCCGGTTGCAGGCCATCACCGAACACCCGGGCGTGGAAAACGTCATGGTGCTCGGCTACGACAAGGTGCGGGTCGAGTACGCCGACGGCCGCGTCGAGGTAGGCCCCAACGCGGCCCAGGACAACCACGAGCTGCTCCAGATGATCCAACGCATCGCCGCCATCGGGCAGCGCAACGAACGCGCCCTGACGGTGGCGAAGCCGACGCTGAACATGCGGCTACCCAACGGCAACAGGCTCTCGGCGATCCACGTAGTCACCCCTGTCCCGGTGGTGGTAACCCGCCGACACCGCACGAAGCGCGTCAACCTCGACGACATGGTCGCGATGGGCGCCATCGACCCGATCCTGCGCCAGTTCCTCGCCGCCCTCGTCCACGCCGACCTCAACACCGTCATTACCGGCCCACCCAACTCCGGGAAAACCACCCTGCTGCGCGCGATGGCCACCGAGATCCCGCGCAGCGAGTGGTTCGCCACCATGGAAACCGAGTACGAGCTGGGACTACACGAGACCGGCGAGTTCGACTGGGTCGTTCCCATCGAGGCCCGCGAAGGCCACGGCGACCTCGGCCCCGACGGGCGCCCGGCCGGTGAGGTCAGCCTGGAGCGCATCTTCCCCGACATGCTGCGCCAGTCCATGACCCGGATCCTGGTCGGCGAGGTCCGCTCGGCGGAAATCGTGCCCATGTTCGACGCGATGAACACCATGCGCGGCTCGATGTGCACCCTGCACGTCCGCCACCCCGACGGTGTGCTCCTGCGCCTGGCCGAACTGCTGATGCGCTACGGCGCGGCCGACACCCTCACTGGGGCCTGGCTGACCATCGTCAACGCCCTGGACTACATCGTGTACGTCGACATGATCAACGAGACGCACCGGGGCGGGCAGCGGCACCGGTTCGTCTCCCACGTCATCGAAATCGACGGGCTCGGCGACGGCGCCACCCCATCCACCCAGACCATTTTCGGACCCGGCGCCGACGGACGCGCCCGCCCCCGCGTGCATCCCCAACGCCACCGGGCCGCGCTGCAACGCACCGGGTTCGACTTGCAGTGGCTCAACATGCCCGACGGCATGTGGCAACACCCACTCCGCACGCTGTCCGGCGGCCAACCATGAGCCCGCCCGCACTCGCCGCGCTCGCCGCCGCCGCGCTGGCCGCCGGACTGATACTCGTCATCACCGGCCTGGTCGGCAGCCGCCGCCCGGCCGCACCCCCAACACCAAGCGGCTCCCGCATCGCCGCCATGTTCGGCGTGGGGCTGCCAACCGCGCGGCGCCGTGCCCGCCGTGCGCTGCTGGCACTCGCGGTCGCCGCCACCGCCGGCGTCTGGCTGCTCACCGGCTGGCCCGTCGGCGGGCTCATCGCCGGACTGGCCGTGCTCGGCGCCCCCTGGCTGCTGACCGTCGGCGCAGCCGAACGCCGGACGATCGCCCGGTTGGAGGCAGTGGAAACCTGGACCCGCCGCCTAAAAGACCTCGTCCGCACCGGGCACGGCCTGATCTCCGGCATCGTCACCAGCGCACGGACCGCACCGGCCGCCATCGCCGAAGAAGTCAGCGACCTGGCGGCAGAGCTTCAGGCAGGAAGCGAGCCACAGCAAGCGCTGGACCGCTTCGCTGACGCGTTGGGCGACTTCAAGTCCGACGAGGTGATCGCCGCGCTCAAGCTCCACGCTGGCGACCGCGGCCAGCGACTGTCCGACGTACTCACCTCGGTAGCCTCCTCGGCCGCCAGCGAAGTGGTCATGCGCCGCGGCGTCGCCGCCAAACGCGCCGAGCCCCGGTTCGTCACCCGCTTCATGACCGCCCTGATCGTCATCGTGCTGATCGTGGTGTTCGCCAACGCCTCCTACGCCAAGCCCTACGGCACCGTGGTCGGCCAGCTCGTGTTGTTCGCTGCCACGCTGCTGCTGGTCGGCATGCTTGCCTGGATCAGGCGACTGACCCAGCCACCCCGGCGGCGCCGCTTCCTCGGCCACACCGCCAGCACCAGCCACACCGACCCGGTCACCGACCCAGCCGTAGCCCACCCGCGGGAGGCGGTGCTGCGATGAACATTGCTGTCATCATCATCGTGCTCGCCGGGGCCGCTGTCGGCCTCGGTCTGTTCCTGATCCTGCGAGAGTTCGCCCCCGGCGTGCCCGCGCTCGGCCCCGCGCTGCGGCAACTGCATGCGCCAACACCCGGCGGCGGCGTCCGCGCCCACGCGTCGGGCCCGCTCGCCGCCGTGAGTAGCCACCTGCGCATCCCGCACCGCGAGCTTGCCCTCATCGGATACAGCACCGAGCGGTATACGACCGAGAAGGTTGGCTTCCCGGTTCTCGGGCTGCTGTTCCCGCCCGTGTTCTCACTCGTCCTGGCCCTCTCTGGGATCAGGTTGAGCATCATCATCCCCGCCGCGGCCGGGCTGCTCCTCGCTATCGTGTTCTTCTTCCTGGTCGACGTATCGGTACGGCAGAAGGCTGCCGAGGCACGCGAAGAGTTCAGTCGGCACGTCGCGGTGTACCTCGACCTCATCGCGTTGGAACTGGCCGCCTCCCGCGGACCCACCGAGGCTCTGGAACGCGCCGCCGCGGTCGGCGGCGGCTGGGTGTCCCGACGTATCCGCGAAACCCTGCAAAACTCCCGGCTACGGCTCGAACCACCGTGGGAAGGGCTCAAGCAGGTCGCCGCCGAGATCGGCGTGCCTGACCTCGGCGACGTCGGGGACATCATGACCCTGTCCGGTGATGAAGGCGCCCAGGTCTACGACACCCTGCGGAGCCGTGCCGAGTCGATGCGCGCCTCGATCCTGGCCAAGGAAGAGGAACGCGCGAACACCGCCACCACGGCCCTCTATATCCCGACCTCGTTGCTGGTGTTCGTGCTCTTCATCATCGCCGCCTACCCGTTCCTGGTCCGCCTGGTCACTACGTAACAGCCCTACCCCAACGGGGACGGGGGAAGGAGAACCGATCCATGCACACGCTCGTACATTCCGCCGTTGTGTTGCTGCGCCAGCGGTGGCACGCGGCCCACGCCGACGACGAGGGCGCCACCGCGATCGAATGGGCCATCTTCGCGCTGCTCGCACTCGCCGTAGCCGGCCTGGTGGCCGGCGCCATCACCCTGGCCATCAACAACCGACTGCCCGGCATCCAATGACCGCCGTCGCCGCGCCGAAACCCCGCCGGGGCACCGCCCGGCGGGGCCGGCCCGGCGGTGACCGCGGCTCGGCGTCCATCGAGTTCGCCATCACCGCCGTGGCGGTCATGGCCATCATGTTCACCTCCATCCAGGCCGCCTGCTGGTTCTGGGCCCGCTCGATCGCCCTTGCCGCAGCCCAGGAAGGCGTCGACGCGCAACGCGCCTACAACGCCGCACCCGGCGCGGGGCAGGCCAAAGCCAACGCGTTCATCACCTCCACCGGTGACGGCCTCACCGGCACCGCCGTCATCGTCACCAGCGACGGGCAAGGCGTCCAAGCGACCGTATCCGGGCACTGTCTATCGGTCATTCCGGGCTTCTGCAACGCCTTCCCCGTGACCGCAACAGTGCACGGCACAGTCGAGAGGGTGACCGCACCGTGAACCGCCGCACCCTATGGCGTCGGCGGGACGAACGCGGCTCGGCCGCCATCGAGGCCGCCATCCTTGCCCCAACGCTGCTCGTGCTCATCGGGTTGGCCATCGTTGGGGGCCGCATCCAAATCGCCGGGGGCGCGATCGAGGCAGCCGCCCACGACGCCGCCCGCGCCGCCTCCATTTCCCGCACCGCCGGCCAAGCCCAAGCCAGCGCCTACGACGCGGCGGGTGCCACCCTCGGCCAGCAGGGACTGCACTGCGCGAGCCTCACCGTCCAGGTCAATACCGCGGGGTTCGCGGTCCCGGTCGGCCAGCCCGCTACCGTCGCCGTCACTATCACATGCGTGGTCGACTTCAGCGACCTTGTCGCCGACGGCCTCCCTGGATCAAAAACTCTCAATGCCAGCTTCGTGTCCGTGCTCGACACGTTCAGGACACGGACATGAGACGGCGCGGCCTGCTGCACGCCGTGCGGCGCGACGATGAGGGTCGCATCGCGTTGCTGGTCATCGTACTGACCGTCGCCGTGCTCGCGATGATCGGGCTGTCCGTTGACGGGGGCGGCAAGGTTCGCGCGTTGGAACGCGCGGACAACTTGGCCAGCGAAGCGGCCCGCGCAGCGGGACAGGCCATCTACGCCCCGCAAGCCATCGAAGGCGGCGACAAGATGGTCGATCCGGCCGCCGCCGTGGCCGCCGCGCAGAACTACCTGACCGCCGCCGGTGTCACCGGCACCGTCACCGTCGCCACCGACCGTAAGCACGTCACGGTGACCGTGACCATCACGTACAACACCGTATTCCTGGGCCTGATCGGGATCGACACGCTCACCGCGACCCGGCAGGCCACCGCCGTACTCGTTGCCACATAAGGCAACTACACCCAATGCACACGGGGGCGAGGAAGGAGCAGACCGTGCGCCACCCTACCCGAGCCGCCCGCCGCGCCGGCCAGTTCCTGCTGGGCCTGTGCGCCCTCGCCGCCCTGCTCGCGCTCCTCGCAGCCGTACCGGCGATCCTGCTCGTCGCCTGGCGCTACCTCGGCCCGCCCCTGCCCTCGCTGCACGAGCTGAGCGGCCCCGACGACGGCACCCTGTTCGTCCGCGGACTGTGCCTGATCGGCTGGGCCGGCTGGGCCACCTTCACCTGGTCCGTCCTCGCGGAAATCCTGGCCCAGTGGCGCGGCTGGCGACTACCCGCGTTCGGCTGGCAACGACGCACCGCCGCCGGCCTGGTCACCGCCATCACCATGATGCTCAGCTCACCCGCCGTCGCGGTCGTGGCGATGCCGGTGCGGGCCGCACCCGTCGTCGCCCTGCCACCGCACACCCCGGTGGCCCAGGACGACGCCACGACCCCCGTCACATCCGGCGCCAGCGCGACGAGGACCACGGGGTACATCGAGCATGTCGTGGCGCCCGGCGAGCAACTGCCCACCCTCGCGCAGCGCTTCCTGGGCGACAAGTACCAGTGGCACGCCATCGCCACCGCAACCTACGGCGTCCCGCAGCCCGACGGACGGACCCTGCGCCCGGGCGACACCCGCGTCTACCCCGGCTGGACCGTACGCATCCCGGCACCCGCGATCACGCCGGCCGCGTACACCACCGCCACGACACCGGCCCCTGCACCCACGTACGAGGTCAAGCACGGCGACTGGTTGTGGTACATCGCCCAACGCTTCCTCGGCGACCCCGAGCGGTACCCCGAAATCGCGCGGTTGAACCCCGACCTCATCACCGCGACCACCGGGGTGCACGGCCCGGACCACATTGAGGGCGGCTGGAAGCTCACCCTGCCCGCTGACGCCCGCGACCGCGGCGCCCACGCCCACGCGGCCGGAACCCTCGTCGCCCCGCCCGGCCCACCGGGAGCAAATAGCCAGCCTGGCGGCACGGGCAGGCCGGGGGGTACTGCGCCCGGCGGCCCCGCCGCGACTACCGCGCCGACCGCCCCAGCCAGCCCCAGTCCCGCCGCGAGCCCGAGCGCCACGCTCGCGCCCAGCCCTTCGCCCAGCGCCCCCGCCAGCGCCGGACCAAGCGCAGCGTCCGCCAGCCCGACCGCTGCGACCACGAGTCCTCACCCGGCCGGCAGTACGCCGGAACCGCGCACAGCCAACGGCCACCAAGCCGAGGACGGCAGCATGCTCGACACAGTCCTCCGGATCGGCGTCCCACTCGTGGGCGCCGGCCTGCTCGCCACCGTGCTGCTCACCACGCTGCGGCGACGCCGGCACCGCCAGGCCCAACACCGCCCGGTCGGACGCCGACTGCCCGAACCCGCCGCGCCGCGGGTCGAAACGCAGCTTCAGGTTGTGGCCGAACCGGCTGCCGTGGACCGCCTCGACCACGCACTTCGTGCCCTGGCCGCAGCGCTGGCCGACCGAACGGCCGACCAGATGCCCGACATCGTCGGCGCCTGGCTCAACGGCGGCACCGTCAACCTGCTCCTCACCGGGCCAAGCACCAATCCACCGGCCGGATGGGTGGCCGACCAACTCACCTGGACACTCCCCGAGAACGCGGTGCTGCCCGACGTCGACGGACAACTCGCACCCCTGCCCGTCCTGGCCGCGGTCGGGTCGCAACCGGACATGCACCTGCTCCTCGACCTGGAACGCCTCGGCCTGCTCGCCATCACCGGCGACCCCGACCGTGCCGGCGACCTGCTGCGCTACCTCGCCGCTGAACTGTCGCTCAACACGTGGAGCGACCACGTCGAGGTCACCATCGCCGGCTTCGACGCCACCCAAACCAGCGAACTCCTTGCCCTCGGCGCCGACCGCATGGACGCCGCCCCGAGCATCCCGGCCGCGATCGAACGCATCCGCCGCCGCGCCGGCCAGGTCGTACAGAGCCTGGACCACCTCGACGCTGCCGACCCGGTCACCGGCCGGATCAAAGACATCGCCGCCGACGCCTGGATGCCCCACGTCCTGCTCATCAACGCCCCCAGCCCGCAGGACATCACCGCCCTGGAAGCCCTCGACAGCGACCTCGCCGACACCGGCCGCTGCGCGGTCGCCATCGCGGTCACCACCAACACGCCCATCGGTCGCTGGCCGGTCACCGTCGACGCCAACGGGAACATGAGCATTGGCTTCCTCGGCATGTCCGACCAAGAGGCGATCCCCGCCGCGCGGCTGCCCCGAGCCGAGCTGACCAACCTGGCCGACCTGCTCAACACCGCACGACGCGGCACGCCCGCAGCGCAACGTACTGGCCAGCCCGACCCCGATATCGACTGGCCACCCGTTCCACGCGCCCCAGAAGCCGAGCCCTGGGCACAGGGAACCGACGCGGCCGGCGCCCTGCTCACCGACGAACCCGAACAACCACCGGACCAAGCCGACACGGTCGGCCACGCCGACCAGGCGGGCGAGGAACGCGACCCCACCGACGACGAGGCACCCGAACCGGACCAGACGGCCGCCGACACCCAGTTGCCCGACCCACACGAACCAGCGGCCCACCGTACCGCCGACGAGCCGGCACCCGACCAGTCGGGCGCACCAGGCGGCGGGGACGATGCAGCTCAGGTACCGGCCGTGGTGGCTCTGGTCGGCCCCCAACCAACACGCAAGCGGGTCACCACACCCGTGCGGCCCCGCCGACACAGCGACCCAACGCTCGACGCGGACCTGCGGGCTTGGACCGACGCAGACCCCGACCGGCCACGCATCGCCATCCTCGGCCCCGTCACCGTCCAAGCACCCGGGCAACTCCCCGACGAACGCGTACGGTTCTACGCCGAAATCATCGTGTACCTGGCCACACGTGGGCGACGCGGCGCCACCACCGACCAGTTCGACGACGCCATCTGGCCCGACCAACAGGTCAAGGCCAACACCCGACGCGTCGCCGTGGCCCGCGCCCGCCGCTGGCTCGGCGAAGCACCCGACGGCCAACCCTGGCTCCCCGACGCCACCGCCGACCGCCGCTACCGTCTACGCGACGGCTACCTGCTCGACTGGCACCTGTTCCGGCGCCTGCGCAGCCGCGGCGAAAGCCGCGGACCAGCGGGCACCAACGATCTGCGCGACGCGCTCAGCCTGGTCCGTGGCGCACCGCTTGCCAGCGCCGACGTCGCCTACTCACCTGCCGCCCGCAACCCCTACGTGTGGCTACCCACCTCCGAGATCCAGCCACACCACCTCGCCGCCGCCGTCGTCGACACCGCACACCGCCTCGTCGAACTCTGCCTCGACGGCGGCGACATCACCGGCGCCCGCTGGGCCGTCGACCAAGCCTGGCTCGCCGACCCCGCACGAGCTAGCGATATCGCCTGGCGCGACCTTCTCCGCGTCGCCGCCGCCGAAGGCAACACCGCCGAACTCGACCAACTCCTCGGCGAACTCATGAACGCCCGTGATGCCGAGGTCCCCGAAGACCTCGACCGGGAGACTTACCGGCTGCTGTGCGACCTTATGCCCGAACGCATGCGAGCGGGAGTCCGATGAGGCAGCACCATGGGCCGGACATTCGAGGGATTGCCGATGCCGATCTAGATTCCACTCACCGTTCTTGTCGTGGCTCCGATCACTATCTGGATCGTGGGCGCGTACATCTGGTTCTGGTCAGCCGAACCCTCGTCGCTTGGATTGCGCCCGGCGCCGCGCACCAGCCAGTTTGGGCAGACTGGGCATGGCTTGTTGGTAGTCCATGCGCGGGTATTCTCACCCTGATTCTCACCCAGATTCATGCCCGCCGCGACAACGCCAGGAGCGACCCGATCGGGCGCTGCCGCCGGTGTGCCGCAGATCTGTACGCCGACCACGCCACTCACAACCACCCCAACGTCAAGAAATGGCTGGCCCGCAACCCCCGCATCACCATGCACTTCACACGGACCGGCGCATACTGGATGAACATGGTGGAGATCTTCTTCGGCATCATCACCCGCCAAGCCATCCGCCGCGGCACCTTCGTGCCCGACCTCATCGGCGCCATCCGCACCTTCATCGACGCCTACAACCAGCGCTGCGAGCCCTTCACCTGGACCAAGACCGCCGACCAGATCCTCACCAAAGCCAGCCGTATGACCGCCTCAAGGCCTACAGGACACGGGTGACGTGTTCGGCCGCTGCCCGAGCGTCGACCGTTGCCGGATCCAGGTTCGCGCACAACACCACCGAGGCGCCGACCGCCAGCGGAGCCAGCAGCCATTTCAGCGGATGCTCATGCTCGGCCACGTCGATCAACAATCGATCCGTTGCGCGCAGATCCAGCGATACGGCCACCTCATGCGCCAACGACCCCCACTCCCGGAAGGTGGTCCCATCCACGCTCGCCGCATCGCTACGCCGGATCGGCGCATACGCCGGCAAGCTGTCGGTATACCGGCCCACCTCGGCGATGTAGTCCCGGTACCCGGCGGGAACCTCGTCGAGCACGCCCGCAGCCGGCGCCAGCCCGAAAACAAAGCGGTGCCTGGCCTCGGGCACAGCGTCCAGCCAGCTGTCCAACCGGCTCCGCACGACGAAAACGGCGTCCAACGGCTCGTCATCACCAGGCCCTGACATCAGCAGCCCGGCCGTCGCCCACAACCGAAACGACACCGCCAGGCCCGCGGACCAAGCGCCCAGCAACACTGCGGCAGTCTGCCAATGGGGCGGCAGCAGCACCGCCGCCCCATCGCCAACGTCTAGCCCGCAACCCTGATGCAGCAGACCAGCCGTCCGGGATGCCCACCCGGCCAGCGCCGCCGCCGACAGTTCCGTACGCTCGCCGGTCGAATCGTCGTAGTACGTCAGCAGAGGCCGGTCAGCCCCAGCCGCCGCACCACCGCCCAGCAACGCCGGTACATCAGCGACAACACCCACGTTCACCAGGACCCCCGACAACGACTCTCAACGGCTCCGTGGACCTTACCCACTACATCGATGAACCGGCCACAACCGGCGTGCCATACCGTCAAGCGAATTCAGGCACGTGACACTAGCTCAGTCCATGCTGGGTAAGGAACTGCTCCCACTCCTGCATCGCTGCCCTGGCGAGGTCGAGCGCGTCCCGGCTGCCGGTCGCGCCGTTCAGCTCACGGAAATCTACGCGCAAGGTCACGGGCTGGGAGTCGCCGCCCGTTGCTCCACCGATCCAGACGGTACGTTCACCGGACCTCCGGGTGTGGTGCTTGTCCGTGTTGGCGAGGTCTTGGCAGAGCTCAAGCTCGGCGCTGGCCTTCAGGTACGTCTCAACCGCGTTCCTGGCAGCGGGTGGTACTGCTTGATCTCCCTTGAGCCAGTCCTTCAAGTGGAAGCACCAGACGAAGAAGTCCGAGGCGGCCTGGCGGGCATCCTCGATGGAGCCATCAACCGTAGCGAGCTGGCGTAGCAGGTCGGCGAAGCGCTGCTGCACCCGTGCCCACATCTCCTGCCAAGGGCGGCCCTCCACGTACTCCACGCCGATCGACAGGCTGTCTGTTGCGGTCGCTGAGTCGTGGAGGTCTACCAGATGGCGGCGCCGGGTGTCTCCGCAAGCGTCACAGGGCAGGCCAACCGGGCGGCCCGTGATGTCGGTGCCGCAGCCGCCGCACTCGACCTTGTGGTCGGGTACATCCGTGCTCATGTTATACGTGCTCCTGGTGCCACTATTTCGATTAGTCCGCTGTAACTGTACAGCGCCGGTGACGGTCACATAGAGTTGACTGCCGTTCGTTCTAAGAGCCCCGTCCTTGCCCGTCTTTCGCGTCCAGCAAGAGATCGCGACTATCCAGAGTCTCGAAGAGCCGTTCGGCGTAGGTTTCCCCGGCCTGGCGCACCCACGATTCCCGAATGAACAAGAGCCAGGTTGCCGTTAGCGCAAGATGAATCCCAATCGCGACCCATGCCTGGATACTCGGCCCATTGCGCCACAACACGTAAGCATCCACCATGAAGGCCAGCAGGAGAAGAGTCAGGCCAATCAGCTTGAGACCCAACAGGTTCCGGGCATACCCGTAGGCGATATTCTCTTCCTGTACCAGTGGAAAGCTGCTGCTCTTGGCGCGCACTCGGCTGATTAAGACCCGGGTTGCAGCTATGTAAGCCTCATCGGCCTTTGCCGGATTTGCTTGTTCTTGCCGCCGGGTTGGGAGTGGTGAGCCCATGATCTGCTCAAGCACCGCTCTACGCCTACCGAGCAGGACAATGTTTTGCGACTCTCGATATCGCAAAGCATGGGTCGTGGGCATACCGTCCCAGGAAGCCACCAACCGCGCTTCTAATGCCTTTCCTCTACTACGTACGATGTTTGCCAGCAGGAAGGCTGCACCCATGAACCCAACAAGAGGCGCCAGAGCTGCGAGTGGCGCACGCGGCAAGAAGAGAACCGCGAGCACGAGAATCGGGGACGCTGCGATGAATCCAGGCCAGACACGGGCGCGGCGCGTGTATTCGTCGAGCGAACTCAACGCGTCGCTAATCTTCATCGTCGTCCTCTGAGAGCGGGCCGATAGGTTGCAAAGGCACCCAGCCCTCACGCGCGGGAGTACCGTGGTGGCTGGTTATTGAAACGCCTTCGGTCGCGCCAACCTGGCATCCTCGCCGGCTAAGTGCGTTCACTACCTTCGGAGATGGATGCTCGGGAGCCGCCTTCGCCGAGCTGATGAAGGCGACGCAAGCGCTATTGTACGGCGCCCCGGGCGTCCCCAGCATTCGGTTAAGAATCGTAGGCCCGACGTTCCGCTTGCTACCGTGGTGCGGTGCCTGGAAGAAGGACACTGGCGCTCCGCTGAACGATCCTACAGTCTGCTCATAGTAATTCGCGGCCGCCTCCAAGGCGGGTATACCAGCATCTCCAGTGAGCAGCAGCCGACGACTATCAACGGTCAGGAGTGCAACTACTGATGAATTGTTGCGCGGACTCGTCTCTCCGTCGTCGGTCAGCGTCTCAATGGGTAGATAGGTGAGCGCCTTGTCCAACAGGCTCTCGGCGCGCTGCAAAAAGTGCTTTACTGCCCGACTGCCGTACGATGCTGCAACAGCCTTCGCCTCGATCAACTGCTCGTCTAGCAGTTCCCGGTAGTACGACTTCGTTGGGCCGAGGATCAGGAGTTGCCCATTGAAGCGCGATGTCCCGGTGAAGGGCTCGGAAATAGAAACGCCCCTGCGACGGGCGACAGCAAGGAGGTTGTCGAGCGCCTCCAAGTTGCTGAAATCCGAAAGATCACTACGGTGGAGCCTGGGTTGATGAATCAGCAGTTCGGCCACATCAAGCTGTTCGATAATCGTTGCCAAGCCGTTCAGGTGATCTGCATCCGGGTGCGTCGAGATCATTAGATCAACCTGGGAGGTGCGGTAATACTTCAGGATGTGCTCCACCATATCTTCACCGATTGAAGCGAAGCCGCCATCGACGACGATAACGGCCTCGCGCCGTTCGGCGTCGACGGTAAAGCGAGCAGCGATGGCGTCACCGCTCTTGCCTCCATCCTGCTCCTTGTTCTCGACGGGCAGGAAGTCGATCTCATGCATCGCTGCTCTCCTTGCAGCACCTTATTCGTCCGCGAACATATGATCGAAACGCCGGTCGGCAACAGTACGCTTGCCGAGCGACCGACGCAAACAACAGCCAATTTAGTCACAGGCACATAACCCGAGCCGCCGCTCGATCGTTAAGACCGGCCACGCTTGGGCTCGGAGCCGACCAAGAACGGTACGACGGGCAACGGAGCTAGCCCAGCTATCGACAAATTGCGGCGTGTCCAGGAGGAAACGACAACGCCATTGGCAAGATAGGTTTCCTAAAAACTCAGCGTTATTGAGAGCCTACCGCTTGATATGGCCATCGGTCGCTACGGCAGCCAGTCGCGATCAGCCGGCACAAGCGAGGTGGCCTCATGGATGCGCTCCCGTAGCCGCACGAACGGCGTCAGCGGTGGCAGTTCGAAGTCCGGCGCTGGTACGGCGTGGAGCTGCCGCAGGAGATCAGTAAGCTCGGTAAGGCTGCCCCGGCGATGCGGCGGCAGCTCGCGCCAGAAGGTCACAGCCCGTCCGTCCACTTCTACGGGCTGCGCAACGCTTTTGAGCGTCACGACAACCGGCACGTTAAGCCCGACCAACCAGCGCGAGACGCGAACCTCCTTGGCGGCAGCGGCGAGCTGTCCTGAGCATCGCCCGCATCAGGAAACCAAGCCCGAGTGCGCCAATCAGGCTGATGATCCCAGGCCAACTGGCGCCGTCTTCGTTTGAACATTCCGGCGACGACCCGGTCGAGCAACGCGGATCCCTTGGCACGGGGCCACTTGCATAGGCACGCACCGTGTTGCTCCGTGGGGCTCGGTACAAGCAACAACCGAGCAACAAATGATCTAGAGCCGACTTCCTGATCTTCAGGAGATCGGCTCTGACCTGGTAATATCTGTCGGGACGGCGGGATTCGAACCCACGACCCCTTGACCCCCAGTCAAGTGCGCTACCAAGCTGCGCCACGTCCCGTTGCCGTACCAATGTCCGTTCGACGGCCGGTACAGCGTAACGCAGACCCGCCGCTTCCCGCCGCCGGTACAGCGTAACGCAGACCCGCCGCTTCCCGCCGCTCGCCCTAGGAGGACCGCTTCTTGCGCGGCTTGACGGTCACCACGACCGGGCTACCGGCGAAGTCGAACTCGCTGCGCAGCCGCCGCTCGACGAACCGGACGTACCCGGCATCCAGCGCCCCGGTCGTGAACAGCACGAACTTCGGCGGCGCGGTACTCGCCTGGGTCGCGAAGAGGATCCGCGGCGCCCGCCCGCCACGGATCGGATGTGGCGTCGCCTGTACCAGCGCGGTCAGCCACTGGTTGAGCTGCCCCGTCGGTACCCGCTTCTCCCAGTTCGCCAGTGCCGTCCGCATCGCCGGCGCCAGCTTGTCGATCGCCCGGCCGGTCAGGGCGGACACGTTGACCCGTAGCGCCCACGAGATGCGCCGCAGTTCGCGGTCGATCTCCTTGTCGAGGTAGTACCGGCGGTCGGCGTCGACGAGGTCCCACTTGTTGAAGGCGAGTACCAGCGCCCGTCCGGCCTCGGTCACCATCGACAGGATGCGCTGGTCCTGCTCGCTGATCGGCTCGCTGGCGTCGAGCAGTACCACGACCACCTCGGCCGCTTCGATGGCCGCCTTGGTGCGCAGGGAGGCGTAGTACTCGGTACCGCTGGCCTGCCCGACCCGTTTGCGCAGCCCGGCGGTATCGACGAACTGCCACACCTCGTCGCCGAGGTCCACGAGGCTGTCGACGGGGTCCACGGTGGTACCCGCAACCGGGTCGACGACTGCGCGCTCCTCCCGGGCGAGCCGGTTGAGCAGGCTCGATTTGCCCACGTTGGGCCGACCGACCAGCGCCACCCGGCGCGGCCCGCGCGGTGCCGGCGAAGCCGGCTCAAAGGCCGCCGGTACCACTTCGAGGATCGCGTCGAGCAGATCGCCGGAGCCGCGCCCGTGCAGCGCGGACACCGACCACGGCTGGCCCAGCCCGAGGGACCACAAAGCCGCCGACTCCAGTTCCTGGGTCGCGTTGTCGACCTTGTTGGCGACCAGGAGCACCGGCTTGGCGCTGCGCCGCAGCATCCGTACCGCCGCCTCGTCGTCGTCGGTCGCGCCCACCGTGTTGTCGACCACGAACAGCACCACGTCGGCGGTTACGACGGCGGTTTCGGCCTGTGCCGCGATGGCCGCCGCCCGATCGCGCGCGTCGGGCTCCCAACCGCCGGTGTCGACCACCGTGAAGCGGCGGCCGGCCCAGATCGCGTCGTACGCCACCCGGTCCCGGGTCACTCCCGGCGTGCCCTCGACGACCGCCTGGCGGCGGCCGATGATCCGGTTGACCAGGGTGGACTTCCCCACGTTGGGGCGGCCGACGACCGCGACGACCGGCGCCGGCCCCTCGAACTCGTCAGTCACAAACCGCTCCGACCAGCGCGAGCAGCCGGGCGACGACCTCGTCGATGGACAGGCCCGTGGTGTCCAGTTCGACCGCGTCGGGGGCCTTCGCGAGCGGGTCGGTGGCGCGGGTGGAGTCCAGGCGGTCGCGCCGGGCCAGGTCCGCGGCGGTCGCGCTCAGGTCGGCCGCCGACTCGGTACTGCGCCGGTGCGCGCGGGTGTCGGCCGCGGCGGTGAGGTACACCTTGGGGTTGGCGTCGGGAGCCACGACGGTACCGATGTCGCGGCCCTCGACGACGATGCGCGCAGCGGTCGCGATGATCTCCCGCTGCTGGGCCACCAGCACGCGGCGTACCGCGGGAATCGCGGCGACCGCGGACACGGTGCCGGTGACCTCGGGACCGCGGATCTCGCTGTCGACGGCGACGCCGTCGAGGCGGGTCGTGGGGCGCTCCGGATCGGTGCCGAGCACGATCCGGGCGTCGGCGGCGACCTTGGCGACCGCGTCGGCGTCGTTCGGGTCCACCCCCGCCTGCAGGGTGGCCCAGGTCACGGCGCGGTACATGGCGCCGGTGTCCAGGTACCGGGCGCCCAGGGCGGCGGCCAGTCGCCGCGACACCGTCGACTTGCCCGAGCCGGACGGCCCGTCAACCGCCACCACACACCGATCCACCCATCCATCATGCCGGGCGGCGCAGATCGGACGAGCGCCGGGTCAGGCCGCAACGGCCTTGAACAGCGCGGCGATCTCGGCCCGGCTCAGCCGGCGGGTACGGCCGGGCTTGAGGTCACCCAGCCGTACCGGCCCGATCGCGGTGCGTACCAGCCGGGACACCGGGTACCCGGATTCGCCGAGCAGGCGTCGCACGATGTGCTTGCGCCCTTCGTGCAGTGTCAGCTCGACAAGCGCCCGGCCAGGTACGGAATCGACCACCCGGAACGCGTCCGCCCGCGCGAGGCCGTCCTCCAGTTCCACCCCGGCCAGGAGTTGCCTGCCCAGACCACGCCGGACCGGGCCGGATACCTCGGCGAGGTAGGTCTTGGCCACCCCGAAGGACGGGTGCGTGAGCCGGTGCGCGAGCGCGCCGTCGTTGGTGAGCAGCAGCAGGCCCTCACTGTCCGCGTCCAGCCGGCCGACGTGGAAGACCCGCTGCGGTACCTGGTCCAGATAGTCCGCCAGCGCCGCCCGGCCCCGCTCGTCGTCCATGGTCGACACCACCCCGCGCGGTTTGTTCATCGCCAGGTACACCAGGCTGGTGTCGGTGACGACGCGCTCGCCGTCGACGAGGATCTCGGCCGCGGCGGGGTCCACCTTGTCGCCCAGCGTCGCCACCCGGCCACCGACCCGTACCCGGCCGGCCGTGATCAGCTCTTCGCAGGCGCGGCGGGAGCCGACGCCGGCGGCGGCGAGTACCTTCTGCAGCCGCTCGACCCGCTCATCCGCGCTGGGCATCGGCGATCTCGTCCACGTCGTCGGGCAGGAACGGCGCCAACGGCGGTAGCTGCTCCACCGAGTCCAGCCCGAGCTTCTCCAGGCACAGGGTGGTGGTGCGGTACAGGTGGGCGCCCGACTCGGGTTCCGTGCCGCACTCTTCGATCAGGCCGCGGGTGACCAGGGTACGGACCACGCCGTCGCAGTTGACCCCGCGGATCGCGGAGATCCGGGAGCGGGTCACCGGCTGCTTGTACGCCACGACCGCCAGGGTCTCCAGGGCCGCCTGGGTCAGCCGTACCGACTGGCCGTCGAGGACGAAGCGCTCCACGTAGGCGGCCTGGTCGGGATGGGTGTAGAAGCGCCATCCGCCGGCCGCCCGGCGCAGCTCGAAACCCCGGCCCTGTGCGGCGTACTCCTCGGCGAGCGCGGCAAGCTCGGTGCTGATCCGCTCGGTGGGCTGCTCCAGCACCTGGGCCAGCGTCAGCTCGGTGACCGGCTCGTCGACGACCATGAGGATCGCCTCCAGCGCCGGCCGCGGCTCCACCACCGGCGGAAGCGGCTCCGGTTCGGCGGCCGGCTCCGGTTCGGCAGCCTCCAGCTCGACCGCAGGTGCCGGCTCCGGTTCCGGCTCTGGCTCAACCACGAACAAGGCCTCGGCGGGCTCGGGCTCAGGTTTCGCGGGCTCGGGCTCGGTCGCAGCGGGCTCGGGCTCGCGCACCCACGGCGGTACCCACGCGGCCGCGCGCGCCGCCAGCGAGTCCTGCCCCGCCTCGTCGTTCACGCGCCCTCCTCCACCGACCCTGCCGACTCCACCGACGCTGCCGACTCCACCAACTCTGCCGGCTCGACCGGCGCGCCGGCGTACTCGTCCACCAGCAGGTCCCCGCCCGGATCGTCGGGGCCCGTCCAGCGTACGGTCAGCTCCCCGAGCGCCTGCACCTGGTCGAAGGCGACCAGCCCTTCGCGGTACAGCTCCAGCAGTGCGAGGAACCGGGCGACGACCTCCAGCGTGGAGCCGCAGTCGGCGCACAGCGTCCGGAACGTCGCGACCCGGGCGTGGATCAGCTTGTCCCGCAGGGCGATCGCGTGCTCGCGTACCGACACCCGGACGAGGTGCACATGCTCGATCGACACCGTGGGCGGCAGCTTCGGCGCCAGCGCGCGGGCGGCGAGCTGGGCCAGCCGGACCGGCCCGACGCCGAGGACGAGATCGGGCAATGCCTGGGCGTACCGCGGCTCCAGCGTGACCGCCCGCGGCCAGCGCCGGGCTCCGGTCTCGACCAGCCGGGCCAGGTGCGCAGCCGCCTCCTTGAACGCCTTGTACTGCAGCAGCCGCGCGAACAGCAGGTCCCGCGCCTCCAGCAGGGCCAGGTCCTCCTCGTCCTCGACGACCGCGGCGGGCAGCAGCCGGGCCGCCTTGAGGTCGAGCAGCGTAGCGGCCACGACGAGGAACTCGCTGGCCTCGTCGAGGTCCCAGTCGTCGCCCATCGCCCGGATGTAGGCGATGAACTCGTCGGTGACCCGGTGCAGCGCGACCTCGGTCACGTCCAGCTTGTGCTTGCCGATCAGCTGGAGCAGCAGGTCGAACGGGCCGCTGAAGTTGGCGAGCGTGACCTGGAACCCACCGCCGGAGGCAGCGGGGTCAGCGGGGGACTCGGTCACGCTGTGACCGTAGCTCACCGACGTTCCGCGGCGCCCGCGATGACCTCTCGGGCGAGCTGCCGGTAGTTGCGCGCACCGGACGAGGCCGGGTCCAGCGACGTGATCGGCGAACCGGCGACCGTCGACTCCGGGAACTTCACGGTCTTGGTGATGACCGTCTGGTACACCTTGTCGCCGAACGCCTCGACGACCCGCTGCAGTACCTGCCGGCAGTGCGTGGTCCGCGAGTCGTACATGGTGGCCAGGATGCCTTCCAGCTCCAGGTCGAAGTTGAGCCGCTCGCGCACCTTGTCGATGGTGTCCAGCAGCAGCGCCACCCCGCGTAGGCTGAAGAACTCGCACTCCAGCGGGATGAGTACGCCGTGCGCGCAGGTCAGCGCGTTGAGGGCGAGCAGGCCGAGGGACGGCTGGCAGTCGATGAGGATGAAGTCGTACTCGCTGCGCACCGGGCGCAGCAGCCGGGCCAGCGCCATCTCCCGGGCGACCTCGTTGACCAGCTGGATCTCGGCCGCGGACAGGTCGATGTTGGCGGGCAGCAGGTGCAGCCCGGCGACGTTGGTCTTGATGAGGATGTCGTCGATCGTGCAGTCGCTGTCCATCAGCAGGTTGTAAATGGACACGTCGAGGTTGTGCGGGTTCACCCCGAGGCCGACCGACAGCGCGCCCTGCGGGTCGAAGTCCACCAGCAGGACCCGGCGGCCGTACTCGGCCAGCGCCGCACCCAGGTTGATCGTGCTGGTGGTCTTGCCGACGCCGCCCTTCTGGTTCGCCATCGCGATGATCCGGGCCGGCCCGTGCCGGTCGAGCGGGATCGGCTGCGGGATCGGCCGGCGCTGCGTGAACGCGGTCGGGTCGGCGGGCCCGAGCTCGGCGCCGAGGTCGAACGCGGACTGCTGCTCGGCGCGCATCTGCGAGGTCCAGGACTCGGCCTGGTGCTGGATGCCTGCCATCTCCTCACGCCCTTCTCGGGCGGCGGGGTGCTCCCCACCGCTGGCGGACCCCGCTGCGACAGCAAGGGGGGTGCGCGTTGCCCGACTGTAGCCCACACAACGGTTCCGACCCGGTAGACGGCTCGGCGTGTTGCGCCCTGACCTGTGTAAATCAACGCGCGGCCGGGGACCGGTTTCCCCACTTGCGCGATCGTGGTCCACGCCGCGTTGCCTGTCCGGCTACCGCTCGTTACGGTGCTCACGTGAGCGAGGTGATGCCCCGGGTCGTCCCGACGGCGGAGCGAACCGACAACACAATTCCGCTGCGGGCGTTGGTCGCGCAGAACCTGCGCCGGCTCCGGGAGGACGCGGGCGCGGGGCTCGACGGTGTGGTCCGCGCCGCATGGGGCGACGGCCTCGACTGGACGACGGCCTGGCTCGGCGCTGTCGAGCGCGGTACGAAGTCGTTGACGGCCGAGCAGCTGCTCGCCCTGCCGGTGGTGCTGACGGCGGCGCTCGCCCGCCGGGTGACCCTGGCCGACCTGCTCGCCGGGGAGGCACCGGTGTCGCTCGGCGTGGACGGGCGGGCCAGCGTGCCGGCCCGGTACCTGCGCGACATCGTGACCGGCGAGCCGGTGCGGCAGCCGTTCGCCACCCCGCGCGTGGCGCCGCATCCGGAGATCGACGTGGCGGCGCGAGCCGCGGAGAAGCTGCGCGAGATCCGGCGCGGCGGCCTGGGCGACGTGGACATCCGGGCGTTGGGCCGGGCCGAGGCGGGCGCCGGGGAGGCCGAGACGCGGCTGGCCCGCCGCCTCGGGATCGCGCCGATCCGGGTGATCGCCGCGGCGGCGAGCCTGTGGGGCCGCTCGTTGACCGAGGAACGGGACGCGCGGCTGGCCGACGGCGCCGGACCGCCCGCGGTCGTCGCCCGGCGGCTGACCGCCGAGCTGACCGCCCGCATCGACGAAGCGGCCCGCCGGGCCCCGCCCGACTGACCCGGACGGTGCGGCAACCGGCATGTCCGACCGGCAGCCCCCGCGCCCGTACGGCCGTGCCGGACGCGCCCGCGAGCAGGCCGAGAACGCCGAACGGCGGGCGGAGAAACGACGTACCGAGGGCGGGCCGCCCTGTCCGGGCGGGGCGGGCCAGCAGCTCGCCGACCTGTTCCGGGACAGCCGGTTGCGGTGGGACCGGTCCGACGCGCTGGGCGCACTGGCCGCGGACCGCTCCGCCACCGCCTGCGAGTCCATGGCCAGCGTTCACGAGCGGCTGGCCAAGGCCGGCTCCCGCGACGCCGCCGCGTACTGCCGCCGGATCGCCGACTACCGCGCCGCGGCCGTGCTGTTCCGGCTCGCCGCCGCGGCGTTCCGGGCAGCCACCGGCTGACGGGCGCGTGGGTGCGCGGTCGCGTACACCTCGCGCAGCTTGTCGACGGTCACCAGCGTGTAGACCTGGGTGGTGGTCACCGAGGCGTGGCCGAGCAGCTCTTGGACGACCCGGACGTCGGCGCCGCCGTCGAGCAGGTGTGTCGCGTAGGAGTGGCGCAGGGTGTGCGGGGAGATCCGGGCCGGGTCGAGGCCGGCGCGGCCGGCCGCGCGGCGCAGGATCGTCCAGGCGCTCTGCCGCGACAGCGGCCCACCCTGGGCGTTCAGGAAAACCGCGGGGGTACCGCGACCAACGCGCGCCAGTCCCGGCCGGGCGCGGACGAGGTAGGCCCCGACGGCGGAGCGGGCATATCCCCCGACCGGTACGAGGCGTGACTTCCCGCCCTTGCCGTGCAGCAGCACGGTGCCGTCGTCGAGGTCGAGGTCGTCGATCGCGGCGCCGACCGCCTCGGAGATCCGCGCGCCGGTGCCGTACAGGAACTCCAGCAGCGCGCGGTCGCGCAGCGCGAGCGGCTCGTCGCCACCGGCGGCGTGCAGGATCGCCTCGATCTCGGGAACCGACAGCGCCTTGGGCAGCCGGCGTGGGGGCGTGGGCGGCACGATCTCGCGGGCCGGGTCGTCGGCGACCAGCCCTTCCCGCACCGCGAACCGGTGCAGCCCGCGCACTGCGCTGACCGCGCGGGCCGCGCTGGCCGGCGACAGCGGCGGGTGGTCCGCGTCGCCTTCGCGCAGCCCGGCCAGGTAGCCGGCCACCAGCGCCGGGTTGACCTCGGCCAGGTCGGCGACGCCCAGCGTCTCGACGTACCGGCGCAGGTCACGCCGGTACGAGCTGAGCGTGTTGGCCGCGAGCGCCCGCTCCACCGTCAGATGGTCGAGGTAGGCGCTCACGGCGCGGGCCGGTGAGGTCAGCCGAGGACCTCCTCGACCTTGATGGACGGCAGGTCGTGCGCCTGCGCCACCGGCCCGTAGGTGATCTGGCCGTCGTAGGTGTTCAGGCCCAGTGCCAGCGCCTTGTCCCGGGCCATCGCCTCCCGCCAGCCCCGGTTGGCCAGCTCCAGCGCGTACGGCATGGTGACGTTGGTCAGCGCGTACGTGCTGGTGTGCGGTACCGCGCCGGGCATGTTCGCGACGCAGTAGAACAGCGAGTTGTGGACCGGGTACACCGGGTCGTCGTGCGTGGTCGGCCGGGAGTCCTCGAAGCAACCGCCCTGGTCGATCGCGATGTCGACGAGTACGCTGCCCGGTTTCATCCGGGACACCAGCTCGTTGGAGATCAGCTTGGGCGCCTTGGCGCCCGGTACCAGGACGGCGCCGATGACCAGTTCGGCGTCGATGACCGCGCGCTCGATCTCGTAGGCGTTGGACGCCACCGTCTGCAGGTGCCCCTGGTAGATCGAGTCGGACAGGCGCAGCTTGTTGATGTTCTTGTCGAGCAGCAGTACCTCGGCCTGCATGCCCAGCGCGATCGCGGCGGCGTTGAGCCCGGACACCCCGGCGCCGATCACCACGACCTTCGCCGCGTAGACGCCGGACACGCCGCCCATCAGCACGCCCCGGCCGCCACCGGAGCGCATCAGGTGGTACGCGCCGACCTGCGGCGCCAACCGGCCGGCCACCTCCGACATCGGCGCGAGCAGCGGCAGCGAGCCGTCGGCCAGCTCGACCGTCTCGTAGGCGATCCCGGTCACCTTCCGGTCCAGCAGCGCCTCGGTGCACTCCCGCGAGGCCGCGAGGTGCAGGTACGTGAAGAGCACCTGGCCGGGACGCATCCGCGGGTACTCCTCGGCGATCGGTTCCTTGACCTTGAGGATCAGGTCGCCGGTGGCCCACACCTCGTCGGCGTCGGGCAGGATGCGGGCGCCGGCCGTGATGAAGTCGGCGTCCGGGATCGACGAGCCGAGGCCGGCCCCGGCCTCGACGTACACCTCGTGGTTCTGCCGGACGAGCTCGTGGATGCCGGCAGGGGTGATCGCCACGCGGTACTCGTGGTTCTTGACCTCCCGTGGGATTGCGACCTTCACTTCTGACCCCTTGTATGCCTCGCGGTGGCACCCTTTGCCATCCGCCGGGAGTGTATGTCGCCGGAGCGGTCAGTCGGCGCCGGCGAGCAGGTTCTCCAGCGCCGGGTCGCGCCGGCCGGTCAGCGCCGCGAACGCGGTACCGGCCCGGTCCTGGTATTCGGCGGCCGGCCCGCAGCCCGGCGCCGTCGCTGGTTGACCGCCCGCTGCGCGTCCCCCGGTCAGCGGACGACGGCGTCGGGTACCCGGTCCGTGCAGCCGGTTGACGACCACGACGCGAACGTTCCGCCAAGCGGAAGGCGGCTACAGCGAGGGTGGCGCCGCCCGGGGCAGCGGAGCGTCCAGCGGCCGGCTCGGCGGTGGCCAGCCGGCGTCGCGCAGGCGGGCGACGGCCAGTACGCCGATGACCGCGCTGGCGTTGGTGATCTCGCCGCGGAACACCATCGCGACCGCCTCGTCCAGCGGTACCCGGTGGGTGGTCATGCCGGCCTCCTCGTGCTCGCGGGTGTGCCGGTCGGCCTCCGGTACCTCGGTGAGGTCGCGGGCCAGGTAGATCCGGACCACCTCGGTCGAGTACCCGGGCGAGCTGTGCAGGTCGAGCAGCAGCTGCCAGCGGGCCGCGACGAGGTCGACCTCCTCGGCCAGCTCGCGGGCTGCCGCCGCGGGCAGTTCCTCCCCCTCGACGTCGATCAGCCCGGCCGGCAGCTCCCAGAGCTCCTGGCCGAGCGGATGCCGGTACTGGCGGACCAGGACCAGCCGGTCCTCGTCGTCGACCGCCGCGACGGCCACCGCGCCGATGTGGATGACATAGTCCCGCTCGGCCGGCCCGCCGCCCGGCATCGCGACCTCGTCGGTCACCACCGTGAAGACCCGCCCGCGGAACTGCTCGTGCCGGGCCAGGACCCGGTACTCGTGCGTCACCGGGCGGCTTCGCTCAGCTCGACGGGGTCGGGCAGGTCCATCGGCAGGCGTTCGGCGTCGGCGTAGGCCAGCGCGGCGCCGACGAACGCGGCGAACAGCGGGTGCGGCCGGGTCGGCCGGCTCTTCAGCTCCGGATGCGCCTGGGTCGCCACGAAGAACGGGTGCAATGCCGGATCCAGCTCGACGAACTCGACCAGCCGCCCGTCCGGCGAGGTACCGGAGATGTGCAGGCCGGCCTTTGTCAGGCGGTCGCGGTACGCGTTGTTGACCTCGTACCGGTGCCGGTGCCGCTCGGAGACCTCGGTCGCCTCGTACGCCTTGGCCACCTGCGAGCCGGGGGTCAGAACGGCCGGGTAGGCACCCAGGCGCATGGTGCCGCCCAGGTCGCCCCGGCCGGCGACGATGTCGGCCTGGTCGGCCATCGTGGCGATCACCGGATGGGCGGCCTGCTCGTCGAACTCCCGCGAGTTGGCGCCGGCGAGTCCGGCCAGGTGCCGCGCCACCTCGATGGTCATGCACTGCAGGCCCAGGCACAGGCCGAGGATCGGGATGCCCAGCTCCCGGGCGTACCGGGCGGCGCCGATCTTGCCTTCGATGCCGCGTACCCCGAACCCGCCGGGGATCACCACACCGTCCACGCCGGACAGCGCGGCCGCGGCGCCGGACTGGCTCACACACTCGTCGCTGGGTACCCAGCGCAGCTCGACCCGGGCGCGGTGGGCGAACCCGGCCGCGCGGACCGCCTCGGACACCGACAGGTACGCGTCGGGCAGGTCGACGTACTTGCCCACGATCGCCACGGTGACCGTGTGCCGCGGGTGGTGTACCCGATCCAGCAGGTCGTCCCACCGGGTCCAGTCCACGTCGCGGAACGACAGTCCCAGCCGCCGTACCACGTAGGCGTCCAGCCCCTCCCGGTGCAGCACCTTCGGGATGTCGTAGATGCTCGGCGCGTCCGGGGCGGAGACCACCGCCTCGCGGTCCACGTCGCAGTACAGGGCCAGCTTGTGCTTGAGCTTCTCCGGGATCTCCCGGTCGGAGCGGCAGACGATCGCGTCCGGCTGGATACCGATGTTGCGCAGCGCCGCCACCGAGTGCTGGGTCGGCTTCGTCTTCAACTCGCCGGACGGCGCGAGGTACGGCACCAGCGAGACGTGCAGGTAGAAGCAGTTGTCCCGGCCGATCTCGTGGCGTACCTGCCGGATCGCCTCCAGGAACGGCAGCGACTCGATGTCGCCCACCGTCCCGCCCACCTCGGTGATCACCACATCCGGGATACGGCCGTCGTCGTCGGGCGTGGCCATCGCCCGGATCCGGGACTTGATCTCGTTGGTCACGTGCGGGATCACCTGCACGGTGTCGCCGAGGTACTCGCCGCGCCGCTCCTTGGCGATCACCTCGGAGTAGATCTGCCCGGTGGTGACGTTGGCGGTTCGGGACAGGTCGCGGTCGAGGAAGCGCTCGTAGTGCCCGACGTCGAGATCGGTCTCCGCGCCGTCCTCGGTGACGAACACCTCGCCGTGCTGGAACGGGTTCATCGTGCCCGGATCGACGTTGAGGTACGGGTCGAGCTTCTGCATGACCACCCGTAGGCCCCGGGCGGTGAGCAGGTTACCGAGGCTGGAGGCGGTGAGCCCCTTGCCTAGTGAGGAGGCGACGCCCCCGGTGACGAAAATGTGCCTGGTCGTCCGTGCCGAAGGGGTCAAGGCCTGCTCCCGAGGATCGTGTCGGCGCTGCTCAGGGCGCGATGGAGATCACGCGACCCACGGGATTTCACGGTAACACGTCGGTGGCGGAGCCGGCCGGTGGACACACCGCCGGCGGCGCTGCCGGCTCCCCGGCCTGCTCACCGGCCGGCTCAGCGAGGACCGCCGGCACCGGGCTCGGCACGGCCGGGCCGGACGACGCGGTCACGGCCTGGCTCGCCACCGGCGGGACCCGCCGCCGACCCGGCAGCCGCCACGCGGGCCGGGGCCAGGTGGGACGTGGCCACGCGGGGCGCGGTAGGCGCCGGGCCGGCCTGGGGATCCGGGCCCGTGTGTCGCCGGCCGGGGTGTCGCTGGTCCCCTCCGCGAGCAGCGCCGCGGCCACCTCGGCATCGCCCTCCGTGGACGGCTGCTCGCCTGCCGTCCGGTCGTCCGCGCGGTCGAGTACCCGGAGCGCGCCGAGACAGGCCAGCGGCATCGCGGTCGCCGCAGCCGCACCAGCCACCACGAACCCGGCCCCGTCGAGCAGCCCGGCCAGCAATCCGGCGACCCCGACGCCGATGAGCACGGCGCGCACCGCCGGGTACAGGCCGAACAGCCGTTTGAGGCCACCCCACGGACGCAGCAGGACCAGCATGAGCAGCAGCCCGGTGGCCAGGACCACCAGGGTCAACGGGCTGGTCAGCGCGGACGACGCGTTGGCCGCGCCGGTGCGGTGGATGGCCGCCGCGCCGGTACCTTCCTGCGCCTCGGTCAGGATCCGCCCCAGACTTCCCCGGTCGCCCGGCGGGCGGAGCAGGTCCAGCAAGGCGAAGCCGGTGGTCACCGCGAGGCCGGTCAGTACCGCCCAGGCCAGCCGCGCGAAGGTGAGGAACCCGCCGGTGCAGATCGCCGCCGCGACGCAGGTACCGGCGGTCAGCGCCACCGCTCCCCCGGCGTTCGCGCCGAGGTACGGGCTGCCCACGAGCACGACGCCGATCCCGCCGACGACCGCGACGACCACCGGTCGCCAGCGCCGCCGGAACCGCTGGCCCAGCCAGCCGGCCAGCAGCAGGATGCTGGCCAGGAGCAGGCCGAGCCCGACGGTACCCAGGCCGGCGTACCGGCCGCCTTCCAGCGCCGAGTACCCGGCCACCCCGTTGAGCTGCAACCGGGCGCCGGTGAGCACGTCGACGCCGACGATCGTGGCGACGATCCCGGCGACCGCGCCGAGCGGCCCGAGCGCCCCGCGCCGCCACGGGCCGAGGATCACCGGGCTGGTCAGTGTGGCCACCACGGCGAGTGTCACCACGCTGAAGATCAGGCCGGCCGCGTCCGTCCGCCACCAGGGCACCGCGTCGGCGACGAGCGCGGCCGGCAGCGTCAGGGACGCCGCGACCAGCAGCACCTCCAGGGCGAGCACCAGGCGCGGCGGCATCGGCCGGGGACCACGCGGCCCGGCGTACCGGCGGGCCCGGCGCAGGAACGGCACCATCGCGGCGAACAGCAGCAGCTCAGCCCCGGTCAGTACGGACAGGAACCCGCCGGTGACCCGGCGCTGCGCACCGGCCTCCCGATCCGCGTCGGCGAGCCGGGATACCGCCGTCGCCAGGTCGGTCGGGCGCCCGGCGATCGAGATGGCCGGCTGTCCGGCGAACAGCTTGCTCGGGATCGGCCGGCCCAGAGCGGTCAGCGCGGTCGGTGCCAGGTCGGTCAGCTGCAGGTACCCGGGGCGGGACGTGCTCGACGAGGTGAGCCAGCCGGCCGGGTACCCGGGGCCGTCGGCGATGGCCACGTGCAGCCGCGAGGTCCGGTCGGTGTCGGACAGCCCCGCGACGACCACCAGCGACTGGGCCGGGCGGGCCGCGAGTACCCGCGCGAGTGCCTGGTCGGCCTGTCGGGCGGCGGCCTGGCGCACCTGGGGCGAGGTCCCGACGATCGTGCCCAGGTCGACGATCGACAGCACGCAGGTGCCTAGGAACGCCTCGGGATGCTGCGGCAGCGCCGCCTGGTACCGGTCGACCCGCCCGGACGGCCGCGCCGCCGCGACCGCCGCACCCGGCCCGACCGCAGCCGTGCACCGCACCGCCTCGGCCAGCGCGCCCGGCTGGGTGCCGTAGGACTGCTGGTCGTTCAGGCCGGTGACGGTGGGGTCCTGCTCGGGCAGGAGCGCACCGATCCCGTCCGGCGACTGGATGTCCGCCATCTTCGTCGGGCAGTCCTGCTCGACCCGGTTGTCCGAGCGCAGCGCGAAGTTGCCGGCACCGAGGGTAAGCCAGCCGTCGGCGGGGCAGGTCGGGGTGTGCGCGGAGGTCACCGACAGGGCGCCGACCGCGCCATTCTGGGCCAGCTGCCACATCGTCGGGGTGTCGACCGGGTTCACGTCGTCCCAGCGCAGCCCGGCCGCGCCGGCGATGATCACGTAGTCGGCGTGCTCGCCCGGCGCGCCGGTGGCCGGCCGGGAGACGAAGCCGAGCGTGCTGGTCAGCGCGACCGCGGCGGCGATCAGGTACGGGGTGAGCCGGCGCAGCATCACCGCTCCGCCGGCTGGCCGGTCAGTTCCGCGTACACCGCCTGCACGCGGTCCACCGTCTGCTCCTCGGTGGGCCAGGTCGCGGCCCGCTCCCGGCCGCGGACGGCCAGCTCCGCCCGGCGCGCCGGGTCGTCCAGCAGCGCGGTCACCGCCGCGTCGACCGCGTCCACATCCTTCGGGGGTACCAGCACCGCCGCGTCGCCGACGAGTTCCGGCAGCCCGCCGACCGTCGTCGCCACCAGCGGTACCCCGGCCCGCAGCGCCTCCTGCGCGAACAGTTGTCGCGCCTCCCAGATGCTCGTCACGACCGCCAGATCGGCGGCGCCCAGCAGGTCGGGCACGTCGTCGCGGTGCCCGAGCAGCAGTACCGGCGCCCGCGCCGTGGAGGCGTGGGCGGCCAGCCGCAGGTAGACCGGCCCGGTGCCGGCGATGACCACCACCGGCCGCGGCGTCCGGCCGCGCCAGCGGGCCGCCGCGTCGATCAGGACGTCGTACCCCTTCTGCGGGTGCAACCGGCCCACCGACAGCACCAGCGGCTGCCCCGGTGCCACACCCAGCTCCTCGCACACCTGCTCGGCGGTGCGGGACGGGGGCGCCAGCTCGGGCGCGGCGACCGACCCGGGCCGCACGTCCCACCCGCCGGCCGCGAGCGCGCGGGCGACGAGGTCGGCCGACGCGCCGAGGGTGACGTCGGCGAGCCGGGCGACCCGCCGCTCCAGCAGCCGGTGTACCGCGCCGCGCAGCCCCTCGGCCAGCACCGTGTTGTGCCACGTGACCACGAGCGGAAGGCCCTCCGGTCGCGCCCATCCGGCGACGAGGCCGGCACGCAGACCGTGCGCGTGCACCACGTCCGGCCGGACGGTCGCCAGTGCGCGCCGCAGGGTAGGCACCGCCTTCGGGCCGGCCGACACGGGGACGGCGAGGTATGCCGGCCCGAAGTCGAAGCGCTCGCCGGTCGCGGCCGGCGCGATCACGGTGACCTCGACGCCGCGCCGCCGCAGCCCGGCGGCCAGGGAGGCGACGTGCCGCCCGATCCCGCCGGTGCTGGCACCGAGGACGAGGGCGACCCGCGAACTCACGCCTTGCCCCCTCTCAGCCGGACCAGCAGAGCTGCCGCGTCGCGCCGGTCCACCAGGACGGCGACGCCGGCGAACACCAGCGCGACCACGACCCCGGACAGTGCGGCCGTGCCGAGGACCGCTAACCAGCCGGTGGCGGCCGGCAGCCCGGCGCGGACCGCGATCCCGGCCAGCGTTGCCAGGGTACCGGCGATCAGTGCCGCCCCGCCCGCCCGGCCCACCCCGGCCAGCGCCCCGGTACCGCAGCGGCGCGCCACGAACCCCAGCAGCACCGCGCCGAGCACCAGCATTCCGGCCGAGTTGGCCGCCGCGACGGCCGCCACCCGGACGCTGGCCGGCAGGGTGAGCGCGAACACCGCCGCCAGTACCGCGACCGCGCCCCAGCCGAGCATCGTGGCCTGGGCCGCGGCGCGGTTCTGGCGGTGCGCGTACAGCGCCCGGGAGTGCAGCGCGAACAGCCCGTACCCGAGCAGCCCCGGAGCGAACGCCGCGATGCCGGCCGCCAGCCCGGGCGCCTGCGACGGGCTGTGGGCGACCTTCGCGTAGACCCAGGCGGCCGGCCAGGCCAGGGCGGCGAGCGCGGCGGCGCCCAACCCGGACAGCAGGAGCACGCCCCGGGTGGCGCCAGCCAGGGTGGCCCGGAACCGGTCGAGGTCGCCGGCCGCGGACGCGCTGGCCAGGGCCGGGTACGCCGAGGTGGCCACCGGTACCGCGAGCACCGCCCATGGCAGCAGGTACACCGTCTGCGCCTGGACGAACTGGAAGAGCGCGCCGCCACTGGTGTGCCAGTTGACCAGCGCAATCGTCAGCGCGCTGGTCAACTGCTGGGCGGCGACGGTCAGTACCCCGACCCAGACCAGCTCCCGGACGGCGCGCCGCTGCCCGTCGGCCAGCCGCAACGTCGGCCGCCACGGCAGGCCGAGCCGGCGGACCGGCGGTACCAGGCACAGCGACAGCACGACCACGCCCAGCGTGGTCCCGACCGCGAGGGTGAGCTGGCCGGGCCGGCTGACCAGCGGGATGTCCGGATGGTGCGGGGCGACCGCACCGTAGGTGAGGTACGCGCCGATCACGGTCAGGCTGGACAGCAGCGGCGCGAGAACCGGCCAGGCGAAGCGGCGGTGCGCCTGCAGGACGCCGGTGAGCACGATGCCCACCCCGTACAGCGGCAGCTGCGGAGCGAAGATGCGCAGCATGCCGGCCCCGACGGCCTGCTCGGCGGCGGAGCGGCCGGGGGCGAGCAGCGCCATCAGCGGGTCGGCGAGCGCGACCACCAGCAGCGCCACCGGGACGAGCCCGACGAGTACCCACGTCAACAGCGCCGATGCGGTCGCGCCCACCGCGGCCCGGTCGTCGCGGTCCAGATCGTCCGCGAGCAAGGGGACGACGAGGGCGGCCAGGGCGCCGCCGGCGACGATCTCGAACACGATGTTCGGGATGCTGTTGGCGGTCTGGTAGATGTCGGCCAGGTGGGTGTACCCGACCGTCTCCCCCAGCACGAGCGTGCGGGCCAACCCGGTGACCCGGCTGAGCAGCGTGAGTACCGCGATCAGCGCGGCAGCCTGGGCGATGCGGCCCGCTCTTGACGGGTTGGCCCGGGGCCGGGCCGCGGCAGGCTCGGCGGTCACGGTCAGGCGCGCCGCCGGCCGAGCGCGTCGAGTTCGCGCAGCCCCGGCGTGCTCTCGATGACCCTGGTGAAGCTGACCCGCTCGCTGGCGGCGGTGAGCGCCGCGAGCCCGGCGAGCAGGACGGCACGGCCAGCGGTTCCGGTGCGCGCGGCGAGCGCCACGCCGAGCAGCGCCCCGAGCGCGTTGGCACCGGCGTCGCCGAGCATGATCTCCTCGCCCAGGTCGGCGGGGAGCAGCGCCGCGCACGCGCCGACGGGTCCGGCGGCCAGGCCCCCACCGACCAGCGGCGCTCCCATGATCAAGCCCGTCTTCAGCGCCCGGCCGGGCCGCAGGTCCAGCAGGTTGACCAGGTTCGCCGTACCGGCGATCACCCCGGCTCCGAGCAGGGTGTGGATCAACCCGCGGCGCCGGTCGGGCAGCAGCGCCGCCGCGCTCAGGCCGGCCGCGCCGACTCCGACGATCTTGGCAAGGCCGCTGGTGACACGCCCCTCCCGCAGCGCGCGCAGGTGTCCCCGGAAGCCCTTCGCCTGGTGTTCGGGCCGGCCGCCGACGATGTCGTCGTAGCACCCGACCGCGCCCGCGCCGAGCCCCGCGACCAGGGCGGCACCGGCCTGCGCCGGGCTGCCCGCGCCGAGTGCGGCGGTCGCCGAGGCGGACAACGCCAGCGCCGGCCCGCCCGCGAGGTTCACGGTGCGGCCGCGGAAGTTCGTCCGGTCGAGCGCCACCGGCGCCCGTACCCCCGCCAACGCTGCCCGGGCGGCCAGCGCACCGGCGGCGACCAGGGCGAGCCGTCGCGCTGCGCTCATGTGGCCGGTTTCTGCTTCGGCAGCATCGCGCTGGCCCCGGCGGCCACCCCGTAGTGCCCCGGCTTGGTCGTCGTCAGGTACTCGGCGAGCGCCAGCGGTACCGCCACCTGCCCGTCGGGCGTGGTCACGTTGTCGACCGTGGCGACCGCCTTGGACAGCGTCGGATCGCCGCGTACCGCACTGATCACGTTGCCCGGCCCGGCGGCGCCGCTCGCCGCCACCACGATCGGGCCGGGGGCCGCGCCCGGCCCGGTCGCCGACGCGTTGGCGAACTGGTCGACCATCGTCACCATGTTGGCGTTCTTCAGGTCGGCGTTGCTGTCGTTGTAGGGCTCGCCGGCGACGAAGACGACCGCCTCCGCCGGGGTGGTGAGATCACCGGTCGGGACGATGAAGTTCTGTTCCTTGAAGGCGGTCAGCACGGTCTTCGTCGCGTCGGTGGACAGCGGCACCGTCGGATGGCGGACGACCAGGACCGAGGCCAGCAGGAAGCTGGAGGTCTCCACGCCGTCGCTGTGCGCCGGTACCCCGGTGAGGCCGGCCGGCTGCGCGGTGTTGGCGCTGTCGAGCAGCGAGGCCTTGCTGTTCGGGTCGAGGAACTTGTCCTGGACCTCCACCTGGCCGGTCACCGTCGCGCCGGCCAGGTGCAGCATGTCGAGCACCTTGGTGACCTGCGGGCGGGCCTGCGGCATGGACAGCACCAGGACGTGCCGGCCGGTCAGCTTGCTGGCCAGCATGATCGGCGCCGCCTGCTGGGTGAACTGTTCCTGCTTACCCGTCTCGGTCTCCAGCTGGTTGATCCGGTCCCGGTAGGCCTGCGTCTGCTTGGTCAGCGAGCTGACCTGGTTCTTCAACGCGTCGGACAGCGGGCCGTTGAGGGCCGCTGTACCGACGACCAGCCCGATCGCCAGCGCCAGGAACACCGCGGTCAGCGAGACGACGTGGTACCGAAAGTTGATCACTGTGGGGAGCCCATCAGAACAGCCGTTGAATCTGGAAGAGGAGGTTGTTCCACCACTCGGAGACCAGGCCGAGATAGGCCTTGCCGACCGTGGAGACGGCGACCGCGGAGGTCATCGCGGCGATCGCGGACAGGATCAGCAACAACAGCGAGGAGCCGGAGATGTTCTGCCGGTACAGCTTGCTGACGCCCTTGGCGTCGACGAGCTTGCCGCCGATCTTGAGCCGGGTGAGGAACGTGGACGCCATCCCGCCGCGGCCCTTGTCGAGGAACTCGCCGAGCGTGGCGTGGGTACCGACGGCGACGATCAGCGACGCGCCCTTCTCGTCGGCCAGTAGCATCGCGATGTCCTCGCTGGTGGCGGCGGCCGGAAAGGTCGTCGCGGTGACGCCGAGCTCGTTGACCCGGGTGAGGCCCGGCGCGCGACCGTCCGGGTAGGCGTGCACGATCACCTCGGCACCGCAGCGCAGCACGTCGTCGCTGACCGAGTCCATGTCGCCGATGATGATGTCCGGGCTGTACCCGCCCTCGACCAGCGCGTCGGCCCCGCCGTCCACGCCGATGAGCACCGGCTTGAACTCGCGGATGTAGGGCCGCAGGACCTCCAGGTCGTCCTGGTAGTCGTATCCGCGCACGACGATCAGCACGTGCCGGCCGGCGATCTTGGTGCCCACGTCGGGGACGCCGACGCCGTCGAGCAGCAGGTCGCGCTCCTGGAGCAGGTACTCCATGGTGTTCGCGGCGAACGCCTCGAGCTGGACGGACAGGCCCTCCCGCGCGTCGATCATCGCCTTGCGGATGGTCTCGGCATCCTGCCGGGTACCGCTGGCGACCGGCTGGCCGTTGAGGTAGACGGTGTCGGCCTCGACCCGGACCACGTCGCCCTCGCGGAGCCGTTCGAACAGCGCTTCGCCGAGGTCGTCGAGCAGCGGGACGCCGGCCTGGACGAGCACCTCCGGGCCGAGATTCGGGTACCGCCCGGAGATCGACGGCTTGGCGTTGAGCACCGCGGCGACACCGACCGCGACGAGCGAGTCGGCGGCGACCCGGTCCAGGTCGACGTGGTCGATGACCGCGACCTCACCCGGCCGCAAGCGCCCGACCAGGCGTTTGGTACGCCGGTCGAGTCGCACGGTGCCGGTGACGACTCCCGGTTCGGCGCTCCGGGACCGGCGCAAGACTGGTAGACGCATCGTGACCCATCCTGTCACGGCCGGCGCCGCGGGTTGGTACGCGACATGCGTACCCGACCGAGACGTCGCTATCCGGACTTTTCGCGCTGGGCCACGGCCAGCAGCTCCTCGGCATGAGCGATACCCAGATCGGAGTCGGGCAACCCCGCGAGCATCCGGGCCAGTTCGCGCGCGCGTTCGGTGTCCTCCACCACGCGTACCCCGCTCGTGGTGACCGAGCCGCCGGTGTCCTTGGCGACCACGAGGTGGCGGTCGGCGAACGCGGCGACCTGCGGCAGGTGGGTCACCACGAGGACCTGGTGCGCGCGGGCCAGCCGGGCCAGCCGGCGCCCGATCTCCACCGCCGCCCGCCCGCCGACCCCGGCGTCGACCTCGTCGAACACCAGCGTGGGCGGTCCACCGGCGCCCGCGAACACCACCTCGATCGCGAGCATGACCCGGGACAGCTCGCCGCCGGACGCGCCCTTCTGCAGCGGTAGGGCCGGCGCTCCCGGGTGCGCGACCAGCTTGAGCTCTACCTCGTCGGCCCCGTCCGGGCCGACGCCGCACTCGGTGCCGCCGACGGTCAGCGCCGGCTCCCCCCGGCCGGGCGGGCGCGGGGTGACGGCGACGTCGACCCGCGCGTGCGGCATGGCGAGGCCGGTCAGCTCCACGGTGACCGCGCCGGCGAACCGGCCGGCCGCGTCCCGGCGCGCCGCGCGTACCCGCCCCGCCAGCTCGGCGACCTCACCGGCCAGCCGGACCCGTTCCCGCTCCAGCTCCTCCAGCAGCTCGTCGGAGGTGTCCAGCTCGGCGAGGCGGCTCTGCGCGTGCTGCGCCCAGGCGATCACCCCGTCGACGTCCTCGGCGTATTTGCGGGTCAGCGCCCGCAGCGCCGCCCGCCGCTCGTAGATCTCCTGCAGGCGGGCCGGGTCGGCGTCCAGCGACTGCAGGTAGCCGCCCAGCTCGACGGCCACGTCGCCGACCAGCGTGGCCGCCTCGGTCAGGCGCGCCGCCAGCTCGCCCAGCGCCGGGTCCACAGTGGACTGCGTCTCCAGGGTCCGCCGGGCGAACGCCAGCAGGCTGGTCGCGTCGGGCGCCTCGGCAACCCCGTCGCCGGGGCCGGCCAGCGCCGCGTGCGCGGTGTCCGCGGCGGTGCGCAGCCCTTCGGCGTGCTCCAGCCGCTGGGCCTCGGCGCGCAGGGCGTCGTCCTCACCCGGTTGCGGATCAACGCGGGTGATCTCGTCCAGCCCCAGCCGCAGCAGGTCGGCCTCCTGGCTGCGTTCCCGCGCGTGCCGGCGCCGGTCGTCGAGGTCGTCGGAGACCGCCCGCCATTGCGTGTACCGCTCGCGCAGCTCGGCGAGCAGCTTGTCGTGCTCGGGTCCGGCGAACCGGTCCAGCGCCGCGCGCTGCTCGGCCGGCCGCAGCAGGCGCAGCTGGTCGGACTGGCCGTGCACGGCGACCACCTGCTCGCCCAGCTCGCCGAGCACCGAGACGGGTACCGACCGGCCGCCCACGTGCGCCCGCGACCGGCCCTCCGCGTTGACCGTGCGGGCCAGCAGCACGCTGCCGTCCTCGTCGGGCTCGGAACCGGCGTCGACGACCCGCTCGGCGACGCTCGCCGCCACCGGACCGGCCAGCCGCAGCCGCCCTTCGACCACCGCCCGGCCCGGCTCCGCCCGGACCCGCGCCGCGTCGGCCCGGCCGCCGAAGAGCAGCCCGATCCCGGTGACCACCATTGTCTTGCCCGCACCGGTCTCGCCGGTGATGGCGTTCATCCCGCCGGCCAGCGGGAGGGTGGTGTCCTCGATGACCCCGAGCCCGGTGATGCGTAGCTCCTCCAGCACGACCCGACAGTAGCGGGGCGGTCTGACAGTCGCTACTGCGCAGCCATTAGCGACGCGGGCCATACAAGGGCGGCGCACCGAGGCGGGCGGCGTCTGGACTGAGGAGCGCAGCGACGAGGGAAGGCGTCGCCTGGAGAGCCTCGGTGCCGCGCGAGCGGAGCGAGCGCCAACGTATCAGCGGGTGCGCCACCCGTCCACGGGAAGCGCGAACTTCTCCACCAGCCGGTCGGTGAACGGGCTCGGCCGCAGCCGTACCACCCGGACCGGCAGCTCACCCCGGCGCACCGTGACCACCGCGCCCGGACCCACGTCGAACACCCGCCGGCCGTCGCAGCACACGACAGCCGAGGACGTGTACGGGTCGACGGTGACCCGGATCGTCGAGGTGGGCGCGGTGACCAGCGCGCGGCTGAACAGTGCGTGCGCGCTGATCGGTACCAGCAGCAGCGCCTCCACCTCGGGCCACACCACCGGCCCGCCGGCCGAGTACGCGTACGCCGTCGAGCCGGTCGGCGTCGCGCAGACCACCCCGTCGCACCCGTACCGGGACAGCGGCCGCCCGTCCACGTCGACGAGCACCTCGATCATCCGCTCCCGGTCGCTCTTCTCCACGGTCAGCTCGTTGAGCGCCCAGGAGCGGATCGCCGGCCGGCCCACCGGCTCGATGAGCACGTCCACGGTGAGCCGCTCGTCGACGGTGTACGCCTCTGCCACGACGTCGCCCACCGCGCGGTCGAGGTCGGCGGTCTCCGCCTCGGCCAGGAAGCCGACCTTGCCGAGGTTGATCCCGAGCAGCGGCGCCTTCGCGGGCCGGGCCAGCTCGGCGGCGCGCAGGAAGGTACCGTCGCCGCCCAGCGCGAACACGATCTCCACGCCGTCGGCGGCGCCCGGCCCGCTCGCCGGTTCCACCCCGGCCAGGTCGACGTCGGCCACCTCGTCGGCCATGACCCGGACGGTGAAGCCGGCGTCGAGCAGGTCGGCGGCGACGGTACGAGCGTGTGCCGTGTTGCCCGGCCGGCCGGTGTGCGTCACCAGCAACGCCTCACGAGTCACCTGCCGGCCTCCCATCCGTGCCCGCCACCATGCTATGGACCCGCTCGGGATCCGCCGGCGCCGCGCCCCGCCGCAGCCACAGGAAGAACTCGACGTTGCCCGACGGCCCGGGCAGCGGGCTGGGTACCACCCCGGTCACCCCGAGCCCGAGCGCCCCGGCCGCCGCCGCGACCGACAGCACCGCCTCGGTCCGCAGCGCCGGATCCCGTACCACGCCGCCCGAGCCGACCCGCTCCCGGCCGACCTCGAACTGCGGCTTGACCATCGGTACCAGATCGCCGTCCGGCCCGGTACACGCCGCGAGCGCGGGCAGGACCAGGCGCAGCGAGATGAACGACAGGTCGGCCACCGTCAGGTCGACCGGCCCGCCGATCAGCTCCGGAGTCAGTGCCCGGACGTTGGTCCGGTCATGCACGCGCACCCGCGGATCGTTGCGCAACACCCAGGCCAGCTGCCCGTACCCGACGTCCACCGCCACCACCTCGGCCGCACCGGCGCGCAGCAGCACGTCGGTGAACCCGCCGGCCGAGGCGCCCGCGTCCAGGCAGCGCCGGCCGGCGACGGCCAGCCCGGCCGGCCCGAACGCGGCCAGCGCGCCGGCCAGCTTGTGCCCGCCCCGCGAGGCGTACTGCGACGCGCCGTCGTCCCGGATCCGTACCGGGTCCGCCGGATCCACCATCGCGGCCGGCTTGCGGGCCGCCGTACCCCGTACCTCGACCCGACCGGCCTCGATCAGCGCGACCGCCTGCTCGCGGGAGCGGGCCAGACCTCGGCGGACCAGTTCGGCGTCCAGCCGGGTACGGCGGACCATCAGCCCTCGTCGATCCCGGCGAGGGTCTGGGTCAGCGCCCGGTGGGCCTCCTCGTACGCACCGACCTGCTCCCCCGGCGGCAGGTCGGCGGCCTCGGACAGAGCGGCGAGGGCCGCGTCGACGCCGGCATGACCGGTCGCCTCACCCGGCCCGGCAGCCCGCTCCTCCGCCGCCGTGGGGTCGGCCGGCTGCGCGTACTCCGGCTCGGTCACGGCTGGTCCGTCGCCTTCTTGGCGGGTGCCTTCTTAGCGACGGCCTTCTTCGCGACGGCCTTCTTGGCGACCGTCGCCTTCTTCGCCGGTACCGCGGTCTTCTTCACCGCGACCTTCCTCGCGGTCACCTTCTTCACCGCGGGAGCTTGCGCGACCGGCTCGGGGGCGACCTCGGTGGCCACGACGACCTCCGGCGGAGCCGGCGTGACCGGGGCCGGGACCACGGGCGTCGAGTCGACCACCGCCGGCGCCGTCCTGGCCACGGTCCGCTTGGCCACCTTCCGGACGGTCGCCGGCGCGGGCGGCACCGCGGCAGCGTCCGCTTTCGCCTGCTCGAGCTGCTGCTCCAGCTCCCGTACCCGGGTGGTCAGCGCGTTGACCTCTTCGGTCGTGGCCAGCCCGACCCGGTTCAGCGCCCGCTCCGCCTCGTAGCGCACCAGACGGGTCAGCGCCTCCCGGTTGGCCAGGCTGGTACTGACCAGCTCCTCGGCCATCGACTGCAACTGCTCCGCCGTCGCACCACCGCGACCGGCCAGCTTCTTGGCCACCTTGGTGGCCTTCTTGCGGGACGTCTCGGTCAGCCCGAGCGCCAGGTCCAGATATGCCCGCCAGGCGTCCTGCATCCCGCGGATCTCCTCCCGCCGCACCATGTGTCTCGCACCTCGTTGGATGTATGAGGGTCCGGGGACTCGGACCTAGGTGACCACGCTACAAGGCGCGCGACGAGCCATGGTGCGGTACCGTCCCCGACGCGGACACCGACAGGAAACAGCGGAGTGTGGAGATGGCCACGGTCGAGGAGTGCCGGGCGGCGCTGGACGGGCTCGCGGCCCGGTTGGACGCACACGTCGCGGAGGCGGGCAGCGCGGTCGATCTGAACCGGCCGCTCGCGTGCACCATCCGCGACCTGGGCGTTTCCTTCCACGGCCGGCTCGAGGGCGGGCGCCTGGTCGACATCGCGGACGGCGACGACCCCGGGGCGAAGATCCGGCTGACCACGACCAGCGACAACCTGATCGCTCTCGTGGCCGGCAAGCTGGACATCACGAAAGCGTGGACCTCGGGCCGGATCTCCATCAACGCCAACCCGTTCGACCTGCTGAAGCTACGTAAGCTCCTGTGACCCACCGTCCACAGTGAACAGTGCGGTCAGGTCTACGGCCGCATACGTGGGACGGCGCTCGGGCGGCGCGGCGCGCAGGTCGGCCGCGGTACTCACCCCGGTCAGCACGAGCAGGCTGTCCATGCCGGCGCGCCGGGCACCCTCGATGTCGGTGTCCAGCCGGTCACCGACGACCAGCGGCCGGGTCGCCCCGGCACGCTGCGCCGCCCGCTGGAACAGCGCCGGCGCGGGCTTGCCGACCACCTCGTCGGGATCCCGGCCCAGCGCGGTGGCCAGGGCCGCGATCAGCGCACCGTTGCCGGGCAACGGCCCGCGCGGGGACGGGAGGGTACGGTCGGCGTTCGTCGCCACCCACAGCGCCCCGCCCCGTACCGCGACGCACGCCTCCGCCAGCTCCGGCCACCCCACGTTCGGCCCGTACCCCTGCACGACCGCGACCGGCCGCTCGTCGGCGCTGGACACCGGCTTGAGGCCCGCACCCGCCACCTCTGTCGCGAGCGCATCGGTACCGACGATCAGTACCGCGCTCCCCGCCGGCAACCGCTCGGCGAGCAGCGCGGCGGCCGCCTGCGACGAGGTCTGTACCTCGTCGGGCCGGGTCGGGATGCCGAGCGCGGTCAGGTGCGCGGCGACCTCCTCGGGTCGCCGGGCCGCGTTGTTGGTCGCGTAGACCAGCGGCTTGCCCCGCTCGTGGAGCCGGTTGACCGCCTCGACGGCACCCGGTACCGGCTCAGGCCCCAGGTACACCACCCCGTCCAGGTCGAGGATGATCAGGTCGTACCCGTCGACCAGAGCCGGCTCACTCACTCGGGTTCCTCGGCGTCCGGCTGCTCTTCCTCGCCTTCGGGCTCCTCGGCGTCCTCGGCGTCCTCGGCCTTCTCGTCCTCGTCGTCCAGCTGGACGCCGTCGAGTTCCAGCAGCCGCTCGGCTGCGTCGGTCGTACCCTCGTCGTCCGCCTCGACGGCCCGCGCGAACCACTCCCGCGCCTCTTCGGTGCGCCCGACCCCGAGCAGCGCGTCGGCATATGCGTACCGCAGCCGCGCGGACCACGGCGCGTCCTGCGCCAGCTCGCGCACCTGGAGCATCGCGACCGCGGCCTCCTCCTGACCCAGGTCGCGGCGCGCGCCGGACGCGACGACCAGCAGCTCGATCGCGTCGGCCGTACCGAGCTGGGTCCGGTCCGCGGACCGGAAGATGTCGATCGCCTTGGCGGGCCGGCCGAGCGCCCGCTCGCTGTCGGCGATCACGGCAAGGTGGTTCTGCCGCCCGGTCATCCGGTGGTACGCGCGCAGCTCCGCGATCGCAGCCGGCCAGTCCCCGGCATGGTAGGCGGCGATCCCGGCCGCCTCCCGTACCGCGGCGATGCGCGGCGCGAGCCGCCGGGCCGCGGTCGCATGGGCGAGCGCGAGATCCGGGTCCTCGTCGACGAACCGCCCGGCGGCCACCAGGTGCCGGGCCACCCGCTCGGCGGTGGGCCGGGCCAGCGACCGCAGCTCCGCGCGTACCTCGCCGTCCAGGTCGTCGGCCGCGATGTCGTCGGTCAACTCGGGTCCGCTGTCGCGCGGTTCCCGATCCGCCTCGGTCCGGTCGTCGCGCCGGGGCCGGTCCCGGTCCTCGAAACGCCGTGGCCGGTCCCGGTCCTGAAAGCGGGTTGGCCGGTCGCGATCCGCAGAGCGCGGGGGGCGATCCCGGTCCTCGAAACGCCGTGGCCGGTCGTCCGATTCGAACCGGCGCGGCCGGTCGCCGGCGTCGAACCGCCTCGGGCGGCGGTCGCCCTCGCGCCGGTCCTCCGTCCCGGACCCGCGTGACCGGTCGAAGCCGCGCGGCCGGTCAGAGTCCGGCCGCCGGTCAGAGTCCGGCCGCCGGTCAGAGTCCGGCCGCCGGTCGGAGTCGGGCCGCCGGTCAGAGTCCGGCCGCCGGTCGGCGTCGCGCGGCCGATCCCGGTCCTCGAACCGGCGCGGCCGGTCGCGCTCCGAGTATCCGCGTGTGCTGTCGCTTGAATCGAACCGGCGAGGGCGATCGAATCCGCGCGGCCGATCCCGGTCCTCGAACCGCGCCGGTCGATCCCGGTCCTCGAACCGCCTTGGCCGGTCCTCGGACTTCCGTGGCTGGTCCCGGTCCTCGAACCGGCGCGGCCGGCCACCGGACTCGAACCGGCGCGGCCCGTCGCCCGGCTGGAAGCGCCGCGGGCGCCGGTCGTCATCCCGCGAGAAGCCTTCCCGTGGCTGGTTGCCCCGGTCGAAGTCCCGGCTGCGGTTCTCCCCGCCGGGCCGGCCCGGCGGGGAGCCCCGGTCGAAGCCGCGCGGGCGGTCATCCCGGCCGCGGCCGGTCCGGTCACGCTCGCCACCCGGCCGGTCCCGGTCGCCGCCGGCCCGGTCGCCGCCGGCCCGGTCGCCGCCGGCCCGGTCGCGGTCACCGCGCCCGCCGGCGCCGTACCCGCCGCGCGGCCCTTCGTCGCGGCGGAAGCCTTCCCGGTCGCCGCGGTCGTACCCGCGCGGCCGGTCGCCGCCCGACCGTTGGTCCCGGCCCCGCTCCCCGCGGTCGGAACCGCCGCGGTCGGAACCCCCGCGGTCGGAACCCCCGCGGTCATCGCGGCGGTAGCCGCCCCGGTCGCGATCGTCACGCCGGTACCCGGAATCCCGTCCCCCGCCGTCGCGGCGGTTTCCGGCACCGCCCCGACGCGCGTCGTCCCGACCGTTGTCGCGGTCGCGGCGGCCGCCGTGCGGCCGTGGAGCATTCACGGGTACATCCTTCCCTATGCGGCCCGCCCTGCCCACTGGCGAACCGCTTCATGCAGACACGTCGAGGGCCGTCCCTGCTCGGGCGGCCCTCGACGCTTGGTTGGTGTCCGGCGGCGTCCTACTCTCCCACACTCTTGCGGGTGCAGTACCATCGGCGCTGGAGGGCTTAGCTTCCGGGTTCGGAATGTGGCCGGGCGTTTCCCCTCCGCTATGGCCGCCGTGACGTCTATTCACCTGTCATCC